>Ga0172367_10009470_pt1 | contig 10686 bp, 17 predicted proteins | sample Lak10m_FD_114542 | JGI IMG/M metagenome (GOLD analysis project Ga0172367, IMG submission 114542) | Freshwater microbial communities from Kabuno Bay, South-Kivu, Congo - kab_022012_10m | ecosystem: Environmental > Aquatic > Freshwater > Lake | place: Democratic Republic of the Congo: South-Kivu...
GGCATGGCGACGAGGAATTCGTCCCGGTGGAGATCCCTCCACCGTTCGCCCCAGGCCAGTTCATCCTCCGTGAACGCGACCGTACCGCACCCCTCGCCTCGATCGAATCCCGCGACCTTCAATCCAAGGGAATAGAACGATTCGCCTTTCACGGCCTCGCGGCGTTTCTCCACCGGCCAATGGAACGCCTCATCCTCCCTTCCCGGGATGAGTGAGGTTTCCATCGTTCCGGAGAGGTTCACGATCTCGTCCGGGTTGACAGCGAGAATGTCCTTCTCGATGATCGCCGCCATATCCTCGGACGTTGCGGGGTTTGACAGGAGTATCGACGCGAACCGCGGATCCCCCTTGAAAACGTCCATCCCGCGAATTCCTGTGTGCAGGTACAGGTCCTTCCCCTGCGCCTTCATTCGGTCGACGATCGGGAGCATATAGATCAGGTCCCCGTAGGCCCCGTATCGTAGGATCATCGACTTCATGCGTACTCCTTGAAGGAGGGCGGGGGATTGCTCCCCCGCCCGGTGGATGCTGTGTTACGCCGAGGCGAACGTCTCCTGGAAGGCGCCCGTTACCGTGGCAACGAGCGTCTGCGCGACGGTTCCCGCCTTGACGGAGAGCCGGAGAATGTCGCCGCCGAGGATCTGAACGGTGGAATCCACCCCACCGGCCTGAACCGTGGCATCGGCATACGTTCCGAGGAACGCGATCGAGCCGATGGTTGCGTAGGCGCCCGTGCCCGCGAGGGACCGCTCGACGAGCGCGACGACGCCCGCCGAAGCGACCGTGCCGCCCGTCTTGATGTACGCCGACAAGGATTTCAGGACCCCGTTCCAGGTCGAGGGGACCTTGAAGATGGCTCCCGTGATGCCGGTCGTGGAGGCGTTGGTGCCGCCGAACGTGGCGTCTCCCTTGAGGACCAGAAGTTGCTGTTGCCCGAAGGCCGAGTAGGACCGTCCCTGTGTATCGCTCATGGTTTGGCCCCCTTATCCGGCCGAGCCGAATTTGACGATGGAGTTGTCCGGATCGCTCGCCCAGAAGATCTTGAAGCCCAGGAGCGCGTACCACGCGATCATCTTATCGCGGCCCACGTCCTTGACTTCGTAACGGATTTCCTCGGGAATGGCGATCGCTTCCATCACCGTATCGGCGCCGAAGATGTACGCCTCGCCGAACGCCGCGGAGACTCCCACGGCGTTGGAGATGGCGTTGTTGCTCATGGAGTACCGGGTCCGATAATACGCCCCGATCTCTCCGTTCACCGGGTACTTCGTGTACTGCCAGATGGACTGGAGTTTGTCGTGGAGCCCCCTGGCCGCCTGGGTGGAGAGGATGCCGTGGAAGAACCCGCCCGAGAACTTCTGCGCCTTCATCGTCGAGTAGAGGTAATCGACGATGTTCTTGGCGTGGTAGTCATCGAACGTCACCGAGGCGGTCTGGACGGGGGTTCCGTCCGTGTAGAGGTTGTACGATGAGGCCGTGGACGCGACGTAGACGATCTTCGTCGATGCGAATTCCGCTTCGACGGCGGTGTCCATCGTCTCTACCATGTCGTTCTTCAGGATGCGGTTGATCTTCTGGCTCTCGTCGAACTGCGACAGGGCTTCGACCTTCCCGGTGTACGCATGGCCGTTGCCGTATTCCGTCACGGTCAACGTGCCCTTGTACGGGGTGTGGGAGCGTCTCGGCATGGTGGCGGTTTCCACGAGGGTCCCGCCGGCCGTGCTGATGTTGCCCCACTTATCGAAGTTCACCGTGTCGCCCTTGCCTTTGCCGAATTCCTCCTGCACGTCGGCGTACTGACGGAACACCATCTCCGCTTGCGCCGCGTGGCGGGTGGTACGGCTGAGTTTGGCGTTGGCCAGGTAGGATCCCTGGCTAACCCAGTTCGAGGCGACTCCCATTGACGGTTTCTGCTACCTCCCTTTCAGAGAGTTGGGCGAAAGACTCTCGATCGGATCGCGTGTCGCCGTGCGATTTCGGCTCCGGGATCGTCTCCGGGGTCTGCATCGTCCGATCCGCTTCCCGGCTGTCCCCCGGACGGGGGTGTGCGTCCCTGCGAGAGTGATTCGCGTCTGGTGGTTAACTCCTGTGCCACTTGGGCCCTCTTGGCCTCGTCGGTTTTCCGGAAATGCTCCGCGACGACTTTCCCGGCCGCCTCCATGAGGTCTACTTGCGAGATCGACGGGTTTTCGTCCCAGATTTTCATCGCGGCCTTCTCGTAGACTCCCTTGGCCTCGCCGCTTTCGAGGTAGGGTGCGACGTGCGGGTTGTCCTTCACGAACTGGTCCGTGAACTTCTGGATCCGCTCCGTTTCCTCGGCTTGCGACTTGGCCTTTTTCTCCGCTTCCTCCTTGTCCCGGAGTTCCCGCTTCGTCAAGGGTTTGTCGAGTTCGGCTTCCTCCTGCGCCTTGTCGTGTTCGGCCAACTTCTCCGGGTCGACGTACTTCTCGTACAGGGCGACTTTCTTGGAGAGTTCCTCGTTCTTGGCCTTTTCCGATGCGAGTTCCTCCCGGGACTTGTGGTAGGCGGCCTGGGTGTCTTTCATCCGCTTTTCCGGATCGACGGGCTTTCCTTCTTCGCCTTTCTTGGCCGCTTCCTTCCCGCCTTCCGGCGCCGCCGAATCCGGCTTACCTGCCGGGGGGGCCTCCTTCTTTGCGGGTTCTCCTGCGTCCGTGGGGCTGTCTGGTGCCGGTGCGGCGTCCGCGAGGTCGTAGATCTTTTCGCGGGATGATGCGCTCGGCAACGGTGGTAATCCTGACTCGGGAGCGGGTTTCGACCCTCCCCCGCCGCTTCCTCCTTCGGCACCGGGCTCGGCCTGGTGGAATCGAAGGTTTGCATCTTGTTCCATTTGCTACCTCCATCGAGGGGGTCCGGGGGATCCCGGGCGAATCCCTACGGTTGGATGTTGGGTTCCTCTGACTCCTTGGGTTCCGACAGGTCGAGATTCGCGTCCTTGGCCGTCTCGATCAGGGCCGCCTCGAAGGCGTCCGTCCCGCGTTCGAATCCGAGGGCGAACGCCAGGGCGCCGTGATCGTTGACGGAGTTCATGGCTTGTGCCATCGACGCCTTCTTCACCTTGTCGATATAGGGTTTGAAGTCCAGTTCGTACACGTCGGACGTGAGGAACGACGCGATACGGACGCCGCGCTCCTTCTTTGCCTTCCTGTTCTTGAACTCCTGGGATTCCTCCCATTTCGCTTCCTGATCCATTCACCCTCCCCTGGGTTACTGCGGCATTATTCCCGGGGCTCCTGCGGGGTTAGCGACCGCGGGGTTCCCGGGTTGCGTGTTCATTCCGGAGAGCATTCGCATCATCGTTGCGGCGTCGAGTGGTTGTGGCGGTGCGGCGATCGGCATCCCCGTTTTGGGATCAATCTGCGTCCCCGGGGCGGCCGGGGGGATCTTGAGGATCAAGTCCTCCGGGTTAGGTTCGTCGTAGGTGTTCAGGACCCGGGACAGGAATTCCTCGATGTTGAGGCGCATGGCGATCGCCGGGACCTTCGACAGGAGCCCGAACAGGTCCACCATGTCCTTTCGCTTGCGCTCCGCGTCGAAGAACGCCGACAGTCCCTTCACCCGGATCGGGTATCGCTTGTTGACGAACGCGAACCGCTCGGCTTCCGGCAGGGCGTCGAGTGGTACGCCCTCCTGTTCGAAGATGTCGTTTGTTTCGGGGTTGAACGCGGGGTCCATGAAATACTGCAATGTTAAATCCCGGACGGCTTCGATCGACTCGATGATCCCCCCTTTCTCGATCGACGAGGCGATGTTCTCGAACTGAATGGTCGACGCCTCGGTTTTGCGGTTGACTTCGGTAGCAGTTACATCTCCCTTGGTGGTGGGCATCCCCTGGATGAAATCCGTCCATCCGGTGAAGTTCTGGATGAACGACCGGAACAATTCTGCCAGAGTGAAGGACCCCTGCGGGATGTCTCCCTGCTGAATCTGGTGCATGGCTTGACCGAGGGGGCCCTTTGTCTTGTAGAGTTTCCCCGGGGTGAGTCCTCCTTCGGCCTGTTCGGGGTCTTTCAGGGCGTCGACGTTGATCTCGGTGGGCGCCAGGAGGGAGAACAGGGCCTTGTCGCCGGCCATGTTGATGATGTTGTCCAGGGCGTTGATGATCGGACGGATGCCGTCGACCATCCCCGCGCCCATGACGGAGAACAGGGTTTTTAAGGGCGTGATGAACACATACGGGTGATTCCGGAGCCAGTACGGGGAGGGCTCGGGTTTCAGGAGGACGTATTTCTGGTTGGCAACGATGAACCGGGCGTCCCGCTGAACGATCGTCCCGTCCTGGTTGGTGATCGTCCCGAAGAAGGTATGGAGTACGACTTCCTTCCGGTAGATGTTCGCGTTCTCCCTGGAGATCCGGAGCATGATGCGGCGGGCCTGTTCGGCCTCGGACTGATCGGCGTTGGTGTAATCCTCGCGTTTCAGGCGGTTCAGTTCCTTCTTGTCGTACTTGATCCCTTCTTCGTTGATGAGCAGGTCGGCCAACTGGACCCGGGATTCCTCGATGATGTAGGAGCGGTCGACGGGGAAGTAGAGCAGGAGCGGGTTGACGACTTCGCACCGGAGTTTACCGCGTTCGCTGATCTCCCGGAGGAATTCGTACCTGGGAGAGGGGAGGCCGGTCGTCTTGTCGACGGCCTTGGTGTTGAGTTCCCATACGATCCGGGTGTCCTCGCATCGTACCGGCGTGAATTTCAGGCAACCGTAGAACATGACGAACGCCGATTCGACGGCTTCCGCGAATTTGTCGATGAAATCGCACTCGTCGACGTGGAACCGGACCTTGCGGGTGAAGGCCCGGGCCATGTTGTCCATATTGTCCTCGACGGGAGTTCCCATAGGAGCCCCCATCGGGACCGCTCCGGGCATTCCCGCGGGCGATCCTCCAGGTAGCGCGCCCATCGGCATCCCCGTAGGCATCATCCCTGGGGCCGGCACGGCGTTCTGCGGGGCGTTGTCCCTGCGTTCCGGCACGAACTTGAAGAATTCGTCGGATTTGAGCAAGATCCTTCGGATGAGCCCCGAGGCCCCCTTGATCGCGGGATAGACGGATGGAACGACGATCTTGTGTTGCCAGGATTTCTTCTTGGAGTGGTCCCGGTACGACAGGTAGCGGTCGTAGCACTCCTGCATGACCTTCCGCTTGTCGCGCCAGGTGTCCTCGCACTCCTTCTTACAAGCGTTGAGGAACAGTACGAGTTCGGCGTTTGTCACCATTGGCCTCCGTAGGATCTCGGAACCTGGAAGATCTCCAAGCCTTCCTTCGTGCCCCCGCGGCCGTCCTTGAATTCAGGGAACAGGCGTTTCGATGCAGAGGGAGTGAGTTCCAGGGTGCGTTTCACCCGGGGATCGTCGACGTCGACGGAGCCGCTCACCCCTGCCTCTTTCACAGTACGATGGACCTTATGGACGAAGCCGCAATCCTGACATTGGAAGATTTGCATGATCGAATGGGAGTGGAATCCGTCGATGAAAGCCGTTCCCCTGAACTGCATGATGGTGTGCTTGCACTCGGAGGGATTCTTCTGCCAGGGCGTACCCAAGAGCAGACTCTTGGACTGTCGTGCCAGGAATTCATGTTTCTCCACGGGTCATATCTCCATGACTTCCGCATCCGAGTGGCGGGGCTCGGCGTCGACCCACGGCGCCCACAACGGAGCGGTCAGGAGCATCAGGACGGCGAAAGCGAGGATCAGGTACGACAGGGCTTTTCTCACGGCGTCCTCCGTATCATGTGGCGTAGGTGTTGGCGGTTGCATCGTCCCCCACGGCCTTCTTCCGAACGACTGGTCGGCCGTACTGGATTCGGGAGACGAGGTACTCAAGCGCGTTCATCAGGTGCGAGTATTCGTTCTTCTCGGGCTCGTCGAGGTAGAGTTCCTTGTTGGCGATCTTCTTCTTCCTGTACCCGCCCTTGAAGGCGTCGATGAGGAACCTCTCCCGCGGGTCGATCTGCACGAAAGGTACTCCGTCGTCCTCGATCCTGCGGAGGGCTTCCTCCATCGCTCGGTGCCGGCCGGTCCATGTGATCTCCCCCGCCTCGACCTGCACCAGGGGGCGTCCGTCAGGCGCCTTGAAGTCCCTCTGAATGTCGAAGCAGGTCCTCTCGTCGGTCTGCGCCCGTTGATCTCCGGCCGGATCGCCGTAGTCGATGAACGTGAAGCCTGGATAGGTGACGTTGCAGTATTCGATGACGCGTTCTGTGAACCGCTTGATGCCGATGGAGTCCGATTGCGGCGTGAAGATCGACGGAAAGACGTTCAGGTGCGGCCGCGGGGTGAGTTGCGCCAGGGCGACGGCCGGTGTTAGTCCGTAGTCCCACCCTCGGATGATCGGCACGTTCCGGAGGGCCTTCAGCGGAGAGGATGCGACGTGGTGCTTTTCAAGGAAGATCTTGTAGATCGGCACTCCGGTACGGATCGAGAAGTCGATCTCCTGCTCCATCTTCCATGCGGAGTTCTCCGCTCCCCCGATGTACCCTTCGAGGGCCTTCGTCAGCCAGGCGCGCCCCTCGGGCGTGTCGGGATCCCGCTTGGGGAAGGCCGAGTAGTGGAGCCGGATGGTCCGGATGCCGGTTGCGGTCGTCCAGTTCTGGATCCCCTTCGTCACTCGGCGCCTCCAAAGGTCCCGGTCTGGTCGATCTCGAACCCGGAGAGTTGTCCGAAGAAGGACCCTCCCTCTGCCGACGACACCATGACGATCTTCCGGCAACACGCCTTTGCGGCCCGGTACGCCTCGCGGGCGAAAGGTTGGAAGGCGGCTTCGTCCGAGAACAGGCCGGAGCCCGTGTACGATCGGATAATGTCGCCGCCCTGGGGTATCCCCCAGAGTTTGCTTCCGTTGGGATAGAGAAGGATCCCATACGACGGGGAGACGTTCGCCTTCATCCAGACGGGGAGGTTCCCCTCGATGAACGAGGCGCGCCCCATGCCGGCCTCTTTGTTGAAAACGAGGTTGGCGGCGTCCTCCTCCTTCTTCGACTGGATGAACAGGAGTTGATTCGGGACGAATCGGGCCCACCAGACGAAGTAGGCGACGATGAGCCAGGTTACGGAGAGTTGCCGGGACTTGCCCACGCAGGTCACTTGCTGATTCCCCTCATGGATCTCCCGGAGGACTTCTCGAAGGGCGGGCTCGTCCGGGAAGGGCTTGACGGGGTTGACGGGATCGTATTCGTCCCTGGTCCAGACGTAGTGTTGATCGTTCCAGAGCCAATAGGCGGGATCCTCGGCGCACAGGGACAGTTCGAAGTTCCTTGCCGCGGGCTTGGTATTCAGGAGCAGGAACCGATCCTCGGCGCGGGACTGTCGTTCTTCGGGCGTCATCGTGCGATCCGCAACGGAGCCCGCTTGACGGACTCGACCATCTCGTCGAGGCGGCGCTTCCGTTCCTCCAGGGGCAGGGCCTTGATGCTTTCGAAGTGCTGAATGGCGATGGGCGCGGCGTTATTCTCTCCGCTGATCTTGACGACGGCTGGCATGGCAGGGAAGGCGCTCATGATCTTGAAGGCCATTTCGAGGTACTTCGATCGGGAACGATGATCTGGGACTGTCTCGATGTGGCGGTCCTGGGGCGGGCCGGTGGCGTAGGAGTGATCCGCATTGAGTCCGTCGTTGAGTTTTTGCAGGAGTTGGACGAACGATAGCCCCTGGCGCTCCATCATGCGCTTCACTTCGGGCTTGAACTTCTCCAAGGTGCGGGATCCGGCCGCACAGGCATGGGATCGGTATCCTTTCCCCTTGGGTTTGTAGACTCCGGACTCCCTGGCCGCGCGGGAGACGTCTCCGTGTTCGAAATACATTTCAAGGAATCGTGCTTCTTTGGGAGTGGGGAGGATGGTGGTATCGTCGGGTTGGAGGACGTCAGGTTGTCGCTCCCGCACCATAATGATGCAATTATGCACGGATTCAAAAAACTATGTCAAGAGAAACCATAACCTGCTACGGCATAGTGCGTGGTACCTGGGGCGGGTAGAGGACCTTTCGCACGTCGTCGACGTCGGTTGCGACGATGGCGACCCCTCCTGCGTCCCTGACGGCCCACAGGAAGGCCAGTTGGTCCTCGGTCGGTTTCCCCCCCGGTTTTTTCACTTCGATGGCAAGGAGGCGCCCTGACGGTTTCAGAATGCCCAATATGTCGGCAGACCCGATCCTGCCGTAGGATACCCCGCCGCGTCGGCCGGTATTGTTCCTCCAACAGAAGACGTGCATTATGCGCAGGTATCGCAGGATGTTCGCCTGGATGAGGCGTTCCGAGATCATAGGCGCCCTCCCGCCCACGGGCGTATACGTCCCATTACGTTGCACCACATAGTTTCCTCCCTTTTCGTTTCATAACCTGGTGGGCTTTTTCGATGACCTTTGGGTGGACGATGTTGATATGGGCCATGCGGGTATTGCCGCAGGGGCACTCGAATTGGACGAGTTTTCCCATACAGATGCCGGTGGGCTCGATTTGATCGAGGTCGACGACTCGGTAGCAACAGGCACACGGTTGGGAGGGATTATTCATTTCACCAATCCCAATTCTGCTCGTCTCTGTTCGATTACTTCCCTGAGTCGTTGAATTTCTGGATCCACAGTTCGAGGGACAGGGGAGGATGGGCCCGTAGGAGCCCGATCCTCCCCGTTTGTCCCGGTCGAGTTATCCACAGGGCTTGAGTTATCCACAGGCGAGGTTTTGGGGGTAGATCTAAGATCTTTTTTCTTTCCTTTTCCAGTTCCAGTTCCAGTTCCATGCTTGGGAGCCCCCCCGATACCCTCATCTATGCCTGTATGGGAGGGGGTATGGATGCCCGCATGGGAGGGGGTATCGTGCGTAGTGAAGGGGATCTCGTAGTAACTTGCGAATTCTTCTACGATTTTAAGTTTCGGGAGGGCTTTGAGGGCGTTGATGATGCCGAGTGTTTGTTTGGAATTGTTCCTGACAAAGGCCGGATCGTTCTTCAAGCCCTTGACGATCCACAAAACAGGCCTTTCATACCTCACCCACCCGGCATTGATGAGGGCATCCATGCCCGCATCAATCTGGATGGGGGTGGCGGTCGGGATCCTCTCGTACAGGGTGCTTCGATAGTGGGGGAAGATGCAAGCGAAGTTACAGTCCCTTGAGGTCCGGAGGCAGAAGAAAACCGCGATGGTGATTGGCTCGAACGATTGGAATTCAGGGTCATCCCAGATGGAAGAAAAAACGGAACGATAGGATCCTTTTTCCCCAGGCACCTTCCCCTCCCATCTCCTTTTTTTAATATATTCTTTGTAAACTGTATTTCTACCGTGGGAAAGGGATCATGCCTCGCCATTACCCGTCGCGGTTTTCTGCTCCGGGTACATGGCGTGGATTTCCTCGTAAGTCATCCCCGTGACCTTCAACACGATCGGCATCCATTTCGGCCCCGGGAATGTCCCGTTCTCCCAGGAGAAAATATGCTGACGGGTGCAATCAGGGTATTCTTTTATGAGCCATCGCTTCTGGTCATCTGTGAATCGTACCGGCATAATGGTCACCTCCGAGGGCACCATAAAACATCTTACGCGGCCTGTCAACCATAAATTTACTCCCACCGTAAAAAATACTTGACATCGTATTTCTTCCCGGGGTATGATCTCCCACAGACATACCAAACCCCCGAAGGGAGGACCCTATGCCAAGCAAGGTCCAGTCCACCACGCAGAGTCCCGGCACCTGTCAATCCCCAAAACCGTTCTCATGGCGCAACGGAAGCGGATACCTGGTAGTGACGGTCAACGCTCCGAGCGGCGATTGGTGTAACCGATGGATGTGGGACCATCGGCGCGGGTTCATGTGGATCACCACCTCCGGCCCAGGCGCCAAGCGTTACCAGGAGATCTTCGATTCCGAGCAGTTCCTCATCCTCCAGGTCGAGGGGGTGAGCAGATGACCACCCTCCACGAAAACGTGCAGACGATCATCGACGCCTACCGGCTCGGGGAGGCGAAGTCATGAAAACCTACGTCGTCAAGACCACCTGGCAGGTCAAGGGCACCGGATACTCCCTCACCGACACGCACATGGTCAAGGCCGGATCCGTCAAGGCCGCGGCCGCACAAGCCCTCAACGGCGCCTACAAGAAGGCCCGCCGCGGTTGGCGCGAGGCGGCCGGCGCGTTCTTCTCGGTGCAGTTAACCGTTCTCGGACCCGAGATCCATATCCCCGAAGAAGGAGGGACGTCATGAGCGCCGCTACCGCAGTTTACAAACTGACCGAGGACGAGTGCCTGATTTGCGAGGATTGCGGGAAGGATCTGCATCATAGGGAAAAGGTCGTGCTGACGGCTCACCCGGACGGTTGCACGGTCGAGATCCGGTGCGAAGTTTGCCAGGAGATCGAGGACGCCGCGTCATGAGAAGGACGGGGAAACCATGAAGGAGGTCGGAGACGAGTATTTCGAGGTTGGCTACTGCGGCCTCGCAGGGGAACCCGCGGAATAACCGCCTACCAGACGGGGGAGGTCCCTCCAACCCCTCCCCCGTCAGAAGGGAGCATTGACATGGACTCGACGAAAGCCCTCTGGAAGCAGATCGGTAAGATCGGCAGAAACTCCGAGTTTCCCCCGTACCCGTGGGACCCCGACCAGGCGTTTACTGCCTTGGAGAACGTGGGCGGCGTGAAGTGCGGGGATTTCATGTTCATGGGGGTCTCCATGAACGA
>Ga0172367_10009473_pt1 | contig 10684 bp, 11 predicted proteins | sample Lak10m_FD_114542 | JGI IMG/M metagenome (GOLD analysis project Ga0172367, IMG submission 114542) | Freshwater microbial communities from Kabuno Bay, South-Kivu, Congo - kab_022012_10m | ecosystem: Environmental > Aquatic > Freshwater > Lake | place: Democratic Republic of the Congo: South-Kivu...
GGAAGCTCAATCGCTGCCATACCACAGTTAAACATATTCTGGCGGAATATGCGGGCAAAAGATTCGGCGATAACCGCCGTAATACCGTTTACTTCAAATACCCACGGTGCATGTTCACGGGATGAACCGCAACCGAAGTTGGCACGGGAGATAATCACGCGGGCGTTCTTGGTCTTTTCACCCTTCGGATCGAATCCAGGCAGTTTCAAATCCTCAAGAATGTACGGTTTCAGATCTTCTTTTGTAATTTCGGTCAGATATTTTGCCGGAATTATTTCATCGGTATTGATGTCGCTTCTGTCAAGAAAGAGGACTGGGCCTCCAAATGTTTTCATAGATGAACTCCTTTTTAGAGATAATTGCGTGGATCAGCGATTTTACCTTCAATCGCTGTTGCAGCGGCGGTTGCCGGGGACATGAGGTGTACCATTCCCCCTTTACCCATTCGCCCCATGAAGTTACGGTTTGTGGTGGAAGCGCACACTTCCCCTTCGGCAAGCACTCCATTGCTCATGCCAAGACAAGCGCCGCAGGTCGGGTTGGTGACACAGAAACCGGCTTCCATGAAAATATCTATCAACCCTTCCTTCATCGCTTCCTGCTGGATTTTTGGAGTTGCCGGAGAAAGGATGGCACGAACATTGGGAGCAAGCTTGTGACCTTTAAGAATCTGTGCTGCGATCCGCAGATCTTCCAGACGCCCGTTTGTGCAGGAACCAAGGTAGACCTGGTCAACAGGAGTACCGGCAATTTCATCGATAGTTTTGGTCTGATCCGGCTTGTAACCGAATGTCACCGTCGGCAGGAGTGTTGCAGCATCAATTTCTATGGTTTGGTCATACTCCGCATCAGCATCAGCGATCCATTGTGAATACTCTCCCAATGCCGCTTCCTTGCTGGCAAACTCATCTTTGATAAACGGCCATAAATATTCAACCGTCGTCATATCAGGCATACAGATACCTGATGTGCCACCCGCTTCAATCGCCATATTACACAGTGTCATACGTGATTCCATTGTCATGGCATCGATGCATGAGCCGTGGAACTCCATAACCCGGTCTGTGGCGCCGTTGACGCCGATTTTGCCGATGATATGCAGGATGACATCCTTGGCATACACTCCCTTGGGGAGAACACCGTTGACGTTGAAGCGAATCGTTTTCGGCTGACGGAATGCGCAGACCCCTTTCAGAATACCAACTTCCAGATCTGTGGTGCCGATTCCGGCGGCAAATGCTCCGAATGCCCCGTGAGTACAGGTGTGTGAATCTCCCATAATAACCGTGAAACCTGGGCGTATGAAACCTTTTTCCGGGAAAATCGCATGGCAGACTCCATTCGCACCCACATCAAAAAAATCCTTGATAGCGTGGCGGCGTGCCCAATCACGAAGTATTTTTGCCTGTGTTGCTGTTTTTGAATCTTTACTCGGTGTGACATGATCGATAACCGCTTTGATCTTTGTCGGATCAAACACCCTGTCCTTGTCACGACGGATCAGATCATCAATTGCGATCGGCGTTGTAATCTCGTGACAGAGAGCCCGATCCAACCGCAGAACTTTTGTTCCCGGAAACGGCTCATCCACAAGATGTGCTTCAAAAATCTTTTCAGCAGTAGTTTTTCCCATAATAATACCTCTTTCGGTGCAATATTAATTTGGTTTTGTAACAGAATTTCAGTGCAAAGTAAACTGGTGAACAATATCGTTTGATATGAGTAGATAGCAAATGGTAACGTATCAATGAATTCACAAGGAGAGAAGTGAATATGACACCGGAAAACCTGAAAAATCTGCTGCAGTCCGTACAGGACAGAACCATTGATATTGATGCCGCGCTGGAACAGTTACGACAGTTCCCGTGCGAGGATCTTGGTCACTCCAACATTGATCATCATCGGCAATTACGCCAGGGAATGCCGGAAGTGATATTCGGGGAAGGAAAAACCGTCGAGCAGATTCAACACATCATGAGAGCAATGCAAGGTCGGGGGGCAAATATCCTGGTTACCCGTTGTTCTGCTGACAAGGCTCATCAGCTGCTACAAATGTTTCCTAAAGGGGAATTCCACAAGGAAGCGCGCTGCCTGACCGTGCAACAGACTCCGCCAGATGTTACGGGGAAAGGGACTATCCTCATTGTCTCTGCCGGGACATCCGATATTCCGGTTGCAGCCGAAGCTTTAGTGACGGCGCGTTTTCTCGGCAACAGCGTTGAACAGATGTATGATGTCGGGGTCGCCGGAATTCACCGACTGCTTTCCCGCCGTGAAACTCTTGATGCAGCTTCCATAATCATCGTTGTAGCAGGGATGGAAGGCGCCCTCCCCTCGGTTGTGGGGGGGCTGGTTGACAAACCGGTGATAGCAGTCCCCACATCAGTCGGCTACGGAGCGTCATTCGGAGGGATTGCAGCGCTCCTCGGCATGCTTAACTCCTGCGCATCAGGAGTAACGGTCGTAAACATCGATAACGGCTTCGGCGCCGCCTGCGCAGCAAATCTGATCAACCGGATATAACCCTGAAAGCTGCCGGAATGAGTGCATCAGGGCTATTTCGTCGTAATTCTTAACGAAATGAAGCGTCAACAGCCGGTACTGTCTGAACCCGAAGGGTGAGTTTACCGGCTGTAGCATAATAAGTTTAGAATTACAGAAAGAGCACGTCAGCGCGAATAATGGCAGCTTCCAACGGGCGAATACAGATAAATATCAAACTGCCAGCACTCCGCCATCAATAATAACTTCCTCGGAACCATCCTCCAACACCAGCGTAACCGTCGGCTGGTAAAAGACATAATCCTCATGGAACGGGGCGGCGACAACCCCGCCAAAGCCGGTATTATCCCCCAGCGCCAGATGAATGGTTCCCATGATTTTCTCCGCTTCCAGCACGTTGTCAGGACGGCTCGCCTTATCATTGGTACCAATGCCAAGCTCAGCCAGGTTCCAGCAGTTTGGATTCTCGGCAAATTTCTGCTCCAGTTTCCTGCGATGCGGCTCATCCCCCTCTATATGCACCAGCCTACCATCGGCAATAGTCAGTTTCAGGGGGGTATCCAGCTTACGGGTCGGCCCCCATTCCAGCACCATCACACCGTGGCTCTCCCCTTCCAACGGGGCAAAATACGCTTCTCCAGCCGGCAGATTGCCAAAACTTCCCGGCTTTGTCAGGAGACCGTCATCCCCGTCCGCACAACGCCCTTTTTTACAGATATGCATGGCCGTACCGTTGGGGCACTCAACATGCACCCATTCCGCACGGTTGACCGCCTGCACCAGACGGGCTGTACGAGCTGACAACACCAGCCAGTCAACGGTCATGGATGTACCGAACATATCAGGATCAAAATGTGGAAGCGAAGCAAAGCGGGCGCCGCCATGACAGGCAAGCTTGCGATAATTGGTATGGCTGGTGGAATTATTACTCATGGCAATAATCACCCTTGGAACAGCATCCGCACCGCCAGCGACAATCTCGCGGGCACGGGTCAGTTGCTCCGGCGTAACGCATTTATCCAGCAGATCATCAAGAATTCCCTCCATTTGCAAACTGGACATAATATCTCGCCCAAAAGTCGCTTCCCAAAGCAGATGCGGGGGCTCTACTCCTGAAGCCTGGGTAGCATAAAAATCGACAAACTCGCCGCTCCCGTATCTGCGTTCCGCAAATTCTGCCGCCTGAGCAGCGGTCTCATGCAAACGAAGGCGTCGATCACGATCACCCTCCTCAACGGCTTCATCCGGTCGAATACGATCACTGAACAGCAGCACCGACTCACCGGCAACAAGCCCCATATTGGTTTCAAAAAGCGAACTGAATGCAGCGTTATAATCTATCATGACATGCTCCTTTATCTCAAAAATACATTGCAATTCAAATGCCGCCGGTGGATTGTCGAAGTTGCCCACTCCTGGTTCAACAGGTTTCGAAAACTGCTGGTAAGATACGAAAAACTCACCAATATCTATGAAGCACTACTACACATGGCTGCTGCCATAATCGCTTTTAGGAAAGCAAGTATTATTACGGATAAGTTCTTAAGCATTCAGTTGCTTCGATTCGTACCATGCAATATATTTGTCAACCCGTTCAGATACTCTTTTTTCTATTGTGTTATCACTAAACTTCTCTTTGCAGCTATCACACTGTTTTATCAATATGTTGATGTTTTCCGCGCAATTATAACATGCAACAGAATCATTGCTGATTTTATAGCCAGTTGACACGGCTTTTTTTATTTTTTCAATAGTACTTAGATAAAAAATATAACCATTCCCTTCAATAACATATTCATCAACTTTACCACTCCATCTTTGATGCTGTGACTCTTTTACCGCTTGGGTGATTGATGAATCTAACAAGGTTGCAGACACCCTGCTGGATACAGTGTCGTGACTTGTTGACGGAAGATTAATATTATTTGCGGTGAAAGTGCTATTATGCCTAATGGAATCAGAGCCAAATATGTGCTTATTTATATTGTTCAATTGTGTAAAATGCCATAGGACTACATTATTTGTAGATGCCAATTCTTTTGCACTTTTAGTAAATTCTACATTTGATATAACAAAAGCATAGTCAGCTGAATAATGTGACCTGCCAGCTACAATTTCCTGAACAGCACTATTGCCAACTGATTTAGAATATTTTTTACATTGGAAGACGGCTCTTTTACCATTTTTATCAGCAATTACGTCAACTCCTTGGTCACCACTACCTTTTGTGGTTCTTGCATTCCATCCCATTTTTTTTAATTCTTCAGCGCATAATATTTCAAATTCTATTGGATTGCTCTTCTCAAAATCGGTATAGGCAATACTATTACCAGTGCCATAGTCCTCTACTGCTTTTTTAACTTTCTTGATCAGATAATCGTCCGGGAATTTTATCGGAAAATTCGAGATTTCATTTTGTAATACTTCGGTTACAAACAAGTTAACCTCTTCTTTCCATTTGCTATCATCGATTCTGCCGTATTCAGCTACAACAGTTTTCTTTCGTTTCTGTACCCATAACTCCCTGCTATGCTTGTTAATTATTATGTCTATTTTAGGTTCATATTCTTCTGATAACTGTATAGTGCGCTCTCTACGTTTTTCAACTTCAACATACTTCTTTTTTTGTGCAGCAATAATTTCGTCTTTGTAAATAAACCAATGAATTAATTTGCAAACTAAACCTACTGCAACAAGTGTCAAAAAAAATTTAGGGAACAAATTTATTAAAATGATTAGAATAGGTAAGACTATTATTGAAATGCAGCCAATTCGAGCAGAGCCTCGTGAAGAGCTAAACTTTAATTTGGCAAATGGGGCAAATGGGGGACACTCCCCATATTTCATATCGACCTCAAATAGTGACTGGAATGCAGTGTTATAATCGATCATGACATGCTCCTTTGTCTCAAAAATACATTGCAACCACTCGGTTACTATGGTATCGCAGATTTCCTGGCAGACTACAAGAGGGAGAATCAATCATGGAGTTGCACAACAATTTAAAATCGCTTGGCAGCGGTTCTACAACATATAATTATGACAAACCGGACGCCGCTCTTCTGGAGTCATTCCCCAGCCCGTTTGCAGAAGAGAGCCTGAATCCGGCAGGAGCGGTCGGCACACTCCATATCGAATGCCCCGAATTTACCAGCCTCTGCCCGATCACCGGTCAACCGGATTTTGCAAAAATCATCATCGACTATCAGCCAGATCAACTGTGCGTTGAGAGCAAGAGTCTCAAGTTGTACCTCGGCTCATTCAGAATGCACGGAGAGTTTCATGAATCGTGCATCAACCGTATCTGCAACGACCTGGTTGCCCTGCTCGACCCGACCAGCATGGTCGTACGCGGAGAATTCACCCCCCGTGGTGGCATCCCGTTCTGGCCGACCGCCGAATACCGTAAAAAATCATAACAAGGAGTTTAAATCTATGTTTACCACTTCAGATTTCAAAAAAGGGCTAGTAATCCAGCTTGACGGAGCCCCATGCGTGATTGTTGATATCACCGTCAGTTCCCCCACGGCGCGCGGCGCCAACACCATGGTCAAAACCAAATATCGCAATCTGATAACAGGGCAGGTTCTGGAAAAAACCTTCCGCTCCGGTGACAAGGTTGACGAGGCTGATTTTGAGCGTCACAAGGGGCAGTTCCTGTATGCCGATGGCGACCGTGGCGTGTTCATGGATCTGGAGAACTATGAGCAGTACGAGATGGAGGCGGGTGATTTTGAAGATATTTCGCCATTTGTGCTGGAGGGGGTTGAAGTCGTCCTCGGGATATTTGAAGGGCGCATGGTGAATGTGGAACTCCCCATGACAGTTGAACTGCTGGTAACTGAAACCGCTCCTGCCATGAAAAACGCCACGGCAACCGCCCAGACCAAGGAAGCGATCCTTGAAACCGGGCATCGCCTGCAAGTCCCCCCCTATCTGGAATCTGGAGAACGGATAAAGGTTGATACCCGGGATGGACGTTTCATCTCCAGGGCATAATTCCAATAACTCCATGAACATCGGAATCATTGCTGCCATGCCGGAGGAAGCAGCCGCCATAATAAGGTGCGCTTCCTCCCCAATTAAAGAGAAAATTGGCAATCGTATCTCTTATCGCTTTGTACATGGCGAGCACAGCGTCGTTGTGATGCAGTCCGGAATGGGCTTTGACAATGCGGCAAGAGGAGCGGAATTGATTGTTGACCGGTTTTCTCCCGACCTGCTCCTGTCAGCTGGCTTTTGCGGTGGTATTGCCCCGGAATTGCAGGTTGGAGACAGTGCTGTTGCCTGCGGATTTACCATTGTATCAGGTACAACGCTGCAAGAGGTTCCGATAGAAATGCCGGCATTCATCAGGAAACTGGTCAGAGTTCTGACCGATGGTGGGGAGCGGGCTTTTGAAACTCTTTTTGTCAGCACGCCAACAGTTATGAACAAAGCTTCCATTGCGGCATTGCTACCCGAAAAATCACCATTACCGGTGGTGGAGATGGAAAGCGCAGCCATTGCCCTGGTTGCGGTTGAAAAGAAGATTCCGTTCCTTGCTGTCAGAACCGTCAGCGATCCAAGTAGTGAAGAGCTACTGTTTTCAATCGACGAATTTTGTGACACAAATCAGAACATCAGCATCCCGAAGGTTTTACTGACTATTCTTAAACGCCCCGTTATTATCCCGCAACTGATACGCCTTGCACGCAACAGCCGTATTGCTGCAAACGCACTATCAACCGCCATAGAGTCGTTCCTATCTACTGTGAACTGAAGTACCAGCCGCCGACCAGGGGTAATCCCTAATATGCTCTCCCAACTCTTCCTTGGTATACCTGTTGAACCGCCGTAACGCCAGTATCGCAGTCATTAAAATCGGCAATGAATATATCAGCATCCCGGTCAGCGCCATAAACGTTTCGCCAATCCAGAGCGTGATCCCCCAGTTAAATATCAAGACCGACAGGTATAGCACCGGTCCCAGAAGCGAACGAAACGGAAGATTGAAACTACCTTTGGGCGGATCATTCAAACGCCTGGCATCGACTATTTGGAAGCATCCAACCAGAAACAGGCTGGTGATTAGCCAGCCGCCATAATTGGAAAGCGGCACCCCGAAGTGAAGCCCTTGTTCACGATAACCGTAAATCTGCCCCAGAAACCAGCGCCCCCCCTGCAATGCCACCGGATCAATCACAATATCCAGAAATGTCTGCAGGAATCCCCCGAGCAGCAGCGCCGACAAGGAGCGGCGAATACGACGCGTTTCCAGCGTCACCAGGTTCCAGCGCCACCCCTTGAGAGGAGAAAGTATAAACAGCGCTGTGGAATAGCTGCAATAGGCGAGAAAAACATATGAGAGCGAGTCAAAGAACGGCACACCGGCAATCCACAATTCCTTATTTTTAGTGGTTTCGATATAATAGTACCAGCCATAGGGGAAACCGGTATTAATGGAGAGCCACTCCGAGCCAAACGCGATCAGGTAGCCACATCCGGTGAATGCCAGCGTTCTTTTCCAGCCGACATGGGGGACACACGCCATAAGAAATGCAGCGAAAAAGGCGAACACATATGGACGCATGGTAAAGGTGCCGATAAGAATATCCATGAAATCTCCAGGATAAAAAAGGGGCGTGGCTACTGCCATGCCCCTTTTAAGTACATTAATTTACTTGTGTATTATTTCTTCCGGTTGGCGTTCATCAGCGATCTGATACGCAGTCTCAGACTGTTGATCTTTATGAAACCTTCAGCATCGGCTTGATTGTAAACCTGATCCTTCTCAAAGGTTGCAAAATCGAGATTGAAGAGCGAATCGCTCTCGGACTTGCGCCCGACCGTGCGGCAGAGACCTTTGTAAAGTTTGACACGTGCAACGCCATTAACACATTTCTGTGAGTCGTCAATCAGTGTCTGCAGCATCTGACGCTCTGGAGAAAACCAGTAGCCGGCATAGATCTGCTTGGCATATTCCGGAACCAGACCGTCACGGATACGCATAACTTCACGATCCATTGTAATCTGCTCAACAGCTGAATGTGCCTCACGCAGGATAGTGCCACCGGGGGTTTCATAGACGCCACGGGATTTCATTCCGACCGAGCGGTTTTCCAGAAGATCGACACGACCGATACCATGCTGTCCACCGATAAAATTGAGATGAGCCAGCAGTTGTGCGGGAGTCATCTTCTCTCCGTCAACAGCCACCGCATTACCGTTTCTGAACTCTATTTCAACATACTGCGCCTTATTGGGAGCTTTTTCCGGCGACTTGGTCAGGACATACATCTCTTCCGGCGCTTCAGCCCAAGTATCTTCCAGAATTCCACCTTCAAAGGAGATATGGAGCAGATTGCGGTCGGATGACCAAGGACGTTTTTTTGTAACCGGAATTGGAATCCCGTTTTTCTTGGCGTATTCAATCAATGCCTGACGGCTGTTCAGATCCCATGTGCGCCATGGTGCAATGACCTTGATGCCGGGATTAAAGTGGTAATAGGCGAGCTCAAAGCGAACCTGGTCGTTTCCTTTGCCGGTTGCGCCGTGGGATACGGCGTCGCATTTTTCCTTGGCAGCGATTTCCATCTGACGCTTGGCAATCAGCGGACGTGCGATAGAAGTGCCGAGCAGGTAGTGCCCTTCATAGATGGCATTGGCGCGGAACATCGGAAAAACAAAATCACGGACAAACTCTTCCCGCAGGTCATCGATATAAACCTTGTCAGCGCCGGTTGCCAGAGCTTTCTCCCGAACAGGAGCCAACTCTTCCCCCTGACCGAGATCAGCGGAAAAAGCAACAACTTTGCAACCATACTCGTTTTTCAGCCATTTTAGGATAATAGAGGTGTCAAGCCCCCCGGAATATGCCAATACGATTTTGTTTATTTCCTGTTTTTTTGCCATGTTTCAGTTCTCCTTATTGATTGGGGTTTATAAAAATTTGTCAAATAATCTTCAATAATCTAATAATTCACGGAACTTATCACGCACTTCCATGCAAAGTTTGACAGCTTCCGCTGCCATTGCTTTGTCTGCTGACTCAGCAGGATATCGATAATCAACAGCAAAAGAGGTAAGCACCTGCAATGTAGTACGAAAAAATTCCAGAATCGGTGTAATTGCTACAACCTTATCAAGCAGCAATGATAAATTATGAGTTTTACCGAACTCGCAGTCATGCTCCTGTAAATACGCTTTTAGGTATTTCTCGGCGCATTGTTGGGCGTGAAAGCATGCTGCATCGTAGTTTGGAAATTTTCTTGCCCGAAGCTCCCGCCGAGCGGTTGCCAGATCTCCCTCCGCTTTGTCAAGCCACTCACGAGTAAGCGGCTTCATAAAGCACATTTCCCTTTTCAATAATTTCACGCAAGAAGAAGTCATTCATCTTGAGGCGTTCTGCAACCTGCTCTTGAGTACGCACAACAAGGTCGAGATAAATTGACGGTTTGAGAGCAGAAATCATTTCAACCGATTTACGAGCACTTTTACCCTCAAATGGTAAAATAACCAGCATATCAACATCAGATTCTTCCGTAGGAGTCCCATACGCATACGAACCGAACAGAACTATCTTCTGCGGATGGTATGTTTCCGCTATCTGTTGTGCAATTGTATGTATGGTTTCAAGAGATGCCACATTTTCTCCCGTTTCTTTGCTAAAAATCAGACTCCAGCTATCAAGGTCGCCATAATTGCTTTTTGTATATGAAGCCTGTTTTCCGCTTCATCCCAGACCACCGAATGTTTCCCTTCGATGACCGAATCCGATATTTCCTCACCACGGTGCGCAGGGAGACAGTGCAATACAATGGAATCAGGTTTTGCCAGCGCCAGCAGGGTGTCATCGAGACAATAGCCGACAAACGCCTTTTCCCGCTCCTTCTGTTCCGCCTCCTGCCCCATGCTTGCCCAGACATCCGTATTAATGACATCAGCACCGGCAACCGCCTGTTTCGGATCGGTCGTCACGGTAATTTTTCCCGGAGCTTTGGCATTCGCCCACGCCATGACCTGTGCATCAGGCTCATACCCTTTTGGGCAGGCAAGGGCAAGATCAAAACCCAAAATGGCAGCAGCCTCAATCCAGGTATTTGCCATATTGTTGCCATCACCAACCCAGGCAAATTTAAGCGCTTCGTAAGTTTGCTTCTGTTCAATAACTGTCATGAGATCAGCCATAATCTGGCAAGGA
>Ga0172367_10009480_pt1 | contig 10680 bp, 9 predicted proteins | sample Lak10m_FD_114542 | JGI IMG/M metagenome (GOLD analysis project Ga0172367, IMG submission 114542) | Freshwater microbial communities from Kabuno Bay, South-Kivu, Congo - kab_022012_10m | ecosystem: Environmental > Aquatic > Freshwater > Lake | place: Democratic Republic of the Congo: South-Kivu...
ATCTTTCATGATTTCCAGATATTCATTTTCATGTTTGTGTTTTTTAAACAACTTTCCGCAAAATTTCAAAAATTCCAATCCGCTCAAGCGCTCGTAAAAATACGGCGCTTCAGGCATAAAGCCAATTTTTTCGCGGGCTTCGGTATCGGCCGGATTTTTGCCGCCGATTAAAATTTCACCCGCGTCGGGCACGGTTACTCCGACCATCATTTTTATGGTTGTGGTTTTACCCGCGCCGTTTTGCCCCAAAAATCCAAATACGCTGCCCTTTTTAACAGCCAAAGAAAGATTATCCACTATCGCGACGCCGGAATAATGTTTTTTAAGATTTTTTATCTCTATCATTTTTATAAAGCATTTCTTATAAATGATTATAATATTTTCCTTCCAGTTTTTCCATTTTCCCTTTTTCTATCGCGATACGGATCTCGGCGAATAAATTCTTGTAAAACCAGATATTATGCGTCATCGCCAGTTTCTGGCCCTTTAATTTGTCGGTTTTGAAATATTCGCGAAGTTCGCCGCGAGAAATTTTATTTTTGCAAACCCAGCAGCCGCAATTTTTATCTATTAACTTTTTGTCTTTTTTGAAAATTTCTTTATTTATATCGAGCGTTCCGGTTGGGATATAAATTCTGGCATGCCTGGCTTCGCGGGTCGGTATAACGCAATCAAATAAATCGATTCCTTGTTTAACCGCGATAAAAACATCGTTAATTTTTCCGATTCCCAAAAGATGGCGCGGCTTGTTTTGCGGCAAACCCGAAAGCGCCCAGCCCAAAACTTTTTTCATTTGTTTTTCGCCAAAAGAGCCGCCGATGCCGAATCCGCCAAATGGCATAGCGCCGATAACCTGCGAAGATTTTTTCCGCAAATCCTCATAAATTCCTCCTTGAACAATTCCGAAAAGCGCCTGCTTGTCGCTTTGTTTAAATTCCTTCAAACACCGCAAAGCCCAGCAATGAGTGCGCTCCATGGCTTTTTTGTTATACGCGTGGTCGTGCAAAGGCGAAGTGCATTCATCAAAAGCGAAAATAATATCCGCGCCGATGTCTTTTTGCAGTTTAATCGATTTTTCCGGAGTCAGTTCATATTCTCTGTTGTTAAAATTAAAAATAACTTCGTGTTCGAAAATTTTAACAACAGACGCTGATTTACTCCGATTTTGACTCTGATTACTCTGATTCTTAAATCTAATATCTGAGTTTATCCAAGTTTGATCAGAGTCAATCTGAGCTTGAGCAACTTTTCCAATGCCATGCGTCTTTCCCCAGCCAAGGGAAAAAACCTGAAAACCGCCGGAATCGGTCATTATTGGATTTTTTAATCCGGCCCATTTATGAATGCCGCCGGCTTTTTTTATTTCCGGAACTTTTTTATTAACAAATAAATGGAAGGTGTTTGAAATTGTCAATTCTGGTTTCGCTTTTTTATAGTCGGCGTCATCAAAGAGTTTTATCGTTCCGTTTGTGGCGACAATCGCCAAGTTCGGCGTTTCCAGTTTGCCATGAGGAGTTTTTAAAACACCCGCCCGGGCTCGTCCTGAGCTTGTCGAACGGGCTTTTTTCAAACCATTTTTAATCTCAAATTCAAACATCGCGAATATTGCTCCAATTAAACCATGCGAATAATTAATGGCGGAATTTGCGTTATTTAATATTTCGGCGCTATGACATGTCATAGTGTCAAATCAACGCAAATAAAACATTGATCACAGAGGTATCCAAACCTTGCCGTATTTGGTGCGGCGATAAAAACAATTCTCCGCTAATTTCCTTATAGGTTTTACCCGAATGGATCTCTTCTATTGCGGCGGCGCGCAAGACTATATTATGACGCTCATTAAAGGTTGTCAGCGAATCCAATAAATTCCTTGATAATAAAATTTTATACCAGCAAGCTGTTTCCCAATCTTTACGCGAAGCATAATTTTTAAGATTGGGCAGAGTTATTAATTCCCGATTCGCAACTTTTTTATTCATATTCCTGAATATTTAATATTTTAATACATTAATTATAACACATCGCTATGACATGTCATAGTGTAAAATTTAAACCATTATTAATAATAACTATTTATTAAATTAACGACGTCGCAACGCGGTGGCGCATTCTTTAAAAAGCAACCGGTTGGCCGATAATAAACTGAAAAACAAACTGCGCTATGGGCGAAAGAATGAAAAACGAAACCAGCAAAGCCAAGAATATCCCGAAAATTCCGACGGCCGCCAAAGAACGGCTGGCGCCGGGAAATAAATCCATTAAAGCTTTCGAGCCGTCAAGCGGCGGAATCGGGATAAGGTTAAACAATCCCAAAAATATGTTGATATAGACTATCAAAGCCAAAGCGCTCAAGAAAAACGACCCTTGGCCGCTGACCAAAAGCGAAGCGCCGAAAACTCCGGCAAAAACAAGCCGCAATAAAATTCCCAAAATAATCGCTATTAAAAAATTGGCGGCCGGGCCCGCTAACCCGACCTTAAGCGAACCGTATTTTCTGTCGCGCAAATTATACGGATTATACGGCACGGGCTTAGCCCAGCCGATAAATGTGCCGCTTGAGATCAAAAGAAACAAAGGCACCAATACCGTTCCAATCATATCGATATGCGCCAAAGGATTAAGAGTGAGCCTGCCGGCGTCTTTAGCGGTATTATCGCCGAGTTTATACGCAACAAAACCATGGGCGAATTCGTGAAAACTCGCCGAAAGCACAATGACGACGTAAAGAAATAATCTTGTTGAAATTGGGTTCATGTTTACTTTACTTTTATATATTAATCCTGTATTATTTAGAAACTATGAAACAGTGCGCGGTATGCGGCAAAGGTTCCATTATCCGCGGAGCACGCAAAAAGCTTCGCGGTAATTATAACCCGACGCCTAAAAAAAGAAAACAGCCCAATCTTCAATGGATGAAATCCCCCAATGGCGGACGCGTTTTGGCTTGCACAAATTGCCTTAAAAAGAAAAAGTCTTAGTTAAAAACTGCCCGCAGCCGAACCGGGCTGTAGTATACCGGCAGTACGCACGCATGGCCCCGTACCAAAAACCGGAGTGTAGTATAGTGGTAGTACGCATGCATGGGGTGCATGTAGTCCGAGTTCGATTCTCGGCACTCCGACCAAATAATTTTAGTACGGGGTATAAGTGCATGCATGCCCCGTAGCGAGCTTCGCTCTGCTACTGAGGTAGACCGGGTTCACCCCCCACACCTAATTTATTAGGTGTGGGGGGTGAAATTCCGGCAGCCCGACAAAATAAAAAACCGCAAATTGGCGGTTTTTTATTTATTTCTAGAAATCCTTCATTGTGGAGTTGAATTTCTGATTTAATTCATTGATGGTTTTAACATCATCGTTTATTTTAGCAATAAGTTCCGGAATTTTGTCGGAATTATATTTGCCTAAAAACTTTTCCTGCAAAATTTCGAGCAATTGAGTCAGGTCATCATTATAATCGATAAGTTTGCTTATTAAAGAGGTTTCCGAGGCGATTGCCTCAAGCGCCGTTCTGCTGGCCGAAGCCGGAGAAATAGCCGACAAATTCCTTGTCATCGCTTCAAGCTGGAAAGACAAGTTTATGGCTTTGTCGCGCGCCTCTTTGTTGCGTTCAAGCTCTTGCGATACAAGCAACAGGGCTTCGGTGTATTTGCCATCTTTGTCCAGCTGGGCGATTTGGTCGAGCGCTCCGGTTGATTGACCCGAAATGCCAACTATATCCGTGGCTATTAAAGACGCTTCTTGGCGGGCGCGTAAAAAGTCGCTTGGAATCTTTTTTGTTCCGGCAAACCAGAACTGAAAAGCGACAAATGCCGCCAAAATGATGATTATAAAAAGGATTAATAATCTAATCCTTTTTGGAATTTTTTTATAAATATCCGAAAACATTTCAACCAATAATAACACCTCTTGCCCCAAAAGGCAACCCCGATAGTAAGCCGAGCATTGCGCTTTTTACTAATCTTTTTCCAATTTTTAATATCGAACAATAATCTTAATTTTGTCAAAAAAATAACACGCGCGCAAAAAGCGTTTAAATATTATTATGCTCGGCTACCACGGGGTTAGCCCCGTGAGACAATAGCGATAATAAATTAGGCAAAATTTATAAGACCTTACTTATAATTTTTAAAACCTCGCAAAACATGAAATTTAACTTTTTTAAAATACACATTGCCTCAATCGCTATTGCTCTACGGGGCAAGAATATATATAATACGTAAATATTTAAGCGGGTATCGTATAATGGCATTACCTCAGCTTTCCAAGCTGATGACAGGGGTCCGATTCCCCTTACCCGCTCATAAAACAAAAACATAATCTTTGTCGATTCTGTTTTTGTTTTCTATAAGGGGAATCGGACGCCGGACTCCGCCAAAGCGGAGGAGGCGGTGCCCAGACCGAGGCGAATTTATGAGCCGAGAGTCGAGGGAGATTCCCCTTACCCGCTCAATTAATTTTGTTTTTCGCTCAAATCAACGGGATCGCGCAAAAATTTCCAAATCAAAGATTTGGATTTTTGCGGGACAAGCTGATGACAAAAATTTACCCGCTCCACAAAGCTAAATCCAAAAAAACTTCTTCGTAATCGAGTTTGCCCGATTTAACGGCCACGTCGCAGTCAGCCATTTTTTTAACCAGACTTTTAGGCAAATATCTTAAACTCGCCATAATATTAAAAACCTTTGCCGGCTCTTCTCCGGCGATCAATAATTTTTCCAAATCAGATATTTTCTGCTTAAAAGAATAATTTCTGGCGATCGAATTTATAAAATTGAAAATATTCGGCTGTTCGCCGGAATAATCGCCGGCTTTTTTAACATCAGCCAAATCAATTTTGGCGCCATCGCCTTTCCATAAAAACAGCTTATTCAATTCATTCATCAAGCCCCAGGAATCTTTTTTGAATTTTTCGGCCAAAAAATCTGTGGCGTCGGCGGACAAAGAAACATTTACGGCTTTTGCTTCTTTTTGGATAACAAATTTCATTTTTTCTCCGCTAAACTCTTCAAATTTTTCGCTCAAAAACGCTTTTTTAAGCAGAGTCTCGAAACCGGCAGCGGAATCCTCAGAAATTAAAATCGTCAAAACCTCGGAGTTTAAATTATTTTTAAGGATTTCTTTCAATTTTTTTCCATCCACGGCTGAAATGTTTTTTAAGACCGCTAACTTTTTATTGTCGAAAATCAGCATTTGGCCGCTGAAATCCCTGAATTTCTCAAATTCGCCTTCGTTTTCCAAATCAAAACGCCCCAAAGACATTCCTGAATGCTTTTGCTTGTATTCCTCAACTATCGTATCCAATTTTCTTTGCCGGCGATAAGAATCGGGGCCATGTAAAAATATAATCATAATTTTTGGCAAACCGGGCAATAATGCGCGCTTCTGCCGCCCATTTTAACCCTTTTTACAATACCGCCGCAACGCCTTGGACATTTTTCGCCTTCTCTGCGATAAACCAGCCGTTTTTCGGCATATTTTCCAAGCTTGCCCGAAGCGTCGCGATAATCACTGATTGAAGTGCCGCGAAGTTTTAACGCTTTTTTTAAAATTGCCTTGATAGCCGAATAAATTTTTTTCAGCTCGGCGTCGCTTAATTTATTTGCCGGTTTAAATGGATGAATTTTTGCCGCAAAAAGTATTTCATCGGAATAAATATTTCCGATGCCGGCAACAATATTTTGCTCCATCAAAACTTGTTTTATTTTCCCTTTCTGGCCGGCAATAACATTTTTAAATACCGTAAAAGTGAAATTTTTATCCATCAGGTCCGGACCGATTTTTGCCACGTCGGGAGAATTTTCGATTTCATTTTTTACACCAAACAAAATTTTGGCGAATTTCCGCAAATCCGAAAGCGCTATTTGCCAACCATTATCCAGATATAAAATAAAATGAATATAATCGTTTACTTTTTCCTGAAATGCGCCGGGAAGCATACTTGAAACTTGAAGCTTAGAACTTGTCTCGCTTTGCGAGATCCGCCTCGGGCGGAAAACTTTCTTTACTCGCCACTTGCCATACATCAAATGCCCGGTCATTTTTTGATGAACAAGTAATAAGTATTTTGTATCTTGTATTTTGTAGCTTGTACCCAAATATATTAATATATTTTTCCCTTTGCGGGAGATTTTTTCTATTTTTAAGCCTTTAATTTGTTTTTCCAGGTCTTTCGCTTTTGGTTTTTTGATGGTTCGACTCTGCTCACCATCACCATGAGCTTGTCGCCCCTCAATATAATTCGGGGCGACCCTGAATTTATTGAAGGGTCGAATGGTGATGATTTTAGGAGCGTCAAACCAAACACCGGCAATTTTCTTGCCGATAACTTTCTTGTTTAGGTCATTAACTATTGTCTGGACTTCAGGCAATTCGGGCATAAATCAATTATATCCCTAAACCCGGCCGCGGCAAATATAAATAATCTTATGACATCGCAAGTCGTACATTTATAGATTTTAAAAAATTAAGGACTTGCGATGTCCTTAATTTTAAAATGCTATGCCACGACATCTGTTCTTAAATTTTATCACCTATTATTAAACCTTATTTCTTAAGCCTACTCTTCTCCATTAACCATTTCTTTTGGCGGAATAAGTTTGGAGTCCGCCGGAATGGTGAAATGAAAAGTCGAGCCACGGTTGATTTCCGATTCTGCCCAAATTTCCCCACCGTGCCGAGTAATAATATTTTTTGCTATATAAAGGCCGAGGCCGGAGCCGTCGGGCACGAATTTAACCGCGTTCGATGAGCGGAAAAATTTAGTGAATAATTTTTTAAGGTCTTCTTGCGGCACGCCTACGCCGGTATCCCTAACGCTAATTTCGGCAAACGGTTTGTCTTTCAAGCGCTCAACCTTAATAACCACCTCACCGTTTAAGACATTGTATTTTATGGCGTTGTCTATCAAATTCGAAAGCACCATGGAAATTTTTTGCCTATCCATGGAAACCGCGATGGAAGGCTCTTCCGGCTTTTCAAGATAAATTTTAATATTGAATTTTTTGGCTATCGGTTCCATCTCATGAATAATATCTTCGGCAAAAGTCACCAATTCGACATTTTCAAATTGATAGCCAAATTCGCCTTCTTCGATTTTCGAAACGTCGAGCATATCGTTTATGGTTTTTAAAAGATTTGCCGCCGCGCCCATAGCCGTCTCGACAATCTGTTTTTGGTCCGCCGTAAGATTTTGCTTTGCAAGTTCTTCAACCGCCCAGTTTAAAGCCGTGGCAGGAGTCCTTAATTGGTGAGAAGCTGTGCCGATGAATTCGGTTTTTGATTTTAAAAGCTGCATTTCCCGCGTCCGGTCATGAATAATTTTAACAAATCCCAAAAGTCGGCCGCTTGGGTCAAGAATCCTGTCGGTTGCCACGCGCAAATTCTTTTCCGGCTCGCCAATAGTAATATCGGCCACTTGCGGATAAACTCCGGCCTCGGAACGCCTTATAACTAAAGGCGCGAGCGACGGAAAAATCGCTTGGCTAACCAACGCGAATTTCGGCTCTTTGGCGCTTTCCGGAGAAAAAATTTTACCCATTACTTCGGCCGCGCCAAGAGAAAAGATTTCTTCGGCTGATTTATTAAAAATCAAAATTTTAAAATCCGGGTCATAAGCGATAATGCCGTCGGTTAAATTAAAAACCACGCTTTTTAATTCATTGCGCTCAACCTTGATTTCCAAATTCGAACGGGCAAATCGAAGATTATTAACTAAAATTACCGCTCCCAAAATCACCAACACCGCCGTGGCGATAAGCGCCAAAATAGCCGGAAGATAAATCCAGTCTATTATTAAAAGCGCGAACAAAAACGGCAAGAAAAACCAAAACAGCCGCATTTCGGGCAACTGCGAATAAAATATAATTTTTTGAAAAAATCTCTTCATTATCGCAAATCAAGCGCGTACAATTTATTATCGTATTTGTTAATAAAGAACAACTTTCCGTCGGCAAATTTCAAGCTCATTGCGTCTATCGCCGCACCGCTGCCATCTAAAATCATTGTCATCGGGTTTTGGCTGCCGGGCGTAGCGTCTATCAAATAAAGCGAATCCGTGAAATAAGCCGCATTTTTAAGATAATCGTCGGGCAGGGTTGTCCGTTCGGGAATATTGTCGGGAACGGCGCAATAAATTTGCGGGTCGGAAACAAAGCACTTATTCGGTAGCGTTGAAAAATTCAGATTTGCCAAAATCGTTCCCGTGGCATTAACAATGCTCAAATACCTTCCCCTGCCGTCGGCGCTGGTTAAAAATTCCACGCCAAGCCTCCCGTTTGAAGACCAATTCAACATTAAACCTTGGCCGTCGGCGCCATTAATCGCAATCGGCAATTTAGTGAATGTTTTTTTATTAATATCCACCGACCAGGCCTTTCCCGCATAAAGAGCGGTTGGTTTTTCCGTTAAAATAATTTTATTCGCGGAAATCCAGTTTAAATCCATATCTTTCTGATATATCGAAACAACCGTAACCAATTTTGCCTTGAAATTAACCAAGTCTTTTACGATTAGATTGCTTTTATCGCCGCTTGTTTGGAAATATGCCAATTTTTTGCCGTCAGGAGAAAAATCCGCGGCGGTTATGCCCGTTGGAGCGGATTCAAACATCCCGCTTTCGGTATTAAAAATTTTAAAACTCGGCGAAATAAAAGTTCCGTATTTAACCAAAACACGCTTGCCGTCCAGAGACGATTTAATTTGCTGAATATCGCTTATGCCGTCTTGAGTAATTGCCGTGTCGTTGCCATCAACACTAACCTTAAAAATATTGCCATCGGAACTTAAATAATAAATTCCCGATTTTATCGTCGGCGCCGTTATTGAAGAAACAACAGTTGAAGTTGAAGCTGAAACCGTTGTCGAAGCGGAAGTTTTTGTAGAGGTCGCCGAAACCGCTGGATTATAAATCCAATAACCCAAAATTTCTTGCTTGCTTACAACCTGCAATTTTGAAGCGGTAACCGCGCCAGGACCGGAATTATTCGGCTGATTAATCGTGATTCCCTGACTGGACGCGCCGCTTGATGCCGCCGGCGGCGGAGTTAAAATCTTTTGCGAATTCTGCCAGGCGAAATAAATTCCAACCGCCAAAGCGATAAATCCCAAAACAGATATTGATATTATTATAATTTTTTTTGCGCTCATGATTTTTGCGGTTGAACTTGAATATCCCAATGCGAACCATATGCCGCAGTAGCTTCCAACGTATAAATCGCGCCCGATGCGGGATTAACATATTTCAGAGGCGCATCAGAAATTTTTTGAAAATTGTTATTTATATAAGAAGTTAATTGAGAATAAATTTTCAAATCAAACTTATTACCCCCACAATGACCGGCTTCGCCTGCCACATGAATAGAACTAGTGTCTCCCGAGCACCCCTCTGTGCCTCCGGTAACATAAACAAGCTCCGGGCCGACTTGATGGGCCAAAAGAGCTATTTCATCCACCGTTTGCTGCTTCATACCCACAAGGTCAACACAACCCACCGCCACACCAACAGGACAAACACTTTTTGTTCTAACGCCAAGCTGGGCCAATTCGGCTCTCGCGATATCATCAGATAAACCGGTCCCGGATGGATTTTCCGCCCTGAAACTTGCAAGCACATCTATATTTACCGGCGCCATCAACTCATCGGGAGTTTTTAATTTAACCAATTCGGGGTTAATAGTATATAAAAGCAAATAAGAACCAAGCAGAAGCACTAATCCCCAAATCGCGCCCTTAATCCATTCTATCGCGTCTTGCTTTGTGGAAATCGAACCCGAAACCGTCCACAAAACAGAACCATAAATCAAAACTCCGAAAGCCGAAGCTCCAGCCACTCCCAAGGAAAGCTGAAAAATTAAATTAATAAAAGCCGAGGGGTCGCTCATACCGGACCATGGATAAGTTAAATTCGCTTTCTGGACATTTGGAGCAGCGGAAGTTACATCAAAGCTTGCGCCAGCGCCACCCGCTAAAACGTTATCTGATAAAACTAAAAAGCAAATTGCGAAAATAATAAATACCGATAGTATAAAAATTTTTTCGGATTTAATTTTCATAAATCATTTATTAACTGTTAAATTAATATTTCCATTTGCAAAATCCACTTGCTTAAAAAGATTTTTAAACGAAACGGCGATATTAACGATTTTACCGGAAATAATGTTTTGATCGACGTTTAAATTAAGCAGGAAAGGGTCGCCATCCAAACTATTTGCAGCTTGCCCATCAACATTCCAAGCAACCGACAGATTATTTGTTTTCCCGCTAAAGAAAAAAGGTGTCGCGCGCAAAAACGACGAACCGACACCGATTGAATTATTTGGATACGGCGCACTAATTATCGCTTCCGGGGCAACTACCGGTATATTAATTGTATATTCCGGCGGAGTACCGCCCGAAGGATAATCGAATAATTGAATTCTTACAGCAGTCGAACCACCGGCATAGTCTGGAGCAAAAAATGTTATTTTTTTTATTCCCATCCCATTGGCTTCGTTTTTAAACAAGGTATCGTTTATATACCAACGTATTTTAGTATTTGAAAGGTCGTACTGCTTGCCGTTTACCACAACTTCCAAAAATACATCTACCGGAGTCTGATTTGTCGGGAGAATTTTGCCGGCATACCAGCTGGGCACAAAAGTGCGTGCCTGCCAATTTACCAAAAATTGCGGAACGGCTG
>Ga0172367_10009481_pt1 | contig 10679 bp, 11 predicted proteins | sample Lak10m_FD_114542 | JGI IMG/M metagenome (GOLD analysis project Ga0172367, IMG submission 114542) | Freshwater microbial communities from Kabuno Bay, South-Kivu, Congo - kab_022012_10m | ecosystem: Environmental > Aquatic > Freshwater > Lake | place: Democratic Republic of the Congo: South-Kivu...
ATTTTAAAGAACCAAACAATATTTGTCAAATAACCAATATTATTCAAAATAATAATCCAAAATATCCCAATCTTTTGAGCTTCTATCTGAGTTGTATTTATCTTTAGTATTCAACTTCCAAACCCCACCATCCTCAACTGCAATGCCTCCAACAAATCCATATTTCTGCTTCTTGAGCCATTTTTGGAGTATTTCAGCTTTATATTTGGTATCTAATGATTCGGCCGTGTCTCCAGCTTTAGTTTCTAAAATTAATAGCTTATTCTTAGTACGAACAATCCAATCAGGGTAAAACATTTTTTCCTTTTTCTCTTTTTCATTGTAATAAGGAATGGCAAAAAACTCGCTCCCAAAATCACCATTCTTATACCACCATTCAACTTTCTCTTTAGACTCAAGATATTTAATGAATTTATGCTCATTAACTCGCCCCAAATACTCTTTTTGCAAATAAACTGGCTCTACGGCCGATTTCTTGGCTTTAACGGCCTCGTAATCATCGGTATAGAACAATGTCTTAGGGGGAATTTCCAATTTAATCATCTTAGAAGCTCTTTGCGATTTTCTATGAACCTCAAGCTCTCTAATTGGACGGTATGTCTCTAAAGTTAAGCCCAAAATAATCCTCAATTGGCTATCTACTCTTAATAAATCTTTAACAATTGCTTTATAATAATCATTCCTCTTCATCTTTAAATTATTGGCAAAATAAACATTTAAAGCCGTTTTAACCTTACCCCAAGAACGTTCAGGGGCAAATTTTTTACTCTCATCCTCTTGCTGGGCGATAATATTAAAACATAATAAATTATATAAATGTTCTAAATCATTTTTAGAAGAATCCAAACTTAAATCTTCGCCTTTATCTTTTATGTTAGTAATAAAATTATCATAATCTTCAATTTCTACTCCCACGATTAAATCATTTTTAATATTTAAATCATTAATTTCTATTTTTTTATTAAACTTAGATTTTACTTGACTTGCTGATTCATCTTTTTTAATCCCTAAATATTTATCAGCCACTTCTTTAAAAGTATTCTGAAAAGTATCGCCCAAATCATTATAATCGGTGCGACTCATAAAGACTGATTCAAAAGTAAAAGATTTAACCCCGTCTTTTCTTTTACTCATATAAATAGCTGGTTTATTCTCAATCTGTTTTTTATCGCATTCAGCTAATATCTGATTTCTCGCATAGTTAGTATATAAATAACCGATATTTAATTCTGGCTCGGAATAATGTTGAGCTTCTGGCATTCTTAAGATTCTGCCGATAGTTTGAATATGAAAAGTTGGAGTTTTAATTTCTCTAAACATCACTAAAATATCAGCTCTTGGACAATCCCAGCCAGTAGCGGCCGCTTGTTTAAAAATTAAAAAGTCTATTGGGGAGTCGTTCTTTTCAATGAGCTCTAAATTTTCTTTTTTCTCTGAGAGCCAAACGGCAATACTGGAATCATCAACGCCTTTATCTCTTAAAAAGTTTTTAACTATTTCCAATTTAGATTGATTAAGCGTTTCTTTAGTAGTCTTATCATCATTAGGTAATTGAATTAAAACCAACGGGTTAATACCTGTCTTTAATTTCTTATAAGCCTCTTTTAATTCTAATCTTTTTTGATAGGCTAATTCTAATAATAAAAATTCTTGGTCTAATTCTTTTTTCTTTATCTCCTCTAAATCTTCTTTGGTTTGAGTAATAATCTTTTCTTTAATTAGACCAGCCTCAATTACATCTTCTCGTTTAACCCGAACATAGCCCGCTTTTTTATCATCCAAATCATCATTGCTTGGTATTCTATTGGGAGTAGCTGTGATTTCAATTATTAGACGAGGATTAATTAAATCCACTAATTCATCAGCCAGAACCGTTTCTTTGTCTCTATGAGCCTCGTCAACGATTAGAATAAGCTCTCGGCCATTTTCTTGGGTAGCTTTAATAAAATTATCAAAGGTTAACCCTTGTTCGTTATCTCGTCTTAATCTTCGGCCTTCCTTGGTTGAGTCTTTAATTTTTTGCCAATTAATAAAGAAGACATTGTTCTTTTCTAGTTTGCCTCGGTTTAAATCATTTAAATCTAATAAGTCTAACTCGTTAGCTCCGCCATAATAATCAAATAACTTCTTCTTGCTTTGTTGATATGATTCCTCGCTAAAACTAAACCACAAGAAAGCTTTATCGGCATTAAACTGAGGGTCGCCCGTTAAATCTTTAAGAAATTGAGCGGCCATTATTGTTTTTCCGCTCCCAGTGGGAGCTTTAAAGATTAAAGGCAATCTATAATTTCCAGTTTGCCAAAGTTCTAAAAAAGACTTTCTTAATTTAGCGATAGCTTCTTCTTGAAATGGCTTAAGATTAAACATATTATAATTTATTTATTTCTTTATAAACTTCCAAAATCGGCTCAGGTATATCCTCAATTCTAATATTCTTATATTCGCTAAATTCGTTCTTGTATTCATTCTTACCCCAGCTAAATATATATAAAATTGCCTTATTATTAGTTTTTATTAATTTACTAACTAAACTCTGTAATTTCGTTTTATCTTCTTTAAAGTAAATAGCGGTTTGTTTTTTACCATCAGTAAATATTTGCCACCAATCATTTTTTTCTATCTCCTCTAAAGTATTCTCTCGCAGAGCAATCATTTCGCCTGCTTGATAGGTTAATTTAATTTTGCTTCCATCCGATATTTCATTTATATGCTCAGTGTCAACGAAATCAGTTTTATAATATTTTAAATTACCGCCGAGACCATCAATCTTCTCATTCTTTTTATTTTTATACCCCTTTATAACTTTTTCAACTCTTGGATAACAAACTTCTTCAGCGATTTTATTTTCGTTATTTGTGCAAAGAATAAATTTACGATTACCGCCATCTTCTTTGTTTAAATCTAAAACAGCGTGGCCAGTAGTGCCAGAGCCAGCAAAAAAATCTAAAACAAGAGCATTTTTGTTATTTTTTATAGTTGCATTAAAACATTCTAAAACATTATAAAGAGATTTAGGGAAAGGAAAAACAGTATCAATAATACTATTCACTAATTTTGAACCGTATTCATTCGCGTCATATTTAGACCCAACCCATACAGTTCTATAAGGTGATTCTTCTTTTAATCTATATATTTCATATCGGTTATTTCTTTTTTTGGCAATTAGCTGGTCTTGAATTTCATTGATTGTATTTCTTGAAAATGACCACTTCCTTTCAATTCCATTAATATCTATCGGCCAAACATAATATTCATTCTTTATTTTTTGAGTTTGTTCTTTCGGATGATAAGAATTATCGGCAATATCGCCAAAACCAATTATTTTATCATCCTTGATAATAATTGGAAAAAACATCGTCTTTGAGGTTGCTCTAGGAGAATTACCTCCGTCAACTCTAAAATTTCTTTCTAACACTTCATCTCTTACAGCATCTAAAATATATTTTTGGCCATCATCTGAATAAACAAAATAAATATATTCGTGATTATATGAAAAATTTTTTCCTTGAACACCTCGTGGATTATGAACAACCGTAATACAATCAATAATATGAGATGAAAACATTTGCCTTAAAAGAAGACCTAGGTTTGCGTGCTCATTCTCATCAATAGCACAAACCAAAATTCCTTTTTCCTTAAGAAGATTTTTAGCTAGAAGTAATCTTTTATTAATGTATGATATCCACTTACTATGTCGCCACTCATCATCACCATCCACATAGTCATTATTATATCTCCAATTTTTTGCACCAGTATTATATGGCGGGTCAATATAAATTAAATCAATTTTTTTCTTATGGGTATAATTTAAAACAGAGAGAGAGTGATAATTATCACCCTCAATCAAAATATTAATTGGCTTATTTTCATCCGTTATAACCGCTTTATTTTTTACTTCTCTTAAAATGGGTAATTTGTTCTGACAATCCAAAAAAACCTGTTCTGGTTTTTCTTCCCATACAAGGCCATATTTTTTTCTATTTTTAAGAGTTTTAATCTCTTGTTTTAACTTCTCAATTTCTTTAAGAAGCTCTCGGGGATTTGATTTTTCTAACATAGGTCAACAGTTCTATGTTTTTATTTTTTACATTTTATTTTTCGGCTCGTAACCTTTTTAAAAACAAAAAAGGGCGGCCGAGCTGTTGACCCACAATAGACTATCCCCGAGAGGAAGCCAATCGCGGAACTCTGCCGCCCATTACTATCCGCGATTGGATAAAATGGGCGACTTCCGCTCGGAAAATTTTCTATTATGGGTCAACGATAACTATTATAGCAAAAATATTAAAAAACAAGCAAATATTGCATTTTTTGGTCAAATTGCTAAGATAGTATTATAATTTATAAAAATGTAATGAAAATATGAGTAAAAACAATGATGAAATATCAAAATTATCCTTAGGAATAAACAATCCTCTTAAAATAAACAAGGATGGATTAACAATAAAACCAGATTCTTATATTACCCCATTATCAACAATTAAAACCGACGCATTATTAAATACGAATTATACTCTCCAAAAAAACAGTGCTATTTTATCCACTTCCCAATCTCCGTCGCTAAATTTTTTGAATAATAATCAAAACAGTTTTCCCCTAGTTTATTCTGTTAGTGAAGTGCCAGAAGGAATGACTAAAAAAGAAACCGAACTATTTGTAAAGAAAGAGTTAGAGAAACAAGCCAAAGAATTTAAAGATTATTTAGCAGAACAGGAAAATTTACGCTCTAAACAGGTTTTATCAATAGAAGATGTTGAATTATTAAAAAATGTTTTTAAAGCTTTAAACAATAAACCAGTAAGAAGAGATGGCACTGATTGGCGAAGATGGGTTTGTCCTATTTGTAAAGACTTCATAGATGAGCTAACTGATATTGAAAAAATTGAAAATTATATTAAAAATTTTAACAGCAATATTTTTAAGAAATGCGGTTCAAGAAGGCACGCAAATTTATTCTCAATTAAAGACGGAAAAATATATTATTCTATTGTTGAAGATATTACACCTTGACATTTTTACATTTATACTTTATAATGAAGCTAGATAATTAAAAAATAAATATTTTTTACAGACAACCTCCCGTATAAGGGGATTTTGTTTTTAAAAAAATATCATAGGTAATAAGAGCTACCCGTTTAGGGGTAGAAAGAGTCTCTATATTATAAATTCTCCTGTATTAGAGGATTATTTATAAATAAACATCTTATTTTCTCCCAAAAACCGAGATAATAAATCATCAGACCGTTTAATCGGACTGACTGTTTGTTATTTCGGTTTTTTTATTACAAAAATCATATACAAATGCCAGTTTCGTTTAGCGAGGCTGGCATTTTATGTCTGAAAATTTAAACCAAAATAATTATTATAATAAAAATCAATTAGAGGCTAAGGAAAATATAGCTGGCTTTTTCAGGTTGCTTTTAGAAATTGACATAAAAAATAACCCACAATTATATGAAAATAACAGAGATACAAATAATACCAATCAAGGCGAATAACGGTCTCATAGCCTTTGGGAGCGTGCTTTTTAATGATTGCCTTTATTTAAGCTCAATTGGTATACATAAAAAATTTGATGGGAGCGGATATAGAATAACTTACCCGACCAAAAAAATCGGCGATAAAGATATAAATATTTATCATCCAATTAATAAGGAAACGAGCAAGTTAATTGAAGATGAAATTATTTACAAAATCAAACAAATGTTTGAGTAAAAAATAAAAATGTATTTATAAAAATGTAATGAAATGTTAGATACTGTGATTTTACAACTTGACCCAGGTCAATATCATATTAAAAAGTATGAAAATTTTAATACGACTGAAGAATTAGTTTTAAGTGCTAGGGGTGGCTTTAAAAAATGGACAAATAATCCAACGGCCGAAGATAGGCGAGACAATATTTATAAACCAAGATTAACATTAATTAAGCGAGGATTAATTCTTTTTCTCAAAGTAGAATTTTCAGCTCCTAAAATAATATTTGGCAATAATGTTAACGAACTGGAAGATAATAATTTTAATTTAGTAGTCAAAACGCTCCAAGAACGAATAAGGTCTATGGGTGTTATAATCTGGTCTAAGGATATTGAAAATGCAAAAGTGCTATCGTTTCATCCATCAAAAAATATTGTTTTGAGAAATGGCTACACGGCTAATTTTGTTATAAGAGAATTAAATAAAATAGACTGCAGTAAAAGATTTGATTTTGATGAAAAAAATTACAGGAATAATGTTCAAGTATTACAATTTTATACCAACTCCCATTCTTTAGTAATTTACGATAAAATAACAGATTTATCCAAACCGCAAAAACGAGCTATTGATAAAGACCAAACCAAACAACAGCTATCAATTTTTAATTTTATTAAAGATGACAATTTAAGACTAGAGTTATTAAGAATTGAGGTGCGACTAAGTTTAAAGAAAAAAATGGATGAAGTTTTGAAAAAAATTAACTATCCTCCCAATCCCATATTCAAAGATATTTTTAAAAAAGATTTATGTCAAAAAATAGTAAAATTATATTGGGAAACTTTTTTTTCCGATAATCAATTCATATTTAGCACAAATAATGATGCTCAAGAAATTCTCCAATTAATTCTTATAAAATATCCCAAAATCAAAAAACATCAGGCCTATAAATTAACTGGAATTTTTATGCTCTGCAAAGCGACAGAAGGAATGAGAGGTTTTAGACAAATTATTGATAACCATTATTCAAAAACCAATTGGGCTGTCGCAAAAAAAGACTTGGAATTATTTGAAGATGAAATTTTTACAAATTCAAGCTGGAGCTTTATCAACGATATAAAACAACAAATTAATACATTTAATTCATTTGAATTTAAAGACTTGCATTGTAAAGAAAAGTAAAGTATAATGTAAATAAGGATAAATTGTAAATAACATAACTTAAAATATATAAAAAAATATGAATGAACAACAAATAGAAAAATACACCAGGGATTACTTAAAAAATGATGGCTGGAAATTAACTAATTTACCCAAGAATATTGGGCAACACGGTTGTGATATAACAGCTTGGCACCCAACAAGAAGAAAGATTCTATACATAGAAGCTAAGGGCGATGGCAATCAAAAAAATAAAAATCAAACTATTCATAATTCTTTTTATACTATATTAGGACAAATATTATCTCGGATGGATAAAGAAGGAAATAACCCCAAAAAAGCAAGAACTTATGCTATCGCTATTCCCTATTATTGGGGAGAAATATATAAAAAGAAAATAAAACAAATGTCATATGGATGGAAATTATTAAAACTAAAGGTATTTCTAGTTGACGAAACTAAAATAGAATTAAAAAACTATAAACATTTTTTAAATTAACTATATGAATAATAATTTTTCTAAAAAACAAACGAAGAGTATTCAAATTGATAAAATTCAAAAACAAAATGTTGGGAATGCTGGGGAATATTATATTGCAGCAAGATTGTCAGCTCTTGATTTCGTTGTGACAATAACTTTAGGGAGAGCTGAAAAATACGACTTATTAACTCTTAGTCCTAAGGGGAAACTAATAAAAATATCAGTCAAAACAACCCAAATTGAAGATGCAAAAGATTTCCCACTATCAGCTAAAGATGAACACGGAGCAGCAGATGATTTTTATTATGCCCTCGTGAAACTTAATGGATTTAAAAAAGAGCCAGATTTTTGGGTTATTCCTAGCACAGTAGTTTGTCCTCTGATAAAAAGTTCTGATGAAATATATATGAAAACTCCAGGGAAAAAAATAACCAACATAAAGGCTCTTCTTTACGTATTCTACCTATAGAAGTTAAAAAGGGTCAATCTACATTTTATCCTGAAGGATGGAATGAAAATGTAAAACAATATCATAACAATTTAGAGCAATTAGTATGAAAACAAAAAAACAATTCTATACCGCCCAGGAGCTTGCTAATACGTTCGGCTATAACATAATGACAATTTATCGCTATATTAAAGCTGGTAAACTAAAAGCTTATAAAATTGGCAAAGAATTTAGAATTGATGAAAATGAATTTCAGGCTTTCTTAAAAAAAGCTAAAACAAAATAAAAAATATGAAAGCAATAATACTCGCAAGAGTTTCAACTGAAGAACAAAAAGAAGCTGGTAATTCTCTGCCCGCCCAATTATTAAGATTGCAAAAATATTGCCAAGAAAAAAATTTAACTGTTGAAAAAGAAATTAATTTTGACGAATCAGCTTGGAAAACCGAACGACAAGAATTTGAAAAAATTATTGAAACCCTTAAAAGCTCAAAAGAAATAATGGCTTTATGTTGTGATAAAATTGACCGCTTAATACGAAATTTTACCAAAGATTTAGCAACGTTAGAAGAGTTGAGAAAAAATGGAAAAATAGAATTACATTTCCCTTCTGATAATATTATTTTACACAAAGACTCTCCTGCCACCGATTTATTCAGATTTACCATCGGCGTAAGTCTCGCTAAATACTATTCGGATTCAATTAGTGATAATGTCAAAAGAGCTTACGAAACTAAAATAAAAAATGGCGAGTGGATTGGCTGGGCTCCCGTTGGTTATATGAATTTAGAAGACCAAAATAAACATAAAGATATAATGGTTGACCCAGTAAGAAGTCATTATATCATAAAAATATTTGAAACTTACGCAACTGGTAATTATTCAGTGCGTCAAATAAAAGAACAAATGGATAAAGCGGGTCTGAAAGGAAAAGCCGATGGCTCTAAATCTTTAACCATAAGTATGATATACCATACTTTATCTAATCCGTTCTATTATGGAATGATGAGAATTAAGGGTATATTATATCCACATAAATATGAGCCATTAATCTCAAAATATCTTTTTGATAAAGTTCAAGCAGTTATGAAGGGTTGGCATAAAAAGCCTTTTCAATACGCCTCTAAGCCCTATGTTCTACGTGGGATGATTAAATGTGCTGATTGCGGTTGCACTATAACGCCCGAAACCTCCAAGGGGCATATTTATTACAGTTGCACCAACTATCACGGTATGCACGATAAAAGGCTCTATGTGCCAGAGAAAGAGCTTTTAAAACCAATTTATAAGGTTTTAGATGGCATTCAATTGGCTGATGAGCAGATAAAAGAGTTGGTTGATGATTTAAAACAAACCACAAAAGCCGAAAATCGTTTTTTTACAAATATAATACAAGGGCTAAGGAAAGAATATGATAAACTTGAAAACCGTATTAGCAAATTACAAGATGATAAATATGATGAGTGTATTACTAACGATTTCTATAACAAAAAGTTTAAAGAATATGCCGAACGGCAGTCTAAAATATTAACTGAAATAAATAAACACGACAACGCTGATAAACAGCATTATATCACCGCAAACACTGTATTAAATTTAGCTAAACGGGCACGAAAAATATTTGAAAGTTCTGAACCACAAAAAAAACGCCAACTCTTAAATTTCTTACTTCAGAACCTTGAATTAAAGGGCAAAAAGCTCCAATATACGGCAAAAGCACCGTTTGATACGATGCTTTTAACTAATGGTTGTTCTGACTTGCTCCCGGGGTCGGATTCGAACCGACGACCAATTGGTTAACAGCCAACTGCGCTACCGCTGCGCTACCCGGGAATATTAAATTGTCCTAAAAAACAAAATATTTCAACGGAAATATTTACTAGTATATTACCAAATTCTCGCCTTATGTCAATAAGGCAATAAGATGGCCGGCGACCCAACTCAACCCGATGACAACAAAACTGATAAAAAGATGCTCTGAAATCATCTTAATGGCGCTCTGGCCATTATCATTAGCTATCTTATAATTTAAAACAACTAAAATAACGATTCCCCAAACAATAGCAGCCAAAACAGACCAGGGGGCGGATAGGGCTAGGATCGGGATTAAGAAACTAAGAGAAAAAATCAATTTATATACAAAAGTAAAAAATGTTGCCTGCCAAACCTCTTTATTGCTAAAATTTCCTTCCGATTCCTTAACGATATGGACTCCTAAAGAATCGGAAAAACTGTCGGCGATCGCTATCGTTAGAATTCCCGCTACGACCGCCAAACGCGAACCGGTCCCGGCCTCAAGACCGATAATCAAGCCGAGAGTCGTAATTGTCGCCGAGGTTAAGCCGAAACTGATTCCGACTTTATTAGTTTTATGCATAATGCTCTAGTAATCTCTCAATTTCTCCAATCCTTTAAATTTCCTAATTTTTTCTAAAGCCTTGGATTCAATCTGACGAATACGTTCGCGCGTTACTTCAAATTCTTGTCCAACCTCTTCTAAAGTATGCGCGACACCATCAACTAGCCCGAAGCGCATCTCTAAAATCTTCTGTTCGCGTGGTGAAAGCTGGGCAACGATATTCTTTACATAGTCTTTTAGTAATTGCAGGGCCGCGGCTCGATCCGGAGTAACATTCTTAACATCTTCAATAAAATCTTCCAAAGTCGAATCTTCGCCGTCATCACCGATTGTCGTTTCGAGAGATATTGTATCTTGGGAAATCTTCATGATATAACGGACTTTCTCGAGCGGTTCGCCCATTTCTGAGGCAATCTCGTCAGCTAATGGTTCACGGCCTAATTCCTGAATAAGGTTACGCTGGACTTGCTGAAATTTATGGATATTTTCGAGCATTTGTACCGGAATACGAATCGTGCGCGACTGATCGGCCAAAG
>Ga0172367_10009483_pt1 | contig 10675 bp, 9 predicted proteins | sample Lak10m_FD_114542 | JGI IMG/M metagenome (GOLD analysis project Ga0172367, IMG submission 114542) | Freshwater microbial communities from Kabuno Bay, South-Kivu, Congo - kab_022012_10m | ecosystem: Environmental > Aquatic > Freshwater > Lake | place: Democratic Republic of the Congo: South-Kivu...
ACGCTCGGCATCATGCCCTATATCACCGCGTCGATCGTGGTGCAGCTGGCCGCCTCCCTCTCGCCGCAGCTCGCGGCGATCAAGAAGGAAGGCGAGAGCGGCCGCAAGAAGCTGAACCAGTATACACGCTATGGCACCGTCGGCCTGACCGCCGTGCAGGGCTATGCCGCCGCCGCCAACTGGCAGGCGCAGGGCGTGGTCGTGGACCCCGGCATGCTGTTCGTCGTCTCGGCGATCATCTCGCTGATCGGCGGCACCATGTTCCTGCTGTGGCTGGGTGAGCAGATCACCTCGCGCGGCATCGGCAACGGCACCTCGCTGATCATCATGGCCGGTATCGTCGCCCAGCTGCCGGTGACGCTGAGCAACCTGTTCAAGTCGGGCAGCGAAGGCTCGATCTCGGGCCTGGTCATTTTCCTGGTCGTGGTGCTGGGCTTTGGTCTGATTGCCTTCATCTGCTTCATGGAACGGGCGCAGCGCCGGGTGCTGATCCAGTATCCCAAGCGCCAGACGCGCCAGGGGCTGATGCAGGCCGATCGCAGCCATCTGCCGCTGAAGGTCAACACCGCGGGCGTGATCCCGCCGATCTTCGCCAGCTCGCTGCTGCTGCTGCCGCTGACCATCTCGCAGTTCATGGGCGTCAAGGCGGACGATGACAGCCGCTGGAGCAGCATCGTGCTGACCATCAACCAGTATCTGTCGCACGGCAGCCCCTTCTACATGGCCCTTTATGGCCTGGGCATCGTCTTCTTCTGCTTCTTCTACACCGCCGTGGTGTTCAACCCGGAAGAGACGGCCGACAATCTGAAGCGCAATGGCGGCTTCATTCCGGGCATCCGTCCGGGCAAGAATACCGAGAATTATCTCGATTATGTCCTGACCCGGATCACCGTGATCGGTGCCGCCTACCTGGCCTTCATCTGTCTGGTGCCGGAATTTGCCATCGCCCGGGCGGGAATTCCCTTCTACCTTGGTGGGACTAGCCTGCTGATCGTGGTCAATGTTACGGTCGATACCGTGACCCAGATCCAGAGCCATCTGCTTGCCCATCAATATGGGGATCTGATCAAGAAGGCGAAGCTGAAGGGCCGTCTGCGCTAAGGGGGCGCAGACAGGCAAGCGCAAGTACAAGGGGAGAATGCGCGCAATGAATATCATTCTGCTTGGTCCTCCGGGTGCCGGCAAGGGCACCCAGGCCACGCGGCTCGTCGACAGCCGTGGCATGGTTCAGCTGTCGACCGGCGACATGCTGCGGGCTGCGGTCAAGGCGGGGACTCCGGTCGGCCTTCAGGCCAAGGCGCTGATGGAATCGGGGTCGCTGGTGCCGGACGAGGTCGTCTCGGGCATCATCGGCGAAGCGCTTGATGCGCTGGCGGCCGATACCGGTGTGATCTTCGACGGCTATCCGCGGACCGAGGCCCAGGCCCATTCGCTCGACACCATCCTGGCCGATCGCGGCCGCACGCTCGATCATGTGATCGAGCTGGAAGTGGACGAGGATGCGCTGGTCGAGCGCATCACCGGTCGCTTCACCTGCGCGACCTGCGGCGAAGGCTATCATGATGTCTTCAAGCAGCCCAAGGTCGAGGGTACGTGCGACAAGTGCGGCGGGCATGAGTTCAAGCGTCGTCCCGACGACAATGAGGAAACGGTGCGCACCCGCATGGCCGAATATCGTGCCAAGACCGCACCGATCCTGCCGATCTACGAAGCGCGGGGCATCGTCAGCCGCGTCGACGGCATGGCCGACATGAACGACGTCAGCGGCGCGATCGTCGCCATCTTGGACGGCGTTCCGGCCTGAGCTATTCTCCCTCCCCGACGACAAGGCGGGGAGGGGACATGGCCTATCCAATCAGATCGATACTGACAGGCGCCGGCGTGGCGCTGGCGGCCGCGCCCGGACAGGGTGGGGTGGTTGCCAGCAGCGATGCCGGCTTTGTCGTGCAGGCGAGCGTGGACGTGGCGGTGGCGCCCGACGCGGCCTATGCGCTGCTGGCAGAGCCGGGGCGCTGGTGGAACAGCGCCCACACCTATAGCGGCGATGCGCGCAACATGGTGCTGGAGGCGAAGGCCGGCGGCTGCTTCTGCGAGACCCTTCCCGACAAGGGCGGCAAAGGGGGCTCCGGCAGCATCGAACATGCGCGGGTCATCTTTGCGGCACCGGGCGAGCGATTGCGGCTGAGCGGCGCTCTGGGGCCGCTGCAGAGCGAAGCGGTGACCGGCGTGCTGGACTTCGCCATTGCGGCCGCGCCGGGCGGTAGCCGTGTGACGCTGACCTATTCGGTGGGCGGTTATATGCGCGCTGGCCTGGCGCCGATCGCGCCGATCGTCGACAAGGTGCTGGTGGAGCAGCTCGACGGCTATAAGCGGTCGGCTGACAGCAAGGGCTGAAGCGCGACTGCGCCGGCAGGCAATAGCAAATCGGGGGGGGAAGCCCGATGGCCTCCATCCCGATGGACGATGCTTGGTTCTCGTCACCCATGCGGCCCCGGCAGACAGTTATCCGGCCCCGCGCATCCGCGTCCGCGATGGCGTTGCACTCGGCCAGCGTCTCATCCTCCAATATCATGCCCAGCCCTGCCCGAACCGGCCGATCGACGGGCACGCGCGCTGAGGCCTGTCCTACATATAACCATATAGGTTATAGAGCGCGGCATGAGATCGATCCCGCCATCCCCTCCGCCCTGGCCGACATCGCCTGATGCTGCGGCCGCTATCGCAACCCGGCCCAACGCCCTGGTCGATTTCCAGCCCGTTCCCCGGCGCGGTCGGCACGATGGCTGGACCGTGGCGCGGCAACGCATCTTCATCGCGGCACTGGCCGATTCCGGCTCGGTCACCCATGCCGCGGCCCAGGCCGGCAAATCGACCGTCTCCGCCTATCAGTTGCGCCGCGCGCGCAATGCGGACTCCTTTGCCGCCGCCTGGCAGGCTGCACTGGATCAGGGCGTGCGCCGACTGGAGGATATCGCCATGGAGCGGGCCATCCATGGCGTCGAAGTGCCGGTCTACAGCTATGGCAAGCTGGTCGGCACCCGGCGGGTCTATAATGACCGATTGCTGATGTTCCTGCTGCGGTGCCGTGCGCCCGACCGCTTCACCCCATTGTCGCCGGCCCATGCCGGTCGCAAGGCCCCCACGCCCGATCCCAATAGCGGCCCCGGCAGCCCCGCGGCCATCGCTGCGGTCGAACGCGTCCTTGAGGAAATCCGGCGACGGCGCGCGCTGACGGGCAATTGAGCGGCCCCCCGCTACCTGCCCCCGGACATATCGCGCCCGCCGCAAGCAAATCCTGCGCGATTTGCCCATTGTTCCCAACATATCGCCCTACCGGCTGATGTTGGTCGCTCATTAAGAATGATTGCCTCGAACAGGGAGGAATATATCGTTTCGAGATCGTTATATTATCAAGGGGGATGACGATGCGGAGGACGAAATTTTTACTGGCCATTACCGGACTGTCCGGAACTCTGGCCGCAGCACCCATATATGGACAGGCCATATCCCATATGCGGCCGCCCAAGGACCACCTCTCCGATGGGTTAGCGCGTGCGGAAACGGCCGCCACCAAGGCCGAAACCGATGCCTTGGAAGCGCGCAAGAAGGCGGAAGCGACAAAGGCCTTTCTGGACATACTGAACGATCGGTTGAAGGCAGCCGGGCAGTCAGCGTCCTCGCAATCCGTCGAGTTTCGGAATGAGGTAGAGGCGCAACTGAAAAAGGACATGGCCGCAGCCGACGTCGCCGATCGAAACGCGGTTGCAGCACGCGACGCCTTGGCCAAGACCCGCAAGGAGCTTGCTGCGTTCATGCCCGTGCCACCGCCCATTATCCCACCGGCACCGCGGTTCGATACGACGCGATTCTTTGACCGTCCCAATAAAGCTAGCGCCGACTTCCTGGCGGCTCGGCGCGCATATGATGTGCGGGTCCTGGAAGCGATTCCAACAGCCCCGTTGGAGCGCGACGTCAGCAGCATCGGCTTAGCTGGGCAACTCACGATGGCAGAGGGCGGTTCACGCGTTGCGCTGAAATATAGCTGGCCAATCAATGCTAAGAAGCTGTTCCGGGTGAACGGCGAAATCGTTGGTGATCGGCCCATGACGGACCAACTGGCGTTCGAGCTGTCAGCCAAGCTGAAGGACGGTGATGCCGTCCTTCGATCGTCCGACGGCTTTGGCAACGATGCCAAGTTCAAGATTTCCTATAGCCGCGCCTATTCGCGCCGACGCAGCCGCGCCGAAATGGATCAGGCCTTATATGACGCGGCCGCCATCATAACGGCCATCTGCCAGCGCGAAGTCACGGCCACGGCTTACACACACGACCAGCGACTTCAGCCGCCGCCGGCAGTGGTCAACGCCGCAGACAGGCTCAACGCCGAAAGGGATCTCAGTCAGGCAAAGGCGAACTGCACGTCCCCACAATCGATGCTGACAGGTGTCAAGTCGGCAGCCGGGATGGAAGCTTTGTCCAATGCGCTATGGGGTGTACCTGATCCGCTGTGGGACTGGACCATCACGGCGAGCATCGGTCATGCATCGGACGAATATCGTGATCTCGCCAGCCTCGATCCCGATTATCTGAAGGCGGACGATATCCTTGGGATAAAGTCGCGCGACACCGATGGGACGCCCTGGTCGATCGGAGGGAGCGCCGGCGTGCTGCTGGGCAAGCGTCGTCCCGAGGGCGTCGATAATCGCCGCCCCTTCCGGCTCGCCGCCTTGCTGGAAATGGGGCAGGAGCTAGCCATCGCCGATGACAACGAGGATCAGATTGTCTGCCCTTCTCCCGGTCCGGATGATCGAACCACGCACTGCGTCACCACCAACCTCGCGCCGCTGGACAAGAACCGGTTCGTGAAGCTTGGCGCCGAATTCCGCTGGGACATGAGCAATATCAAGTTGCCGCTCGGCATCGCGCCAAAGGCGAGCTGGAATTTCTCCAGGGACCGGCTGGAATATGACGTGCCGATCAGTTTCGTCACCAGCGCCACGGAGGGACTGCACGCCGGCGCAAAATTGTTCGGCCGCGCCTTTGCCGGAGAGGATACACATTTCGCCGTGGGGCTATTCGTCGGCACTCGGTTCAAGGTCGCCGACTGACAGGATCACTGTACAAGGCAGAATGAAACGAAAATCGCCCATGATCCCATAGCGGATCATGGGCGATGTCATGTTTGGGCAGCGGACGATCCCGCCCGCCGGCGCCTATCCTAATTCTCGTCGCCCATGCGCAGGGCGGCGATGAAGGCTTCCTGTGGAATCTGGACGCTGCCATATTCGCGCATCCGCTTCTTGCCTTCCTTCTGCTTCTCCAGCAGCTTCTTCTTGCGGGTGATGTCGCCGCCATAGCATTTCGCCGTGACGTCCTTGCGCATCGCCGCGATCGTCTCGCGCGCGATCACCTTGCCGCCGATCGCCGCCTGGATCGGGATCTTGAACAGGTGGCGGGGGATCAGATCCTTCAGGCGCTCGCACATGTGGCGGCCGCGCGCTTCGGCGGCCGAGCGGTGGACGATCATCGACAGCGCATCGACCGGCTCATTGTTGACGAGGATGCTCATCTTGACGAGGTCGCCCTCGCGCGTGCCGATCTGGTGATAATCGAAGCTGGCATAGCCACGGCTGATGCTCTTCAGGCGATCATAGAAGTCGAACACCACTTCGTTGAGCGGCAGTTCATAGGTCACCTGGGCGCGTCCGCCGACATAGGTGAGGTTCTTCTGGATACCGCGACGGTCCTGGCAAAGCTTCAGGATCGAACCGAGATATTCGTCGGGGCAGTAGATCACCGCCTCGATCCAGGGCTCCTCGATCATCTCGATATGATTGGGATCGGGCATGTCGGCCGGATTGTGCAGGTGAAGGGTGCGGCCATCCTTCATGTGCATGTCATAGACGACCGACGGCGCCGTGGTGATCAGGTCCAGATCATATTCGCGGCTGAGGCGCTCCTGGATGATTTCCAGATGCAGCAGGCCGAGGAAACCGCAGCGGAAGCCGAAGCCGAGCGCGGCCGAAGTTTCCATCTCGAACGAGAAGCTGGCGTCATTGAGGCGCAGCTTCGAGATCGACTCGCGCAATTTCTCGAAATCATTGGCGTCGACCGGGAACAGGCCACAGAAGACCACCGGCTGCACTTCCTTGAAGCCCGGCAGCGGCTTGGCAGCGCCATTCTTCACGGTCGTGATGGTATCGCCGACGCGGGTCTGGGCGATTTCCTTGATCTGGGCGGTGATGAAGCCGATCTCGCCGGCGGCGAGTTCGGGCAGCGCCTCGATCTTGGGGCGCATGCAGCCGACGCGATCGATCAGATGCTCGGTGCCGCCGATCATGAACTTGATCGCCTGGCCCTTCTTGATCACGCCGTTGACGACGCGCACCAGGATGACGACGCCCAGATAGGGGTCGTACCAGCTATCGACCAGCATCGCTTCCAGCGGGGCGTTGCGGTCGCCCTTGGGCGCCGGGATCTTGGTGACGATCGCTTCCAGGATGTCGTCGATGCCGATGCCGGACTTGGCGCTCGCCAGCACCGCTTCCGACGCGTCGAGGCCGATTACTTCCTCGATTTCCGCGCGCACCTTTTCCGGCTCGGCGGCGGGCAGGTCGATCTTATTCAGCACCGGCACGATCTCATGATCATGCTCGATCGACTGATAGACGTTGGCCAGCGTCTGCGCTTCCACGCCCTGCGCGGCGTCGACGACCAGCAGCGCGCCCTCGCACGCGGCCAGCGACCGCGACACTTCATAGGCGAAGTCGACATGGCCCGGCGTGTCCATGAGATTGAGCTCATAGGTCTCGCCATTCTTGGCGGTGTAGTCGAGGCGCACGGTCTGCGCCTTGATGGTGATCCCGCGCTCCTTTTCGATGTCCATGTTATCAAGGACTTGCGCGCTCATCTCACGGTCGGTCAGGCCGCCGGTGCGCTGGATCAGGCGATCGGCCAACGTCGACTTGCCATGGTCGATATGCGCAATGATCGAAAAGTTTCGGATATGGGACAGGTCGGTCATCGGCGCCCGATAGCAGCAGTTGCGGGCGCTGTCAGCAGGATCACGTAGTGCATGGCATGCGAAATTGCCGTGCGATGACAAGCATCGTCATTAACCCCCTTTGCTTGGAAGCCCCCTGCGGCTGTGTTACGTTCCAGAAAAATATCCGGGGCGCACCAATTTCTCTCGACCAGACAGGAAACGGGGTTTTTGAAAATGCGTGTATTGAAGATGCTGACTGCGGCTGCGGTCTGCCTTGGTTCGGCCGCGCCGATGGCGATGGCCGCCGAAAAGGGTTCGTCGGCCCGTCAGGAACAGTCGCGAAAGCAGGCGGAGATCCCGCGCTGCACCCGCCGCCTTGGCACCGTCGCGATCGTCGAGCCCGACAATCAGTGGTGGCGCGAACTCAATCTGGGCAGCCCCGAGGCGATCCTGAAGATCTTCGTGCAGCAGTCGGGCTGCTTCGGCCTCGTCAATCGCGGCCGGTCGATGGCGAGCCGCAATATGGAACGCGCCATGGCTGACAATGGCGAATTGCAGGCGAACAGCAATCTGGGCCGCGGCCAGGTGAAGGCGGCGGATTATTTCCTGGAGCCGGACATCGTCTCCTCCAACCGCAACAGCGGCGGCAATTCGCTGGGCGGCGTGCTCGGCGGCTTCATGGGTGGCAGCACCTGGGGCCGGATCGCCGGTGGCATCAACGTCAAGAAGAGCGAGGCCAATGTCACGCTCTCGGTCGTCAATGCCCGCACCACCGAGGAAGAGGCGCTGACCGAAGGCTATGCCCGCAAGTCTGACCTCAGCTTCAACGCCAGTGGCGGGTCGAGCTGGTGGGGTGGCTTTGCCGGTGCAGGCGGCGGCGGCTATCAGAATACCGAGATCGGCCAGGTGATCGTGCTCGCCTATCTCGACGCCTATACGAAACTGGTAACGCAACTGGGCGGCCTGCCCGACAATGCTGCGGCGGCGGCACCGGTCGCGCAGCCCTGATGGCAAGGGGGCGTTGCCGCTGTGGCAGCGCCCTCATCCGCTCGGCGCAATCTCCGCAAGCGGGCCGGGCGCCCGTCGCCGCTTCTTCCACCAGCGCAGGATGATCTCTCCCGCCGGTCGCTCGACCAGGCGGTTGATCAGCGTGCCGAGCGTCAGCGCGACGAGGAAGGCGGCGGCAAAGCCGATCCAGGGGCTGTAACCGGCCCTGGCGATTTCCAGCATGACGACGAAACCGACATGCTGGTGGATCAGGTAGAAGCTATAGCTGATCCCGCCCATCCAGACGAGCGGCCGGATCGCCAGGAAGCGCAGATGGTTGCGGATCAGCGCTGCGAAGGTCGCCATCAGCACCAGGCCGACAATCGTCACGTCCCATGTTTCCATGGTCGCGATCGACAGCAGCGCCAGCGTGGCATAGGGCGCCTGTTGCTGCCAGCTGCGCTGTCCCGCCCAGATGCGGTAGGCCAGCATGCCGATGATGAAGAAGGGCGTGTAGCGCAGCACCAGCAGCATCACGACCCGTTCGGGCACGATATCGGGCCAGAGCTGCATAACCCAGCGCAGGATCAGCCAGACCACCAGCGTCGGTTCCAGATGCCGCAGGCCAATCCATTTCCAGATCGAGACCATGCAGAAATAGAAAGCGATCTCCACCGTCAGCGTCCAATAGGCGCCGTCCACTTCGGGAATGAAGGCAAAGCCCTGGAGCATCGTCAGATTGGCGAGAATCGCAAAGGGGCCAACCAGCAACTGGGTCGCCTGCGCCAGATATTCGATCGACAGCGTCACCAGCATCGCCACCAGATAGGCGGGATACAGGCGGGCGAAGCGGTTGACGATGAAGTCGGCCACCGTGCCGATCCGATCCAGCGTGAAGAAGATCGCAAAGCCGGAAATGGTGAAGAACAGCAGCACGCGGTAATTGCCGCCGGGAAAGCTGAAGGGCACATGGCTGGCCTGCGGGAACAACTCATGGAAGCGGGTCGAATAATGGAAGACCAGCACGCACAAGGCGCCGATCCCACGCAACGCGTCCAGCTCCGTCAGCCTTGTCCGTTTCGGCTTCGTTTCGACCATGATGCTTCATAGCAATGATGGAGCAACGAATGGGATATTTTCTTGGTTAACGCGCAATGCGCAAATGGCGGATACGGGCGCTGTCGATCCCAATCTGGAACGTCCCGCGTTTGCCCCCGTGCGGGATAGCGGTCTTAGCCGGCCGCGCACCAGTCAATCGGCTCGGCCGACCAAGGGCGGGCATAATGTTTGAGGATGAGGAGCTGGCCCAGCGAGACACCGTCACGGAGCAGGATGCGGGCGGTCGGATCACTGTCGGCGGGATCGGCATGGGCTTCGAAGCTGCCCCCGTTCAGCATGCCCTGAAGCGCGGTGCGGCCGGCGCGGGCAAGGGCGGCTTCCTGCGGGCAGCCGGCGCCTTCGAGTCGCGGCGCGCTGATGTCGGCGAGATGGTAGCGACGGCCCTGATAGGCATAGGCGTCGGTGGCGAGGACACAGGCCTGGCCGTCCAGATCGTCACATGCGGCAAAACGGGTGGATATGGTGGCGGGCGCGTCGACGGATGGTGCCGAAGCCGTCGTCGACGCGGGCAGCACATGGCGCATCAGGACCAGCAGCAGCGCCCCCATCAACAGGGCGATGAGGATGAGGCGAAGCGGCACGATGGCGCGGCGCTGATCCTGCTTGTCATTCAGCCAATGGTCCGACCGGTCCCGGTCTTCGTCACCAATATCATGCAGGCTATAGGCCATGTTTCATCCCCAATCGGGGGCTATCGCTAGTAAATATTGGGAAATTTTCGGTTAACTATGAAGGGGGAGGTCATGCGGCGGACGGCGCCTTGACGCCGCGCCGGGGGCGTGGTGAAAAAACTGCGGAAGCCAGAGGAAGGAGACGGCGTGAGCGAGGCATGGCTGTATGACGAGCATCCGGCGATGGTCCGGGCGCATCCCTTCCTGTTCCTGCTGCTGCTGGTTTCGGTGGTCGGCATATTGGCGATCGGCGTGTGGTGGGTGATGCACAAGGGCGAGCGGCTGGCGCTGAGCGAGCGCGAGGTGCTGCTGGAACGTGGCTTGCTGGCCAAGCAGCGGACCGAGGTGGCGCTGTCCAGCATCCGCAGCGTACGGATCACGCAGACCTTCGGCCAGCGGCTGTTCGACGTCGGCAATGTGGAGCTGTTCAGCGCCGGTGACGTAGCGGAAATCGCGATCCGCAACATGCCGCGACCGGGCCGGATTCGGGCGATTGCGGCGGCCCGCAACCTGGACCTGCTGCCCCAGCGCTGAGCGGTCGGGCAGGGGCGGTGCGCACGGAAAGCGCACGAAATCCGCCATTTTCTTGTCGAACATAATGTCTAGGCCCTTGACTTGGGCGCATTTATTTTAACCAATAGGAGCCCAGGGGCCGGCAGAGCTTTCCACCCGCACGAGGACGCCAGGAACAAGCAACGTCGATCCGCATCAGGCGGACGGCGGGAAAAAGGGGGCGCCTTGATGGTGGGTTTGCGCGTAATGCCGCTGTTGCCGGAATTGACGGCCGATCAGCGGGCCGAGATTCGGCAGTCCTGCGGCTTTGCCTGCGTGCGCTGCGGGGTGACCATCTATCGTTATCTGGGGCTGCCAGACGGGCCGGGGGCGACGCTGCTCTGCCCGACCTGTCACGGAC
>Ga0172367_10009484_pt1 | contig 10674 bp, 9 predicted proteins | sample Lak10m_FD_114542 | JGI IMG/M metagenome (GOLD analysis project Ga0172367, IMG submission 114542) | Freshwater microbial communities from Kabuno Bay, South-Kivu, Congo - kab_022012_10m | ecosystem: Environmental > Aquatic > Freshwater > Lake | place: Democratic Republic of the Congo: South-Kivu...
AGAAAAATCAGAAAAATCGGGGAATATCATAACTGGATGTAGGGATGAGGAATCGGGGTTGAGGAAGCGGGGATTGGTGATTAGGGAGGGGTATTGGGTCTGAGGTATTCAGAAAACTCTTTCCCAGTCCCCAATTCCCAGTCTCCAGTTTCTAATTCCCAGTCCCCAATACCTAGCCCCTAGACATCGTGGGTAGCTTTACCAGTGAACTTGAGTTTTGCGGGACTGGGATTTTCCCCGATGCTGCGCGGTACATGACGCACTTTCTCGCGTCCTTGGTTAACTTTTTCTGGAAAGACACCATCAGCTGGGTGAATGAGAGTGGTTTCTCCAGTTGGTAAAATCCGGTAAATTTTGTAGTCTGTGATTTTGAATTTCCGGAGTTGAGCGCCCAAGGCGATGCCATATTCTTTACGAGCTATGTATAGCAGGTTTTCGCCTTTACGCATAGTAGCAGCGCCACCTGTAGGCATTTCAAAAACTTGCTCTTTAGCGCTAGTCCAAGTAATAGCGTACTTTTCTTCTTCTTGTGCTTTTGTGAGTAAGCCACCAGTGCTACCACCAAACAGGGGAGTTTGCCCAGAAAGTTTTTCTGCCATAAAAAAAAATTAGTCTCTCAACGGTTTTTAGGGAATCGTAACACCGCTCAAGGGATCATGTTGCCATCGCGTTATAGACTGTAACAGTTTTTAGTCAAAGTTTCTCTTTTCCTAACTAAGGGACTGGTTAAGGAGCTATTTCTACATAAACCTCAAAAATTAAGAATTACCAATTATCTTGGGGAGAAGCTCTCCTCTGAAAGAGACATTAGGAACTGCTATTGACAGCCGTCCGTTTTTCCTGTTGATTAACCTGGGCGATGGGAACAGTGAAATGAAATTCACTACCTTGGTCTTTACCATTTGATTCTGCCCAAATTTCTCCACTCCAGCCATTGACAATTTGGCGGCTAATTGCCAGTCCTAAACCTGTACCGCCAGTGGTACGTCGCAACGCTCCTTCTTCTTGATAGAAACGGTCAAAAACTATTTCCAGTCGATTGGGTTCGATACCGCGTCCAGTGTCAGCCACTGTCACCTCCACCATCTCATTGTTGTTTTGGGTGGCTGTAATCGTAATTTTTCCTTGAGGTGGCGTAAATTTACAAGCGTTGTCGATCAGTTTTGCTATTACCTCCACCAGCCAATCACCATCAGCTCTGACCAAAGGTAAATTTTGGTTAATCTGAGTTTTGATTTGGGGAAGTCGTTCTGTGGAAGAACGAGTGCGAAGTCGGCTGAGGGCTAAATCCACACATTCTTGTAAAGTGAGGGATTCTGGATGCCATTCTACTCGGCCGCTTTCGAGGTTGGACAGGGTGAGGAAATCTTGCACCAATTTCCGCATTCGTTCTGAGTCGGAAAGAGCAGTATTCAGCATTACCTGCTGCAACTCTAAAGGCATATCCGGTTCACTAGCCAGACTTTCTAAACACACCTGAATTGTCGATAAAGGGGTGCGGAGTTCGTGTCCGGTAATCGCTATTAAGTTACTGCGGGTGCGGTCTAGGGCTTCTAGTTGCTGGTTCAGGTCTTCTAAGTTGGCGTAAGCTTCTGCTTGAATTAAAGCTGCACCCATTTGGGTAGCAATGGCTTTTACCAAATCTAGTTCTCCTGGTTGCCACTCGTGCGGTGGTAGGTTGCAATAGTGCAATTCTACAATTCCTAACAACCGTCCTTGAAATAATACTGGTTCAAGTAACCAAGAACGAATAGCAAATTTTTTGGCAATGGTGGTAAGTTTACTGGAATTGGTCACACGAAGGTCACTTTGGGTATCAGCTACACAAACCCCCTCGCCCTTTTGTACTACTTCTTGAAATAAATGATTTTCATCTAACTGCCAACTTTGCCCACAAATGGGTAAAACACCAGGAATCAAAAACTCATGTTCAATGTGCGCCTGTGCATCTGTAGCTTGAGCGCGGTAAATTAAACAGCGACTAGCCCCTAGATGTTGCCCTAGTTCTTCTGCACCAATTTGTAGTACTTCATTGGGGTCAAGCGATCGGCGAATTGCTGTACTAATGGAGTTGATCAAACGCTCTTTTCGTGCTTGGGCAGTAATGGAACGATAGGCTTTGTGCAATTTGTACTGACTGGCTTGGAGATAAGTTACTAAGCGCTGTACAAAGGGGTCAGTGTCGATATCACAAGCAAATTCAGTAGTTTTTTCTGCCGGGGAAAAACTTCTGGCTTGCCCAATACCAAACCTCTGGCGTGCTTTGTTTATTTTGTCTAGCAGGTCTGGTCTGTAAACCAAAATTCTCTTTAATAGCAAATCAGCTGCTTTGAGACTAACTCCCCTTTCTGATGTCCAGATACCTTCAAACCTGCGAGCTGTGTCCATATCCAGGCTAGGAGTGAATTCTCGTAGCTCCTGATTTTTAGCAATGGAACAGGATTGCTCCCGACATACCAGACAAGTAGCATAGTTATCAGCAATTACCACTAAATGCCATTCTTGACTTAAGGCATCTTCTGGCTCAAAGGCTATTTTTTCATAAGATTTTGAACTGTTGGTAAACTCCGTTTCTAGTGCGGATAAAACGTATATTTGATTACTACGTAAAGCCAAGCGTTGATAGCGATGAGCTTCTTGGCGATAGTATCGCTCTCGTTGGAAGCTAGCAATTACCAAGGGCTGCTCTAAAGTTGCAGCCAAAACCTGATCTTCCATCGCATGGGAAAGGGCTGTTAATGAAGCCTTGAAATATAGCTGGGGTCGCAGGTAGGTTATGGACTGTAGCAGATCACTCAGCACGGAAGACGAAATGCTCATGAATATCGTTAAGGAAAAGCCCAATCACAAAAAACATTCACTTCATAGCTGCATTGTACAAATCACAACGGACTCTCAAGTGCAGCAAACAGTTGGAATATGTAAAGAATCTTTAACAACACTGTTCACAAAGGTGGTGACGGCGTTAGAAAAATCTCCAGAATGAGACGCACACAAGTGGTAAATTAATTGGTCTTACCCTAGGCACATGGGAGTATATATTTATTTTTCACCTTTTTCAGCTTTTTTTTGGCAACTTTGCTGGCATTATCAATTTGGAAATTATAGGTTACTAGGCCCAATATACATTCAACAGACAATTTTGCTATCAGCAAATGCCCAATGGAGCCAATATGAGCTACTTTCAAGTCTTCTTGGTTTTTAATTTTGCAACTTTCGCACAAATATTTCAGTTTTATAGATTTTCGTTATTTAGTATCTACTGTTATATGTGGTTAATTGATTTTTGCCATATCTGACTTAAGTAATAACTGCTAGGAAGTTAAAAACATTTTGTTTGTTTTAACTGAGTAAACGGTAAATATGACTGTAATTTTTAATATTTCTACATTCATTTGATATTGTATTAGTTTATTTAAATTCAAGGAATTTCTTTAGACAAAAATTTTAATAAAATCCAAAAATTGTCTACATAATTTGACAGCTTTGCTGGGCTTAAACCATGAATGCGTCAAAGACTAGGGGGAATTTTAGTATCTTGGCTAAGAATAATCTTTCCATGAGGACTGAGAAGGTTGAGGCGGAGATTAATTAGCTGAAAATCACCATTTTTGAGCCTTGACTTTAGATGTAGAAAATATACTCTTATAAGGATTTGTGCTAAATCTCTGTCTACTACTTTGCCAAAAAGATGTAAATCTCAATTGGGCTCCAAAATATCGGAATGACCTGGCAAAAATACTTTCTCTGTTGACATCATCGACAAATACCTTTAATTGGAACTTTGGCTAATGACACCGGATACACTGATGACCCCAGAAAAAATTTCTTTGCATGGCAAAACTTTTACTCCCGCAGAACAATTACCTGTACCAGAATGGCCTTCTGTTGTAAGTGAAAGAGCACAACCAACTCTGACGGTTAAAGATGATGATTTATTTTTGGTCACCGATACATTAGGAAACATTTCTGGCTGTTCCCTCACAGAGGGTAACCCAAATGTGGGATTATTTTGCGCTGATACACGATTTCTGAGTCGTCTGGAGTTGCAAATTGCTGGGCGATCGCCTATTCTTCTCAGCAGTACTGCTGAAAAAGGGTTTGCAGTTTCTGTTCTGTGTACTAACCCCAGTATTGAGGAAAACTTGAAGGCAGAAACCGTAGGTGTTCGCCGAGAAATAGTCCTCAATGGGGCGCTATTTGAAGAAATTGAAATATCTAATTACAGCACAACTCATATCAGCTTTGAATTAAGTATCAGCTTTGATGCAGATTTTGTTGATTTGTTTGAAGTTCGCGGTGCCCAAAGAGAACAACAGGGTAGAATTTTACGCTTGGTAGAATCCATAACTGAAGAAAAAGCAGCTTTTACTGGCTACAGTGTTGCGCCGACACATCCACCCAGAGAAGAATCTTTGACCTTGGCCTATCAAGGTTTGGATGGCTTATTAATGGAATCCCGTATCCAATTTCAGTATCGCCAACCAGACTATTTCCAAGGCTACACTGCTATCTGGCGGTTGGATTTAGCTTCTCACGAAACTCAAAAGCTGGGTTACAGAGTTAATATGTTGACGAACAATCAGCCCAGTTCTACAGTGAGTGCAGCTTTTACCTTAGTACAAGCCAAAGCTGCTGAGTTGATGGAAGAGCAACAATGGATAGAGCAAATTACACAGATTAGATCAGATAAAAGTATATTCAATCGTGTAATTGAGCGAGCTGAACAAGATCTGTATTTGTTACGCCAGTCCTTTGGTAAGTATAAGACTGTTTCCGCAGGTGTACCTTGGTTTTCGGCATTATTTGGCAGAGATTCCCTGATTACAGCTTCCCAAACCCTGATGTTAAATCCCCAAATTGCTAAAGAAACCCTGGTCATACTAGCGTCATATCAAGGTACAACAGAGGATGAATGGCGTGAAGAAGAACCAGGCAAAATCTTACATGAAATCCGATGTGGGGAAATGGCTCGTTGTCAAGAAATTCCTCATACACCTTACTATGGTACGGTTGATGCTACCCCGCTGTGGTTGATGTTGTATGCTGAATACTACTCTTGGACTCACGATCAAGAAACTATAGACAAACTTTGGCCAAATGCTCTAGCTGCGATGGAATGGATTGATGGCCATCTCCAACACAATAGGTATTTGACTTACTACCGTAAATCTAAACTTGGTCTACTTAACCAAGGATGGAAAGATTCTAATGACTGTATCGTAGACCATAAGGGTGAGTTAGCTAAAGGCCCCATTGCTTTGAGTGAGGTGCAAGCTTACGTTTACGCAGCCAAAATTCACCTAGCAAAAATCGCTAAAATCAAGGACCGGCTGGACTTAGCCGAACGCTGGCTGGATGAAGCAAGACAGCTTAAGGTTTATTTTAATCAAGACTTTTGGATTAAGGACCAAGATTTCTGCGCCTTGGCTTTGGATGGAGACGGTAACCAAGTGGACAGTATTACATCTAATCCTGGTCACTGTCTGAATTTAGGGATTTTCACACCTGAAAAAGCTCATAGTGTGGCGGAGCGATTCCGAGGACCAGACATGTTTAATGGTTGGGGTATTCGTACTCTCAGCAGTTTATCCCCAGCTTACAATCCTATGGGTTATCACATTGGTTCAGTTTGGCCTCATGATAACTCTCTCATTGCTATGGGATTGCGATCGCTCGGTTTGATTGATCAAGCTTTGGAAGTGTTCCAGGGTTTGTTTGATATGACTAGCCAGCAACCATATCAACGTCCTCCAGAACTTTTCTGCGGTTACGAACGTAATGGTGACCATTCTCCTGTACGCTATCCAGTGGCTTGTACACCACAAGCTTGGGCTACTGGTAGTATTTTTCAACTGCTGCAAATGGTAGTTAATTTGGTACCTGATGCTCAAAATAACTGCTTGCGAATTATCGATCCGACTTTACCAGAATCAATTAATCGTCTCTCATTACATAATTTGCGAGTTGGCCCTACTATTCTGGATTTGGAGTTTGAGCGCTCTGGTAATACTACAGCTTGTCGTGTTGTCAAAAAGCGGGGTAATCTCCGGGTATTTATTGAAGCTTAATTAGTGCTTGACTTCTCCCCTACCTTTAGGCGGAAGGATTCTAAACTGTCCCTTTGTAAAGCACAAAGCACGGAACTATGTTGCGGCTTTTCAGGGGCTTTCAACCTTCCGCTTGATTTCTTGTAAGTGCTTTAGTAGCGACAATGTTTAGGACTATAGTCCTTACTACAAATATTCAAACTGCAATTGATCTGTGTTTTTGATAGTTACAGGGGTTTAGCATTGCTCAACCCCAACGCTACAAATCCTCACTGATGACAGTGAAAAATTAACCCTCTTCTTGACGGTCGATTTTCTGTCCTGGAGAAGATTCATACAGAGCATCTAACTGTTGACGAGCATCTTCAACGTTGACCGAACGCATTACTAACAAAGGTTCTTTAATGAGATTACCCGCGTTATCTAATAATTCTGGATGGGGGATAAATTGTTTTCTGGGGGAACGATAACCTTGATGATCGGTTGATGAATTTTTAGGCGCATAGACCTGCTCTCGATCAACACTAAACATAATCAAGTTGCGGATTAAGTTAGCAACGGCGATGATAGCAAGAATTGTAAAAGCGAAAATGTAAAGCAAGTGTAACATTGGGTTTTCCTCCAAAAACAGCAAATTTTAAAACTTTATTCAGTAACGTTTTTTTTCGCCTACATTGTTTTATCCGGCGAAGATGAATGCCTAACGCACCCTTGGCGCGCCATATTTTTATGGAAAATTTTGTTAATCGTTATTCACATTAAAGTAGCATGGGATACATTACTTGTTAATAAAAATAATATTAAGGATTTTGTATCTTCAATGCGACTTGTATATTGTGCTGTTGTTATCCCAATCAACCTACTGAAATCCACCAGCAGATCACCCTCACGCTTCTCGTGCTTGACGCAAACGCATTGATATGTCCCAGCATTCTGTAACTAATTGGTGCCAAGGCATTAAAGTCGTCATTTCCACCCCGACTTGTCTATCCGTGGCGTTAAACAGCATCTTTGCTGCGTTTAGCTCCTCTTGCGCTTGCTTGACTCGCAAAAGTAAATCAGATTGCTCTTCGTGACTCATGAATGTGAGTTGCCCGGTTTCTAACAATTCACGCGATCGCGCAAACCAATAATTAAAATCCTCCAGCAGAGGTTCTAACACCGTTTTTAGCATCTCAGCCCCCGGTAAATTCGAGTCTCGCATAGATAAAAAGTATATTTCTAACTTCCTTATTAATCTTAACGTTTTTTACAAAAATTAACATTTTTTCTGCTCTCTCCTCAGATGGAATGTGAAAAAATCTGCAATAATTGTGATGGGGTAATAGGGCAACTAAAAAAAATAGAAAAGAACTGTACTAACTACACAGGTAAAGCGTCTTTGCTACCTTCTGAGGGTAGTTCCCGTGAGGTGGAGGTGGTTAAGGGCGAATGGTGTCCTGTTGGTTTGTGGTTTCTCAGCCCTGACTGGCTAAAATTTATAAGATATATTTAAAGTCGAACTGGCAGTAATTAAGGTCAGCAATCTCGCTATATTTGGATCAGCACTGGTCAGTGCTGAATTCCTGACTAAAAAATAGTAGTACCAAGTAAAGGACATAGCACAACGCTCTAAAATCAATGGAAGGTTTATAAAATGAGCTCTTTGACTGTTGGCTTCTGCCTTGTTGCATTGGTCGCCAGTCCTTGGGTAGACTTTTCAGAGCTTCAACTACTAAAATTATTTTTTTGCAATCACTTCGCTAATGGTTCAGCAGCCGATGTCGCCAAAATCATCTCTCAGTCAATCAGAACAACCTGAAAAAATTTATTTACCCCGTACCAGCGAATCAGAGAAATTAAAGAAGATTCGCCACACAGCTTCCCATGTAATGGCAATGGCGGTACAAAAGCTGTTTCCTAAAGCGCAAGTTACCATCGGTCCATGGATTGAGAACGGTTTTTACTACGACTTCGACAGTCCAGAACCATTTAGCGAAAATGATTTGAAAGCCATCAAAAAAGAAATGGTCAAAATTATTAGTCGCAAATTGCCTGTAATTCGCGAAGAAGTCAGTCGGGAAGAAGCCCAAAAAAGAATTTCAGAAGTTCAGGAACCCTATAAACTAGAAATCCTAGCAGATATCAAAGAAGAACCCATCACAATTTACCATCTGGGAGATGAATGGTGGGATTTGTGCGCTGGGCCTCACGTGGAAAACACTAGTGAATTAAACGCCAAAGCTATTGAATTAGAAAGTGTCGCCGGTGCTTATTGGCGTGGAGATGAAACCAAGGCGCAATTACAACGCATCTATGCTACTGCGTGGGAAAGCTCAGAACAACTGGCTGAGTATAAGCGCCGCAAAGAAGAAGCCCTACGAAGAGACCACCGTAAACTGGGTAAGGAACTGGGATTATTTATATTTTCTGAGCAAGTGGGGCCGGGTTTACCTCTGTGGACTCCCAAAGGTACTTTGTTGCGGAATGTGTTAGAAGATTTCCTTAAGAAGGAACAGCTAAAACGCGGTTATTTGCCTGTGGTTACACCACATATTGCCAGAGTCGATTTATTTAAGACCTCTGGACACTGGCAAAAATATAAGGAAGATATGTTTCCTCTGATGTCCGATGACGACAAAGCCGCAGCATTAGAGCAAGGTTTTGTCCTTAAACCTATGAACTGTCCTTTTCACATCCAAATATACAAGAGTGAATTACGTTCTTACCGGGAACTACCTATTAGATTGGCAGAATTTGGCACTGTTTACCGCTATGAACAATCAGGAGAATTAGGCGGTTTAACGCGGGTGCGGGGTTTTACAGTGGATGATTCCCACCTGTTTGTTACTCCAGAACAGCTAGACAGTGAATTCCTGAATGTGGTGGACTTGATTTTGTCGGTGTTTAAGAGTCTACAGTTAAGGAATTTTAAAGCTAGACTGAGCTTCCGTGACCCAGCCAGTGATAAGTATATCGGTTCTAATGAAGTTTGGGATCAAGCCGAAGGGGCAATTCGCCGCGCAGTGGAAAAGTTGGGAATGGAATACTTTGAGGGGATTGGGGAAGCTGCGTTTTATGGACCTAAACTAGATTTTATCTTTAGTGATGCTTTGGAACGTGAATGGCAATTAGGAACTGTTCAGGTAGATTACAACTTACCGGAACGTTTTGATTTGCAGTATGTGGCTGAAGATGGTTCCCGCAAACGCCCGGTGATGATTCACCGCGCGCCTTTTGGTTCTCTAGAACGGCTGATTGGGATTTTGATTGAACAGTATGCTGGGGATTTTCCTCTATGGTTAGCACCTGTACAAGCCAAATTGTTACCTGTAGGCGAAGCACAGCTAGATTTTGCTAAACAGGTAGCAGCCAAAATGGTTGCTGCGGGTATTCGTGCAGAAGTCGATAGCAGTGGCGAGCGCTTGGGTAAACTTATCCGCAATGCGGAAAAAGAAAAAATACCAGTAATGGCCGTGGTGGGAGCCCAAGAATTTGAATCCAACAGCTTAAGTATCCGGACTCGTGCGGCTGGAGAGTTGGGGGCGATACCTGTGGATGAAGTGGTGGATAAAATGAAGAATGCGATCGCTAACTTTGAGAACTTCTAACAATTAGAAGATCATTGCTACTAACTACAGAAGAAAATTTTTTACTAATGAAAGTCTTGAAATAATCCACAAATCATTTCTACAAGTGGCTAAAAGACGGATTTTCAAGTCCTTGATATCAACCCAGCACCAGACCACATCCACCCATTAATTGACTTTCCACCCAAACTTTCAATATCTCAAATTGTTAATGTATTAAAGGGTGCATTCAGTCGTAGATATGGTCAAGCTGGATATCCAAAACCCTATGGAAAACAAGCCCTATGGATTCCTAGTTACTTTGTAATTTCCGTTGAAACTGCGCCACTTAAATTCCTCTGGCTCAAATTTCCCCATTCACCTGCATTTGATGAACTTGATCGGCTAACTCTTGACGACTTTGATCATCTAACTTGTCAATAGCTAACATCCCCATAAGAATAACCTCTTTTAGAGTTAAACGTGTCGAATGTGCCTGTTTTTGCACAATCTCCTTAATTATTGGACTGACACCAATTGCTGTACTAGCTCTAGCCACAGAATAAGAAAGAAACATTAATTACTTGGCCTAAATCTTAGCACTTCCCATCAGGTTATTCTATAAATTCAACAAAAAACTCTTGTCAAGAGTTTTTTATATTGGGTAAGCATTGTCGAGAGTTTGCATCATCACCTGGGGATTATCCGCAGCTTGCAGCAAGGCTGCGTTTTCATTTCTATCATGGCGAGTTTGGCAATTTGCACAAACCCAATTACCAACACAGACATTTAGTGAACCATTGGTGAGTGCTGAAGAACTTGATTTAACTTGCCACTACGATAACCTTCTAAATCCAGGGTAACGTAGATAAATCCCAAACCCTGAAATGCAGAGACTACTGACTGTAAATTGGTGTTTAAGACAAAATCTCTGATATCTGCTGGTAACAATTCAATCCGGGCTGTATCGCCTTCAGAACGCACGCGCAAATTCTGCCAACCCAGCTTTCGTAAATAAATTTCTGCTCTACCCACCCTTTGCAACTTAGCTATGGTAATCTCTTCACCATAAGGAA
>Ga0172367_10009485_pt1 | contig 10674 bp, 8 predicted proteins | sample Lak10m_FD_114542 | JGI IMG/M metagenome (GOLD analysis project Ga0172367, IMG submission 114542) | Freshwater microbial communities from Kabuno Bay, South-Kivu, Congo - kab_022012_10m | ecosystem: Environmental > Aquatic > Freshwater > Lake | place: Democratic Republic of the Congo: South-Kivu...
CGGCTAGTAGGGTGGGGATCATTAGTACGCCGAACCAACCGATGTAGATGCGGTTGCCGGTGCTGGTGATCCACTCGCAGAAGCGATCCCATACGTTGGCGCTTTGGCGCTGTTGTAAGGTTGCGGTCATTTGTTTATGATTGCGTTTGTTTTTGTATGTATTAGACAGGTTTGTTTTCTGCCTGTGAAACTACTTTACAATTGTTTACAAATGTTTGGCAAGGGGTATTTTTTTAATAAAAATTATACTTAGTATAAGTAGAACTTATATTAGCTCAATTCTGGGGGAGGGTTTTAAAAGAGGCGATCGCTTCTGGGGAACTAAAAGCCAAGTTAATAGGGAGAGCCTGGCGCATTAAGGGTCATGACCTAGATAGGTATATTGACAAACTTTTTTGAATATCGCCAAATAGCGACAAGTAGAACCTCGCCAATGACATAGAGTCACTATTAGCCTTGAAAACAGTGGCGAGATTTGGCGTATAACAGCCTCTTACTTTTAAAATATCCTCTAAAAGATTTCTATAGAAATGTTTTCAATATTAAAATCTAATTTCTTACATAACTTACAGCAGAAAGCGACAATAGAATTAGAACTTCCATGACTTTCGACAAAATATAAATCTGTGAATTCTATGGGTGATCTTAATTTTGAATTGTCTTTCTGATTGGAAAAGGATCGACTGAATTCTGCACTAGTCATGATCGACTTAAATTCTGTTGGAGATTCATTGAACAAAATTTCACAGATTTTTTTCACTACCTCTCGCCAGGTTTTGGTTTCGATCTTATATTTATCCTCTCCCACAATTAAAGTTTTAGGTTTAGTATTAGTAAACTCCCCTTCAGCAAAGTCACGAATTTTATCTTCTTGAACATCTTTAGTCGAACCATATACTGCATAAGTTGACTTAGGTACTGGATACTTCCATATTTTAACTGCTTTTTCTGCTAGTGTATTAGCTCGTTCGACAATAGAGTCTTCATTCCACTCTTCAATATCTTTTAATTCAGAATTTAAACTTACCTTACTATAGTAATAATCATTTTTCTGCTTAGTTTTAAAATCTTTATTAGATAAGCTAGTATTTTTTGCTGTTAAAGTCAAATTACCCAGAGTATGTAAATATTTGCCATGAATTTCTGAATACTTATCTCCTAAATCCTGTTTCCATTGGTGATTGAGTTTCTGTGGCATAATATGTTCAATTGTCAAGTTCTCAACATCAATCTGATAATCAGAGTTACAATTTTCTAGGCTTTCAAAGAGAAAGTCTCTGTTTTTAGGAGTTAATTTATAAACTTCTTTATGGATAAGTGTTTCTCTAAATTCTTCATCAGATGGAAATTTGAGATTAGCAGACTTGTTTTTAATGATAAAGGACATAATATCAAAATAGTTTTCTTCCCAAGTATGTTCCTTCTTAATTTCTTTAGATAATGTGAGAAAGAATTTATTTAGTCCTTGGGTTGAATTGTTAACTAAGATTTTTCTAAAAGCATAACTTTCTATTAGTTGAATGATATTTTGGACATCAGACGCAACTATAATACCTTGGTTAAATAAGTCAAATACATCCATGAGGAAGGGATGACATACTGTAAACTCTAGGCAATGTAACCGATGGAGAGCTTTATTAATATTTTTATCAGGATGATCGGAAATATTGATAAAGTAGCTATAATTTTCAGCATACTTGAGGAGATGTTGCAGGATGCTAGAACTATCTCGGGAAAATTTATCTTTAGAATATTGCTTAAATTCATTATAAACAGCCCTGTCACTTTGTGTAATACTTTTTTTCAATTTAAACATTAAGAATATACGAATAAAATTGGCTACATTACCAGAAAGCTCTTCGATTTTAATCCAGTAGTTATTATAAAGCTGCTCTTGGTCTGATTGACTTAAATCCATGAGAATATAATTTCTGATTAAATCTCCATCTGTTAAATTAACTCCAGTGGAATTTAAGCTCTCAAAAATTAATTGGGGGTCATCAATACCCTTCTCAAGCTCAATATGAACAATTTCTAATTTTTTGAACAGTTCAAATATATGAGCTACTGAAATATGGCGACTAGATATTTTATCATAGAAAAATAGATAGTTTTGAATAATATTTGAGTCACTCTTTTTAATATGTAAGTTATCAAATAAGCTTTGAAAGTAAGATTTATCTTTCGTGTTAGGCTTTAATCTAATGCGTTGTGACTTGTCTGTACATCTTTTGTTAATTAAGTAGTCATTTAAGATATCTTCTTGCAAATCTGCTTCCGATGATGTTTTATTTTGTGTGTCTTTCAAGTAATTGGCTAAAGCCAACAATAGTAAGGAAATGGTAGTTAGTCTTTGTTGTCCATCGATCACCATCCATTCGTCTTGATGGTTGTATATGTTGACTAAAGCTCCTAGAAAATGACTGCGTTTACCAGAATCTTGCAAATCGATAATATCTTCCCACAGCTTTTTACAGTTGTTGACTTTCCAAGCATAATCTCTTTGATATACAGGGATGACAAAACTTTTATTTCTGCCTTCTAGGAACTGATAAATGGGTTGTTTTTTGACTTGCATAGTCGAAAAAATAACAAGGGAGCAAATTCCAAAATATCAGATAATGGGACAAATTGATCGCCCCACTTAGTACCCACATTGGATAGAGACATTTTCCGATGGCGATGGCGTGGCGTTGGCCATAATGTCTACAGTATTAATTCGATTAATGTCGCCGACGAGTGGGGACTGTAGTTAAAACTTTACGAGCTAAAAAACTCTTAAAGGTTTCCATTCAATTGATGTCCCCAGCGAGTGGGGACATACAAACTTTGGAATTTTACTTGCTTTCTCGGACTCTGGTTTCCATTCAATTGATGTCCCCAGCGAGTGGGGACCAACAAAGGCCATACTTAACTATGCTTTGATTAAAGTTTCCATTCAATTGATGTCCCCAGCGAGTGGGGACAACCTAATCGCGTCGAACTATACAGCAAGTTTCGGAGAGTTTCCATTCAATTGATGTCCCCAGCGAGTGGGGACCTGACCTGTCTCATGTTTTTTTCCTTTGTTATCTACAGTTTCCATTCAATTGATGTCCCCAGCGAGTGGGGACGCTCAATATGGTTTCAAAGCTGCTACCTTAATCACCAAGTTTCCATTCAATTGATGTCCCCAGCGAGTGGGGACTCCCCAGCGAGTGGGAACAGGGGATAACCCTGTATTCACAATTGAGGTACGAAATGTTTCCATTCAATTGATGTCCCCAGCGAGTGGGGACTCGGTATGCCACCTGTGTTTGAAATAGAAAAGGAAGAAAGTTTCCATTCAATTGATGTCCCCAGCGAGTGGGGACTACGTCAGCGAACACATCCCAGAGATGGCAGCCCTAGACGGGTTTCCATTCAATTGATGTCCCCAGCGAGTGGGGACGTAAGCTTTGGAGGTTTCCTAAACTTGAAGGCTGAGTTTCCATTCAATTGATGTCCCCAGCGAGTGGGGACTTTATCCAGGACGGTAAGTTGAAGTTAAATACAAAAAATGTTTCCATTCAATTGATGTCCCCAGCGAGTGGGGACTATCCCGTTTTGACCGACAAAATTGGGGGAATGCTTGAGTTTCCATTCAATTGATGTCCCCAGCGAGTGGGGACCGTGTTCTTCCTTGAACAAGGAGAATTTAAATACGAGTTTCCATTCAATTGATGTCCCCAGCGAGTGGGGACTGAGTTAGTCAGACTAAAGACTAACATGAGACAGGCTGAGTTTCCATTCAATTGATGTCCCCAGCGAGTGGGGACTGTTTATGCAAGTATCAATTGTAGCAACAGTTTCTTGTTTCCATTCAATTGATGTCCCCAGCGAGTGGGGACTAAAAAATATTTTTTTTAGTTTTATTTGGTAAAATAAGAGTTTCCATTCAATTGATGTCCCCAGCGAGTGGGGACTCAGAGGAAAGGTGTAAATATTACCAAGAGTCTAGGTTTCCATTCAATTGATGTCCCCAGCGAGTGGGGACTATGAGGCTCTAAAGGCCAACGCTGGAAAGTTGCCAAAGTTTCCATTCAATTGATGTCCCCAGCGAGTGGGGACACCCGGAATTCGAAATACCGAAAATTGCCTTGATAGTGTTTCCATTCAATTGATGTCCCCAGCGAGTGGGGACGGTTACATAATGTACAAGGTGTCTCACGACACTCCAGTTTCCATTCAATTGATGTCCCCAGCGAGTGGGGACTTAGAAAAGTTTTGCATCTATGCAGAGATGCTGAAGTTTCCATTCAATTGATGTCCCCAGCGAGTGGGGACTGCAATCGATGAAGACCTATTCTTTGTCAAGGATGGTGTTTCCATTCAATTGATGTCCCCAGCGAGTGGGGACATGAAAGGACACTGAGAATGACCAGCTTCTTCCTTGGTTTCCATTCAATTGATGTCCCCAGCGAGTGGGGACGAATATGGCTCGTGCCGTAATCCGAGCAGGTAAAGAGTTTCCATTCAATTGATGTCCCCAGCGAGTGGGGACCTTCTCTCTTCAGGAGGAGATATGCAATAGACTCCCCTGTTTCCATTCAATTGATGTCCCCAGCGAGTGGGGACACTAGAGGAACAGGCATTAGACCTCGGTCTGATGACAGGTTTCCATTCAATTGATGTCCCCAGCGAGTGGGGACTATGAGGCTCTAAAGGCCAACGCTGGAAAGTTGCCAAAGTTTCCATTCAATTGATGTCCCCAGCGAGTGGGGACGATATTTCTGTCTTGAAGAGCTAAAGCTCTCCGTAGAGTTTCCATTCAATTGATGTCCCCAGCGAGTGGGGACGATGACTACCCAAACCTAGAAGCCCTGGACGGGTGGTTTCCATTCAATTGATGTCCCCAGCGAGTGGGGACAAGTAGAATATTATACTGAACCGGGCAGGTGTAAATGTTTCCATTCAATTGATGTCCCCAGCGAGTGGGGACTCGATACCTGTCCATATTATCAGGAAAATGAATAATGGTTTCCATTCAATTGATGTCCCCAGCGAGTGGGGACCACAAAAGGATTTGATCCTGGAGAAGAGATTTTCAGTTTCCATTCAATTGATGTCCCCAGCGAGTGGGGACGTTTACGCTCCCGACAATATCCAAGTCTGAGTGATTTGGATGTTTCCATTCAATTGATGTCCCCAGCGAGTGGGGACTCAAGTAGCCCTTGCAGTAGTAGGATTTCAATACAAGTTTCCATTCAATTGATGTCCCCAGCGAGTGGGGACTCTTGGATTTTAAACCCATACCCTGCAAGAAGTCTAGAGGCACTTTCCGAGGTTCAATAAACTCAACAACTGAAATGGACTTTAGTATACTAACAAAACAGCTGAAACCCTTACCCAGCAAGCGACCGAGGTTCAACACATCAGAATCACTATTTCAGCTTTTTTGATTGAACTTCCGTAATAGTTAATTGGTGCATTAAAACAGTGTTTAGGCTATGGCGCTACTGTAAGCCATATACCCCCATGCCTTTGTAAGGTGAGGGGTCACAATACTGGTCTAAAATTTTTATATTCTCAAAAATCTATCTTTAGCAAGTTGAAAAATCAACCCAGGAAATCCCTTAAAAATTTGGTAATAAGTAGAGTCTCGTTTCGTGAAAATATTTACATAGTAGGATGGTTATTATCTTTCACACTAAGTATGAAAACGAATGAGATTTTATCACCAAATCCCTATAGTAGAATGCGGTGAACCATTGGTGGCAATTCCCTTACAATTATTGGCGGTGGAGTCTCCCCATCCTTATGAAAAACTCGGTGCGCCCTATGGGGAGCATTCTCCTTATTATTTGCGCGCAAGTGTGGTGAGGAATTTAATTCAAGCTCAAAATTACCTACAAAAAATTTGTCCTGGTTGGTGTATCCAAATTTTTGATGCCTATCGCCCGGTGGCTGTACAACAGTTTATGGTGGATTACAGTTTTGCTCAAGGGTTACAACAGCAGGGATTGACTGAGGCTGAGTTATCACCACAGCAACGTCAAGAAATTTGGAAGTCGGTTTATGAAATTTGGGCTGTACCGAGTTTGGATGAACAAACTCCCCCTCCTCACAGTACGGGTGCAGCTGTTGATGTGACGCTGGTGGATAATGCAGGAAAAATAGTGGATATGGGTTCGCTAATTGATGAATTGTCAGAGCGATCGCACCCCAATTATTATGCCTGTGGTGACCAATCAGAAGCAAAACAATATCATGCTCATCGGCAATTATTGTATGATGTGATGTTAAAAGCTGGGTTTCAACGCAATCCTAGGGAGTGGTGGCATTTTTCTTTTGGTGATCAGATGTGGGCTTGGTTGTATAATAAAGCTAATCCGGCTGATTGTTTAACTGCACGTTATGGCCGGAAAATATTTGACCCTTGAATACTCAACTTTTGATCAAGCAGAAATTACAGGCTGTCCTACAGGAGATTCAAAGCAAAAACAATTTTGATTCTCCTCTCACTGATTTGAAGCTAGACAAAACCTTAGCGGCAGAAATTGCAGAATTAGTCGCGGAACTAGAAAGCTGCAACCCTCATCCTCAACCTCTCCTGTCTGGTATTTCTATGCTCAATGGCCCTTGGAAATTGTTATACTCCACGGCTAGAGAAATCCGTTCTTTGGATTCGTTACCATTGGGATTAAAGTTGGGTCAAGTTTATCAGGTAATTGATGTTATCAATAAACTATTTTTCAACTTGGCTGTTGTGAAACATCCTCTGGGAATAGTTTCGGGATACGTGAAAGTAACAGCTAGTTTTGAACCAGCCACAGATGATTTATGGCCTTTACCAAATCAACGGATCAATGTGGACTTTGACAAACGTTATCTATGTATTGAGAAGATTTTTGGCTTAAATACTCCCCAATTTAACCCCTTTAAGGTAGTTCCTGCTAATAATCCCCAAGGTAGAGTGGCTACTCTTGATATTACTTACTTAGATGAAAACTGGAGAATTGGACGGGGAGGAGATGGTAGTTTATTTATTTTGAGTAAGGCTGATGATTTACCTGAAAATTTCACGCATGTTGAAGATTGAGGTGAATCATTTGCCAGGTAGTATAGGTACTGATGGGACTCCACAACAAAAAATAATGAACTAGTAACAATGCTTACAAACCAGAAATCAATAAAATTACTAAGGTCAATATAAAACAAATAATAAAACCTGTACCACGGACTATTGCACCCACCCGAAGACTAGGCATCCTTAACATTACGGGTGTATGGGCAAGTAACAATTTCTAATAGTAAGTATAAAACCATAAGTAACCAAGTTGGTGTGATTTTTGGATTAGTTTGCCAGTGATAACCTTTGTGAGGAGTATGGCATTAGTGGGACGCAGTAGTTATGTCTAGGGGTGAGTGTATGAGGCGGGGCTGGAAACTTAATATTTATTTGGGGGGATAAGGAAAATGATATGCAACCACATACAGAAGTGCGATCGCTGGTACGGTCATATGGACGAACATCAAAGCATAAAATTGCCAATCAAATTCGTCTGACAGGATGGATGATGTTATGGGTTCAATTGGCATTGGCGCTGGTTTCTGGCTTATTGTTATTATTTACTTATACTGGTCGTGATTTTGTCGGTCAATCAAATCCCGGACTAGGAATTGGTATTTTTTGGGCTGTAACTGGAATTTTGTTGTTGTTATTTAGTGTATTTTGGGATTTTCGTTACACGCGCATAGGTAGACGGTTAGATAATCCTAATCCAACTTTACATCCTAGTAAAACGGATACAATTACAGCTATCCGCATGGGGATTGTGGTGAGTTTAGTGGGAATGCTTCTAACTATTTTGGGGTCTGGAACAAGTGTGAGTCTGTTAGTGGCAAAAGTTGTATCCCAACCCCCAGGAGTAGCAATTATTAGTCCTAATAAGATTATTCGAGGGATGGATGTGTTTATAGTAGTAGCTAACATTAATGGTATTGCTGCTCACTATATTGGTGCTGTTGCTTCCATGTGGTTACTAGAAAAAGTGCATCAACATTAATATTGTTAAACCTCTGTTTCCCTTTGAAAAATAATACAATTTTTTCTTAAGGGATATATTTAATACAAATTTAATAATTCTGTCATTTGTTGGATGTTCACTAAACTATTGGCACATAAAATCCCCGATGCAGCCACCGCAGGGACACCAATTCCTGGCATAGTACTATCACCAACAAGATACAAATTTTTAATCGGCGTTTGGGTGTTGGGAAACATTCCTTCACCCGCAGCGATGGCAGGGCCATAAGTTCCCTGATAACGTCTGAGATAATGAGCATGAGTTAGCGGTGTACCAATAAGTTCTAACACCACACGCTGGCGAATATCTGGTATAATTCGCTCTAGAGCACGATATAAATTTTCCGCTTTTTGCCTTTTTTTATCTTCATACCCGTCATTTCTTTGCCATGTGGCGAAGGGTTCTAAGGTGTAAGCATGAACCACGTGGTGTCCCTCTGGTGCTAAAGTGCTATCCCAAACAGTGGGAATGGAAATCATGCAAGTATTACCAGGTACGGTGATATCTTGATTGGAATTATGAACTACCACATGATGTCCAGTTAAATTTTCCAAACCAGTTGCTTGGATGCCTAAATGTAAATGCATAAAGCTATCCACAGCAGGTGTTGCTAATGCAACTTGGCGATATGATGCAGGTAAATCTTGAGGGCGTAGGAGGTGGTTATAGGTATCCCACATCGTCGCATTGGAGATGACCATAGCACCTTGCAGAATTTCACCATTTTGGAGCTTTACACCCACAGCTCGACTGGATTCCAACAAAATTTGCTCTACATGACATCGGAGACGTAACTTACCACCCCAACGTTTTAAACCCCGCACCAAAGCATTGACAATTGCTGCACTTCCTCCTAGGGGATACTCAACTTGACTTTGGGAACGTTCACCTAACATAAAAGCTATTTCTGGGGCAATTGTGCCGTGTGCCTTTAAACCAGACAGTAAAAAGCATTCTAGATCAATGAGCCGACGTACCCAAGGGTCTTTAACGGTAGCATCCATAACATTACCAACAGAAGACTGAACAAGTGGCAAGTGAGGTAACATTTTCGCCAAAGATGGCAAGTAACGTTGTATCAACACAAAAATCACTTGCCAATCTGCTCTCAAAGCCAGACTGGGAATACCTTTCATCCCTTGGTATAAGCCCAACAAACGTTCTGCAAAGTCTTGGAATTCCTGAGCACCTTGGGGCGTGATTTTATGCAGTTCATTAAGGTACTTTTCAGTATTGCCATAAACTGTAAAAATGGCTTCAGGAAAATGGTAATGTCCTAATGGATCATAGGGTATGGCTTGGAGGGATTCACCGAGAACATCAAGAACTTGTTTGAGAGGATTCAAACTCTGAGCATCTGTGAGACCACAATAAAAAGAGGGGCCAGAATCAAATTCAAATCCCCGTCGTCTAAAACTATGAGCTGCACCGCCTGGAATTGAGTGGCTTTCACACACAATCACTTGCTTACCATAACGAGCCAGTAGGCCAGCGGCACATAAGCCACCAATACCGCTACCAATTACAATGACATCAGTTTGAGAGTTCTGAGTATTAAGTGCTGAGTTCATATTTTCATGACTAATAACTAATGAATGAACCATTAATTGAACTGAAAGGCGTTTCTAAGTCTTTTGGTAGTAATAAGATTTTAGATAACGTAGATTTGACAATCTATCGGGGGGAAGCATTAGGAATTATTGGACCTTCAGGAACTGGTAAATCAACAGTCTTACGAATTATTGCCGGATTAATGGCTCCCGATAGCGGAGAAATTTATATCCAAGGAGTACGACGGGATGGGTTAATTGAGGACAGTAGTGACCGCATTAGTATTGGTATGGTATTTCAACAGGCGGCGTTATTTGATTCGTTGACAGTAGATGAAAACGTGGGCTTTTTACTTTATCAAAATTCAAAGATACCGCGATGGCGTATTCAAGAATTGGTGAAAGAAAAATTAGAAATGGTGGGTTTATCGGGAATTAGTCATCTCTACCCATCTGAACTATCTGGGGGAATGAGAAAAAGGGTGAGTTTTGCCAGAGCCATTATTTCTAATCCTGATAGTCTCACAGAGGGGCCAGAGGTTTTGCTTTACGATGAACCCACAGCCGGACTTGATCCGATTGCGTCAACAATAATAGAGGATTTGATTCGTCAATTGCAATTGACAAGAGGAGTCTGTAGTACTTATGCCATTGTTACCCACCAACATAGTACCATTCGCCGTACAGCTGATAGATTAGTGTTTCTTTATCAAGGTAAAGTGCAATGGCAAGGTACAGTTAGTGATATTAACAACACGGAAAATTCCTTGATTCAACAATTTATCAGTGGCAGTGTGGATGGACCAATTCAGATAGCTGGTTAGGTACATGGAGAAAAGATATGCGAGATATGACAACAAACAGCTTTGTGTCTAGGCGCACACTAAGGGAAGGCTCAGTGGGGTTGCTGATCCTACTGGGTTTGGGAGCATTTGTGATGATTGTTCTCTGGTTGAATAGATTTACAGCCAGTAGTAGTTCATACAAATTTATCGTGGAATTCGCTAATGCTGGTGGTATGCAAAGAGGTACACCAGTTCGCTATCGTGGTGTGAAGGTAGGTAATATTTCTCAAG
>Ga0172367_10009486_pt1 | contig 10673 bp, 12 predicted proteins | sample Lak10m_FD_114542 | JGI IMG/M metagenome (GOLD analysis project Ga0172367, IMG submission 114542) | Freshwater microbial communities from Kabuno Bay, South-Kivu, Congo - kab_022012_10m | ecosystem: Environmental > Aquatic > Freshwater > Lake | place: Democratic Republic of the Congo: South-Kivu...
GCCATTGCCGCAGGAATTGTCCGCGCTTTGCAGGGATACATTTGGGTGGAAAGCACCGGCAGAGATGAAGAAACATTCCCCGGCAGTACCTTCTTCATCCGCCTGCCGTTGGTGAAGTAAGTTATATTAACCAACAACGCGCTCGATTGAGAGCGCGTTGTTTTGTTTATTAGGCATCTTGCGAAAGTCTTAAATGTGTAAGAGGTCTATTTTACTTTTTCCCTGAAGTCATAAATTCCATTATTCACCACCCACTTTGCCTTGCAAGAGGGACAAAGAACATGGTCGGCATTTTCCTGCAAACCGCCGCTGCCGCAATCGGGGCACTTGAACAACTCGAGCACACTCTGCGGAGTGTTCACATTGGGGCTGCCGGGCAGGGTTGCCTTCACGAACACACTTGGCGTAACCTGGAAGAGCGCCCCCGTTGGCTGAAAGAGACCGTCCACCGCGGCAAGCAGGCTGGCAGGGATCCATCGCTTGAGCAAACCCAGGCGGAAGTGTGACACGGTCAGTGTTTTTTGAAGAGAAAAGCCGAGTTCATTCAACCATTGGCGGATGGCTTTAGGGTGGAAGTCGAAATTCAATTCCACGAACTCTACCGGTTCCAACGTGAACGGATTCCAACTTTGCTTGCCAAACCAATAACGAAGAATGGCTTTGAGGTTTAACTTGTTCGCAAATTCAAGAATAAACGTTGCCCCAGGTTGAAGCGTTGTCTTAATTTGCGCCAACGCTTTGGGGGCATCTGCCATGTGGTGCAATACCCGGATCATCGTCGCCGCATCGAACATGCCAGCCTTGAACGGCAGGCGGTACACATCTGCCGCCACATAGATGTACTTTTCTGAACGCCCAAGCCGTTCCTGCGCCTGAGCCAGTTGCGTGGTTGAATAATCCAGCACCACAATACGGTCAAAACCGGCATAACGCGGCGTGTTGCGTCCGGCTCCGGCGCCGAGTTCCAGCATCAGCTTGCCGCTTTTGGGCAGCATACGCTTTAGGGCAATGGCTTCGGCGCGGTCTTCATAGGCGCGCCCACCCTGCTCCCAAAAAGATTGTTGGTAGTCGGAACCTTCGTAATTACAAACGGGGGGAGTATTGGTCATAAAACTTGTAGGTCACGCTTCAAGCGTGACCTACCCTTTTCTTCTTAGCGTCCAATGGCTCGGTATGTGAAACCAAGACCTTTCATGCGTCCGGGTTCATAAATATTGCGCCCATCATAAATGACAGGTGACTTAAGCAAGCCTTTTACCTTATCCAGATCAAGCTGCTTGAACTCATTCCACTCGGTGACGACGATCAACGCATCACACCCATCTGCCATTTTGTACGGTTCCTCGAACATTTCCACCGCCGGAAGGATCGGACGGGCTACTTCCATTGCAACCGGATCATACGCCCGGACTTTTGCACCCGCTTCGATCAACTCTCCAGAAATATCAATGGATGGCGCATCGCGCATATCATCGGTATTCGGTTTGAACGCCAGCCCAAGCAGACCCACGGTCTTGCCTTTGAGGGAACCGCCGATCATTTCCTGCACAACCTTTACGGCTTCCTTGCGGCGGTCATAGTTCACATTCATCACACTGTTGAGAATGCGCGGGTCGAGACCGTTTTCTTTTGCCATGAAGGCGAGCGCTTCCACATCTTTGGGGAAGCAAGAACCGCCCCAACCGAGACCGGCATCGAGAAAGTGACGTCCAATGCGGGCATCGTAACCCATACCTGCCGCAACTTCTTTCACATCCGCACCGACGCGTTCACATAGGTCGGCGAGTTCGTTGATGAAGGAAATCTTGGTGGCGAGGAAGGCGTTGCTGGCGTACTTGATCATTTCAGCAGTTCGCAGATCGGTAATGACGATGGGTGCGCGCAGAGGCAGGTGAAGTTGGGCAACCTTGTTCGCGGCTTCCTTATCCAACGAGCCGATCACTGTGCGGTGCGGGCTCATAAAGTCGCCAATGGCAGAGCCTTCACGTAAAAATTCAGGGCAGGAAACCACGGCAAAATCCATCGGCTTGGGCTGGGCACCCTTCACAATGTCGGCAACCCAGTCCCCGGTCCCGATCGGAACCGTGCTCTTGTTGATGATCACAATGGGGGCGGTCATTGTCTTCGCAATCGAGGTTGCAGCAGCAGCAACATATTGCAGGTCTGCCGAGCCATCAGAACCGGAGGGGGTGCCCACGGCAATGAAGGCAAATTCTGCGCCTTTCAGGGCTTCTTCATACGAGGTGGTGAAAGTGATGCGCCCGCCTTTTACATTGCGTTTTACCAGTTCATCCAAACCGGGTTCGTAAATGGGCATAATGCCCTTTTTGAGATTCGCAACACGTTCTTCGTTTACGTCGAGCGCAACTACGCGATTCCCAAGGTCGGCAAAACAGGCAGCGGTCACAAGACCCACGTATCCAACGCCGACAACACATATTTGTTTCATATTTGTATTCCTTTTGATCGTGAAAGTTTCAGCTTGAAAGCATTTCCCGCATGGTAGATCGATCTCGCTGCGAGTTTACAAGCTGTTGATTATCCCTTTTTTTTGATCCAGGTCTGCACGGTTTCCAACAGGTCAAGCAGGTCCATGGGCTTTGTAATGTACTCATTGCAGCCCGCATCGAAGGCGCGTTTACGGTCGCCGGGCAGGGCATTGGCTGTCAGTGCGATGATCGGGATGGCTGCCATGGCGGGGTTGCCTTTTATGAGGCGGGTGGCGGTCCAACCGTCCATTTCTGGCATCGAAAGATCCATGATGATGAGGTCTGGTTTCTGCACGTTTGCCGCAGTCACCCCGTCACGACCGTTCATGGCAAGAAGGGTTTCAAACCCATTCTTTTCGAGAATGAACCGCACCAGTTCGTACGTATCCATATTATCTTCAACAATAAGAATTTGTCCTGCACTCATGGCTTAAATATACTACAAAGTGAGGTTGTATAATTACTTTATGCGTCTGTTATTTGTCACGGATATTCGTTCTCCCATCTCGAAAAACTGGATTCGCCGCTTTGTCGAACGGGGTGACGAGGTTTTCATCGCTGCCACATTTGAGGCAGATACTGATCTGCCCATACAGCGGATGGAATTTACACCTGTGGCATTTAGCGCCGCAAAGAAACGCACCTCGGCGCCCTCCTCCGCTTCTTCCCGGACCCTGAGCCTGCGCACCAAGATCAGGCAGTGGTTGGGTCCTGTCACCATTCCCGCTGCCGCGCAGAAATTACGCGCCTTTATCAAAGAAGTTCAGCCTGATATTGTCCATGCCATGCGCATTCCCTACGAGGGGATGTTGGCTGCTGCTGCCTTGCAAGGGTTGAAAAAACGTCCGAAATTTATCGTCTCTATTTGGGGTAACGACTTCACCTTGCACGCTCCGTCTACGCCGTTGATGGGGTGGTACACCCGCAAGGTCTTGCGCCTGGCAGATGGCTTGCACGCCGATGTGCAGCGCGATGTGACGCTGGCGCATCGATGGGGCTTGAGCGAGGATAAGCCTTCTTTTGTGGTGCCCGGCAACGGCGGAATCAGAGCCGATGTTTTTTATCCCCTGAATGAATTGGTGAAAGCTCCCATCGTTATTAATCCGCGCGGGGTGCGCCCGTATGTGCGCAATGATATGTTTTTTAAGTCGATTCCTTTGGTGTTGGCAAAACGCCCCGATGCAAAGTTTGTGTGTATGGGGATGCAGAACGAGCCGCAGGCGCAAACCTGGGTGAAAGAGTTGGAGATCGAAACGGCTGTGGAATTAGCCCCCGCCTTTGCGCACGAAAAAATGGGTGAGGTCTTTCGCGGGGCGCAGGTGGTGGTTTCGCCAAGCGTTCACGATGGCACGCCGAATTCGTTGATCGAAGCCATGGCGTGTGGATGTTTTCCCGTGGCGGGTGATCTTGATTCGATCCGTGAGTGGATCACGCATGGGCAAAATGGGCTGTTGTTCAATGCCAATGATCCGCAATCCATTGCAGATGCGATCCTTTTGGGCTTGGAAAGAGAAGACCTGCGAACCGAAGCCGCAGGTCTTAATACAAGCATGATCTCCACTCGCGCCGAGTATGGGGCGTGTATGAAACAGGTGGAGGGGTTTTATTCTGTAATTCGTAATTCGTAACGACGTTTTGGGCGGGTTGCGAATTAAGTATCACGCATTAGAAATCTTCTTTGGGCGCTCGTAGTGAATCTAACCGGCTGCGCAATTCGATCCGACGGGCATCTGCCGTGTGGCGGATATCGGTGAAGAAGTTTTGCCCACGGTCGCGGAGCTGTCCGCGCAGTTGTTCGCCGGATTCGGGGGCGAGTAAAAGTGCGATCACCGAGCCGACAAGCGCGCCGGTAAAGATGCCGATCAAAAAGCCAAACATTCTACGCATGGTATTTCTCCTTGAACGAGGTTTCGTTGAATGTTCAAATTATACATCTGAATATCAGACTTTATCGGTGCTCTGTAGGGATGTAGAACATGCCCGCATGGGCGTGATTGCTTAGCGTAATTCGTATTTCTTTTCCAGCATCTGTCTCTTCTTTAACTGCGTGGCTGCTATTTCAAATAATTTTCCCAAATACCTGGCAAAAACCAGTGACATTTCTTTTTCGTTGTTTGTGAATGGTGAAAAAGTGGTACGGGCAAGCGATAACACGCCAATGAACCCGTTGTGGTTGCTTATTGGTGTGCCCAGCCATGCGCGGGTATTTGGAGGGGTATCCCAATTGGACCAGTTTGGGACCATGTGAACATCTTCTACGACAATCGGCTGGTTTAGGGTGATCACAGATTTATAAATGTTGTTTCCATCGAAGACGTTGCGCTGGTCGTAAATCTTTTGGTGGCTAAAAGTTGACGGGGTGTATCTTGAATGTAAGACAATGTTGGTATGGTGGGCTGGTATGACCCTTGCTGTGCTTTCAAGGATCAGATCGAGGGCTGAAACCGGATTTATATAATCGTTTGCAAGAGTCATTTCAATGGTGTTAAGCGAGCTTACAATTCCGCTTAAGTTTTGAGAAAGCTGTGATTGGCTGAGGAATAGTATGTAGGTATCCAACATGCGCAGTGAGCCATTTTCGTGCTCCACTACAACTCGTAAAAAAAGCCCCGGCGAAATGATCGGGGCTTTTTTACATGTTTGAGGTTAGTGATTTCCGTTCTTTTTCAACGCCTCTTTGAGTGTGGCGCCAAGACGGGTAATTCCTTCTCGGATCAATTCAGGGCTGGAGTATGAAAAATTGAGACGCATGGTATTTGCCCCGCCGCCATTGGGATGGAATGCCGAGCCTGGTACAAATGCCACCTTTCGCTCAATGGCAATCTTAAGGACTTCTGCGGCATCCACCCCTTCGGGCAGCATTCCCCAAAGGAACATCCCTCCCTGCGGCTTGGTCCAACGCATTTCGCTTGGGAACATCTCATCCATCATTTCGAGCATTACATCGCGGCGCTCTTTGTATACCGAGCGGATCACCTTGACATGCTCATCCAAAAATCCGCCTTTTGAAACTTCGTGCGTCACATATTGATTGAATGATGATGTATGCAGGTCGGCTGCCTGTTTGGTCATCACCAGCTTTTGAATGACCTTTGGCGGCGCAACCACCCAAGCCATACGCAGCCCCGGTGAAAGCAGTTTTGAGAAGGTGCTCAGGTAGATCACATTGCCTGTGTACTCATTTCCGCCATCATTGCGATATTGTGCATCCAAATAAACAACGGAGGGAAGATGCTCCCCATCGTAGCGCAGTTGCCCGTACGGATCGTCTTCGATGATCGGCACACCATACTGGTCGGCAAGTGTTACCAGTCGTTTGCGCCGTTCCAGGCTGAGGGTTGAGCCGGAGGGGTTCTGAAAGTTCGGCAGTACATAAATGAATTTCGGTCCCACCCGCAGCGCGTTTTCCAGTTCTTCCACGATCATGCCGTGCTCATCGGCTGGAACAGAAATATATTGCGCCCCGTAGGCGTTCCATGCTTGCAGTGCGCCGAGATAGGTGGGGGATTCAACGACGATGTAATCGCCGCGATTAAGGAATAACCTGCCGATGAAATCCAGGGCTTGTTGCGAGCCGGATGTGATCAAAATATTTTCAGGCGTCACCGAAACCTTGAAGCGCTCCGCGTGACGGGCGATCATCTCCCGCAGCGGGCGATACCCTTCGGTGGTGCTGTACTGAAGCGCCTGCGCTCCATGTTCTGTTAATACCCGGTTACATGCCTCTTGAAATTTCTCAACGGGGAAAACCCCCGGTGCGGGCAGCCCGCCCGCAAATGAAATAAGATCGGGCTGTTCAGTAAACTTTAAAAGCTCACGGATCACGGAACTTCCCATGCGCTGTGTGCGGTGGGCAAAGCGATATTCCCAGGGTGTCTGCATTTTCACTCCTTAAGTGAAGAGATAAAAAAAGCCTGACAGGTACGCAGGTACCCATCAGGCGGACTGATTTTTCAAGGCATCAATGTGCCGAAATGTAGTCTTGCCAGAATTCTGTTCATGGCAGTTGAATCTTACCCACTTTTTCAAAAGGATGCAACTGTTATTTGTAACTGTAAACCTATGGTAGATATGACAAAGCGCTTCCTGGCAGGTTTTGTGAGTATGCTCAATGTAGAGAATTAAGAACTTTGCTACCGTACATCACGCCAATGTATGTCGTTGCGAGCCGCCGTTCTTGGTTTTCGGCGGCGAAGCAACATCATTTTCAACTGAAATGTGCTTCAAAACAGGAGGTTGCTTCGTCGGGAAGAGCAAGAGCCCTCCTCGCAACGACATTTGTACGGTAGAGAATTAAGAACTTAATAGTATGAGAAAATTATGAAGGTAGGGTTCTTACCTATTGCAAAAAAACAATAATTATGTGAAAATATCCCTGCAACGACTAGGGTGCCCCCCTCACCCTGGTCGTTGCACTTTGAGTGGGAAATTTAACCAAAAATAGCAATGACCATTACCCCTGCAAACACGATTACTGAACCAAATACCCGTACACCCCCCATCTGCTCTTTTAGAAAACGCCATCCCAGAAACGCCCCGATCACCGCACTGACTTCTCGGATCGCACCCGAATAACTGAGCGGCGCAAAAGTATAGGCAAACAATGCCAGCATGTACGCGACCAGTCCCAATCCGCCGCCGACCAATAGAAAAATACGATTCTGCGCCCACACACGTTTAAAAGAATCAACCCCGTAGTGAAAGACAATATATGGCGTTGTGATAAAAGGGACCATGGTGAACATGAACAACCCGTAGGCTAGCGCTGGTCCGCCACGGACGGCTTTGCCGTCTATAAAGGTATATACAGAAATGATCAATGCAACCAGCAGCGCGGTGAGGATGCCTTGAATGTGTACCTTTTCGCCTTTGCTTTTCAAGAGCGTAGTTGCGCCAATGGACATAATGCCCAGTGTGATCATTCCCAACCCGATATAACCGCCCATCGTTAGGCGCTCATTTAAGAAGATCGCCGTCCACAGCACCAACATGGCGGGAGCCGCCCCCCGTGCAATGGGGTACACCAGCGAAAAGTCGTGGCTGGTATAGGCAGTGCTTAATAAAATAAAATAGACCGCTTCCAGGAACATACTGGTAATGGCAAATCCCCACATCTCTTTTGGAGGCATTCCGGTAAAGAGTAGTATTACAAGGGCAAACGCACCGCTTAAGATGGTCTGCCAGCCCATGGCTACAAATTTTTCTTCTGCACTTTTGAGCAGGAAGTTCCATAAAGCGTGCATGGATGCGGATAGGAATAATAGAACAAGCGCCAAAACGGGCATGGTTGTACCTCAGGGATCTGATTTGTATTCTTAATTTCTATTGGTTCAAGTATCTCACGCTTAAGAAATCGATCCAAGGGGGCGTATTACTCCTACCGCCAATACTCACCGCCGCCGCCTTCGCGCAGCATCAATTTGGCGCCAACCAGTTCACGGCGCAGGGAGGCGGTATCTTCATGGTATCTGCCCAATATTTCGTTGACCTGCCTCTCGCTGTAACGTTTGCCGACCTTGAACGCCTTGACCACATAGCGCAGCACCGCATCCAGTTTTTTTCGCTGGGCGGGGATGGTCTTAAGGCTGCCGTCGGTTCGGGTGAAATCGGCGACCACTTTGCGGTCGTAGGCATCCACATCCACATCGGCAATGGAGGCGGTCATTTTCTCCTGTGAGAACAGGCTGCGCGATTTTTCCTCAAGCGCCTTTTTATCCAGTTGGTAGACGTTATAGTAGCTGTCTGCTTTGGCGTTGACCAAACCCACCTTGGATAACTTGGAGAGATGATGCGATACTGTGGATGCTTTTAGCCCCAGCAGGGCGGCGAGTTCTTCCACGCTGTAAGGCTGCTGGGCAAGCAACCCGATGATCTTGAGGCGGTTTGCATCCGAAAGGACTTTGAAGAAGGCAACAAGTTCCTCACTCATCTCACGCCTCGCGGATTCTTGTGTTGAGGTTATAGCCATTCTCAACCGGGTTAAGTTTTTCCAGCCAGATCATTTCCAACAGGGTTAACTCATCGTTTAAATTGAAGTTTGGGCTATCAACCACATTCACCTCTTCAAGAATCTCAAAAACGAAGTTATCTGCGCCGAGTTCATTCCAATCGTTTTGCAGGGATTTATTGGTGTGGCTGCCTATTTTCAGCATGAATTTATGCCGGTTCAGTGGACCTTCAAGATTTAAACTGCTCCCAAGAAACATCCTGCCATTGAGTGTGTTCTTCACTTGATAAACGCCAGCGGGTTTGACACGCTCCATGTATTCACGATTGAGGTCTTTTCTTGTCTTGGTCTTAGTTTCCATTTTGCACCTTCCAGTATTTTGAACCGTCGCTTTCCCGTGCAAGCAGACCGGCTTCGATCAGATCGCGCCGCAGACCGGCTGTATCTTCATGGAAACGTTTGATGATGGCATTTACCTCACGTTCGGAATAGTGTTTTCCGAACTCAAAATAACCGACCAGATAGTTCAAGATGGGTTGGATTTTCTTGTTCTCAGGGATCTGCCGGATGCTGCCATCCTCGTTTAGGTAGGTACGTAGAATTTTTTTCGAGAACTCATCCAGTTCTTCAGGCGGGACGAAACCTTTGCTTTCGTCAAAAAATCTTTCTTTTCCTAATGTGGCAAGCTTATCTTCATTTAGCGTGAACACGCCATCGGTTTGGTATACCACACCAATGAATTCCAGAAATCCCAAATGGGTGAGCGAATCTTTGGGAGAGAGAGCCAGCTTCTCTGCAATTTCCTTGCGTGAGGCGCTCCCCTGCGAGAGCAGACCAACGATCCGCAAACGGTCGGGGTCTGACATGGCTTTGACAAAATCAAGCATTTCATTCATGTTTCACTTCCGTAAATCTAATTCGATGAGTATCGAATTAGATTTTAGAGGCGAATCAGGCATGTGTCAAGGGGATGCGTACTCAACAAGGATCGATCAGTCAGTTTCCTAGTACCCAAACAACATGAAGATGTAGGGTAAAAGCGGCTGAAGTTCGCCGCTTTTACCCCTCCAATTTTAAGTTGTTTGGGCACTAGCTTCCCTTCAGCGGTTTGAATCCCTCGCCCAGCACTTCATGAGCAAAGCCAATGACCATGAATGCATCGGGGTCTATTTCGTGAACGATATCTTTGAGGTAGGTCACTTCGGAGCGGTTGATCACGCAATAAAGAATAGGGCGGACATCGCCCGTGTAGCCACCGCGTCCTTCAAGGTAGGTGACACCGCGTTCCATTTCTTCGATGACACGTTTGCGCACCTCTTCCGATTGCGAGGTGACGATCATTGCCGTGCGGACGGTTCCACCGCCTTCGAGTACGGTTTCTGCCACCAATCCGCTGACGTACAGGGCGATCATGGCGTAGAGCGCTTCTTTCCACCCAAAGACGAACCCGGCGGCAAGGATCACCAATGTATCGACCATCATGTAGCTTTGGGTCATGGGGATGCCCCGCCAGTTGTTGAGAATGCGGGCGAGAATATCTGAACCGCCGCTGGTGCCGCGTGCGCGATAGACCAACCCATAGCCAACGCCGCTGACGATGGCGCCGTACAACGAGCTAAGGAAGATATCTCCTTGCAGGTCATCGATCAAAATTTGTGAGTAATGGACAAAGACGGGAATCTTCAACAAAAGATCGGTAAAAAATGCGTAGGTGATAATGGCAATGGCTGTACGAGAGGCGAACTTTGTCCCGCCCAGAAAGCGCCAGCCCAGAAGAAAGAGCGGCACGTTCCCAATAAAAACCATTAAACCGATGGGCCAGCCGGTGTAATTATTCAATAATTGAGAAATGCCGCTCACGCCGCCAGAAGCCAGGTTGGCAGGGATAAAGAACAGGCGCAAACTCACCGCCTGGATCAAACTGGATGCAGTAATAATAAGATAGTCTCGTATCGTAGGGAGATATTTTTTCATTCACGTTCCTTTCAGGGCGGGAATTATACGCGAGCAGGGCTTTTACCACAGAGGTCACGGAGCACACGGAGCATGGTTGTAGCAAAGTCATAAACCCTTAATACGAAAAGCGCGAAACAAGGCGAATTTCGCAAAAAAAGAGTATCATCTCAATAAATCGTGGGAAGAGCAGCAAATAATCGAAAACGCCCCGGAACAAAGATAAACGGGTAAACTCACGCCAGCATGTTTGACGATATTGAACTGAACGCAATCCAGGAAGA
>Ga0172367_10009487_pt1 | contig 10671 bp, 8 predicted proteins | sample Lak10m_FD_114542 | JGI IMG/M metagenome (GOLD analysis project Ga0172367, IMG submission 114542) | Freshwater microbial communities from Kabuno Bay, South-Kivu, Congo - kab_022012_10m | ecosystem: Environmental > Aquatic > Freshwater > Lake | place: Democratic Republic of the Congo: South-Kivu...
CTTCCCGAATAAAGATGCATCATTCTATAAATACGATCTTGAAATAACGGATAGTCTGGGAACAAGCTTTACAGCGGAACGAACATCAACCTATTCCGGTTCAACAACTTTCAATTCTAAATCGTATCAGATTATGATTGATAATTACATATTCCCACAATACTCATTCACAGATTCATCATACTTTAGAAAAATTGATAATAATGTTTTTTACTATGCAGATGTTACTCAAGCAATGCAAATTGTTCCAGATAGTTTAAAGAATTTAATCCAGGCTGATGATAAAGCAAAATTATTTTCGTTTCCAATAAACATTGGCGATAGTTCGGTTGTTTACAAATTAGGAATAAATTATTCAGGTTTTTTAATGAGTATAGTTTATGTTTCATCTAAAGTGCTTAATACTGAAAATGTATCACTTACTGTAAACGGCAATGCTTTTAATAAAGAAGCGGTTAAAATAAGATTCACAATGTCAGTTGTAGTAGAGTTTCCGATGATGGTTTCGTATGTTGCTGAAGCCTGGCTTGTTGAAGATGTTGGTTTAGTAAAACTTGAAGGTGATTCTGAAGCTATAAATTTTATGGTTGGTAATAATTTGTTTTATCCAAATGGATTTGTAAAACAAACATTAAAACAATACTCAATTCCATAATTATTTTTGTGCGATTAAAACCTGCACGGTTCCAAAAGTAAAATTATATTTTTTGATTTCCCTGAAACCAGAATTGGTAAGCAGGGAAGTCAGATTTACTTTTTTATCAAACTCTTCTACTGAATCCGGCAAATATGTATAAGCTGCTTTATCACCAGAAATTATTCCGCCTAGAACCGGCAAAATATTTTTGAAATAAAATCTATAAATCGTTTTTATAATTTTATTTGAAGGCATTCTGAATTCTATTACAGTAGCTTTACCATTTGGTTTTAGAATTCTGTAAAATGAATTAAATCCTTCCTGAATATCGTAAAAGTTTCTTACACCAAATGCTACAGTTATGTTTGTAACTGAATCGTTCTTAAAAGGAATTTTTTCTGCAACCATTTGCACCAGTTTGCCATCAATCCAATTTGATTTTTTATCAAACAAGCTTAGCATATTATGAGAGAAATCCGCTCCGTAAATTGTTTGTACACCCATTTTCTTTGCCTGGATTGCAACATCACCGGTTCCGCACGCAACATCAAGTAAAATTGAATCAGAATTTAATCCAGTAAGTTTTAAAGCTTTTTTTCTCCAGTAAAAATCCAAACCAAGACTTAAAAAATGATTTAGAAAATCATATTTAACGGCAATGTTATCAAACATTTTTTTTACTTTTATTTTCTTGTCATCCATTGCAATCAATGCTTTCCGTATTCAAAAATTTCTTTACCAATTTTTTTGCGCCACCAATTAAAAAATATTTTGCCACTCCACATAGATATTATTGCAAAGACTAATCCGCCAATCAAATCAATAACATAATGATACCACAAATAAACTGTTGAAAATATCAATAACGTTCCAATCGGAATAAAGAAAAATCTGCTGCGGCTTTTTAATCTAACCGAAAGATACATAACGATTAAAGTAATCATTGTGTGCCCGCTGGGAAAAACATCACGCTGAACAATTTCTGCTGGATTTAAAGTCCCAATTGGAATTCCTTCACCGGTGTTTGTCATTTCTCTCAAGTGATTTGTAAAAAATAATCCGGGCAACACTTCGTTGATTGTATTAAAATCGTGTAATGTAAATCTTGGACCAATTCCCGGTAAAGCAAAATATCCTAAGTAAGAAAGAAAGAATCCATAGATAACGGAGAACAGCGCAAAATCTAATGCAACAAATCTGTTTTTGTTAAGCAGCGATAGACCAAGAATTATTGGAAGGAGATAAAACATTCCATAAATGATTTGAAGTGCTTCTGTTAAAAGTGGATTTGAAAATTGTTGTAAAAAATGTGTAGGATCAGATCCGAACAAAAACCTATCGGCAGCAATAAACCAATTATCATAATCATAAATACGAATTGGTTTAACCATAAAAAATAATTGCCTGAACGTAAGCAAAATTATTGGTGCGATATACCAGTAATGAACAATTCGCCAGAATTTATTTTCTGTAACGGCTTCAAGATAAGAGATAGCAAATGCAATACTGATTACAACAAGATTAATAAAAATCCAGTTAAGTGAATATTCAATTAACGAGTTAAAAATTATGTGCAGAGTTATAAGGAATAAAGAAAAGCTTATAACAACAACATCAAAAGCTTTAAGTTTTTTTATTAAGGATTTTACTTTGTTCATCAATCAGTTTAAGAAATCAATCGAGTTTTTGTTTTAAGGCAAACTCAGCGAGTTTAATGAAGTCATCAACGTTAAGTTGTTCTGCGCGCAATGATAAATTAACGCCGCTCCCGCTAAAATCTACGGATGCAAATATACTATTGCTTAACGAATTTTTAAGTGTTTTTCGTCTATTTCCAAAAGAAGATTTTACGATGGATTTGAATGTTAAGTTAAAATCTGAATCAGCTCTATCATTGTTAAAAAAAATATGAACAATTGCAGAATCAACATTTGGCTTTGGAAAAAAAACATTCCTGGAAACTTTAAATGCCAATTCAGTTTTACCAAAATAGTTTAATAAAACAGAGAGAATTCCATAATCTTTGCTGCCCATTTTTGCCGTCATTCTTTTGGCTACTTCAAGCTGAACCATTAAAACAGCATCGTTAACAATTTTGTTGTTATCAAAAAGTTTAAATAAAATTGGTGAAGTTATGTTGTAAGGAATATTACCAACAATTCTAATTTTACTGTCTTTGTAAAATTGGTTTAGATCAATTTCCAGAAAATCTTGTTGGATTAAATTTATTCCTGCAAAACGGTTTGACAATTCATCAATAACTCGTTTATCAATTTCAATTGCTGAAAAATTACAATTAGCCGCAAATAAATGTTGAGTTAAAGCTCCTTGTCCAGGTCCAATTTCAATAATTTTTTCATTTTCTTTTGGATCAATTTCCGAAATAATCTTCCTAATTATATTCTGATCTTGAAGAAAATTTTGTCCAAATCGTTTTAGTGGTAGTACTTTGTTCATAATAATAAATTAAATCTTAGAAAAGATAAGAATTTATTTTTTTATTCTATTAAATCAGTTTGTATAAGAAAAAAATATCTTATAGTTTTCTGATGTAAACTTTCCAAACAAATTCCAGGAGAAAACAATGCAAGAAAAATTTATTGTAAGTGTAGATATGGGCGGAACCAAAATACTTGCATCAGTAATTAATTCTAAAAAGGGAGTTATCGCAAGACAGAAAAAACCAACTGATATTGAAAATGGAACTAAGGTTTATGTTAAAGACATTGCAGAACTTGTAAAGAAAGTAGTTAAAAATTCTAAACTTGATCCCAAAAGTATAGTTGCAGTTTGTCTCGGTGTTCCTGGTTCGGTAAATCCTCAAACAGGTGTAATTGGTTTGGCTCCAAATCTTGGAATAAGAAATTATAAGATGAAATCAGAATTAGAGAAATTAATTCCTTATCCTGTACTTTTAGAAAATGATGTTAATCTTGGTGCTCTTGGTGTTAAAAATTTTGGTGTTGGGAAAAATGCAACTAATATGTTAGCCGTTTTTGTTGGAACCGGAATTGGCGGCGGAGTTGTGATAGATAAAAAAATGTATCGCGGAAATACTTTTGTTGCTGGTGAAATCGGGCATATGCTTGTACAGAAAAATGGACCAAAATGCGGCTGTGGTAAAAAAGGATGTTTTGAAGCTCTTGCAAGCAGAACAGCAATAGTAAACAATATTATTTATGATATAAAAAAATTAAAAAAGAGAAGTGTTCTTTCTGAACTTGTAAAATCGAATGAAAGAATTAAAAGCGGTTCATTAAGAAATGCGATTGAGAAAAAAGATAAAGTGGTTACAAAAAGAATTACTGAAGCTTGCGAAATTATTGGTGATGTTCTTGCAAGTGTTTGCAACTTAATGAACTTTGATACTGTTGTACTTGGCGGCGGCGTTATAGAGGCTCTTGGTGATTTTATGCTTCCTAAAATAAAAGAACAATTTAGCAAACAAGTTTTTGATGCGGCAGGAAAAGGCGTAAAAATTGTTACATCAAAACTTGCTGATGATGCTGCGATTTATGGCGGTTTAGCGCTTGCTGAAGAATTTTTAGGAATTAAAGTTTAAAAACTTTGCGAACTTTGTGTGAAAATTTTTTAAAATAATTTGATTGCTGATTTAAAATTAAGTTTAGTTTATTTAGTTAAATAAATTTAGACTCAATATCTAAAAGCTGCTCCTGCAGCTCTTCCCACTTTTTCATTGCTGAATCTAAATTTGATTTGGCTTGATTAAAATCATTTGTTGTTTGTTTAGCTGTTTCTCCATTACTGTAAATTGCTGGATCAGCTAATTTTGATTCCAGATCTTTAATCGTAATTTCAAATTTGCTTATCTGATTTTCAAGTTTAGAAATTTCTTTGACCAGATCTTTAGTAGCTTTATGTTTTTGTTGTCTTACTTCAGCTTCAATTCTTTTCTGATCTTTCCTGTTTGCATTAGAAACTTCAGGCTTAGTCTTTCTAACATCAGTTTCTGCATCACGTTCTATCAAAGAAAAATCTCTTTTGGATAAAAAGTAATCAATATCACCAAGATAAGTTTTTAATTTCCCTTTTCTTATATCAATAACTTTAGTTGCAATAGGTCTAAGGAAATCTATATCGTGCGAAACGAGTATTAATGTTCCTTTAAATGCGAGCAATGCCTTTTGCAAAATAAGTTTTGATGTGTAATCAAGATGGTTTGTGGGTTCATCAAGAATTATAAAGTTTGCTTTAGTAAGTAAAATTTTACAAAGTGCAACACGGCTTTTTTCGCCGCCGGAAAGAACCCCAACTTTTTTAAAAACATCATCACCAGAAAAAAGAAATGAACCGAGTAATGATCTTAATTGTCCCAGAGTTTTTTCTTCAGCAATTCCATCAACAGTTTCTAAAATTTCCAGATCAGGATTAAGATTATCTGCAACATCCTGTGCATAGTAAGAGACAATAGTGTTATGCCCTAAAATTCTTTCGCCGGAATTAAAATCAATTACACCGGCAATAATTTTAGCAAGTGTTGATTTACCTGCTCCATTTGGTCCAACGAAAGCAATCTTTTCGCCTTTTTCGATTTCAAAATCAATTCCTTCAAAAACTTTTTTATCGCCGTAAGATTTAAAAATATTTGTTAGCTTAATCGGCGTTCTACCGCTTTGTGGTGGTTCAGAAAATCTAATATCAATTTCAGTTTTTGATTCCGGTAATTCAATAAGCTCAACTTTTTCAAGTTGTTTTATTCTGCTTTGAACCTGTCTTGCTTTTGTAGCTTTATATCTAAAGCGTTCGATAAATTTTTCAGTTTCTTTTATCTTTTTCTGCTGCTGCTCAAATTGCTGAACTGCTAATTCATCGCGTTCAGTTTTATACTTTATATAGGAATCATAGTCGCCTTTAAACGTATAAAACTTGCCAAGAAAAATTTCTAAAGTTCTATTAGTAACTTGGTTAACAAAATTTTTATCGTGTGATACGATCAATAAACCGCCGTTATATACTTTCAAAAAATCAATAAGCCACTCAAGTGAGTCAATATCAAGATGATTTGTTGGTTCATCTAAAAGTAAAATATCATTTTGTCTTATAAGAATTTTTGCAAGTGCAATTCTCATCTGCCAGCCGCCAGAAAACTGGTCGGTTAATCTTTCAAAATCAGTTTCTTCAAATCCTAAACCAATCAAAATCTTTTCTACTTTTGATTGTGCAGAATAAGAATCCAATCCTTCTAACATATGATGAACTTCACCAAGTTGATGAGCAAGATCCATTTTTTCTTCATCAGAAAGTTCGGAATTTTCTAAAGCTGTTGTAATTTCGGATTCTTTCTTTTGCAGCTCGATGATATCGCTCAATGCGGAAGATGCTTCTTCAAGCAAAGTTTTTCCTGAGTGTGTAACATGATCTTGAGGCAGATAACCAATAGAAATTCTTTTTTGTTTTAAAACATTACCGGATTCCGGCTGTAAAAATCCAGCAATAATTTTAAGCAGGGATGATTTTCCTGTACCATTTGCCCCAACTAAAGATATTTTATCTTCTGAAGAAATTTTATAATTAACATCTTTAAAAAGATATTTGCCGCTAAACTGAAGTGAGATATTTACAAGATCAATCATTCAAATTATTACTCTCTTAAAACAGCTATCTTTCCTGTTTCAACATTATTACCTTCTTGATCGTAAGCAACAACAATGTAAATTCCTGTATTTACAAAATCTCCATTGTCATCACGTCCATCCCAAAAAGCAACTCTACCGCCGGGTGATGAAAATTCCTTAATAAGTTTGCCGGAAACAGAAAATATTTTTAAATCAGTATCTCTAATCAAACCATCAATAGTTACAAGTTTAGCTTCGTTGTTAAGGACTAATGGATTTGGGTATATGTTTAGTCCATCAAAACTTTCTACCGGATTTATTGACGGCGTTATAAATGATGTTAATCCATTTGCGGTGCCAGCATAAAGTCTTCCGGTTGTCTCATCAAAAACCAAACTTTCTATCACATCAGAAAGCAGCGGGCTATTTTTTGTATTAAGATTTGTAATTAATTGTGTGCCATCACTGCTAACTAAAAACAATCCTTGATTTGTGCCAAGCCATTTTTGATTTAATGGATCAACTGCAATTGCATTTATTGTTTGTGATCTTACTGGAAATGAACTTGAAATTGCCCAACTGGGATTAGATGATGAAAGTGCAGCATCCACATTTGTAATAATTTTAACCTCGGGGCTGCAGCCAATCCACATATCTCCTCGCTTATCAACAGCAAGACTAAGCACATCATTAGTAGAAAGTTTTTGAGTTGAGATATAACCGTAAACATCATCTGCAATATTTGAAAGAGTTTTTTCGTTGTAATAAAAAACTCCAACAGATGTTCCACCATTTAGAGTGTACCATTTAGTATCATTCTTATCTATAATAAGATTATGCGATTCACCAAAATCACCATGCTGCTCAAAAGAATTACTGAATTTATACCAAACAGAATCTTGTTGTAAAAGATATAATGAATTATTGTCTGCTGCCCTAAGATTTAATGCCCAGATATTGTTTTTGGTATCTTCAGTAAAACCTGAAATCACAACAAAATTTGGGTTCTGTTGAATGCCAACCATTGGTGAGTTACCAGAGTGAAATCTCTTTATGTTTTCATTCTTAATGATTGAAAATCCTTGTCCCCAGCTGCCAGCATATATTCTATTATCTGATGAATTAAAAACAGAGTAATAAGCATTTGTAGAAAGTGCCGGATAATGCTCTATGTTATAAGTAAACCAGGATTCACCATCGTATTTATATAAACCTCCTGTAGAAACATCTTTACCGCTTGAAGACCAAAGATTACCATCTTTATCAAATACCATTTGCGGAAATTGATTTTTAAAAGGTCCGTTTGGATAAAATAATTTATCATCTTTTAACAAACCACTTTGTGTAGCAGTTATCAATCCATTATTGTTTGAATAAAATATTTTTGAAGGTGAATTTGATAAAGTTTTTAATTCTGTAAGATTTATTCCATCAAACTTTAATAATTTATTTTTAGTAAGTATAAAAAGTGAATCACCTTGTGTTAATAAATCAATTACTTTATTGTTTGTTAAAGATAAAAATGTTTGCCAGGTTGTACCATTAAAACTATACAACCCATTATCCGTCCCTGCAATTAAAGTTCCATTGTAAATGATTATTGAACTTATTGTATCGTTTGGTAAGCCTTGCTGACTATTGTAAATATTCCAGGATTCTGGTGCAGATAAATTTGTTGAACCAGGTTTTTGTATAGCAATACCAGAGTTAGTAGCTATATAAATTAAATCATCAACTATAATGCTGTTAACTTTTATATAGGATGTAAATGTTCCGAACTTAAAAAACGTATCATAAAAAAAATAACTATTTGCATCAATTAACGAAACACCAAAATCTGATGCAGCATAAATCGTATCACCTGAGATTTTAATATCTGTAATAGCTTTGTTTGATTGAGAAGTGTTGAAAATATCGAGTATGGAAGTAAAATTTTTTGTTTGTGGATCATATACATCAATAATACCTGATGAACTGCCGAACCAAACTTTACCATAGTTATCAATAGCCGCTGCGGTTAGATTTATTCCATTTAATCCTTCTGCCTTACTAAAAGTAAAATATGTACTGTCAGAATAATTAAAGAAAAATGCTCCGCCTTTTGTTGCTGCCCAAATTCCATCAATAGTTGTAACAAGATCACTCACAGATTTCATATCAGCAAAGTTTTTCCAGTTTGTTTGCTGCTGTGGTTGTAAATTAACGCAGCCTAACAATAACATAATTGATATTATACTTTTCATTTGGAATCCTTAAATATTAAAGCAGTAAATATGATATCGCTATGATCTCAATTGTTATTGTTAAGATAGAATATTTTGTTTTGATTAAAAGTATAAAAATTTTGACTTAAGCAGTATTTCGCAAAATCTGTTTTCGCATTGCATCAATCTTAGAGTAGCCCACAGTGTACTTGCCAAGATTTGCATAATCATTTCTTTCACCACCATGGAAATCTGAACCGCCGCTTTCTAAAAGAAAATATTCATTAACTATTCCTCTGTAGTGTTTTACTTGATGAGGCAAGTGCGAAGGATGAATAACTTCAATGCCATCTAAACCAGCTTCAATAAGTTCTACCATAATTACATCAGGTAAATTGCCTGGATGTGCTATAAATGATAAGCCGCCGGCATCACTAATAATTTTAAAAGCACTGCGAGGCGAAACGTGAACTTTTCTTTCGTAAGCGGGACAGTTGTTTCCTATGTATTTGCTAAATGCTTCAAAGTAATTTGAAACTAATGAATTTTTGACCATAGCTTTTGCAATGTGCGGTCTTCCAACAGCAGAGTTTTTTGCAATCTCCATTACATCATCTATTGTTATCGTAAGTCCAAGAGCATTAAGTTTTTCTATAATCCTGATTGCTCTTTTTATTCGTTCAGCTCTAAAGAACTTTAAGTATTCTTCAAGTTCTTTGTTTAGAGGATCAAAAAAATAAGCAAGCAAGTGTACTTCACGATCCCTGATATCCGAGCTTATTTCTAAACCTGGTATAACTTCGATTCCATTTTTCTTACCAACTTCAATCGCTTCAGCAATTCCATCTACAGTATCGTGGTCAGTAATACTTAGCACATCTATGCCATTAGATTTAGCTTTAATAATTAATTCTTCCGGCGTGTAGTGTCCATCAGAATAGCTGGTATGACTATGTAAATCAACTTTGCTGAGCATCAGTTAAACATTTCTTTAAACTTTTCGTAATCCGTAATACGCAATTTAGAACCATCAAGTTCAACCAAACCTTTTTTAGCAAATGAATGTAGAGTTCTGGAAATTGTTTCTCTTGACGTGCCAGCCATATTTGCAAGTTCTTGTTGATAAGGTAAATGATCAATTTCTACAACACCTTGCCTTATCTTACCAACATCATCTGCTAACTGAAGCAGCACAGTTGCAACTTTACCTTCAGCATCTTTTAATGATAAAGCTTTTATCTTCATAGTTGCTGCACGTAATCTTTTAGTTAGCTCTGTAAGTAATGCAACAGAAACATCGGGATATTTTTTTAATAAATCTAAAAATTCAGTCCGCTGGATAATAAAAAGTTTTGTGTCATCAACAGCCGTAACAGTGGCAGACCGAGACATTCCATCAAGTAAAGACATTTCCCCAAAAAAATCTGATTCATTTAAAATTGCAAGAATAACTTCTTTATCATCACCGCTAGAGCGTGAGATTTTTACTTTCCCTTCTGCAATTACAAATAAAGCTGAACCTGTATCTTCCTCAGATAAAATTACACTATTTTTTTTGTGGGATTGGATTAGACCTGATTTAACTATTTTTTGTAAAGTTTCAGTATCCAAATCAGAAAAAATTGGGACATTTGCTAAGAATTCTGTGTTATTTACCAATTTATACCTCTTTTATAAAATAAAATCATCAAAAAATACCCTTGCTGTTCCTCAAAGTCAAATTATTGCTGTTAATAGATTTAAGAACCCTCTGCAACTAAATGAACTGCAATTTCAAGGTTAATATCATTGATTTTAATTGTTTTTTTAGCCTGATGTGTCTATTTTAACCCGCTTAATTTTTCAATGTTCACTTAATACGGAGATTTGTTATTATGGCTATGATGGCCAAAATGAGGAGCTTAGCTCCCGCTTTTATTCTAACAGTCGGCGGTTTGTTTGTACTGTTTATGGTTATTTCTGATTCTAACGTTCTTGAAGTAATAGGCGGCGGAGGAAGAACTAATGTAATTGGTTCTGTAAATGGTGAGGATATTACTTATCAGGAGTTTCAAAATGCTGTTGATCAACAAATTGAAAATCAAAAAAAGCAAACTGGTGCTGATCTTGATGATACTCAAATTGATCAGATAAGAGAACAAGTTTGGGATGCAGTAATTACTCAAAAAATCTTTGGTCAGTTGATTAAGGAATATGGAATTACAGTCAGCGATCAGGAAATTAAAGACATTATTCTTGGACCAAATCCACCACA
>Ga0172367_10009493_pt1 | contig 10666 bp, 8 predicted proteins | sample Lak10m_FD_114542 | JGI IMG/M metagenome (GOLD analysis project Ga0172367, IMG submission 114542) | Freshwater microbial communities from Kabuno Bay, South-Kivu, Congo - kab_022012_10m | ecosystem: Environmental > Aquatic > Freshwater > Lake | place: Democratic Republic of the Congo: South-Kivu...
ATGCCATGAAAGGCGAAAAGCCATTGCCACCGAAAGCAATCATGCTGACGTTTGATGATGGCTATCAAAGCTTTTATACCCGCGCGATGCCGTTGTTAAAAAAATATAAATATCCAGCCACGTTAGCGGTGGTGGGTACTTGGTTGGAACAGCAAAAAGTCCCCGGCGTTAAGCCTTTGATGACTCCTGCACAAATTCGTGAAGTGATGAATAGCGGTTTAGTTGAGATTGCTTCGCATACCCACGATTTACACCATGATATTCCGGCTAATCCACAGGGTAATAATCAAAGCGCTGTCACTGCCCGTTTGTATAGTGCTGAGTATGATGAGTATGAGAATGACGAAAGTTATCGTAAGCGCTTGTTTAACGAAATTGATAAAAGCTCTGAGCGTTTATTTCAGATTACTGGTAAACGTCCACGGGTAATTGTTTGGCCTTATGGCGAATACAACAGCATTGCTTTGGAAGCCGCTAAATTGGCGGGTATGCCAATTACGATGGGTCTTAATGATGGCCTAAATACGTTAGCTGATGCTCGCGTGATGAAGCGAATGATGATTACTGACGATGCCAATGCCGAACAATTTGGCGAAATCGTTAAGAATCAACGCAACGCTGAAAAGTTACGCGTGGCGCATGTTGATTTGGATTACATCTATGACGATGACGAAGAGCAAACGGCTAAAAATTTAACTTCGTTGTTGGAACGGATTAAAGCCAGTGGCGCTAATACCGTCTATTTACAAGCTTATTCTGACCCTGATGGTGACGGCAACGCTGATCAATTGTATTTCCCTAATCGCCACTTGCCGGTTCGTCGTGATTTGTTCAATCATGTGGCATTGCAGTTGCGGACTCGGGCAGGGGTTAAAGTCTATGCTTGGATGCCAATTTTGGCTTACAAAGGTGATGCACCTTTGAAATGGTATGTGAAAGAGTGGCGTGATGGTGAGGCGCAATTATCACGTCATATCTATACTCGCTTGTCACCGTTTAATCCTGAAGCGCGTCAGTATATTGGTGAGATTTACGAAGATTTAGCCAAAAATTGTAGCTTCAATGGCATCTTGTTTCATGATGACGGCATTTTGTCTGATTATGAAGACGTGTCACCCATGGCGATGGATTTTGCTCATAATGTTTGGGGCTTACCGGCTGAGTTTAAAAAAATCCACGATTCCCCTGAGCTGCGTTTACGTTGGGCTCAATATAAAACCGAGTTTTTAGGCCAATTCACCGATTATTTGACTGATAGAGTTCGTTATTACCGTCCTTATGTCAAAACTGCGCGTAATTTTTATGCTTTGCCATTAATGCAACCCTACAGTGAAGAATGGTATGCGCAATCGTTTCCGAGTTTTATGAAACATTATGATTATGTCGCGATAGAAGCGATGCCTTTCATGGAAAAAGCTACTGATCCTAAGAAATGGCTAACCGAATTAGTGAAGAAAACGGCTGAATATCCACATGGTTTAGACAAAATGGTATTTGAGCTGCAAGCTGTGGATTGGGAAAAACAACAAGATATTCCGATGGCTATATTTAACGAGCAATTCCAGTTGCTGAAAAAACAAGGTGCAAAACACATTGGTTATTACCCTGATAACCAGTATCGCGATCAGCCTAAACTCGAAGAGTTAAAAAAATATTTCGCTGTCGATAAACAAAATTAAGGTAAGCAATGGACAATCTTATCGCACAGCCTTGGGTTCAAGAGCTAATTGACTTTTGGTTAAAGGCGCAAGAGCAATTTGAAGAACTGCCTTGGGCCTATTTTGAGGAATGGCTATCGCGATTCATCTTTTATTACCCATTATTAATGGCTTATGTCTGGATGTTGGGCGGGATTATTTATTATCTGCGTTGGGAACGTAACCGCGGTAACGTGCTATCCGATTTGCCAGTTTTGAATCAATATCCATCCGTTTCAATTCTGGTGCCTTGTTATAACGAAGGCGAAAATGTTCGAGAAACCATTGAATATTTATTACATCAGCAATATCCCAATTACGAAATTATTGCCGTTAACGATGGCAGTAAGGACAACACCTTAGAAATTCTGCATGAATTGGCTGATCAACATTCGCAAATTCGAGTGGTTAATTTAGCCAGCAATCAAGGTAAAGCGGTTGGCTTGCGAACAGCTGCTCTAGTTTCAAATAGCGAAATCTTAATCGGTATTGATGGTGATGCTTTATTGGCGCCTAATGCGACCGCTTGGATCGTTCGCCATTTTCTGGATAATCCTAATGTCGGAGCGGTCACTGGAAATCCTCGGATTCGCAATCGTTCAAGTCTGCTAGGCAAGATTCAGGTTGGTGAGTTTTCAGCGATTGTTGGCATGATTAAACGCGCCCAACGTTCTTATGGGCATATTTTTACCATTTCTGGCGTGATTGCTGGTTTCCGTAAAACCGCGCTACATGATGTCGGTTATTGGAGTCCTGATATGGTGACCGAAGACATCGATATTAGCTGGAAATTGCAGTTAGCGGGTTGGTCGATTCGTTTTGAGCCTAACGCATTGTGCTGGGTGTTGATGCCGGAAACTTTAAATGGCTTATGGAAACAGCGTAGTCGTTGGGCTCAAGGCGGGGTAGAGGTATTAGTGCGTTACTTTAAACCGCTGTTAAGTTGGCAGTCGCGTGGCATGTGGCCTTTGTATCTTGAATGCTGCGTTAGTTTGTGTTGGGCATTTTTGGTGGTGAGTTTGTTACTGGCAGCACCTGTACAATGGATCATTAGTGAGCAACCCCAAGAAGCCTTAGAAGATTTGTCGCCGCGCTGGACTAGTATGTTGTTATGTGTGACTTGTTTAATCCAATTTGCTGTTAGTTTGGCGATTGATTCCAGTTATGAAAAGCGCAGTGGCGGTTCAGCTAAACATTATTATTGGATGATTTGGTATCCGATTGTCTATTGGATGATCAACGTTGGTACGACGATTAATGGCTGTTTCAAAGCGTTGCGTAAAAAACGTGGTCAACGCGCGGTTTGGGTAACCTTGGATAGAGGTTTAAGACAAAAATGAAAGAAATCATTATTAATCAGCCGCACTTGCAAAGCTTTCGCCAGAAGTGTGGTTCTTGGTTTTTGTCGGTCGTCAGTTGGTTATTGTGGCTGTATTTTTTGTTACCGCTATTTACCTTAGGTGGTTGGTTGCTGGGTGTTAAAAGTTTGTCTGATGAAATTCGCTGGTTTGGCGGCTATAAGACTTTGCTAGAGTTATTAGAACTGTACGGTGAAATTATTTTAGTGATTGCGATTGTTTGGGCGGTTTGGTCTTTATGTTTATCTTGGTTGCATGCTGGTAAATCATCAAAACAACTGCCCACTGTCAATGATGAACAGTTATGTGCTAGTTTTAAAGTTGATCAAAAGCAGTTAATTGAGGCCAGATCTTTAAATAAAGTCACTGTTTGCTTTGATGATCATGCTGGTATAGTCGATATTGTTCATAAATAAGCAATAGGCCAAATTTAATGAAACTCGCTATCACTGTTTTAGGCAATAAAACTCAGGGATTGATTCCTGAAATTTTAGCGACTTTAAGTGCCTGTCACTGTGATGTATTGGAGTTGCGTAGTTCAGGATTGTCAGACATTAGTTGGCTTTATTTATTGGTTGATGGCAATTGGAATCAGATTGCCAAATTAGAAGGTCTTTTAGAATTAATCGCCAGTCGTCTTGGTCTTGAGGTTACTTTTCTAAGACCTGAAGAAGAGTTACTGGTTAAAGAAGGTGTTCCTTATCTATTGGAAACAATTTCAGCAGATAAAAAAGACTTAATGTTTGCGGTTAGCGCTTTTCTGCAACAGCGCGGCGTTGTTATCGAAGAAGTTACGGCGAGTCGCCATCAAGCGGCTTATTTTAATCATCGTGTCTTTTCTAGCAAATTTGTATTACTCGTTCCAGCTGATGTGCATATTTTGTCTTTGCGCGAGGAGTTTTTAGATTTTTGCGACGACCTAAATATTGACGCTATTCTTGAACCTATTAAACGGTAATTTTTATGACCATTAGCATTGGCGATGTTATTCCAAACTTTCAAGTTTCGGCCACTGGCGATAAAACTATCAGCTTAAGCGATTATCAAGGCCAAAAAGTATTATTGTATTTTTATCCTAAAGACAATACGCCAGGTTGTACTCAAGAAGGGCAAGCTTTTAGAGATCACTATTCACAGTTTCAACAGCTTAATACGGTGATACTGGGTGTGTCTCGCGATAGTGTGAAAGTTCACGAAGGCTTTAAATGCAAACAGGCTTTTCCGTTTGATTTATTGGCAGATCAAGACGAAGCATTGTGCGAGTTGTTTGACGTAATCAAAATGAAAAACATGTATGGCAAGCAAGTAAGAGGGATAGAACGTAGCACTTTCTTGATTGATGAACAGGGCGTTTTGATTAAAGAATGGCGCAAGGTGCAGGTGAAAACCCATATTGCTGATGTTTTGACTACTTTGGATCATGCAAAATAAAAAGCTTGCATAGCCTTAACTTAGTTCAATTAAGCTGGTTTTCAGGCTAATTTATAAACGTGTAACATTGTTTAATGGCTAGGTTTTGGGGATAATGCTAATTGTCTTATATTTTACGGTCATATCATGAACGAACTGCTGTCTTCAGGAATTGAATTGATGCTAATTGGAATGGGCATTGTTTTTACCTTTTTGGCCATGCTAGTGGTGGTCATTAATTCTATGGCATCGTTGGTTCAGCGTTTTTTTCCAGAAACGCCTGTGATTAGTCAAAATGGCGAGGACCCTCGTATGATTGCTGCTATTTCTGCTGCAATCCATGAATACCGTAAAAAACATCATAAGCATTAAATCATTTTAATGCCGCCAATCAAAATAGGCATCCAACTCACCCACAAGGTATAACTAGCAGGCCCAAAAGCGTCATTAGGAGAAACAAACGTGGCAAAGGTAAAAAAACCTTTAGGAATAACAGAAGTCGTACTACGCGACGCTCATCAATCAATCTTGGCAACGCGTTTACGTATCGAAGATATGTTGCCAATTTGTCAGCAACTTGACGAAATAGGTTATTGGTCAATTGAATCCTGGGGTGGTGCTACATTTGATGCCTGTATTCGCTACTTAGGTGAAGATCCATGGGAGCGTTTGCGTTTACTGAAAAAAGCTATGCCGAATACGCCACAGCAAATGTTGTTTCGTGGTCAAAATATTTTAGGTTATCGCCACTATGCAGACGATGTGGTTGATAAATTTGTAGAACGTTGCGCAGTTAACGGTATTGATGTTTTCCGTATTTTCGATGCCATGAATGACATGCGTAACATCGAACGCGCTGTTAAAGCCGTGTTAAATACCGATGCTCACGCACAAGGTACCATTTCTTATACCACCAGTCCTGTACACACCATTGCTAAATGGATAGAGCAAGGTAAGAAAATTGAAGATTTAGGCGCACATTCGATTTGTATCAAAGACATGGCGGGTCTTTTAACGCCATATGATGCTTATGATTTAGTCAGTAAGCTGAAAAAAGCAGTTTCAATTCCGATTCATATGCAATGCCACGCGACAACAGGCCTAAGTGTGGGTACTTATATCAAAGCAGTTGAAGCGGGTTTGGATAATGCCGATACAGCTATTTCTTCTTTAAGTATGACCTATGGTCACAGTCCAACTGAAACTATCGTTGCCAGCTTCCAAGGTCAGCCTTATGACACTGGTTTAGACTTGATTAAGTTAGAAAAAATTGCGGCTTATTTCCGTGATGTCCGTAAAAAATACGCACAATTTGAAGGTAGCTTAAAAGGTGTTGATGGTCGTATTTTGGTTTCTCAAGTCCCAGGTGGCATGTTGACCAACATGGAAAGCCAGCTGAAAGAGCAGGGTGCGGCTGATAAATTTGATGAAGTATTGCTCGAAATTCCAAGGGTGCGTAGCGATTTAGGTTTTATTCCTTTAGTTACCCCTACTTCCCAAATTGTGGGTACCCAAGCAGTATTAAACGTAATGCAAGGTGAGCGTTACAAAACCATCAGCAAAGAAACTGCCGGGGTTTTGAAAGGTGAATATGGTGCAACACCTGCTCCTGTTAATCAAGAATTACAAGCGCGAGTTTTAGATGGCGCAGAAGCTATTACATGCCGTCCCGCTGATTTGATAGCACCAGAAATGGATAAAATCGTTGCTGAAGTTAAACGTAAAGCCGAAGCAGAAGGGGTGAAATTATCTGAAAATATCGAAGAAGATGCTTTGATTGACGGTATGTTTGCCCAAGTCGGTTGGAAGTTTTTACAGAATCGCGGTAATCCTGCGGCATTTGAAGCTACTCCAAATGCTGAATCAGCGCTACCACCACCAGCTTCTACTGCACCAGCAGTTGGTGCAACAGAAACTTATACCGTTAATGTTGATGGCAAAAGCTTTAATGTTGCAGTGGGTCCAGCAGGTACCGACATTACCGTCAAAGCTGCTGCGCCAGTTGGTCCTGATTTAGTCATTACCCCACCGATCGTCACTGGTAGTGGCTTTGTGATTTCACCATTAGCGGGTGTGATTTTAAAAGTTATGGTGAATGTCGGTTCACATATTGCCGAAGGGGATGTGGTCATCGTGATGGAAGCCATGAAAATGGAAACCGAAATTCGCGCTAAAGTGGCAGGTATTGTCACAGAAGTGAATGTTAGACAAGGCGATTCGGTAGCTGTTGGTGATGTGTTAGTAACCTTATAAAGCAAAGCTAGCCCCCACTATTTGAGTTGGGGCTGTTATTTCGCGACAAAATAAACAATAAAGAAAATTCATGGAAAATATCAGACTGTTGTGGGAAAGCACCGGCCTCTACAACTTTACAGGCCCTCAAGCCATTATGATGGTTGTCGGTTTTGTGCTGCTGTTCCTAGCTATTAAAAAAGACTTTGAACCCTTGTTGCTGTTACCAATTGGTTTTGGTGCCATTTTAAGTAACATTCCGGTTGCAGGGATGATTGATGAAGGCGGTATTCTTTACTTCATGTACGGTGGTATAAAAGCAGGTATTTTTCCATTGTTAATCTTCATGGGTGTTGGGGCGATGACCGACTTTGGCCCAATGTTAGCTAATCCTAAAACTCTATTATTAGGGGCTGCGGCTCAATTTGGAATTTTTGCGACTTTATTTGGCGCCTTAGCGATGAATCTGTTGCCGGGCATGGAATTTAGTTTAAAACAAGCAGCCGCTATCGCGATTATCGGTGGCGCGGATGGGCCTACAGCAATTTATGTGGCCTCTAAATTAGCGCCGGAATTGCTGGGTGCAATTGCGGTTGCTGCTTATTCATACATGGCTTTGGTGCCATTAATTCAGCCACCGATTATGCGCGCATTAACGACAATCGAAGAGCGCAAAATTGAAATGCAGCAATTAAGACCGGTCAGCAAAACTGAGAAAATCGTATTTCCTCTGGTGCTTGTTGTACTAACAGCTTTGTTATTGCCTTCGGCAGCGCCTTTAGTAGGTATGTTTTGCTTAGGTAACTTAATGAACGCTTGCGGTGTAGTCGATCGCTTAAGCAAAACTGCACAAAATGAATTGATTAACATCGTGACGATTTTTTTAGGCTTGTCAGTCGGCTCAAAATTGAGTGCTGAGGCATTTTTGAAAATGGAAACTTTGGGTATCTTAGGTTTAGGCGCTATTGCCTTTGCTATTGGTACAGCAAGTGGTGTGTTGATGGCTAAATTGATGAATCGTTTTAGTAGTACACCGATTAACCCATTAATTGGTGCGGCTGGTGTGTCTGCGGTACCGATGGCGGCTAGGGTTGCTAATAAAGTCGGTCAAGAAAGCAATCCATACAACTTCTTATTAATGCATGCTATGGGGCCAAATGTTGCTGGTGTTATCGGTTCTGCGGTTGCGGCGGGTGTGTTGTTAAGCTTGATTCGTTAAATCTTAAAAAAATCCAAATCTAAAAAAGCCGAAGTTTTTAACTTCGGCTTTTTTATTGTCTAGGGTTTTCGCGGCTGGTTAAAACAAACCGCTAATCACGCCGTCATCACTAATATCAATCCGCTCTGCGGCAGGGACTTTAGGTAAACCTGGCATAGTCATCATATCGCCAGCAATAGCAACGATAAAGCCAGCGCCATTGGCTAAACGCACTTCGCTAATTTCTACAGTGTGACCTGATGGCGCACCTTTGGCATTAGGATTGGTTGAGAATGACATCTGGGTTTTCGCCATACAAATCGGGAAGTGGCCGTAATTGGCTTGCAACGCTTTAATTTCATTTAACACTTTAGGGCTGGCCGAAACTTTAGCTGCGCCGTATAACTTAGTCGCAATCGCTTCGATTTTGCCCAATAGCGGCAATTCATCATCATACACATAGCTAAAGCCAGGTTCGCGGTGGTCAACGATGTCTAAAACTGCTTGTGCCAATTGTTCGGCACCAGCGCCGCCGTGTGCCCAATGTTTAGATACCACGCATTTTGCGCCTAAGGCTTCACATTTTTCCTGTAACAAAGCAATTTCGGCATCGCTGTCAAAGCTGAAATGGTTAATACAAACCACACAAGGTAAACCGTAATGGTTGGTGATATTACTCAGATGGCGCTCTAAATTGGCAAAACCAGCTTCTAAAGCTTCGAGGTTTTCAACATTCAAGGCATCTTTGGCAACGCCACCATGGAATTTGAGCGCTCTAACCGTCGCAACTAAAACCACCGCTGATGGTTTTAATCCTGACATCCGGCACTTAATATCCAGAAATTTTTCGGCACCTAAGTCAGCACCAAAACCCGCTTCAGTAACCGCATAATCAGCTAGTTTCAACGCGGTTTTGGTTGCGGTAACGGTATTGCAACCATGAGCGATATTGGCGAATGGGCCGCCGTGAATAATCGCCAGATTGTTTTCTAAAGTTTGTACCAAATTCGGTTTAATCGCATCTTTTAACAATGCCGCCATTGCGCCATGGGCCTTTAAATCGCTGGCATACACTGGAGTGACTTTATCGGTTTTATAGCCAATCACAATCCGGCCTAAACGGGCTTTCAAATCAGCACGACTGGTTGCCAGACATAAAATTGCCATGACTTCCGACGCAACCACAATATCAAACCCGTCTTCACGCAAAAAGCCGTTGGCAACGCCACCTTGACCAATGGTAATTTTCCGCAAGGCGCGGTCATTCATATCAATCACGCGCTTCCATTGAATGCGGCGTGGATCGATGTCTAAAGCATTGCCGTGGTTGATATGGTTATCAATCAAAGCCGACAATAAATTATGAGCAACACCAATCGCATGAAAATCACCGGTGAAGTGCAAATTAATGTCTTCCATCGGCACTACTTGCGAATAACCGCCGCCAGCCGCCCCACCTTTAACCCCAAAACAAGGGCCTAAAGACGGCTCACGTAAACACATAATGGTTTTTTTGCCCAAGCGGTTTAAGGCATCGCCTAAGCCAACCGTGGTGGTAGTTTTACCTTCGCCAGCAGGGGTGGGGCTAATTGCGGTGACTAAAATCAACTTGCCATCAGATTTATCTTTCAAGCTATTGACGTATTCCAAAGAGATTTTGGCTTTGTAATGCCCATATGGGTCGAGATGTTCGGCGGGAATAGCGAACTTTTCACCGGCTAAGTCGATGATAGGACGCATTTTTGCCTGTTGGTCAATTTCAATGTCGGACATGGTGGTTAATTCCAAACAATAATAAAAATAATTAAATCGGTAATGGTTGAGTATTAAACTTGATAAACCGGAAATCGCGCACACAATAAACTGACTTTATCGCGAGTTGCTGCAATCACTTTTTCGTCATCAATGTTTTCCATCACATCGCACATCCAATGCGCGATTTCTCGCACTTGGTCTTCTTTAAAGCCGCGTGAAGTTGGAGCTGGGGTGCCGACACGGATACCGCTAGTGACAAACGGTGATTGTGGGTCATTGGGCACAGCATTTTTATTCACAGTGATATGGGCTCTACCTAATGCGGCATCCGCAGCTTTGCCGGTAATGCCTTTGGCGACTAATGAAACCAGCATCAAATGATTGTCTGTGCCACCAGAAACCACATCAAAGCCACGTTTGATAAAGACTTCCGCCATCGCTTGCGCATTTTTAATCACTTGCTGTTGATAAATTCTGAACTCTGGTGTTAATGCTTCTTTAAATGCCACCGCTTTGGCAGCGATAACATGCATCAATGGCCCACCTTGAATCCCTGGGAAAATGTTGGAGCTAATTTTTTTCTCCAATTCAGGATTGCTTTTGCACAGAATCAAACCACCGCGTGGGCCGCGTAATGATTTATGGGTGGTGCTAGTCACGACATCAGCAAATGGCACCGGATTTGGATATAAACCAGCGGCAACTAAACCGGCAACATGCGCCATATCAACCAATAAATAAGCACCGACTTTATCGGCGATTTCTCTAAACCGTTGCCAATCCCAAATCCGCGAATAAGCCGAAAAGCCAGCGATGATTAATTTAGGTTTATGTTCGAAAGCCAAAGCTTCAACTTGGTCGTAATCAATTTCACAGGTTTCACTGTTCAGACCATATTGAACGGCATTGTAAATTTTGCCGGAGAAATTCGGTTTAGCGCCATGAGTTAAATGGCCACCATCCGCCAAACTCAAGCCCAAGATTGTGTCACCGGGTTGAATCAACGACATGAACAC
>Ga0172367_10009494_pt1 | contig 10666 bp, 7 predicted proteins | sample Lak10m_FD_114542 | JGI IMG/M metagenome (GOLD analysis project Ga0172367, IMG submission 114542) | Freshwater microbial communities from Kabuno Bay, South-Kivu, Congo - kab_022012_10m | ecosystem: Environmental > Aquatic > Freshwater > Lake | place: Democratic Republic of the Congo: South-Kivu...
AAACCTTTCCTCAGTTCGGATAAAGGGCTGCAACTCGCCCTTTTGAAGCTGGAATCGCTAGTAATCGCAGATCAGCCTCGCTGCGGTGAATACGTTCTCGAGCTTTGTACTCACCGCCCGTCAAGTCAGGGGAGTCGGTAATACCCGAAGCATGTCCATCTAGGACATACCACGGTAGGATCGATAACAAGGACTAAGTCGTAACAAGGCATCCGTAGCGGAAGCTGTGGATGGATCACCTCCTTTCTAAGGATATGCCTGTTGAAGTAATTCAACAAGGAATGGTCGGTCAAGATTTATATCTTGATAACTTTTACACCAACAAATCCTTGTCTTTTGAGACAAGGTGCGTCAGATTGTTGCTAAAAGATATTTACAAATAATTAGATATAGTTATTAATTGATTGAATAAAACAGATTTCTCTAATATGAGGAATCTGTTTTATTTTATACTAAAATAGTGTATAATAATTCTATTATGTTTACAGTCAAAAAATTAAAGCAATTTTTGCCTAAATCATCTATTATACATATTACAGGATATTTGGTTATCTTGAGTATATTTTCTCGTGTTTTAGGTTTATTTCGAGACAGGCTACTTACTAGTAATTTTGACACAGCTACTCTAGATGCTTATTTTTCAGCCTTTAGAATACCAGATTTTCTTTATAGTATTCTAATTTTAGGTACACTATCTAGTGCTTTTATACCATTATTTAGTAAACTTATACACCGTAAAGACAAACAGACAGAAGCTCAAAGTTTAGTAGATGATGTTTTACTGATTGTAGGAGTTATAATGGGCTTAGTTTCAGTCATAATGATAATTTTTGCCCCATATTTGGTCAAATTAGTGGCTATTTCTTATGAGGGACAGAAATTTACAGACACAGTAACTTTAACCCGTATTATGGCTTTATCTCCTTTTATATTTAGTATCTCTAGTGTTTTATCTAGTGTACTCAATGCTTATAAAAAGTTTTTTATTGTAGCTTTGGCTCCGATTGTCTATAATCTCGGGATTATTATCGGAATAATTTGGCTATATCCAATTTGGGGAATTGCAGGACTTGGATATGGAGTAGTATTAGGAGCGATTTTACATCTTTTAATTCAAATTCCAAATGTACTCAATCTTAATATTAGCCTCAAAATAGATACTAAATTAAACTTCAAAAACCTCAAAAGACTCTGGGATTTATATTGGCCACGATTATTGGTAATAGATGCCGCAATGTTAAGTTTATTTATCGGTACTATTATTGCCTCTACCAGACCAGATGGGGTGACATATTTTACCCTAGCTTTTAATCTCAATGCTCTTCCCCTAGGCGTTATAGCTATATCTTTTGCCACAGCCATATTTCCATATTTAACTGAAGCTTATGCTAAAGAGGATGATGAGGCTTTTCGAAACTATGTTATTAGTGGAATTGCTAAAAATTTACTATTATTAATCCCTATAATGGTGTTAATGCTCAATTTTAGGGCTCAAATTGTAAGAATAGTTTATGGGGGAGAAAGTTTTAGCCGGGAATCTATTAGAATTACTTTTAATACTTTTACTATATTAGCTCTCTCTATTCCATTTCAAGGTTTAATGCCCTTACTAAGTAGAGCTTTATTTGCAAGACATGATACTAAGACTCCAATGGTAATTGGTGTAATTAGTATGTTTGTAAATATAGTTTTAGCTTTAACTTTGAGCCATTATTGGGGTGTTTTAGGAGTCGCGGTGGCATTTTCAATTACTATGATAATAGATTGTTTGATATATGTAGTGACTATATTTAAAGCTATCAAACATGGTAGTATTATTAAAACTATAATATACGGATTACAAGTATCATTTTGGTCACTGGTAATGTTAGGGATAGCTTATATACTAAAACAATCAATAGGAGCTATTATAGGAACTAGCACTACCTTAGATTTAATTATACAGGTACTCGGAGCCTCAGCCCCAGCTCTAGCGATTTATATTCTAATTACTTGGAAATTGGGACTGACCAAAGTCTTATCTAATACTCAAAACAAATCTAAGTTATAATTTGACAGGATAGGTGTAAATTGTGTAGTATGTTTAGGTTGCTTTTGGTGGCTTCTTATGGCTAGTTCATTGTATCCTATTCTATGCTTTATATTTATATTTTCTCCAACAATATCAATAATTATATTTAAAAATTTTGGAGAGAATATATGGTGGCAAATTATATTTTATATTTTGCAACTAATAGATGTTTTAATAGGATTGATATATCTAATCCCAGACAAAAATAATAACCGAGACCCATGATGGATCTCGGTTTTTTCTATAAATTAATAGATTATAATTTGAAGTCATAAATAGTCTTTATATTTTCTGACAATATGATATAATTAATTTATATAAAATATATCAATTTATGTTTAGTGAAATTGGACAATATATATCAATAGATAATCCACTTTTCTTATTTCAGGCTATTGCTTGGTCTTGGTTTATTTGGCTACCCATAATATTATGGACAATTCTCAAAACTTTATATTATGACTATATAAGAGGGAATTGGATACCTAAGAATTTAGAATTTGTATTATTAGAAATTGTACTAGAAAAGGGAGAAGAAAAAACTCCAAAATCAATGGAACAATTCCTAACTACCTTGCATGGAGGACAATCTTCTTATTCATGGTGGGAAACTAATGTAGAGGGGGCTGTCCCCGATATGTTTTCTTTAGAGATAACTTCTATTGGTGGGAGTTTACACTTTTTGATTCGTACCCATACTAAATATAGAAAAATGGTAGAAAGTGGTATATATGCAGCTTTCCCAGAAGTTGAGATTATAGAAGTTGCTGATTATACTCAAGGCTATAAAAATGACAAGTTGGAGTTAGAATATGATATTTTTGGTATGGACTTAGGTATGGCAAAGAACGATGCGTATCCAATTAGGAGTTATCAACAATTTCTAGACCCAACTGTAGATGCTCAAATCAATGACCCATTAGCTCAGGTATTGGAAGTTATGGCAAGTATTGATCCGGAGGAGCAAGTTTGGATACAGTTACCAGTTTTACCGCTAGATGATGCTTTGACTAAAGTTAGTCAAAAAGAATTAGATAAAATTTTAGATAGAGATTTTGAGGATAAGAGAACATTCTTGGATAAATATATAGCTCCTATATTTGAGTTTATTACTTTTGGGTTGATGCCAGCTCCAAAAGCCCCAGCTCCAAAAGAACAGAAATTTGGAGTTGATCAAAACCTTACTCCTGGTAAAAAGAATATGATTGAGACAATTGAGTATAGTATGAGTAAACCAGGTTTTCTTACTACTCTTAGAATAGTTTACTTAGCTCCTAAAGCTATTTTTGACCCAGCTCCTGTCAAATCTGTGTTAGCATCGCTACAACAATTTAATGATGCGAATCTAAATTCATTTAAGCCTAATGAAAATAGTATTCCTTCTGTGACTGACTTTTTCAACCGAACTAATAGAGGTGTTGAGAGATTGCGAAAAATATTGTTACTAGATAGTTATGTAAAAAGAAAAATATCAAGTACTAAATTTATTTTTAATACTGAGGAATTAACTACTATATTTCATTTTCCTGGTGGATCGGTCACTACTTCTACTCTAAAGAGAGTACAAGCCAAAAAAGCTACCCCACCGATTGGACTACCTCTTATTGATAATAAATAAAAATTATTTATGGAATCAAATAAAGATATAACCATTCTAGCCAAAACAAATTTCCATGGTCAGGGAAGGCTTTTTGGTATCAAGAGAGATGATAGGCGTAGGCATATGCATATTATCGGTAAAACCGGAATGGGTAAAACCTCGCTTCTATTGAATATGGCGGTCTCTGATATTAGAAATGGCTCGGGATTAGCTTTTGTCGATCCTCATGGTGATGTAGCGGATTCTTTACTTGATTATATTCCAGATCATAGAATCAAAGATGTAGTTTATTTTAATCCACAGGATTTAGATTATCCAATTGCCTTTAATGTATTAGGGGATGTCCCAGAGAATCAGAGGCATATTGTAGCCGATGGTTTAGTTGGAGTATTTAAGAAAATCTGGGCAGATTCTTGGGGACCTAGATTGGAGTATATTTTACGCAATACAATTCTAACTTTATTAGAGAATGAAAATAGTACATTATTAGATATAATGAGAATTCTAGTAGATAAGAATTTTAGGGCTAATATTGTATATAAAATGCAGGACCCAGTGCTTAAACAATTTTGGTTGAATGAATATGATGGATATACAGACAAATTATTAGTAGAGGCAATCTCTCCAATTCAGAATAAAGTCGGGCAATTTACTTCCTCTCCGCTTATTCGTAATATTATTGGACAGCCTAAATCTTCTATTAATCTGAGGGATATAATGGACCAGAAAAAAATCTTGATTATGAATCTCTCCAAAGGTGCGGTAGGGGAAGGTGGAGCTCAATTACTAGGAGCTATGATGATTACCAAAATGCAATTAGCAGCTATGAGTAGAGTAGATATCCCAGAGCATGAAAGACAGGACTTTTATGCTTATATTGATGAGTTCCAGAATTTCTCGACAGATTCCTTTGCTGAGATTTTATCGGAAGCTCGTAAATATAGACTGAGTTTGATCCTAGCTCATCAATATGTAGAGCAATTATCTGAAGTGGTCAGAGGAGCGGTATTTGGGAATGTTGGGACAACTATTGTCTTTAGAATTGGAGCTGCCGATGCTGAATTTATGGAAAGAGAATTTACTCCTGTACTTACAATTGAGGATCTGGTGAATTTACCAAAATGGAAAATTTATCTCAAACTGATGATAGACGGGGTTACAAGTAAGCCATTTAGTGCTGATACCTTACCTGATCCTGAGCCAGAACTAATCTCTAATCGAGACAAAATTGTTGAATTTTCTCGTAATACCTATGGGAATAAGAAATCTACACTGAGAGAAGAGAATATTGAGCATATAGATACTAAAGAATCTACAGAAACTCAAGCAAAAGTATTCTCAGATAAAAAAAACAAATCTAAGTCCTATTCTAAATCTTATAATGATAAATCAAATAAATCCAATACTCAGGGCTATCCCAAATTAGAAATAACAGAAGACAATTCTATGACTAAAGAGGAAGTTGCTAATCCTGTATCTTCAAAGCAGCCAACTAATTATATCTCTAAAGTAGAGGAAAAAGAAGAAGACATGACTTCAGAAATCAAAAAATATGTCATTAACAAAAATCCTTCAGAATACTCTAACCCAATTATGACAAAAAAGTTAAAAGAAGTATTTAGTCGCTCGAATTCCCCGTATGGAGATTCAGAATATTTAGTCAAAGAAAAATTACTAAAAGACTTAAATCAGAATAATAATGAGGTAAAATTAGATATAAATGCTCTAATAGATGAACTATTAACAGAAGTCAAATCTAATTTGATGGTACCAAAAGAACCAAAACCAAATGATATGCCAAAAGCTAAATCTATTAATTTGAGATGATTGCACTATGCGAGTGAAAAGATTGATCAATGAATTATTATTAAAGCAGAATACTTGGAATATTTTCTTTTTAATTCTATTTTTCCCTATTTATTTATATCTTATACAAAGTAGTCAGCGATTCTTTAGTATATTTGGGATAACAGGATTTTTAATTTTATTAAGTTATTTATTTTGGTTATATAGGTATAAAATAAGATTTTATCAAATTCCATTGCATTTTATTATAGCTTCTATTTTATTTATGCAAGTAATTAAAGGGGAAACTGTACCTTTACCCTTAATTGTATCTGTACTTGGAATTAGTTTATTCTTTGTACAGGATATTATTTCTAATGAAGAGTATAAAATATCTGAAATTATGAGACAAGTTGTGCTCTCTGGTATTATTTTTATGTCATTTATCACTTTTGCATTTCTATTCGGGATAGTTTTTATTAGCTCTAATTCAATTTCTGGATTTGTACTTATTTTATTGAGCATAATTGTATTCATCTCATCTTTTAATATTATTACTTATACTTTGTGGATGTATAATATTGATAAAAAATATTATATTCCAGTGGCTGTAATTGCATCATTAATTCTAGTGCAACTATTTATTGGACTTAGAATTTTACCCTTTACACATTTAACTCAATCTATGATATTAACTACTTATTTAATATTTTCAATTTCAATTTTTAGAGATATATACTTAAAAAAGATTTATTTCTTAAGTGTTATTTTAAGGATAGTTTTATTGATATTTTTATTGAGTTTATTAATATTTACTTCTTTGTCATAATATGTTATAATTTTTATTATAATTTAGTATAAAAATATGGATGCTCAAAAATTAGAATTTTACCGCAATAAATTAGTAGAAAAAAGAGAAAGAATTTTATCTGAGCTCAATTCTGTGGCTGTAAAAGATAAAACCAGCTCAGGTTACGAGGTTAAATATCAAAATCTTGGTGAAGATGAGGAAGATAATGCTCAAGAGCAAGAAAATTATGAGAGAGATATTTCTCTAGAAGGTACTCTAGAACAAACTCTAGAAGCTATTGATAGAGCTCTATTTAGAATTGAAGATGGTACTTATGGAAGAGATATTCATACAGGAGAACTGATTGATGAGAGAAGATTAGATGTATTGCCTGAAGCTGAAGAAGTAGTATAATAAAAATATTATTACTTAGAATTTGATCTTAATATGACTAAAAAAAATCGCTCTAAAGATCTAAAAAAAGTGGTTTATAAAAAACCATCACTTTGGAGTAAAAAATGGGTAAAAATAACCTCCAGAATTTTATTGGGAATAGCTGGCTTCCTACTATTAGCTTTTATTATTCTGTATATTTATGTGGCTAAAGACTTGCCTAGTGTGGTAAATTTAGATGATAGAAAAGTAATTCAATCAACTCAGATATATGATAGAACAGGCCAGGAATTGTTGTATGAAATTTCAGGAAATGAAAACCGTACTATTATCCCAGAAGATCAGATTCCAGATATTCTAAAGCAAGCTTTTATATCTATTGAGGATCAAGAATTTTATAAACATTGGGGGGTCAGACCAACTGCTATTATAAGAGCTGGATTTCAGAATTTCACTGGTAAGGGAGTTGGTGGGGGAGGTTCCACTATTACTCAACAATTTGTAAAAAATGCTTTATTAACAAGCGACAGGTCGCTGATGAGAAAAATCAGAGAGGCTATTCTATCTATTCAAATTGAACAGAAATATTCTAAAGATGAAATTTTAGCCTTTTATCTAAATGAAATTCCATTTGGGGGTAATGTTTATGGAGTAGAGGCTGCTTCTCAGACTTTTTTTGGTAAAAAACCTATGGATTTAGAGCCTTATCAAGCAGCCATGTTAGCGGCTATTATTCAGAGACCAACTTTTTATTCTCCGTATGGTTCTAATTTTGAGAAATTAGAGGCTAGACAGCAATTTGTATTATTGAAAATGCGAGAGCAAAATTATATTACAGAGGAAGTTTATAAACAACAAAAAGAACAAAAATTAGTCATAAGACCTTTTGCACAGAATATCAAAGCTCCACATTTTGTATTTTATGTCAGAGAAAAATTAGCTGAGCAATTTGGAGAAGAAGCTCTAGAGCAAGGGGGCTTAAAAGTACAAACTACCCTAGATTGGAATTTGCAACAAATTGCCGAAAAAGTAGTAAAAGAAGAAGTCTCTAAAACTCGTGCTAGATACGATACTCAGAATGCTGCTCTTGGAGCCATTGACCCTAGTAATGGAGATATACTAGCAATGGTAGGTTCAAAAGATTATTTTAATACAGATGAAGATGGTAATGTAAATGTATTAACTACTCAGCAATCTCCAGGATCATCTATCAAGCCTTTGGTATATTCTCAAGCTTTCATAAAAGGTTATAATCCTGATTCTTATCTCTTTGATTTGCCAACTAATTTTGAGACATCTGCCAATGCTCCAGCTTACGAACCTAATAACTTTAACTTACAATTTAATGGCCCAGTTAGTATTAGAAGAGCTTTGGCTACTTCTTTGAATGTGCCAGCTGTGAAAGCTTTATATTTAGCTGGGATTAAAGACACTCTTGATTTGGGTAATCAATTAGGTATTACAGATTATAAAAAAGACCGTAAATCAGGTCTAGCTATGGCTTTGGGTGGAGCTGAGTTAAAACTAATAGAACATTTTGGTTCTTTTTCAGCCTTTGCTAATGATGGTAAATTTAATAAAATTACTCCTTTGATGAAAGTGACTAGAACCTCCGGAGAAATTATTTATTCTTGGGAAAAGGATGAAAAACAAGTATTAGATAAAAATGTAGCTAGACAAATTACAGATATTCTCTCAGATAATGATGCTAGGTCTCCTGTGTTTGGATTTACTAATAATCTCAGTATTCCAGGAGTGGAATCTGCAGCTAAAACTGGAACTAGCCAAGAATTTAGAGATGCTCTCACAGTAGGATATACTACTAATTTGGTAGCAGGAGTTTGGGTAGGGAAGAATGATAATAAGCCGATGCGTAATGGAGCAGATGGCTCGGTGGTAGCTTCTCCAATTTGGAATAGATTTATGAAAGAAGCTATTGCTAGCGGTAGAAAACCTGGACAATTTACTAAACCAGAAATCAAAAGAGGTAGAAAACCTATGGTAAATACTGGAGGATTTGAATATAATCAAAAACTCAAAGTCAATAAAGCTACTGGTAAAATAGCTACTGACAAAACACCTCCAGAATTGATTGAGGAGAGAGAAGTAAAAACCGTTCATAGTGAGTTATACTATGTCAAATTAGATGATATTCTGGGAGAATGGCCTAAAAAACCACAAGAAGATCCTCAATTTGATAATTGGGAAAAACCAGTCTTAGCTTGGGCTCGGTCAAAAGGATATATTACTAATTTGCCAGATGATAAAGATAATATATATACAGATGAGAATAAGCCTAATATTATTATCAATAGCCCTACTAAAGGCAGTGTGATTACAGGTAATAGTGTTCCTTTAGATATTAGTATTACAGCTACTCAAGGCTTAAAACAGGTGGATGTTTATATAGACGACACTGTTGTCTTATCTACTGAATCAGGTGCTATCAAACAAGCCGTCATCGCCCCTTCGGGAGGAGATAAAACTTTGACAGTGAGAGCCTTTGATATTTATCTCAATAAATCAGAAGTCAGTGTTAATATTAGTATCAAATTAGATGCAGTTAGTCCCGTAGTAGAGAGTTTTAATGTTTCAGGGGATAGGATATCAGGATTTAATTTATCAGCAAATATAACTGATTTACAGGGAGTAGCTCAAGTTGAGTTTTATGATGAGGTGCAGGGTCAGTTAATTATACTCAAAAATCCAACCACAGCTCCAAAAACCTATTCTTATCTCTATAAATCACCATCTGGAGTTAATAATTTTAGCTTTTATATCAAAACTACAGATACTTCTGGAAATGTGACAACCAGCAATAAAATTACTAAATAATTTCATATAATGATTGACACTCATTGTCATTTGCATTCACAAGAATTTGACAATAATAGAGCTGAGATTTTATCTTTATTACAACAAAATAATATTCAAGCTATTCTGGTAGGTACTAGTCTAGAAGATAGTCTAGAAGCTATAGAGTTAGCTCGAGAATATGAATTTTTATATCCAACCTTAGGCATACATCCTCATGAATATGAGAATTTAGATTTATCTAAAATTAGTATAGATATGGAGAAAAGTCTATCTACTAAAGATGATATAATTGCCTTAGGTGAATGTGGTTTTGATTTTTATTATCATAATTCAGTAGAGGTAAAAGATAAACAAGAACAATTATTTAGATTGCATTTAGATATGGCGGGTAAATATAATAAACCTGTAATCATACATACTAGGGATTCTTTTGAGGATACATATAGGGTTTTATCAGAATATCAAAATTTAATTATTATATTACATTGTTTTACGGGGGATAAAGATTGGGTAGAGAAATTTAGTAATTTGAAATTAAATATATATTTTTCATTTTCAGGAATTATAACTTTTAAGAATAGTGAGTCTATTCAGGAAGCTGTCAAATTCGTCGCTATAGATAAATTATTAGTAGAGACAGATGCTCCTTATTTAGCTCCTGTACCTCATAGAGGGCAACAAAATACGCCATTGTTTTTGGAATATAATATTAGGCAAATTGCTAATTTGAGGGGTATGGATTATGAAGAATTAGTGCGGATTTTGGATAATAATGCAAGGCAGGCATTTAGTATATAAAAATACATATTGTGGATAATTAGCACTCTTGACAATAGACTGCTAATTATTATATAATAAATATGTAAAAATTAATATATTGAAGTATGAGTAAAATTATTGGTATTGACCTTGGAACCACAAACTCAGCAGTAGCTATAATTGAGGGTGGTTCCCATAAAATCTTAGAAAATTCTGAAGGAAGTCGCACTACTCCTTCTATAGTAGCAGTTTCCAAAAGCGGTGAGCGATTAGTTGGAATTGTGGCTAAAAGACAAGGTGTTGTAAACCCTAAAAACACTATTTTCTCCGCCAAAAGATTGATTGGACGAAAATTCTCAGACCCTGAAGTACAAAAAGACAAAACTCTTCTTCCCTATGAATTAAGAGAAGCTTCTAATGGAGGAGTTGAGATTAAATTAGGAGATGAATG
>Ga0172367_10009496_pt1 | contig 10664 bp, 10 predicted proteins | sample Lak10m_FD_114542 | JGI IMG/M metagenome (GOLD analysis project Ga0172367, IMG submission 114542) | Freshwater microbial communities from Kabuno Bay, South-Kivu, Congo - kab_022012_10m | ecosystem: Environmental > Aquatic > Freshwater > Lake | place: Democratic Republic of the Congo: South-Kivu...
GGGAAGGGAAAACGACGATCGCCGCCAACCTGGCCCTGACCTTCGCCCAGTCCGGCAACCGGGTCCTGCTGGTCGACTGCGACTTGCGCCGGCCGAACCTGCACAAGATCTTCGAGCATCCCCGGAACCCCGGCGTCACCGAGGTGCTGGCCGGGGATGTCCCGTTGGCCAAGGCGCTGCACACGACCGGGATCGACAACATCGCCCTGCTCACCGCCGGCACCATCCCCCCGAACCCGGCCGAACTGCTCAGCTCCGGCAGCATGCGCGACCTGCTGGCCCGGCTTCGCGCCAGTTATGACATGGTCATCCTCGACGCGCCACCGGTCATCCCGGTCACCGACGCCCCGCTCCTGACCGCCCTGACCGACCTGGTCGTGGTGGTGGTCGAGTCCGGCCGCATCCCGGCCAACGCCGCCCGGCGCATGAAGGAGCTGCTCCAGTCGGTGCAGGCCCCGGTCGCCGGATTCGTGCTGAACGACCGCACCGCGCTCTACTCCGACACCTACGGCTACTACGGCAAAGGGTATTACGGCCGCCGCTACTACGGCTACGCCTACTACGGGGTCGACGACCAGAAGGAGAAACACAAGAAGAAGTCGATGCGGAAGAAGCTGCTGGGGTAGGTATCCATGGCGCACCATCGAAAGACCGGATCGGAAATGTTCGGCAGGCCATTCGAAACAGTGGCCAGCTACATGAAACGGCATCCTTGGGCCCGCAACGTCTGGACGGCCGTGCTGTTCCTTGGTGCAGTCTACCTGGTGTACCGGTTCATTGCCCCGGTCGTGGCCAGATAGCGAGAGGAGACCAAGAACGAAGGCAGGACGTTCGGTATGAGCAAGAAGAAAAGTACCATCATCACAGAAATGAGGAACTTGTCCGCATGATGGGTGATTCCTGGATTCTCAAGATCTAGGGACCCTGGATGGGATGACGCCGCACCGTTTTCGCAGAAGGTTCTTCCCCGTTCCCCGTAGCAACGACCCTTCTTCACCTTCCCAACAAATCATGGATATCCTCATAGAACAGGTTTCGCCTGGATCCGGGCCTCGATGAGGCCTCGGCTGCGGCGAAGGTGAACCCATCGGATGAAAAATGAAAATTACTACGAAAGCGTGCGTACTGACCTGCTGAGCATTTTGCCGGATGGCACGAAGGTTGTTCTGGATGTTGGGTGTGGAAGCGGCGTAACGGCCCGGAAATTGGTCGAGATGGGGATTTCGGAGGTCGTCGGCATCGAAGTGAACGCCGATATGGCATCAAGAGCTTCGACGCACTGCCGTCGGATGCTGGTGGGCGACCTCGAAACGATGGACCTTGATCTTCCCGACGGCTACTTCGACACGATCCTGATGGCGGACGTCCTGGAACACCTTCGGGAGCCCTACGTGACGGTTACACGGCTTCTGCCTTTCCTGAAAACCAAGGGGTCGTTACTGATCTCGATTCCTAATGTCACGCATTACGATATTCTGATGATGCTCTGCCGTGGTCGTTGGGAGTATAGGGAACGAGGCATCATGGATGAGACACACCTTCGATTTTTCACCAGAAAGACGTTTGTGAAACAGATGGAAAGTTTGGACCTGCAGTTAGTGGAATTGAGGCGGAATTACCGGTTATTGGAGCACGACATGAATTTCGGAGCCAGAGTCGCCAGGGTTCTGGGGCATGTCGTTCCGAACGAACTGCTGACGTTTCAGTTTTTGATGCGCTTTCAGAGAGCGGCCCAACAATGAAGCCGTTGCTCTCAATAACAACCAGACTTGAGAACATGACCGTTCAACTTCACGGAATGCTACAGAAAAGATAGATGGGAAGCATGGGGTCCGATTGTCATATTGAACTGGGTGTCCAAGTCGTTCCATCCGCGTTATCCGTAAACGATAACTTCAAAACGAAAGACCTTGCGGTCGGCCATGGGAAATAAGTAGGCACAATTATTACTATTGAAACGATATGAGCAAGGGCCGTCGACTAATATCAAATGTAAAGTATAATTCAATCGGCTTTATTATACAGTTGCTAGCGGGGATCTTTTTATCGCCAGTGATTGTTAGTTCAATAGGGATCGAAAATTTCGGTATTTTCGTTGTGGTCAGCGCATTGTCGGCCAACATCTCCTTTCTGGATCTAGGCGTGGGCGACACCTTCGGCAGGTTCATCAGTGCAGCCGCAGTCAATAATGATGTTGTGGCGATACGAGAACTGGTAAACGCTGGATTTTTTTTCTATGCGACTTTGTCTCTTGCCGTGATCGTCATACTATATCCGTTGGCCGGCTCAGTTCTGAATTTTTTCAACATAAGTCCTGCCCTGCGCAGCGATGCTCTGTTTGTTTACTATCTTGGACTGCTGTCCTTCTCCATCGGGTACGTTTTCAACGTTTTCGTTGGCGTTCCATATGGTCTTCAGCGAATGGATATGATCAATATAGTATCCATCGCCCGTACAGCGGGGGCGTTCTTGCTATCGGTGGCCGTGCTTAAACTGGGCTTCGGCCTTCGAGGTTTGTTGGTGGTAAATCTGATCGTCGCCGCCGCAGTGGCGGTTGCGAATCTGTTGGTCGCAAAATCCTTTGTTCCCGATCTTCGGATTTCGCCCCGTTTCTTCCGGCTATCCGTGTTGAAGCAAATGATGGGCGTCGGCGTGCAACTGCAGGCGGTCAGGATCACCCGGGCCATCTACGACAGCCTAAACAACCTGATCGTAGCGAGATTTCTCTCGGTTAACACTGCCGCCTATTACAACATTGGCAACCGGTTAGCGCTCTACGCCCAGAGCCTGCCCAAACTGATGGATTCGGCCACCATCCCATTGGCGGCCGGTTTCGCAGCCAAGGGCGAGGAGGAAAAGAATTACATGTTGTATGCCAAAATCACTGGGTACACGGGTATGCTGGTGTTTCCGATGATCGCCGGATTGTGGTTGGCGGCCGATCTGCTAGTAACGGCGTGGATGGGCCCCGGCTTTGAGCCTTCGGCGCTAGCACTGCGGGTACTGGCCCCTGGCATTCTATTCTACGCGACATGTTCCCCAGCCGCCTCGGTGATGCTCTCCAACCGGCACATTTCTAAGGTAACAGCGCTGTCTGTCGTCGGCGCGGTAGTCACACTTTCGTCATCGGTAGTTCTGACCAAATTCTTTGGGTTGACCGGCGCATGTCTGGCGATCAGCATATCGTTGTGGCTCATTAGCCTGGCATACCATGTACTTTTCGGCACATTATACCGAAGGTGCTTTCCGAGATATTTCCTTGAATACTGGGCGCGTCCGTTGCTGGCAACGATCGTGGTGACGACGGTGGTGAAACTATCTCTGCCCGGTCTACTGTCGGCCGTGGACGGCCGCCTGGCCAACATTCTGCAATCCGGCAAACTGGCGATCACGTTCGGCGTAGCGTATTTGGCGCTGCTTTGGCTGTTCCGGTGTATACAAGAAGAAGACCTGAAGATTATCCTGGCCGGCAAACCAGGGCTGTTGGCATTCGCCTACCGGATGAAATTGATCTGAGAAATGAAGATATCCTTTTTAATGCCGCACCTGCTGCAGTACGGTGGTGTAAGGCGCATGATAGAGATTGGCAACATCTTGGCCGATCGGGGGCACGATATCACCATCTACCACAGCGACGGGTCGCCCTGTGGCTGGTTGGACTGCCGAACGAAGGTGGCCACGCTCGCCGATCTGCTTACAACGGAACATGAGGCATTAGTCTATGTCGGGGACCATGCCGACATGTATCGACAGGCGCGAGCTGAACGTAAATACTTTTACATATTAGGAATCTATTTATTAAAGAGGAAGAATCTTTTCGATCAGGTAAGACTCTTGTCGCGGGGGTTTGGCAAGTACGAATACCTGCGCTGGGATCCAACCCCCAGGCATCTGGCCTACGCCTTTCAGGATAATAAGATCGTGGTCTCCTCATGGATGAAGATCTGGCTGGAGCTGACATATGGCCAGACCGCCGAAGTGGTCAACGGGGGGGTCAACAGGAGCATGTTCTACCCGGCAACGGTTCAGCGCGATACCGATAGTATAACGGTAATGACCTACGGCCGCCAGAAGATGTGGAAGGACGCGCCAACCGCGGAAAAAGCCGTGCACTGGGCGTCCCGGCGCGACCAACGGATATGCCTCGTCACCTTTGCCGATAAGGGCATAGCGCAGAATGAGATGGCCCAATCATTCAGCGCAGCAGATATGTTCCTCAACACAGAGTTGTTCGGCGGCTGGAGTAACCCCACCGCCGAGGCGATGGCCTGCGGCCTGCCAGTGATTTCCACCGATATCGGTGCGGTGGCCGATTTTGCGGTTGATGGCGATAACGCACTGCTGGTACAGCGTAAGGACTACCGCGCGATGGGCAGAGTGATCTTGAGATTGGCCAACGATCCGGATCTACGCGAGCGTCTGGCTCGTAATGGTCTGAAAACTATCAACACATTCACCTGGGACCGGGCCGCAGACAATCTTGAACGTGTTATCGCTAATTGACGCTGGATATTCCGGCAATGACCAACATCACTCCATTATTGCTTGATCTTCTGGGCTGCAACCGGCCGCACACAGGTCGTGACGCTTCCGTATCGCCGCGCTGCACCGATTGGGGCTATTCACTACGACGGTTTTATGTCGACGAATTCTACACTCGACATATCGGGAAATTATTGAAAGGTTCGGATGTGCTCGATCTGGGTGGTAAGAAGGTTGGTAAAAGAGGCGCCTTCGATATTTCAAAATACGGCATGAACGTAACCTATGTAAACATCGATCCTATTTCCTGTCCTGATATCATATGCAATGCAACAAATCTCTCATTGTGTTCCAACAGATATGATGTAGTAATTTGTTCCGAAGTTTTGATGTACGTGGAACCGCATCAGACTATCTCCGAGATTCACCGCGTTCTGATGCCCGGCGGCCGGCTGCTAATGTGCAACCCATTCCTGTTTCCCGAAGTCTCATCCGAAAGGGATCATGATCACTATCATCTCACCAAAGCATTCTTCTTGGACTATCTGCAAAATACAGGTTTTATCAATATCATCGTCGAGCCGCAAGGGGAGTTTCACGCGGTGCTCGCGAACATGCTTAAGATGTACGTGAATGCGATAGCGATCGGTACAGTAAAGGCGAGTTGGATCAGGCGCAAGATCATTGCCGCGCTGGCTCTGTGGCTGCAGTGCCGTGCATTCGGATTGGAATCGAGAGAGGAACTAAAACGCCATCCATTTTATAGTCGTTTTGCCATCGGGTTCGGCGTGGTCGCGGAGAAGAAATAGGAGGTTCATGTTGTGTTTAGCAAGATAACAATCAGGAAACTCAAACAATTGACCAAGGACGCACTGGGCCTGAGTTTGCCGAAACGGGCGCAGATCAGCGTCTCCTCGCGGCACCTTGGGAGCGGTCAGGAAGGATGGGTGGTCTGCGCCGAGCGGATCCAAAGGAGAAGCGTTGTTTACTCATTTGGCGTGGGCAAGGACATATCATTTGATTTGGAGTTGGTCGAGCGCACGGGCGCGACCGTACATGCGTTCGATCCTACGCCGGAGATCAAAACATGGCTTAAGGAGCAGTCCCTGCCTGCTGGTTTTATATTCCATGATTACGGTCTGGGCCGGTCTGACGGAATGGCGACGTTATTTCCGCATCAGGACCCCGCGAACCACAACCATTCGTTGATCTATAGGGGAGCCACGGCGAACAAAGCAACGGAAGTCACCATCCACACTTTGCCAACAGTGATGTCCTTATTGGGGCATGACGCAATTGATCTGCTCAAGATGGACATTGAAGGCAGCGAATTCACAGTCATTAATGATATGCTGGTGGCAGGAATACGGCCCCTTCAGTTGCTAGTTGAGTTCCACCACGGCAAGATCCCGGAATTTACTGAGCGAGATACAGTTAATAGCATAAAAGCCTTGAACCACGCAGGGTATCGGATATTTCATTTATCACCATCTGGGCGTGAATACTCATTCCTGTTGAATCGCTGACTACCGGCCAAAAACTGATTCTACTCTACCACGGCCTGACCGACCGCAAGCTCGGCCCCGTGTCCAACTACCACGGCAACCAGATGGCGGCCGCGCAGTTCACCCGTGAGATGGAATATCTTGCCGAGCATTTTGCGCCGATATCGCTGATCGATTTGCTTTCGGGTGCCACCAACGACGAAAAGCCGGTGGTGGCTGTCACTTTTGACGACGGGTACGAAAACAACTATACCTTGGCATATCCGATCTTACAGCGATACCGCATACCCGCCACAATATTCCTGACCGCCGGTTACATCGGCACCGACCGGATACTGTGGACCAACGTGGTGGAGCGCGCGTTCGACGCCACGAATGTCAAGCGATTCGATTACGCCGGTGGCATTGAAATGCAACGCTATAATACGTGGTTCATGAGACAAAAGCGCGCGGCCTGCCGGGCGATCAAACACGAACTGAAACAACTTGGCCCGAAGCAAAGCGATGCGAAAGTGGATGAATTGCTCGACGTTCTAAAAGTCAAAAGGAACGAACTTGATCTTGCGCAGTACCGGATTATGACCTGGGAGCAGGCGCGGAGCATGGACCCCGAACTGATTCAGTTCGGCTCGCATACGGTGAACCACTGTATTTTAACTGTTGTACCCGAACGAATGGCGAGATTTGAGATCGAGGAATCTAAGCGGATTATCGAGACTGAACTTGGACGGCCGGTACAGCATTTCTGCTATCCCAACGGGAATTTTAACGATAGCATTGTATTCTTAGTACGTAAGGTCGCATACCAAACTGCCTGCACCACGGTTCAAGGGAAGAACGTGGGCGAGTTTGATCCGTACCGACTGCAGCGGATGTGGGGCTTGGACGGGACAGCGGATTCTGCCTTTCAAACCATGCTGTCAGAGGCGCGGTGAACATCCTGCTACTATTTATTGTATAGGACAGTAGTGATCTTTATTCACAATAATCAGACAAGGGCCTGACAGTTGATGCAATGAAAAACAAGAAAAAGCGATGAAGTACACCAGTACTGCACAGCAATGTAGTGAACCGATAGCGCAAGCGCCAATCAGTCCTCCAGATCGTTGAATATCGCGATTATGCATTGCCTTCAGGTCAACAGTAAAGTTCAACTGCCGTTTATAGGATTAATGTGGCACTACCGGGATACCAGGCGGCAACAGAGAAAGCAAACATCAACCTGCTGTGTCGGAATATACTGTTCTACTCGACTCAAATGGAACCATATTTCATAAAGAAGAATCTGTCAACAGGGGAAGTTGACGGCCTGCTCCGAGGTGCAACATTGGATTGGAAAGATATCGCGAAGATGGAAAATATATACCTCAATCTCGGCGGAGGACCGAATCATCATCCGAACCCCGAATATATCAACTATATTTCCGTCGATCTTGATGCGAGCGAAGGCTGGTCGGTCAATCATGACCTGAGAGCACCGATACCTTTGCCGGATAATTCAGTCGACAGGATTCACTCGGAGGACTTTCTCGAACATATCTCCAAGGAAGATGCGGTAAAACTGCTGGACGAGTGTTACAGACTATTGAAGTCAGATGGATTAATGAGAATAGGCGTGCCGGACTATGAAAATATCAAGGATCGGTTTTGCCTCAAACTGGGGCACGACCCGAGATTTGCAACGCATGTCACTCTCACGACGTACGATTACATGCGTGATCTGCTGACAAATCACACAAAATTCAAAAACATCGAGTTCTATCATTGGGACGGAAAACAATTCGTCAGAAAGCCCATTGATTACTCGCTTGGGATAATAAAGAGAACGCTGGACAACGACCCCAGATGTCGGGTTTCAGATTTTCGGGAATTTCTAAAATCAAAATACGAGGAAATCAGATATCTTATTACGCACGGGTTCAGGATATCCAACTTGGTGTTCCTTTCCCTGCCGCATCATAAAAACCATATAACTTCAATCGTGGCGGATTTGCGCAAATAACCGGCTGTCAATAAGTTGCCTTATTCAAGTAAGAAATACAAGAGTGTATGCGCTCCTTAAAACAACATTCGGCCAGTGGTTAATAAGATCAATGAAAGTACAAGCTCAACGAGCAACAAGGATGCCAAAAATCGATCAAAGTTCTAAAGGCGTGTATAGGGAGCAGATACTAGGCTCCAGAATAAAGGGATCTACATCAGGCTTGGATGATGTTTTTAGTTACGCGTTTGTAATGTATGGGCGCAGGTCCGAGTGAATATACTTTGTTTTGCTTTCGCGCCGATCAGCAACGCCGGGGCTCGGTATCGGATTTACAAGGTTGCTCCGCTGCTTCGCGCCGCGGGCCACCAAGTCACCGTCCTGCCTCCCATGCCGGACTGGCTCTTCCGCAGACTGTACGGCCGCCTCTTTGGCAAGCCCTCCGGTCGGCTGTCCGCCAAGCTCAGCGAGTACATTCGGGACATGGTCTACGCGTATGTGGTGCTGCCGATACGCCGAAAACAAGTCTCCCGATGGGCCGCTTGGGCCGATGTAGTGATTGTACAGCGTGAACTCTATCGGCCCGGCGATTGGACGCTGGAAAGTGAATTGCGGAGTCGTGTGCCGCATTTTATTTGGGACTACGACGACGCTTTGTATGCCACGGAAGTGTTCGGGGCCAGTGGGCATGTGGATGCGGTAATTCGTATTGCTGACGTGGTGCTGGCGGGAAATGAGACGCTGGCCGAGTATGCAAGGGCGCGTGGGGCTCGGGCTATTGTCGTACCAACGTCGTTGGATGTTGAGAGGTACGTTCCGAGCCCAACGCGATCCTCCCCAGGCAAGTTCGTTATCGGGTGGGTCGGAAATCCTTTTAACCTTCGGCACTTCGATGTAATTTTGCCGGCCCTGCGCCAAGTTTGCCGAGAACACCCGGATGTGGTCTTGCGTATTGTGAGCGACGGGCAGCGGGTCGAATTTCCCGGTATTCGGTTCGAGTACCGAAAATGGTCGCTCGCTCGGGAGGTCGAGGATCTGGCCTCGTTCGACATCGGTATCATGCCTCTCCTCGATGACGAATACACGCGTGGCAAGTGCGGGTTCAAGCTGATCCAGTACATGGCTATCGGCCTGCCGTCGGTATCCTCCTCTGTCGGGATCAATACTCGTATCATTGACGATGGTATGAACGGGTTTTTGGCGCGGTCGAACGAGGAATGGATCGATAAGCTGTCCAGATTGATCGAGAGCGCTGAGCTGCGGATAACCATGGGACTGCGGGCTCGTGAGAAGGTGCTTAGAGAATATTCGCTTGAAGCGAATACTGGCAGATTAGTCGCGTTCATTGAAGGAATTGCCAAATGAGGATCCTTTTCCTAACCCCCCACGGCAATTTGATCTATGGCGGGGAAAAGAGTTTGCTGCTGCTGCTTCGCGAACTGCGAGCGCGGGACGTCGGTGTATCTGTGATCTGTCCCGAGCCAGGTGTTTTCGTTGATACGTTGAATGCCGAAGGCTTTGAAACCGTCATCTGTCCGATTCATAATCTCACCAAGCGCACCGCTTTGCATTTCGCTGATTCATTGCGACGATTATGGGGCGTTGTCCGGAAATTCAATCCCGACATCATTCATTGCAATTCGGCATCCGTGGCGCAGATAGCAATACCGGTTGCCTTGCTGCATGGCGTTCCGGTGGTTGTTCATCTCAGGAACGATCTCTTGCGTCCGGCGGCCAAACGGTATCTGGTCACTAAAGCGTCTGCGGTCATTGCCAACTCAGTGTTCACCGGGTCGGAACTCAAGGCCTGCATCGATCAGCGAAAACGCCATGTTATCTATAATCCCATTGAGATATTGAACAGTAATCCGATGGTGCAACGGGTGGACAACCCCATGGTCCTTTTTGTAGGGCAAATTGCCTCAATCAAGGGTGTTGATACATTTGTAAGGATGGCGGCTAAATTTAAAGATTGTGTTCAGAAAGCCACTTTTGTGCTTCTTGGGGATGAACCTTATCATTCAAAAGGCTATCTTCAAGAAATGAAGGACATGGCCGAAGCCATGGATGTCTTGTCTATTATTGAATTTGCCGGGCATGTCACCAATGTTGAAAAATATTACTCGGCTGCTTCATTGATCGTTGTCCCTTCGCGCAAAGAGCCGTTCGGCCGGGTAGCGGCCGAGGCCATGATGGCCGGCCGGCCGGTAGTGGCGTCAAGGGTGGGCGGTCTGCCCGAAGTCGTGGAGGGCAACGTCACCGGGTTTCTTGTTGAGCCAGAAGACGCAACCGGGTTCGCAGAAAAAGTGGAATACCTGCTCACGCATCCCGACAAGGCAAAAGCCATGGGTCAGGCCGGACGGGAGCGAGCCGTCAGAATCTTCTCCCCGCAGGAACATGCTGACAAGGTCATGGGTGTGTACTGGGCGGTGTCGAGGTGAGTTCATCATAGAAATGCGTGACCGGATCATCAGCAAGCTGATCTGCCCTGAATGCAGCGCGGGCAGGCTGAGTCTGCAGAATGCGAAGCGCGACCGGCTGGAAATCACCGACGCGAAGCTGGTCTGTGCGTCCTGTCTCAAATCATATTCCGTCACGCGGGGAATTATCGATCTGTTGAGCCGGCCATCGGAATCCGTCAGCAGTGAGATTTCCGGTTGGCAAAAATATCATACCCCGGTGCGCAATCCTGAACA
>Ga0172367_10009500_pt1 | contig 10663 bp, 9 predicted proteins | sample Lak10m_FD_114542 | JGI IMG/M metagenome (GOLD analysis project Ga0172367, IMG submission 114542) | Freshwater microbial communities from Kabuno Bay, South-Kivu, Congo - kab_022012_10m | ecosystem: Environmental > Aquatic > Freshwater > Lake | place: Democratic Republic of the Congo: South-Kivu...
AATGCACCTTCATCGATAAAAAGGAAACGCTACTGATTACCGGAAGTACCGGTATTGGCAAAAGCTATATCGCATCAGCCATCGGCAATCAGGCATGTACACTCGGATACAAAGTGCTTTACGCCAACTCTTCAAAACTGTTCTCCAGGCTTAAAATGACCAAGGCAGATGGATCGTATATCAAAGAGATGGCCAAGATCGAACGGCAGGATCTGCTGATCCTCGATGACTTTGGACTCCAGCCGTTGGATACAGCCAGCCGGAACATGCTGATGGAGATTATTGAAGACCGTCACGGCAACCGGGCTACGATCATTACATCCCAATTGCCTGTTGATCAGTGGTATGAGATTATCGGAGAGCAGACTCTTGCCGATGCAATCCTTGACAGGCTTGTCCACAATGCTCACAGAATGGAGTTGGTTGGCGAGTCACTGAGACGGCAGAAGAGAAAATTAGTGGAAGTAAAAGAAACAAATTAAACAGTAACTTTGTATAGATCTGATAGCAATGGAAAATCTTTGTTTTTTGACAGGTTCGGTGAGAGTGGTCAAACACACCGGCGTGGGGTGGTCAATTTAAATCGGCGTAACATGGTCAATTTGGTCGGCGTGTGCTATAGACTTTCCAGGTTTTGAAAAACTGGAAGGTTTTTATTTGTCATTCACCACCCCCGCCTTCCTCATCTCCTCTTTCAGTGCCGGCAGGGCGGGTTTGCGGTTGTATAGTTCATGGATCAGGTGACGGGCTTTGTCTTCCATGCCCTTGATCTGCAAGGCTAGTTTCAGCCATTCTGCAACGTGTTTGTAAGCGCTCCGTTTTTTGTGATACCGGAGAATATCAGCACATTTGATCCGGATCAGCTCCATCACCTCCGCCGGATAGATAGTTAAAATAGGGGTGATCATCTCGGTGAAAAAATACGAGTGAAGCGCTTCCTTTTGTGCCAGCGTAAGAATGTCAGCATACCGTTCTTCCAGGGCAAGTACTCCGACTTTGAACACATGGTCGAAGAGGATCTCGCCCGCAAACTGAAATTTCTCTTCTTCGGTAAGGTAGTCGCGAAGTACCTTATACAAATCGAGATCCCTGTCGCGAAGGCTTTTATAGCGAAACACCTCTTTGTAAAATCCCTCATCAAACAGGGGAAAAAGCAATTCGCTGAAATAATCGCACAATTCAGCCGGATGTTCTTTGAATTGCTTCCGGCCGACAAGCCGGAAACAAACAGGATCTTCAGTCCAGTAATGATCGAGCAACTGCTTCGCCACATCGAGATCCAGTTCCATATACTCCTCTGCTGTTTCGCGCCAGATCAACGGGTCTTTATCGAATGACGCCACTTTCAATGCCAATTTGGGCACAACGGATCCCTCAATCGATTTTGATTCAAAAAGTGATAAAACCTTGGCGGCCGTTTCGCCGGTCTCTGTCAGACTGATTAACATAGATTCATAATACCTCAGGTAGTTTTTTATCCCCGGAAACTTTTCCTGGTAGTGATTCAGAATGATCTCTATCCCAGTCATCGCCAGGTTGCCCGACTTTACCGTGTGCTCCAGGGCGTCAATTGCCTCAATCATTATCTCCTGATGATCCTGCAACAGGGTTTCGGTAAGATCATCGAATATGTTTTCCGATCCCGGGATTTCAGCATTCAAACAGGCATCGTGCATGCCCAGGCATTTGCAAACCGCCTGTGCCACCAGTCCATGGTTGATATCTCCCAGAATTTCTGTTTTCCATCCCTCAAAAATCGCGTTCAAATGGTCTTCCGCGAAATATTCCCAGGCTTCATAATCTTCGATATACCCGCTATGCCGTGGCACATATTTACGCCAGTCCATGTTGTTGAAATCGAGCAGTTCAAGCTCATTCTGCAGTTTGGCACAGGTATCGGCGATCATCTGATCAGGTTGAAACGGGAGCGTATGGGTGGGTTTTCGGGTCAGTTCATTGTAATACAGGGTGAACTGGCTGCGTAACGTTTCGTTTTTCTCAAGAGCCTTCCGTAAGAAATCCAACTTCATCTCATCCGGCATCTCTGAGAATATCTTATTCACTTCTTGTTCTCGTTGCTTTTTCATCTTATTTCCTTCCAAACCTTCCAAGTCTTCAAAACCTGGAAGGTTTTGTTTATTGAACCACTTCAGTACACCCGAACCCCATACTGTTCTTCTCTCCAAAACCGGTGTAATAACCGAGCCTGATCAGGTCGGCCGGACCGGTTATCCTAAAATCGAAGGAGTATCCGATGAGTCTTGATTCCATAGGGGTACCGGATTTGATCAGAATTCCCTTTTTTCTTACAGTCGATGTGGGGGAAATAGCCTCAGGACCGTTGTGGTTGTGATAGACTTTTCCGGTAAAGGCTTTCCATTTTTCATTTAGATTACTGAAAAACAGATGGGTATATTCAGGGTGATCGGGAGCGAGATACCGGGCATATCTTTCTCCGGGAATCATTTGTGTAACCAGTGTTGGGGAAAGGGACCTGAACGACATTTCATGGTGAAACAATGGTTCCGGAAGTCCTTCCACAGATGTAACCCGGAAGGATACCTGCGATTGCCGGTCACCCAGACGGAACTCCTGGTTCCGGAATAACCCCTGAATGAAATGGGTGATTGCTTCATGCGGAAGGAAGGAAATGATGATCCGGATGCTCTCAGATCCGATTACAATTCGGTCGCCCCGGATCGACTTGTCGGGAATGATCAGATTTGAGAAGGTAAATAGCCGAAATTGCTTTTTATCATCGGCATATCCTTGTTCATGCAGCCATTTCGAAAAAGCAGGATCTCCCTGCCCGATGACCCGATAAATCCATGCGCTTACCTCGTACTGGTAATTGATCGGAAGGATCCGTTCATCTTGTTTTATCCGGGACAGGGTTAAAATGAATCGCATACAATAACTTTCAGGTAAAAATAGTATTCCATTTTGTCAACTTCTGTCAATTCCAGATGTGTTTAAAACTTTTTCCCTTTGATCCGCTCATTCAGGTATTCCATTAATGATGCCGGGCCAAGAACCTCAATATCATCGGGCAATCCCAGAATAAACCGGCCTACTCCTTCAAAGCTGTTCACCCAGCCGTTGAATAGGAAAACGTTATCGCCGGCCGGAGAGATAAATTCTTCCGACTGAGGATATTCCTCTGCCAGCAAACTGGCCGCGCGCATGGTCAGCCTTAAAATTACCGTGATTTTCCTGTTCCCTGAGATCCGGAATACATCGGTAGGCAATTCATGGTGGCGGGCTTCATTTTGCCATGGTGTTCCGGTATCCGTCACCGTGGAAACCCGCGCCGTTTTAAACAGTTTATTATCGCCTGCCTCAACTTCAAAGCACCAGATATATCCGTAATTCAGGGTGAAGGAAAAAGGCTCCACGACACGATCGGAGGTCGTGCTGCTGTTCGCTGATTGATAATTCCGGAGAACGACCTGGTGTTTATCCTCCATCGCACGAATCAGCGCAATGATGCGCTCCGAGTTCTCTTTTTTTACAACCGGGTAGGGGACCCCTTTCAAGTCATAGAGGGCATATAATTTTTTGGCCAGGTTCTGTTTGATGGGGATCTCGTCATCGAGCGACAGAATGGCCTTGTTCAGAATCCATGATTCTTCAGGCGTGAAATGAAGCAGGTCTCCGATTGTTCTCAAATAAGGGCTTTGCCTGTCAATGGAAAAATACTCCTCGTTTCTCTGAACAATAAAGCCGGCATCGCTCAACGTTTCCAGATACCGGTAAATGGTCCTCCAGTTCGTCTCAAGCTTAGCGGAAAGTTCACGGATTGTGCATCCGTATCCCCCCGAGAGCATCATCAACATACGGAGCAATCGCTCAAGTTTGGGTTGTTCAGGCATCCGGGAACATTTTTCAGGGTTAAAAACCCTAAATTATCCCAAATATAAGAAAAAGTAAAATAGGTTCGTTGAGTTAATCCTTCAGGCAGCGGGTGGACCGACCGCTATTGATATGATAATTAATGAGAACCCCCACCTTTGAGCAGGCTTGAGACAAAAATCATCTTCAGAAGGGCCACTGACGCAGGATATCCTTCAGGGATCAGTTCAGGATAATCGTCTTCGAAAAATTCGGTCAGGGCATCGACATAATGAAACTTTCCGGTGATGAGGTACATCGAATTCAGATTATGGAAATGCAGTAAGGCCTGTTCCATGCAGAACTCTTTCGTGGACGGCCAGGCGCGATCTATGTCCGCCAGTGAGTTTGCCAGAGCGATCCCTTCCTCTTTCGTTCCATCCGTCATGAGTGCCCTGGCACGCATATAGTGCAAAGGCACATAACCGGGATAGAGTCCCAGGTACCTCTCCAACTCTTCCCTGGCCTTGACCACCTTCTCAAGGAGGTCCAGGACTTTCAATTTGAGATATCCGATCCCTGGAACATCCGGATAGAGTTTCTCCAGTTTGCTCACCTTTTTCAACGTCCCTTCAGTCACTTTGTCTTCCCGTAACGACAGGATCTTCACCACCTCTTTGCGGATTTCCGATGAGTTCGGAGGGTTGGATTTTGTACCAAACAAAACGGCATTTGAGATCTGCTCATCGGAGATCTCGAAATCGCAGCGGTTCATGATCTCTTCCTCTGCTTCTTCGAAAGCACCTTCGGGCAGGTACCAGGTATAGAAAAGCATATCGGCTAATGTTGTTGCCTCATCAAGAAGCTCTACCTGACTGTCTTCCGAATCTGTCTCTTTCAACTGACTCATCAGTTGGTTGAACCTGTCGATGTTATGTTCAATCACATCCGGATCCCTGAAGTCCGGGATGTCATCCATCTCTTCCTCATCCGGGAGATCCTCCTCAAAATCCTCGGCCAGGATCAGGGTATAATTTCCTTTTCCCACCGATCTGTCTAATTGGGCAATAGTCGCTTTCGTATGGGCTTCGCTTCCCGAGATGAGCGCCGGTTTCCCATCCAATCCGAACTCAACGTCGATCAGTTCGACACGATCATCATCTTCTTCTAAAATGTATTGAACCAGGTCAAAGGCTTTGCCGGGCTTAAAACCCAACTCTTCGGCATAGGCAATCGCGCCGTAAATGATGTTATGAGCCAACGGATAACCGATCTCAACCAAGGATATCTCATGATCGCTGAATTCACTGAACTTATCCCGGTATTCCTGAAAATCGAGCGGATGCATATTGAATTCACAGGAGGCATCCCTGACCCCCAGGCAATACAGATCAACCTGAAAAGCGGCAAAGGTGAAATTCCCGTTCGTATGTTTTCGCGTGATGATGATCACTGCCATTCCGGCATCTGCCCAGTTCTCGTTGATGTAACAGGGCCCCAGGGGCAACATCCGCGCCCTGGTCCTGATGTATTTTTTCGGTGAATCCATAAAAGAAAATCTGCTGGTACAAGTAAACTTGTCGAACAAGATGTTACGAACCCGTGCTCATTTGGCTCCGCCGGACTCCGCTTCCCACCGTTTCTCCGTTCTCAATTCTCAATTGGCTCCGCCGGACTCCGCTTCGCTCCGGTTCTCAATTCCTCTTCCACCGCTTCCACCACCGCCCTGATCACCGTATCCACCATCTCATCCGTGAGGTCATAATAGACCGGAAGGGTGATCTCCCGGGAGTAATTATCCCGGGCAACAGGGTAATCTTCGATCCGGTATCCTGCATCCCTGTACCAGGTCATCAATGGCAACGGGACGAAATGGACGTTGACCGCCACTTCCCGTGAAAAAATCTTAAGGATGATTTCATCGCGCCGGGCCTCGTCGATCCCGCGGATACGCAACAAGAATACATGGAAAGAGGAGATGCGGCCACTGTTCTCAAAAGGCGGGAGCTCAGCCCACGGATAAGGGGCCAACGCATGGGCATACCGTTCGAATATCGCCCGTCGCCGGGAAAGCATGTCACTGTCGTACCGCTCCAATTCCACCATCCCCATCGCAGCCTGGATATCGGTCATGTTGTACTTGTATCCCGGCTCGACCACGTCGTAGCGCCAGGCGCCAATCTGCGTTTTGGCTAGCGCATCCTTCGATTGCCCGTGTAATGACTTGATATTAAGCTTTTTGTACTCTTCGCTGTTGTCGAAAGGTTCCGGAAGGTTCAGACACACCGCACCTCCTTCGGCTGTGGTCAGGTTTTTCACGGCATGGAAGGAATAGACGGTGATATCGGTCAGGCTGCCAGTGCGTTTTCCCATGTACCAGGCACCAACCGAGTGGGCCGCATCAGAGAGGATCAGGATCCTGCCCAGCTTTTTTTGCTCACCGGATGCCGGCCGGAACATCCGGCTCACCTCTTCCCGGCGAACGATCCCGTTGAGAGCGTCATAATCGCAGGGATACCCGGCAATGTCCACCGGGATGATCACCTTGGTACGCGGGGTGATGGCTTGCAACACGGCTTCCGGCGAGATGTTGAAATCGGGGCCCGAATCCACCATCACCACCTTGGCCCCGCAGTGCACCACCACATTGGCGGTGGCACAATAGGTATAAGCCGGCACAATCACCTCATCACCCGGCCCCACGCCAAACCAGCGCAACATCAGTTCCAGTCCGGCCGATCCCGAACTCACACACAGGGTGGACCGCTGTCCGCCAAACGCCGTAAGCATCTGCTCAAACCGCTTGGTGCGAGGCCCCGTGGTGATCCAGCCTGAAAACAAGGCCTCAACCACTGCATCGGCGATTTTCTGGTCCATTCGGGGAGGGGAGAAAGGGATCATGGTAATTGAGAATTGAGAATGGAGAATTGGGAACGAATAATACAGTTAGCTTTTATTCTTTTTCTGATTTGTTTTTGTTGTTTTAATAATTCTTGTCAGCAGGGAGATGATCTCGTCGCAATCTGAATTGATCGATATATACATGGATATATCTATATAGTCAGTGTCTTTTAAAATAGAAAGCCAGTACTCTGTTTCCTTGGCTTCTTTTAATGCCATGGAAAGTTTGTGAATGAAATCAGGAGTGCTTTCCGCCTGTTCAGCTTCTCTAATAATGGCTCCAACAGAAGTTCCCGAGCGTAATGTTTGTTTAGATAACACATATTCCTTCTTGCTTTCAACCAGAAACTTGTATAACCGAACTATTCTAATTGAGAACAGATAACTTTTATTATTTACAACACTATCTTTCATTCAGGATTAAGGTTGAAAAACGTTCTCAATTCTCAATTCTCAATTCTCAATTTTCGACTAAGCCACTCTCTAATATTTTTCTCCACCCTGTTAATTACCTGTTCTGTATCTGATTTCACGAACCGCTCGCTAATGATCTTTTCATAGAGTTCGATATAGCGGTCGGAGATCTGGTTGACGATCTCGTCGGTCATCTCAGGAACCTGTTGTCCGGGATTACCCATGAATCCGTTGGCCATCAGCCATTCGCGGACAAATTCCTTGCTGAGTTGTTTTTGTTGCTCCCCTCTTGCCTGGCGCTCTTCGTAGCCGTCAAGATAGAAATAGCGTGACGAATCAGGGGTGTGGATCTCGTCGATCAGGTAGATCTTCCCGTCATCGCCCTTGCCAAACTCATACTTGGTGTCCACCAGGATCAATCCCTTTTCTTTCGCGATCTCCGATCCCCTGTTGAAAAGCTCACGGGTGTAGCGTTCCAGCAGTTCATACTCCTCTTTGGGGACCAGTCCTTGCCGGATGATCTCTTCCCGGGAGATATCCTCGTCATGGCCTTCGGTGGCTTTTGTGGTGGGGGTGACGATGGGTTCGGCGAACCGTTCATGCTCCTTCATCCCTTCCGGGATCGGGATCCCGCAGATCTGCCGGGCTCCGTTTTTATAGCTTCTCCAGGAGCTACCCGTGAGGTATCCCCGGATGATCATCTCCACAGGATAAGGCTTGCAAAACCGGCCGATGGTGACATTCGGATCGGGACTGCCGATCTTCCAGTTGGGACAGATATCGGAAGTGGCATCCAGAAATTTCACGGCGATCTGGTTCAGCACTTGGCCTTTGAACGGGATTCCCCGTGGCAGGACCACGTCGAAAGCGCTGATCCGGTCGCTGGTGACCATTACCAGAAACCTGTCATCAATATTGTACACATCCCGGACCTTCCCCTTGTAAAGGCTCTTCTGGCCGGGAAACCGGAAATCGGTTCGGAGGAGGGTATTTTTCATAATCGTATAATTTTCAGGGCAAAGATACAAGATAATATAGTGCCGTGGTGCCGTGGTGCCGTGGTGCCGTGGTGCCGTGGTGAAAAAAAGTGTAACCGACTTAAACCTTTTTGCTTTTTTCCGATTAATCATAAAAAGCAAAAGACAATGAACCTATCATTTAATGATGAATTTCGGCGAAGGACTAAAGCCAATGCGCTGGAAGTGATTAAATTAGAAGCAAGAATGAGAAGCCATGATGCATTAAGAATCATCGGCCGACAACTTGTGAGAAGCAGCTGTTCTGTAGCGGCAAATTTTCGGGCATCGTGTAGAGCCAGATCCCATCAGGAACATTTCTCGAAACTATGTATTGTCGTTGAAGAATGCGATGAGACTCTTTTCTGGCTGGAGATACTAGAAGAATCCGGACTCATGACAAAGGAAATCTTATATCCGATAAAGGAAGAAACCCTAAAGATACTTCAAGTACTTTCCAAAGCCCGCAAAACCTTAAAATCCTGATCCTCTCATTGCATCACACCACTTCACCACGTCATCATGGCACCAGGGTACCACGGCACCACGGCACCACGGCACCACGGCACCACTGCACCACTGCACCCCACCACTATCTCCCGTACGCTCTGATAATCCTGCTCACCAGCTTGTGCCGGATGATGTCTTTTTCGTCTAAGTAAATAAAGGAAATTCCCGGAACCTCTTTCAGGATGGACTGGGCATGGATCAGCCCGGATTCCTGTTTCGGAGGAAGGTCGATCTGGGTGATGTCGCCCGTGACGATGAACTTGGCGGACACGCCCATCCGTGTAAGGAACATCTTCAGTTGTCCCGGCGTGGTGTTCTGCGCTTCATCGAGGATGGCAAAGGCGTTGTTGAGCGTGCGCCCCCGCATGAAAGCCAGCGGCGCCACTTCAATGGTGCCGTCCTCAAGAAAGGCTAACAGTTTCTGTGTGGGAAGCATGTCACGCAGGGCGTCATAAAGCGGCTGGAGATAGGGATCGAGTTTCTCCTTGAGATCGCCCGGAAGGAACCCGAGGTTCTCGCCGGCCTCCACCGCCGGCCGCGTCAGGATGATCCGTTGCACCTCTTTATTCTTGAGGGCGCGAACAGCCAAAGCTACCGCTGTATAGGTCTTGCCGGTGCCGGCCGGACCAATGGCGATGGCCAGATCGTTGTGATCGATGGCCTCCACCAGCTTTTGTTGGTTAGGCGTGCGGGCACGGATCAGCATGCCGTTGCGGCCATGGACCAGCACTCCCGATTGATGCCCCTCCGGTATCAGCGGCAGGGATCCGTTCTCTGAGGCAAGGATCAGCTGCAGATCCGCTTTGGTCAGCCGGCCGAAATTCTCATGATGCAACAGCATTGAGGTGAATTTGGCTTCAAATTCCAGTAGCAACGACGCTTCCCCGATCGCTTTAACCACATTGTCGCGAGCGATGATCTTCAGCTTCGGGAAGAAGCTGCGGACCTCATCCAGGTTCTGGTCGTTTACCCCGAAGATCTCCAGAGGATCAGCCGATTCGATCCGGATTATTTTTTCGCTCATTAAAAATTAGATACCTTTGTTTCGCAAATGTACGAATAAATCGATGCCTGTCATCACGCTGACCAGCGACTGGGGAAAGAAGGATTTCTACCGCGGAGCCGTCAAAGGGGCCATCCTGCGCCAGCTGCCGGAAGCAGTGATCATCGACATCTCGCACGAGATCCCTCCCTTTGACCTGAACCAGGCGGCCTTCATCATCCGTAATTTCTACAGCAACTTCCCGGAAGGCACCATCCATATTCTCGCGATCAACACCGAAGCCTCCATCGAAACCCCCCATACCGTCGTTTTCCATAAAGGCCATTATTTCATCTCCGCCGATAACGGCATTTTCTCTCTCATTTTTAATGAGGTCCCGGAGAAGATCATCGAGCTGGACATCCTTCAGGATTCCGACTACTTCACCTTTTCCACCCGGGATGTCTTTGTGAAGGCCGCCTGCCATCTGCTGTCCGGCAAGCCGATGGAGGAGCTGGGCCACAAAAAGGAGAAGGTCATGGTCAAAATGGCCTTCCAGCCGGTGATCAACGCCGACCTCATCAAAGGGAAGGTGATCTATGTGGACCGCTATGGCAATGCGTTTGCCAATATCAGTGAGAATCTTTTCAGGACGGCCGTGAAAAACAGAAAGTTCTCCATTACCTTCCGTTCACCTAACTACCGGATCAACCGGATCAGCAAATCATACATGGATGTGCATGAAGGCGAGATGCTCGCGTTATTCAGCAGCAGCGGATACCTCGAGATCGCCATCAACCGGGGCGATGCCAGCAGCCTCCTCGGCCTGAAGCTCGACACCTCAGTCCTTATTGAGATGGAATAAAAATATTACCTTTGCACTCAAACCGCGCACCTGCATGTACACCCTCTTCAAGAAGGAACTCAACGGATTTCTGAATTCCCTGATCGGCTATATCGTAGTTGTGGTTTTTCTCCTCACCGTCGGTCTCTTTTTGTGGGTGTTTCC
>Ga0172367_10009501_pt1 | contig 10662 bp, 11 predicted proteins | sample Lak10m_FD_114542 | JGI IMG/M metagenome (GOLD analysis project Ga0172367, IMG submission 114542) | Freshwater microbial communities from Kabuno Bay, South-Kivu, Congo - kab_022012_10m | ecosystem: Environmental > Aquatic > Freshwater > Lake | place: Democratic Republic of the Congo: South-Kivu...
GTTTTTTCCGGTTCGAATCCGGGGGGGGACAAAAAATGGTTAAAAATTCATAAGTCCCACTGATACAGACTGAAAACATCTGGTTTCTTTTCGGCAAAATCAGCCGTTTTCGGCCAGACACTATTTAAGAGTGGAAACAGGAAAAAGGCGGAATCAAATTGAAAAGCAAGGCATGACAGCTTCGCTGGCGGGCCTTGCCAATTTGATTCCGGACAACAGCCGGATTTTTCATGAAAACGGATTCTGCCCGATTTCAAAACTTTGAGTTCTTTTTTTCTGTGTGGTTTTTCAAAAAAGCCGGGGGGCTGCTACCCCCCCCGGCTCGTTGTTAGTCTTGCTCCGGCGCTGCTCCTTCCTTGGTTTGGCTTTGCTCGAAGATCCAAGTGTGCGCCTGGTTAGCGACCTTGGCTACAAGCAGAAGATCGTCTCGTCCGAAAGATTCGGTCCGTTTCCAAGTGTCGCCGTCCTTATAGAGGCGGCTTATTGTTACGTTGTAGCGGATGCCGTTTGTGCTTTCGTTCTGCCAGATTGCGGCCTTGATGGCCCCAAGTCTGATTTCGTGTATTGGCTTCTGGTTTGTTTTCATGGCTAATTTCTCCGTTTTAATGGGAGGGTTCATTCCCTCTCCTCACCAAAGCGTGGGAGAGAAATGAAGCCACTCACGGAGAAATTGTGAGCCTGAAAGGGAGAAAAACGTCCAAAGGTTTTGCATAAAGCAGTGAAGTGACAGGCTTTGCCTGGCACGAGACTGCGCAAAACCGGAGGACGCACCCTGAAGAGCGAAAAGCCAATGAAAACAAACCAGAAGCCAAGAAAACGATAAATGGGGACCGGACATCAGGCACTCTTGGTAAAGAAACCCGGCAGATCCACAGATGAAAGCCTCTTTTGGACAGCAACACTTGGAAACGCAATTCTTACCGAGACGACCTTAAGCCAGGGTCGCTGCCCAGGCACACACCCTCGAACAAAGCATTAACAAGGCCGGAGTAAGAATGGCAATGAGCCGGGGGGGGTAGCAGCCCCCCCGGCTAAATGATTATATTTTCCCCTATGGCAGCGAACACAATTATCCTTGGGAAAGAACCGAAATGGCGTAATTGTCCAAGGCGGATTGTTTAGCTGCTTTTCCAAGTGGCCCGCCTCGCTCGATAAGTTCAGCCTGAAACCTGTCTAGTTTGGAGAGGGCCGCCGCTTCCGCTATCTTTCTTGTTTCATCGGATAATGAAGACCAATAGCTTGAAATGGCGTCTTGTTTGGCTTTCTCCTTGGCGGATTCACGTTCAAAGCGCCGCTGCTCGCGCATTTTATTTTCTTCGGCGCGCTTATTTTTGGCCTCCTCCTTCTCTTTGCGCTTGGCTTCGGTCTCAAAATTCCGGGGCGTCTCAAACCGGTCTTCGATGGAACGGATGAGAAACCCGGCTGGGTTTTGCGATACTTTTGGACTGTTACTCGCAACAAAGGAATGAAAAACCTCTATTTTTTCCTCGATGAACACAACAGGATAACGTGCAACAAGTTGGGCAGCCTTGTCCGCACTAATGCCACAATCAACAAGTTTCTGCTGCAAGGGGGAAATGTCCGGTTTTACTTGCCCAATGGGCGATGTCCCCTGCTCTGCCAGAGCCACATTCTCTCCGATGATCGCCTTCTCGAACCTCACGTACCACACGCCTGATTTTACCTTTGTAAATAGTCGTTCATCGCCCAGCGGCTTTAGGAAGCCAAATTCTTCTAATTCCTGGATTGCCATGCGCATTTTTCGCTTCAGGTCACCTGTCGGAGTGTTCCTTGAAAGACCGATTTTTTCAAAGGCCAGCATTCTAAGGTCAAATTCGAGCACGGGCGTCAGGTAAAAGCGCTTATCGAGAAAACGGTAAAGTTTTTTCGTGATGGCGCTGCGAAGCTTCATAACAAACGCAAAATCGAGCGCTTTAAGATTTCCCTGCTGAAAACTGCGGAAAACAACGCTGTTCCATGTAAACGACGATGCCGCAAAATCGAACGTTTCCTGCTGCGGGTTTGGTTTAGGGCGAGTTTGAGATGTCTCAGCCCGGTCGATTTTAACGTTGTCGAGAATGTGAAACCCTTCGTTCCCCCATGAGTTTGTGGATTTATCACGCCAGGCATTTTCGTAGTAGAGGGAAACACCCAGCCAGCGCTTGAGCGCCTGCTCAATGCGGTCGTAACTTTGACCGTTAACCGGCCAGCCAAGAAGCTTGATAAGCTGATAACGCGAGAAATAGACCGTTTTAGAATCAAAACGCTGCAATTTTGAAAGCTGCACCAAACCGAGAAGAACCTCATCATCAATCGCCGTTGGAAGCCCGTAAGCATTTGCACCAGTGATAGTAAGCTTTCGCGCAATATGGTCGTTTTTGCTCGCATCCCATATTTTATCCTCGTAGATGAGCGTTTTCTGATTGGGGTCAATACGTTCAGAAACAGTTCCGAGGGGAAATTCAGCGAAATTCAACTCGTCTTTACCATCATGAATAACATCTGGAACGGCAGGAACAAGTCTTGGTCCATCCTTCTCTTCCTGGCTTTCCGGGCGAATTTCTTCAGCGCTCATACACTCATCCCTTAATTCTTCGACTTAGGCAAAGCGAAAAACAACAGCAGGGCTTTCTGTTGTTGTTTTTTAGTTATTAACAACAAGTTAATAGTTATGTTCCAAATTCTCTTTTGGCATCAATGACTTACAAAATAAAATGTGGCTCATTAATCTATAAAACGTGGCTCGTTAATCTATACCCCTATTAAAAAATGTGGCTCATTAATCTATAGCTATCCAAAAAATGTGGTTCAGATATCACCACTTTGAGGTTATTTATCAGCAGCGTAATGAAGGGTCAATTGGAAAAAGTGAAAAATGTGGCTCAAATATCTGTATGGAGATCGGCACTCAGTCGTTGAGATAGCGTAAGTGATGAATATTCTTAGATTTTTGTGGCTCGTTAATCAATCCGCAAGGCTTAGAAAAGGATGGCTCGTTAATCAATAGTGCTAGTGCTGATGTCACATGTGAAATCAGTCTGTGAGATTTCGGTCGCTACGAAACTCTCTCAGTGAATGCAGACGCTCACTCGCTCCAGAATTGCGTTAACCTGGTGCCTAATAAATGGCCCCATCTGGGGCCATGTGAGCCGGTGAAGTTGAATCGCGTTTACGTGCGGCGGAAGGGGAAAACGTTGGGATCTGGCGACAAACTTTCCGCCATCAATGACATCGCTCACTTCATGCATGGTAATGACAATTTCGGTCTTTCCATCCTTGACCATCCCCGCTACTGGATCCGGTCCCGCATAGGAAGGCCAGGTAATGTCGCTATGATGGAAATTATAGAATCCAAGCTTGGGGACGGTGAAGATATGCTGTGGAATCTTTTGACCATATGTCGCCATGAGGCAAAGCATTGGAGACCAATCTTGCACGAAAAGTTCTAGAAACGCTTCACTTTTTACACGACCGGTCCAAACAGGTATCCCCTGCTCTGCCGCAAAGTGAGGAACAACAAGTTCGTCGTGGCGCGTATGAGGGTATTTCCAGAGCCTTATCTGGGGATGAGTAAAAGGCTGTGTTGGATCGTCGGTTGCCACACCCACGACTTCCACATAATGCCGGAGTGCGTCGCTCGTAAGTTCCTTAAGCACGTGGTAACCGCCGAGAAAGCTTCCAAAGACTGCAACTCGGACTTTTTCGCTTTCGCCATCATGCAGTGCGAAAGAAAACGGTGGATATACGGGATATCTGTACGAAGGGTTGAGATGCTGCAATGCGTTCATAAACAGTCCTTTCTGTTTTTGCGAAGAGACAGCAGCGGGAAAAAAGGCGCGAACCCAACGCACCTTGGTCAGAGGCACCGCGAAGCGCCTGTAGAAAAGAATGCGCCAAGCCGCGCCAAAGTGACGCAAGCTTACAGGCGGTCCTCCTACAGGAAATTCGCGGTTTTCTGACCGGACCGCAGCCGAAGCTACGCTAAATTAAGTTGTCAGTTAAACATCGATCTGGATCAGCGTAGATGCAAGGAATATTCTACTACGGAGACCACCGGGCGCGGTTGAGCGCTTTTAGAATTCCGCTTCGACGAAGTTGGCGTTCTACGAAAGAGACGAGTTGTTCGCCGTTGCCCTGCCCTTTGACGCGGCAAAAATCTCGCCAGCGGTTGTTTATGGTTTCGGCAACGATTTGGTCTTCAATTTGTTCGGAGCGTATAGTCCATTGATGCTCAGGTGTATTTAGAAGAAGCCAACGAAGCACATTTGTGAGCAAGCACGTGTTGTCCGCCGCCGAAAGAAGGCCGAAAATTCCAGTTTCAAATGCATGAGGGCCGCCAAAAAGACAAATCGGCCGATTCCGTATCTCCCTGCTACAGCAATTGGAAGAGACTGAAAGGAAATCTGCCGGAAAGTTCTATTAAACGTGATACATCGTCCGCCCGGCGAAAACACAAGCGGGCAAACGTCTGCTCCAGGAAAAACCGTAAATGTTGCCATGGAGCGCCAGAGCACGGTTTGAATCCTATCTGCGGCCCAAGCAGTTGTGAACGACTCTGAGGTGGTTGAAAACTGAGACTGAAGTGGATGCCGAGTTCGGACCTGGTTGAGGTCGATTATGGCATCGTCGTTTAGGATGCAACCAAGAGGACCAAAAAGGTCGCAGACATTAGTTTGGGTAAAGGAGTCGCCAAAGCGATAAGCAAAGGCTAAAAGGCGTCCCCCAGATTGAAGGAATCGAAGAATGTGTCCAATATCCTCAGGCGTAAATAGCGCACTTATATGTTTTTTCCAACGTTCACGCTTTTCATCGTAAATTCCTGTGGGAGGAGGGATAACAAGCAATGAAGATTCTTGTAGAGCTTCGGAAATGGGTCGGTGCTGGGTAGTTTTGCACGGAGTACCCAACTGCGAAAGCACGTGGGCAATGCCTGAGAAATTTGTGTGTGCCTCTCGTGAGCTGAAGCCTGTCTCTTGCCAACGATGTTGGCCATGGGTGTCGTCAATCAGAGCGAAGGCATGCTCCATGGTTGAACCGGTTGAGGAACAATTGTCCAGAGTATAGCTCATACGAGGGAAATTCGGAAAGATGGATAATACGGCAGAACCCAGGTTTTGACCGGCTACGTGATTTTAAGCCCTCCCCCTCCCCCAACCACTGGCCTGGGTCCAAAAAACCTCATGTAGGGCCAAGGCGTGGCTTTAATGAGGAAAGAAACAATACGCCGAAATGGATTTAAGTGCATTGGCGAAATTTGGGGCTAAGATGATTTTTAATAAAACAAGCAAGCATGTAAGCTTGCAAGATTACAAGCATATTGAAAAACAAGCTTGCAAGCAAACAAACAAGTTGTTAAGTATGGAGGCATGATTGTGGCGCTTACAAACTCCAAAGGTGGAGTCGGAAAATCAACAATAGCGGTGCATCTTGCCGTTTGGCTGTCCGAGCAAGGGTCAAAGGTGGCGCTCGTGGACTCGGATGTTCAGGGGGCATCGTCACTTTGGCTGCATGAAGTATCCCCGGATATCAAAGTTGTGCGCCTTCAGACGGCCGACGACATTTTGGACCAGGTTCCAAAGATTCAAAGCGAGGTGCAGCACATCATTGTTGACGGCCCAGCCGGGCTTTCCGAAATCACCCGCACGATTCTGTTTCTTACAGACATGGCGTTTCTGCCGTGTGGCCCGTCAATCCTAGACCTGCGCGCGGCTAGTGATGCAATCCGTGTGGTGCGCCAGGTCCAGCCAATTCGAAAAGGGCCGCCTAAGGCGGTTCTTATTCCGAATAAACTCCAAGTCCAGTATCGGCTGAGCCAGGAACTTTTGGAAACAGCCAAGACTCTCGGAATTCCAGCAGCCAGCGGGCTTCGGCTTCGCCAAGCATTTGCGGATGCGGCAGGGCAGGGGACTGTGGTTTGGCGGATGCATACCCAGAGCGCCCGTGATGCGACAGCCGAAATCCAAAACCTTTTTACGGAACTATTTGAACATGAACCAACCAGCACGACGAACGATGAGCGTAGCGTTGCAAACGCCTAATCTTCCTCCTGAAGCCATTGCCCTGATTAAGGAGGGCTCTCCCAAGCCACAAGTGGAAAAGCCCGTTATAGCGCCGCCGCCAAAAGTAGAGCTGGAAAAGACTACGGAGCCCGCCTTAGAAAAAGAGAAAATGGCTGAAGGATCAGGAGCAACGGCTACCGCCCGGGAGACAGAAATGCATCAAGAGGAAGTTAAAGTGGCAAAGGTTAAAGTGGTTAGGGAAAAGGAACCAGAGTCGGTCCCCGGCCAGACCTACGTGTCGATGACATTTCGGATGCCGCCGGAAATTCCCCAAGGGCTGCTGCGCGCCTCGGCAGATCGCAAAATCAAAAAAATCCGGCCTTTTACTCAACAGGAGATCGTGTCCGAAGCCCTTTCGCAGTGGCTAAAAAAGCAGGGGTTTTTGGATTAACGTTTATTTCTACCAATTTAAAATGGTATATGGTAGAATTATTACCATGAGAGAAACAATTGTTCCTATCGACAAGGCGGGCCGGGTGGTTATCCCTAAATGGGTGAGGGAAGGGGTCAATCTTCAGGCCGGTGATGAACTAAAAATTAGTCTTGATGGCCTTCAGATTCGTCTTGAGCCCACTGTTGAGGACGCTGGCACGGTAAGAAAAGGCCACGCCTTGGTCTTTCGCAGTAAAAGCTCTATTCCGCTGACTTCCGAAATGGTGGAAAAACTTCGTGATGAGCGTCTTTCCTCCGTGTTTCAAGGTGTTCGTGCCAAGCGCGAATGAAAACATTCTTTGACTCAAACGTCATCATTGCCTCATGTATTGAGGAGCATGAACACCACGAGCGAGCACTGGAACTCTTGGAGCGCGTGCTTGGTGGCGCGGACACCGGCACCACAAGCGCCCATGCGCTCGCCGAGGCGTATGCTGTCATGACACGCCTGCCCAAACCGCTTCGCGTTGCCCCCAAAACCGCCGCTTTGCTCCTAGAGGAGAATTATCTGAAACATTTTGATATTGTGGAGCTTACTGGAAGTGAGTACGGGCGACTCATTATCGGTGCGGGCCAGGCCGGATGGGTGGGCGGTCTTATCTACGATGCAATCCATGTGTCCTGTGCCACCAAAGCCGCAGTTCAACGCCTGTATTCATGGAACGCGCATCATCTTCAGACGGTCGCTTCGGAGGAATTCCGCTCGCATATCGTGGTGCCGTGATATAATTCCGGCTAGCGATGGCATTATCCTTCTGCCCTTGCGCTGTTTACTCACGCCGGAACATATTCGAATGTGCAAGGCCAAAATTTAAATGCGATTTAATGGATAAAAAAAGTCCAGCTTCATACTTATAACTGAGACTCACCTTCAAAAACGGACTTTTTCCGTTGGTGTATGTGGTGAGGCATTAGACATAAATATGAAAACAATAGTAATAATAATGGGAAATGTGGTTCTAATCATCGTGTTATTGGTGAGTCCAATAATGGAACCAGTCCCACAACATCACACGGTTGAATCATGGTATCAAACCGATCCCGTCCCGTCATTGGTTATGCCTGTGACAGGATCGAGTAACCGTTAATAGGTGAAATGTCCCGTAGATTGATAGTTCAATCTACGGGGGGGAGGATGGATATCAACGCCGCATGAAAAGACGGCACGTACGTGAGAACCATACCATCTCAGGCGCGCCTGGCCGGTGGCGGCGAAAATCTAGCGGCCTTCGAGAACCAAACCGAAAGGCCACTCTCATTGCGATATGCGCCAGGAACAGTCGTGCGAGGGGAAACTTTGGCGCGGGTTCCCAGTGAACCTTTTTTATCTCCATCGGGATGCCAATTATGCAATGCCATGGTGACACTTACAAGGACACCGACCGCTTGCCGAAATCGCACAGTATCATGGGAGTCGCTGCTTTCGAAAAACGCCGCAATATCGGGAATGGCCTCAAAGTCACGAATGACACCGGCCAGGGCCGGGCGGTCATGGTGCAACTCGGACTCCATCATCCGTCGCTGATGGTCGGGTTGCTCAAAAAAACTAATCGTGGCACTCCAAGGGATTCGGGGAGATTCCGCCACATCTTTAAATCTGCGGCCAAGTTTATCGCTGTTAAACATATCTTTAAGGTTTATCATAAATTAAATAACCGCCATTATCAAAAGGTCCACTATCTACACCTCCATATATACACTCTGTAAAAACCGTTTGCAAAACAAAAATACAAAAATCTTTCTGGTCAGAAGTGGGATTAGCTCTGGAGCCGAGATTCCGGCGATTAGCGCACAGATGCCTTTCGTTCTACGGAACTTCACCTTCATTTCTGTTCGGCACTTGTCCCGTAGTCCTTTTTGTTCTAAAGCCCAATCATAATTTGAAGCTGTCACCAAGCGTTTCAAGCGTTGCTGATGGCGTTACTAGTCGGGCGTTTTCACCTGTGTAACCGGCTACCAACCGGCAAAAGGGGCGGGGATCATCTCCCGCATGAAAACGACCCGTAGAGCGTGGTGCCACGAGAGTGGCCCGCCACGTTCGAGAAGGGCTTCGCGGCCTAATGTCTCGCTTCCAGCGAGGAGTAATTCCGCGATTCTACTTCATGGCAAATGTCGTCCCGTAGAGACGGGGCGACCGGGAAAAGCTTTCCGGCGCGCGTAATCCAGCGCGTGCCAATGGGAAGCCGGTTTGTTTAAAGCGGGTGAGCTGATAGGCGAGCGCCTGAAGCTAATCCCGTCAGTGGGATTCGGACCATAGCCTTATGGGCAAATCGGGTGAAAGTCCCGTGAGGTTCGATTAACGCTGCCGATGCCGGGAGCCTGTAGGATGGCAACATCCACAGCCGGAAATGACAATTCCGGCGTTCGCCAGAAATGGCGACGGTGAAAAGCTCAACGGTGAGAGCCCCAACAAGGGGTTATCGGTAATTTGATTGAGAGGCGGAGCCGAATAGGGAAAAAGCATCATGGACGGGTAGGGGAGAACTTCTCGTTTCTACTCCCCGAAAACGGCTGAAAGGTCCAGCCGGTGACTATGGAAAGGGGGGACCCTTTTGCATACCCTGATGCGCTGCTCGCAAGAGCTACCAACGCGACTCAATCGAAAAAGGACATTCCTAACCGGGTAAGGAGTATGGCGGCCGGAAGTGATGAGCCGGTGCCTGGGTGTCAACCAGGTGGTTCAAAGGCCAGACTCTGGAAGAGTGCCGCAATTGTAGGAAGGCCGGAAACGGTCTGCGCAAACGTTGCAAGGCAGTAACGGGTGCGCTGGTGTGCTTACGGGTGGTGCCGGGCACTTAAACCAGAACGAAAGCGGTGACGGGTTGAAAACCCGACTAGTATACGCGCCGGAGCGGCGGAAGGGGACTTCCCCGCTCCGGCTTTGGGGAAACAAGCGCGCGTAAAACGGAGAGGTCCGGGAGGAAATTTGCGTTTTACTGGCGAGTATGATGGCCAAACAGCAGAGGTGTTGTCTGAGGTTTTTAGCTGGCTTGAAGCGCGACTTCTATAATTAGGCAACCTCCATTGCAGAAACGAGGGCCGAAGGCCCTGCGTTCGCGTTGGAGCGCCCGCCGGAGGAGTGCGACAAAAAGCGACAGCCTGATGTTTTTACGAAGGCTTTCAGGTTTCAGCGCATTGACGATTCAATGCGAGGCGGTTTGCAGAATTGGCAAAGCCAATGCTATGCAAAATGTTATGGCTTTCGGAGGATTGTGCCTTAAAAACAATCCTCCAACCTTTTTAAGCATCAAAACAGGCGTGGGCTATCAATACATAGCGAACAACCTGGCCGGATTCATTCAGCAACTCGCCGTCGGCTATCTGGCGCGAGGGTACCTCTTTTATGTCTGTGGGGAAATTCCAGCGGGAAAAGATCCTGCAAAAACGGACAGAAAACTCCTGGAACGATACGGCATCGCTCAGAGCAAGCATCAGCGATACCGGCGAAAGCTTTACGGGATGGCCAACGTGCAATATTTGCGGTGGGGTCGGTTTTTCGTCCTCATGGCCACCCACGGGCAACACTCTTTTTTCAAGGAGGAGGAAAAATCTATCCGAGATTTCAGGGAAACTCCGTTCAAGGTGGGCGGTTATTCCATCGGTTACCGGAGAGGGCAGGGGAGATGGCACCCATCGGTCCGAATTGAACTTAGTCACTACCGAGAGTTAAAAGCCTTTTTTCTGGAGATTGCGGTGCATAGAAGTGGACCCGCAATCGAGGCGGAATTCTGGGGGTTAAACTTGGAACCTTATGCGCCTGTTCGGGCGCAACTTTTTTCAATTCTTCGGTTGGTAAACCGCGCACGAAAGGCGGCGGGGTTTGATCCGGTGAATGGCGTTCCATTTCGAACCAAGAGGGTGCCGGTAAAGCCCTTTGGTTAGGGAGGTTGGCGGGGAACTGCGGGTACGGAGGATAGTTCTTTCCGAAAGGGAGAGGGGTTTGGGGCGGGGGAACTTAACGCCCCAAAATGCAACAGCAAGCACTACACTCTTAAGCTCAGCACGACGATCCGAGCCAACAAAAAAGGGGCGCGGAAACGCGCCCCGCTTCCATGTTAGTACTCGCTTGCAAGCAGGATTGTCTTGCCGTTTGCACCGTATCCGTTTGCGCAAACGTAAAGCCTTATTTCTTCAAGCGGGAAGTCCGTGTAAGAGATTGTCTTGCGGTAAA
>Ga0172367_10009503_pt1 | contig 10660 bp, 8 predicted proteins | sample Lak10m_FD_114542 | JGI IMG/M metagenome (GOLD analysis project Ga0172367, IMG submission 114542) | Freshwater microbial communities from Kabuno Bay, South-Kivu, Congo - kab_022012_10m | ecosystem: Environmental > Aquatic > Freshwater > Lake | place: Democratic Republic of the Congo: South-Kivu...
ATCTGCGAGAAGTATTCCTACGACGGGCAATGGTATGAGGGCGAGCGTCATGGCCAAGGCACATGTACGTATCCCGACGGTTCAACGTACGTAGGCGATTATTCTCAAGGCAGGTTTCATGGCACCGGAACCCAGCGACTACCGAACGGAAAAATCTCTTCGGGGCAGTGGAGAGGCGGACAGTTTCTTGGATAGCGATCAGATGAAGGTTTAGTGACCGAGGTGTTGTCGTTCTAAGCTGCATACCCAGTTGAATTGCGTGTGCCGAGCACGCCGTCAAAACTGAATTCTTACTCTCGCGTATCTTTCTTTGATCTTTGACTAAGCTCTCTGTGCCGAAGTGTTCTCTCAGATGAATTCACCTGTCAAAACCCGATATTTACTTACACATTCTCTTACACACAGCTTAGTGACACGCGTAAGTCTTTGATGGCCAACAGGGATTGCTGAGTCCAGTCTTCTCATAATCCCTTGGTCCGCAGGTGTGAATCCAAGCGGGCCCAGTCTTACAAATCAATGAGATGCGAAGTCACTCGCTATTCGGTAAACCACCGCATCGACCGTGATGCCGTGGAGTTCGATGCGGTTGGCGTGAATGCCGTCATTTAACGCGCCAAGGGATTCGGCGACCTTTCGGCTCGCAATGTTGTCGGGATGACAAAGGATTTCGAGCGTCGTTAATTGAAGCTCAGAGAATGCGAATTCGGCTGCCTGCCGAGCCGCCTCCCGCGCAATCCTTCGCCGCGTCCAAGGCGTGCCCACCCAATAACCAAGGTTTCCCGTCTTGGTTTCCCAGTCGATCTTGTTGACGCCGACTCCGCCAAGAACTTCATTGCTGACGCCGTTAACGATAGCCATCGGGAATTCACTTCGATGTGACCAAACTTTCAATGAGTGGCTGATCCAGTCGTCGGTGTCGTTCCGGGCATACTCGAGCCTGCACCAAGGCAGCCAGACGCTCAATTCCGTAACGGATTGTCGCACCAGCCGATAAAGCTTATCGGCATCGTTGCTCTCCCACGGCCTAATGCAGATCACGCCGCCGACTTTTGCTTACGCAGCCACTCTTGCAGCGCGGCGTCCATACGCGATTGCCAGCCTTCGCCTGTTGCGCGAAAACGCGCGACCACTTCAGGTGACAACCTGATGGTGATGCGCTCCTTGGTCGGTGCCTTCTGCGGCCCTCGGACGCCCACCTTGCGCCTAACTGACGCTGGGAGCGCTTCTCGAGCCGTTCGAAATCCCTTCAGATCGGTAGAGGAGAGTTCTCGAACCTCTCCCTTCGAATCAGTCAATGATTTGCGTTTTTTCATAACGTCTAACCTCTCGAGCGTTGGCTTTACGAAAGCTGATGACACGAATGCCATCGTCAGTCTCGACAAAGCACAGAACATGAAGGCGATCGCGCAGCATTCCCAAAGCGACGTAGCGCGTCTCGCCGTAATCGTGCCGATCATCGACGGCATACAGGGCATTCTCAAAATCAAAGTCTGCAGCCGCCAGAAACGAAAGACCGCGGACGCGGATATTCCATTCGTCTTTAGCTGGATCGAACGAGATACGCACGGGTTAAATTGTACATACAATTAAAGTATTCCGCTACCCGTTAGCGGAATACGGGGATCGGGCATCAATACGGCGGTTTACCCTATTTCCAGCGTCAAAACCCGATATTTACTTACACATTCTCTTGCACACTGCTTATTGACACGCGTAAGTCATTGAAGGCCAACAGGGATCTCTCAGTCGAGTCTTCTCATAATCCCTTGGTCCTTGGTTCGAATCCAAGCGGGCCCAGTCTTACAAATCAATGAGTTAGATTTCTATTGATTTGGCTTTTTACTTCAGTGGAAAAGCAATCCCTTGAAGTAAGTTCGAAGCCCCAATCAATCAACCGCTTACGATCGCAGGTCGCTTACACACCTGCTTGCACACTCGGGCTTGAAAAGTGTCTCTTTGATCAATCGCAGCTACGTCTCAGTTTCTGAACTCATCGAGTTCAATTTGATAGCGGTTTACCTTGTCATAAAAGGTCTTTCGCGGAATCTTGAGTATCTCTAGCGCGTTCTTGACGCTGCCACCGTTCGCCCTAAGCGCATCTCGGATCAGACTCGCTTCAAATCTATCGACCCTGTAGGGAAGCGCGGGAATCGTGCGGTCGGCTGCGGCCGTATCTAAGCGATCGATTCCGAGTACTACTCGATCGGCAAAGTGACTGAGCTCGCGGATATTTCCGGGCCAGGAGTGCTCCATCAACGTATTCCGAACACTTTTGCTGAGTGATGGCGGATTTCTCTTCAATCGAGACGCTGATTTCTCAAGCAGTTCGATGAACAGAGTAGCGATGTCTTCACGACGCTCGCGAAGCGGCGGTAAGTGCAGCGTGACGGTATTGAGCCGGAAGAATAAGTCGGAGCGAAATCGATCTTCCTTGCACATTTGACCGAGATCTTGTGTTGCCGCCGATACGACTCGACACGAAATGTCTCTGCTACTCGTTGCGCCGAGCGCTGTAACCTGCTTTTCCTCCACGGCTCTAAGCAAACGCCTCTGTGCAGTGAGCGGTAAGGTATCGATACTATCCAGAAATAGCGTTCCCTTGTCTGCCGCGGTAATTCTTCCGGGCTTGAGTCGTCTAATTCCCGAAACCGTTTCTTCGATACCGAATAGCTCCACCTCGATCAGAGACTCTGGGAGTGAGGCACAATCGATAATGGAGAGTGGCCTTGCGGCTCGGTGTGACAATTTATGGAGCGATGCAGCGACCGACTCCTTTCCGGTTCCGGTTTCCCCGATGATGAGGACGCTGACATCCGTGTTGGCAATTTCGCGAACGAGGGTGCGCAAATTTGATATTTGCTGACTCTCCCCGTGTAGCGGTAGCGGTATGCCAACGTCACGACTATTTGATCGAGTCTTTCGGTTCTCAATCACCAGTCTTCGATAGTCGATTGCGTTACGGACACTCGTAAGTAGTCGTGAGGGCGAGAACGGTTTAGAAATGAAGTCATATGCACCTTCCCGCATCAGGTCCACCGCCTCCTGAAGCTCGCCATGCCCGGTAATTAAAATGACGGGAAGATCGGGATCGACCTCGGCGAGTTTCCGAAAGAGCTGGCGACCATCGGCACCGGGCAGTCGAATATCCGTTACGACGACTCCGTCAAGATCTGGCCCAAAACGAACGGAGCCGCTTTCGACTGATTCGAAAGCCGTGACGGTGAAACCTTCCAATTCAAGGGACTGGGCGGTTGCATCTCGAACAGCCGCGTCGTCCTCAAACAAGAACACGTTTCCAGTCGGAATACTTTTGTTCACGTCTTGTATCCTGGAAGAGTTACGACGAATGCGGCACCCGTTACGCTGGGATCAAACTCAAGTGAGCCGCCAAGGTCTGAGGCGATATCGCGACTAATAACGAGCCCTAGTCCTAAGCCAAGTGGCTTGGACGAAGAGAATGGTGAAAAAAGGTCAGCGCGTCGGTCGACAGCGACGCCTGGGCCATTGTCAGCGACTCTGATCCAAATGTTGTTTTCTGTTCGTCCGCTTTCTATGGTGATTGTCGGATTTTTGGTATCCGCTAAAGCATCCGTGGCGTTTTGGATGAGATTAACTAATATCTGTTCCAGTCGCGTTCGGTTCGCAAAGGTCTCCCCTGTTTCAGGGAATGTTGGGCGAAGGATACGTATACGTCGCAGCTTTAGAGATTGCTCCAAAAGTAGCTGAGAGCCATCGATAGCCGCTCGAACTGCCAGTCGCTCTTTGGTGCCCGGCGAGCGCCTGGAGAACTCACGAAGTTCTTGCGTGATCAGACCGATACGCTCGGTCAACGAGACGACTGACTCTAGCGCGCGAAGGGCGGCACCAGAGTCTCCGCGTGTAAATAGTGTTTTCGCGTTATCGACATAGGTGCGTATCGCAGCGGTCGGTTGGTTAATTTCATGCGCAACGCCAGCAGAGATTTGTCCGAGAATCGCTAGTCGATTAGCTTGCGTGAGATTTTCGCGAAGTGTTTGAACGGTCGCTTCAGATCGGGTCCGCTCCTCAATCTCCCGTAGCAGTCGATTATTAGAGTCTTCAAGCTCAGCGGTTCTCTGAGTAACCAAACGTTGGAGCTCGGCGCGTTGCAATACGCGACGACGACGTGATTCGGTTAGTAAGTAGAGCATGATGACCGCGAGAAGCCCGAGCAAGCCGCCGATAGAAGCGCCTGCGATACTCGATGTCATGATGGAAGAGCTAATGTTGCGACGTAACACTAGGCTCCAGTCTTGATACGGAGTCGGCAGCGAGGTCGAAATCCATCCGTCCTGAATTGTTTGAGAGGGATTGTACGTCGAGAAACGCTTTGACTGGACAGAGGTTAGAAATACGATTTGCTCTTGGTTTAAAACCAGCGTTTCTTCCTCAGGTTTTTGCCAAGTGTTCTCTAGTTCTGTGAACTCAACTTTTGTGACGATAACGCCGCGACCCTCACGCAGACGTTGAGCAAGATAGAGGCCGGGAATACCGCTCACGGTACCTTGAGCAAATAACTCTCCGGCACCAGTTTTCATCGCATCGCGGAAGTAGGGGCGAAACGAGTAATTCTGGCCGATAAATGTATTTACCGAACGGTGGTTACTTGCGGCCCGAGTGATACCGTCCCCATCGATCAGATAAAGCGTTGCAGTCCCGTCGGTTTGTGCGAGCTGCTCAAAATCTTCGTTGAGCGATTGAATGACTTGCTGTCGGACGGACTCTGGGGTTTTACGGTCAACAGCGATTCCGAGCTGGGGGTTGCGAGCCAGCGTGGTGGGTAGTAGCCGGTGTCGTTCTATCTCACTCCGAAGGAGCTCCCTACGCAGAACGACATCCACGCCAAGTTGTTGTGTCTGTTGCCGTAGCTCAAAGCGACTGCCGAGCAGACTCCCAAGCCAAGTGGCCATCCCGACGACTAGGGGCGCGGCGAGAATCCAGTAAAAGCGTGGTTGACGTTTAGGCATAAAACGGATGGCGCCAAGAATAGGGCGATTGGCGAAAATCTGCACACATTCGTCATTCGATGGGCGAGAAACCGCACAAAAAATCCATATAAAACTCGATAAATCAGGGGGTTAAGTGATGCTTGTCGGTCGTTGAGTCCGTCTGAGGTGGTGGATTACGCTGATGCCGTGAGCGCCTCACTCCAAACGATCCCAGCCTCCGCCGTCCCGTGGTGGCGTTCACTCTACGCTCAGGTCTTGGCTGCCATCTTCGTCGGCGGTGCATTGGGGCACTTCGCTCCGGAAATCGCGGTGCAATTGAAGCCGCTTGGCGATGCGTTCATCAAGCTCGTCAAAATGGTGATTGGGCCTGTGATCTTTTTGACCGTCGCCGGTGGCATCGCTGGGATGAGTTCCCTTGGGCAGCTTGGGAGCACGACTGGGAAGGCATTGCTCTATTTCTTTACCGTCTCCACCTTCGCGCTCGTTATCGGTCTTACCGTCGCCAATGTAGTTCAGCCTGGCGCCGGTATGAACGTTGATCCGGCGACTCTCGATAACACTGCCGTCGGAACATATGTTGGGAAAGCGGAAGAGCAGACTGTTACGGGATTTTTGCTATCTATCATCCCGGAAACCTTTGCTGGGGCTTTGACGGGCGGTCAGATCTTACCGGTGTTATTCATCGCCGTGATATTCGGAGTAAGCGTTGCATCGCTGGGCGAGACGCGCAATCGGATCGTTTCCGCACTACATGACATTAGCGAAGCGTTCTTCCGAATGGTGTCCATTTTGATGAAGTTTGCACCGATCGGCGCTTTTGGTGCGTTTGCGTTCACGATCGGAAAATATGGGATCGATAGCGTTGCCAATCTCGCTGCTCTAATCGTGACGTTCTATGTCACCTCCGCGCTATTCATTGCAATTGTCTTGGGGCTCATTGCGTACGCTAGCGGCTTCTCGCTCTGGAATTTGTTGCGATATCTCAAAGAAGAGATCTGGCTCGTGATCGGCACGAGTTCCTCAGAGGCGGCATTGCCATCGCTGATGCGGAAACTCGAAAGTGCGGGATGCTCAAAGTCAGTCGTCGGTCTTGTAGTGCCGACGGGCTACTCATTCAATTTAGATGGCACCAACATCTACATGACCTTAGCGGCGCTTTTCATCGCCCAGGCAACCGGCATCGACTTGTCGCTTCAAGAAGAGTTACTCCTGCTGCTTGTGGCAATCGTGAGCTCGAAAGGTGCAGCTGGCGTAACCGGCGCTGGGTTCATCACATTGGCCGCTACGCTGGCTGTTGTGCCGAGCGTTCCAGTGGCTGGCATGGCGCTCATCCTCGGAATTGATCGCTTCATGTCTGAGTGCCGAGCGGTGACCAATTTCATCGGAAATGCCGTTGCGACGATCGTGGTAGCTCGTTGGGAGAACGCGCTCGATCGGAGTGCATTGGAAAGGGTTCTCGGAAAACTAAAGTCATAAAGATTTACGGAAGAGGGTCTGATATGCGTAAACCAAACGGACTGGATAAGTTGGCTCATCGCAGGAAAACGATTTATGCAGCAGTGAGTTCGCTGCTTGCGATAGCTGGATCTGTCGCTCAAGGGCAGCAGCGTTCCGAGTCGGTCACCGCGACAGTTGACGACCTTCAGGAGGTCGTTGTCGTTGGCTCTCAGATCAAGGGAAGGATTACCGAAGCCGTTCCTGTCACGTTGATTACTGAGGATGACCTCCAGTCAATCGGCGCTGTTAGCGGAGACGATCTCTTCCGAAGCGTTCCTCAATTCGCCGATACGAATTTCAATACGTCCAATAGTGCGCAAACGACAAACGCAGCGCGCGGCGATGTGGGGTCAGCGGATCTCCGCACTCTCGGCATCGGTAATACCTTGGTACTCATAAACGGTCGACGAACCGTGAATCACCCGACTAGCCAGGCGCTAACGAATACAAACTCAGTTCCCGTGCTGACATACAACACGAACGCTATCGCGGGAACAGGACTTAGTAGAGTCGAAGTGCTATTGGACGGCGGAGCCGCTTTGTATGGCTCTGATGCTGTCGCTGGAGTGGTTAACACCGTTACGAAGAGAGCGCAGGATGGATTGAATGTGTCTGTCCAGTACGGTGGCGCTGAGTCTACTCACCTTCGAGAGCTTCAACTCAATCTTTCCGGTGGTAAAAACTTCTCATGGGGAAACATTTCCGGCACTTTCGAATACACCGATCGAGAGGCGATGCTTGCGGAGGATTCAACCCTTACCGCGTTCGATGATCGCCGCGCTCTTTTTGCAAACTACCCGAACTACGCGGCGCTGACGGGCTCGGATACCAGAAATACTCGAGGAGTCTGGCCGAACCTTTTTACCAACGGGCAAGTTAGGGCAGGAACTACTGCATTAACCAGCACAGCCGGTGCATTTCATATCAGGCCGACGAGTTTCGGAAGTTGCACGCGCGATCTAGGAAACGGCATCTGTTTGGTCAATACCGCATTACCGACGACGGGCGTATTTAGAGATTTGCGGTATGACACCAGTCGGGGTACCTCTGTGCTTCCCGAAGTCACTCGATCTAACACGTTCTTAACCGGAGAACGTGAACTCACTGACAGCCTCACGCTCTTTGGAGAGCTCGGGTTTTATCAAGCCTCGTCGTTCCGGCTCCAGCCAGCAGTAATCAATCTATTTCGGATTTGGGTCCCTGCAACCAATTATTGGAATCCGTTTGGACCGACCACGTTACCTAACGGGCAAGCCAATCCCAACCGCCTTCCAGGACTTACGAATGTCTCGACTGCGGGTATCCCGGTTCGAATCGACAACTATCGATTTGCTGATGCTGGTCCTCAGTATGTGGACGTCGATAACTATCAGGCCCGCGTTTTAGTCGGAATCAAAGGAAAAAAATTGGGTTTTGAGTGGAACTCTGCTTTGGTCTATGCAGAAGCGGAGGCGAGCGACATCTCAAATAATGTGAATACGACAGCGCTCCAAAAGAATTTAGCTTTATCGACCCCGGACGCGTACAACATGTTCAATGGCGGGTGTTTGAATGACCCGACGTATGGAGACTGCACGCCGAGCTCGCAAACCGCGATCGACGCTATAAAGATGAGTCTCCGTCGAGACACCCGTACAACGTTCATGATGGTTGACTTCAAGGCTTCCCGAACGGATCTCGCCACTTGGAGGCCCGGAGACATCGGCGTTGCGTTCGGTGCGGAAGTGCGTAAAGAGACGCAGCGCGATGATCGCGATTCAAACGTTGACGGATCGATACCCTTCGTCGATGCGGTAACCGGTGCCGTTAACCTCAGTAACGTCGCAGCCGTCAGCCCAAATCCGGACTCTGGTGGATCGAGAGACGTCAGCGCCGCGTATTTGGAGTTTGCTGTCCCGCTGGTGTCGGATGATATGAATATCCCTCTTGTACGTAATCTCGAAACCCAGGTCGCTGGACGAGTCGAGAATTACAGTGACTTCGGTGATGTCGCGAAGCCGAAGTTTGCGCTCGCGTGGGATATCGTTTCTGGGTTGAGAGTGCGTGCGTCTTACTCGCAAGGCTTCCGCGCACCAAACCTTGAGACGACTACTGTACCGCTCATCTCAAGAAATACGACCAACCAAGATTATGTGAAATGTGAAGTCGACGTTCGTGCGAAGCGAATCGCCTCGTTTGCCACTTGTGCGAGATCTTTGAGCTTCCAGCGTCGTATCGCAGGTAATTCGGACTTGGAGCCGGAGGAGAGCGAAAATAAGTCAGTCGGACTTGTGTTTGAGCCGAAGTTCCTTCCTGAGTCTTTGGGCGGTTGGACGATGACGATTGACTACTGGGATATTCGCCAGAAAGGCATCGTCGGAATCCTTGGGCCTCAAGGAACAATAGCTCTCGATTACCTGGCTCGTCTGAACGGATCGACTAACCCGAACGTCGTTCGTGCGCCCGCGAACGCGGATGACACCGCGTTTTTCGGATCGTCGGGACTTGCCCCAGCGGGTCAGATCCTCGCGATCGACGATAAGTACGTGAATCTTCAGCCCCAGAAAGTGCGGGGTCTTGATATCGCGCTGGTATGGACTCTCGACGACACGCCGATCGGTGATTTCTCGGTCAAACTCAATGCGACAAAGATGCTTGAGTTTCAGCGAGATCCGGGCCCAGTGATTGAAGGACTTTTGGAAGCCCGGGCGAAGGGGCAGATAAACGCCGCGACGGCACTACCAGAGGGCACGGACCTAATTCGCCAAGGCGGTCGACCGGAATGGCGTGGCACGGGCTCTATTACATGGTCGAAGGGCGGATTTCAGATCGGAACATTCCATCAGTACACCAGTGACTATGACGAAATCGGGTTTTTAGATGCTACGGGTGTGCCATGGCTCGTTCGGTCACAGTTGACCCACAACCTGTATCTCCAATACAAGACCGATAAATCGCTCGGTATGTTTAGTGATACACGGATCCGAATGGGTGCGCGGGATATCACCAACGAGGGGCCCCCGTTAACTTCCGGTGGATATGATGGTTTCTTATCGCGCCCGTACGGCCGATATTTCTATATGAGCTTAAGTAAGAACTTTAAGTAACAGATGATCGATATGCATCTCCGCAGACAAATAGGGCGCCACGTTGTGGCGCTTCTATTGCTCGTTGTTATCGCCAGTAACAATGTCCTAGCGGAGAGCGGCAACGTAGAGCGCACGCCGAAGCGGCTGCTCTATGTTGGTAACAGTTTCTACTACTACAACAACTCGTTACACGGACACGTTAATCGATTGCTCGCTTCGGCGTTACCGAAGAGCGACAGAGAAGGGTTGCAGAGCTTTTCTGTAACGATCAGTGGCGGTCATCTGAAATGGCACAATATTGGTGCTTATTTGGATGCCGGCATCGGCGATAGCGCTTTTAACGAGAACAACGAAGTCGTTGCGGATGCGCAGCCCGTCCGATTCGATGCGGTTTTGATGATGGATTGTAGTCGGTGTCCATACGATGAGGGAACGCGAACCATCTTCCATCAGCAGGTACGCAAGCAAGGGGAAATAATTAGAGATCGAGGCGCAACGCCTCTTCTTTTCATGACTTGGGCGTACTCAGATAAACCCGAGATGATTGATATTCTCGCGCGTGAATACACTCGGGCTGGAGAAGAGAACAATATGCGGGTAGTGCCTGCTGGCTTGGCGTTCGCTCGCGCGATAAAGGCCCGGCCCAATTTGGCCCTTCATACTCCTGATCGTAGACATCCCAGCCCGTCGGGAACATACCTCGCTGCGTGTACGGTGTTAGCCTCTGTTTATAAAATAGATCCTCGTGGTAATAAGTATACGGCGGGGCTACCGGAGAGCGACGCCCGGTTTCTCCAAGCAGTGGCATGGGATGTTGCAAGTGAAGCTAAAGGTTCTAGCGATTGATTAGCTGAAAAACGGAATTCTCACACTCCCGCCCCTATCGTTGATCTTTGACTAAGCTCTGCGTGCGAAAGTTTTTTTGCTCAATATAAAGATCTGTCAAAAACCCGATATTTACTTACACATTCTCTTACACACTGCTTATTGACACGCGTAAGTCATTGACGGCCAACAGGGATTTCGAACTCCAGTCTTCTCATAATCCCTTGGTCCGCAGGTGTGAATCCAAGCGGCCCCAGACTTTCACCGAAGACAGACTCACAGCCTATACGATCCTCGTGCGGG
>Ga0172367_10009504_pt1 | contig 10660 bp, 12 predicted proteins | sample Lak10m_FD_114542 | JGI IMG/M metagenome (GOLD analysis project Ga0172367, IMG submission 114542) | Freshwater microbial communities from Kabuno Bay, South-Kivu, Congo - kab_022012_10m | ecosystem: Environmental > Aquatic > Freshwater > Lake | place: Democratic Republic of the Congo: South-Kivu...
GGAAGCGCTCACAGCAACCAGCGTTGCCCTACTCACTATTTATGATATGGTGAAGTCGGCCGAAAAAGGCATGGTCATTGGCGAGATTCAATTGCTTGAAAAACAAGGTGGAAAATCGGGGCACTGGCTTGCGACGAAGTAACCACTAACTGATAAAACCCAGCTTTCCATCAAAATCAGTCAAAAATAGCCATTTGTCCTAAATTTGTCCTAAAAAAGGGCTGAGAATGGCGACATTCCGCAAGCGCAGCGGGAACTGGCAAGCGAGAATTACTCGTAAAGGCTATGAAACGCTGTGTAAAACTTTCCCCTCAAAAAAAGATGCTGTGTTTTGGGCAAGAAGCATTGAAAGCAATATTGACAAAGGGGCTTACAAAAATCTTCGCTATGCCCAAAAAGTAACATTCCAAGAACTTGCCGAACGCTTTATGGTTGAAGTATCTCCATCCATGCGTGGGGCCGTTGATGACATCTATCGTCTTCGCGCCCTAGCCAAACGCCCTATCAGTAAGCTCAGCTTGACTGAATTAACACCAACTAAATTAGCAGCGTATCGCGACCAGCGATTGAAAGTCATCGCTGCTGGGACAATGCTCCGCGAACTTTCTTACTTCTCATGCATCATCAATCACGCAAGACGCGAGTGGGGACTAAACATTGATAATCCAGTTGCCATGATTAAGAAGCCTCGAATGCCAGATGGCAGAACGCGGGTACTAACTGAGGATGAAAAAATACGTATTATCTCTGTCCTCCAACAATCACGACCTTGTAAATGTAATATTTGGCTGACAGCAGCGATAGAGTTTGCCATAGCAACTGCTATGCGGCTTGGGGAGATTACGTCGTTGTTATGGAAGGATGTAGATTTAAACAACAGAACAGCTTTTCTGCCCATTACTAAAAACGGCAGGTGCCGCTATGTGCCACTGTCCAATAAAGCTATCAAAATTCTTGAAGCATTACCGCGTGAAGGAGAAAGAGTTTTCCCAGTGAATAAATTATCTTTATCCACTGCCTTTACTAGGTACTCACGCAAAGCTGGGGTGGAAGATGTACGTTTTCATGATTTGAGGCATACAGCGATTACTGCTATGTCAGGAAAACTTAGTAATGTAATTGAGCTATCCAGCGTCACTGGTCATAGGTCACTATCAATGCTCAAACGCTATATCCACTTAAATATTGGTGAGCTTGCCAAGAAGTTAGATGATTAACTACACCCTAATACCAAATAAAGAAGTGTCTAGTTACTAGACGCTTTGTTTAATTAAATTTGATTGTTAATTAAACTTTATGTAATATATATAACACTAATTGTTGCAAAAGTAACAATTTGAAGGGGATGTGATATGACAAGACAAAATACAGATACCAAAGGGTTAGATGGAGCGGTAGATCGGGCAAAAATCAGCTTAATGTTGATGCAGTTATTCGATCACTGGAAACTCAACAACGAAGAAAGCTTGGCATCATTAGGTTTATCAACTGATAACCGAGGGGCATTGTCACGCTACAGAAAAGGCGAGCCCATTGCTGCTAATCGAGATATGTTAGACCGAGCTGGCAATCTATTAGCAATCCACAAAGACTTAAGATTGCTATTTCCTGAAAACAGAGATTTAGCGTACGCATGGATGAAAACACCAAATAAAAGATTTCTTGGAAAAACTCCTGTTCAAATGATTGCAGATATGGGCTTCCCTGGATTGCTTTATGTTAGAAGCTACTTGGATAGGGCTCGCGGACAATAATGAGCCTTACGTTTTCTTCTGTTCAGCTACTGGATGTTCATCAAGATTTATATAGGAACATCATATCGCTTCGCAAAAGTGAGTATCTGTTTGATGATTTATCAGATGACCCCGAAGCGTGGGATTCTGCCCAAAAGTTAGAACTGGAAACCAAGCCTAGCTTTTTTGAATCTCATCAGCCAGTAATTCACCGACCTTTCGAAGAAGCCGATTGGCATAACGCTATTGGGTATCCATTCACCAAGCTATCTGAAAGTAGATTTTCAGATGGCTCTTTTGGTGTCTGGTATGGTTCTGACACACTAGAAACAACCATCTATGAAACGGCATATCACTGGACATTATTCTTGAGCGATGCTGGATATTCTGCTGAAGGCATTGTATGCCACAGAAAAATCTATCAAGTTAGATGTGACTCTGCATTAATAGACTTAAGGCCAATACTAGAAAGCTGTCCTGAGATAATTCATCAAAATGACTATACAGCGACACATGAACTAGGAAGCAAAATTCACAGAGAAGGTCATCCAGGATTGATTACAGCTTCGGCAAGGGTGGCTGGCAATGTATATGCGGTTTTTAATTCAAATGTTTTATCTGACCCTAGACATAACTGCTATTTGAAATACACCACAACCAGCAAAGGCATCGAAGTACAAAAGCAAGAGAATGTTACTTTGCTGACTGTACCTAATTTTTAGCTTATGGAAGCGTCTAGCAACTAGACGCTTGTTCCAAAAAGATCTCCGCTTTAAGACATCCTAGCGTTAATCTAAGACGCCTAGTTTAGATCGACATTGGTGGCAATAAACACAGGTTTATGCGCACCGATGTTTCGACATAAGTGAACATCCAATGTCCATTCCTCAATAGTTTGATTATCAGGATCGTTGATGGTAATGAACAGTTCGCTAGTGCTTGGTGCGTAAATTGAATAACCATCGACTTTAGTTTTGAGTTTGGTTAATGGGTCATAGCGCACTAGCCAACTAAACAATAAATCTTCGTTTTCTGGAAAACCTGAACCACGTAGTTGTCGAATTACATTCATTTGTTCATCGCTTTTGGCTGATGCTTCCCAAGCAGCATATTGGTAGTAATCCACTAGATATTTACTGCTAGGATTTCTAAGTTCCACTGAGCCATTGAAGAATGCTCTGCGTAATTGATTCTTGCCAAACGTCGTGTTGAATTTCTCATTCATAAAACCTCTTACTGCTATTTCTCTTTCTATCATTTTCTTTTTTCCTTTTTCTTAAGTTGCGAGGTTGTGCTGGTTACAAAGGAGTCGAGACAAAAGACGTCGCGTTAGAGTTAAGTCGCAAGAGACAAGAGAAAAAGAAGTTGCTGTGTGGTGTTGCTAAGTCAGAGTTACTCATTTGTAACCCCTAGTGACCTAAGTAACTAAACTCAGTAGTAACTTTACTCATTAGCAACTTCTTTTATTTCTTCTTGCGACAAACTCAACTTTTGTAACCAAGCAACTCGCACAAGTATTTAGTCCTGTGTAAGAAAAACCGCTTAAAACTGGTGAAAAATGAGTCAAAACGAGAAATCGGAAAGATTTCGGTTGTCCATCAGCCGAATCTGACATTAACTTACTGAGTGCCCATTAACTAACAGGAGAAAACAAATGAGCACACTAGGTAATTTGAAGTTGGTCGCAGACACTAAACCCAAACAAATCTCAGCAATTCAACATCGCAGAAACAAGTTGATTCATCGTTTATGGGAACAGATTGAATTAGCTAAAAGCCAAATAGAAGGAACACAGTTTGTGGTAAAGAAATATCGCAGTATTGTTGACCGCGAAACAGGCTTAAAGAAACAAGTCGAAGTCCCTAAACGTATTCGTGAATGGTGGTTTAAGAACGAAACTGGCAAGGTATGCCTATCAATCAAATACGGCACTAGCGTACTAGAACTAGCAAAAGACAAACCCAGTATTGAAGTCGCTAACCCACAAGAATTGATCAAAGCATTAGAGACGATTAAACAGGCTGTGGCTGTTGGTGAACTAGATAGCCAGATAGAAACGGCGAGTACTAACTTAAGAGCTGGCTTTCAGCACTAGCGAAGGATGAAAATAATAAACCAAGCGTCTAGTAACTAGACGCTTGATAAATATTGTTATGTACAAATACCAAGCTCAAGTAAAAGTAAGTGGCGTGTGGATTAAAACCATTATCTATGCAGATAATCAGCTACACGCCAAGTTACTTGCGCAATACCAATATGGCATCAGTAACGTGCCATTTGCGCCCATTAAAATAGGATAAAAAAATATGCGTTTTTTTGAATTTTCTAGTGCTGTGAAGAAACCGCTAACACCTGATCAAGCACGAATCAAATCCATGCAGGATCAGGTCAAAAAATCACAGCAAGCAGTTAAAGCTGAGAGAGCCAGACAGAAAATTAAAGCTGGTCAAAAAGCTTTATCACAGCTTTAGACGGCAACCTTCTTAATCACTTCAAGCTTCTGTTCTAGGGTGTATCCAATAGTGCCGTAGGTATTGAATTCGGAGCCACCGCTAGAGTGTCCAGTAATGCTTTCAGCTAGCCTTGTTGGGATGTCATTACAAGCTTTAAGTCTGTCAATTAAGGCATGTCTAAATAAATGACTTCTAAATTTATATGGTTTTAAGGTCTTACGAATAATCGCCGAACAGCTATCGTTACCTCTATATCTCGCATAGTGTGGTACTAGCCATTTACTTCCATGTCTCTCAGCAAAAGCATACAAAGCTTTAGCAGCATCAAGTGATGCTCCATATAACGGCACGGCGCGAATGCTCGATTTTGTCTTTCTTTGACTTAATTCATTGGGTCTAACCCAAAGATGGGGGATCTCATGATCGAGAACGCAGTCTTCTAGTTTCGCAAATACAGGTTCAGATAGTCTTAACCCTGTATTCAACTGGACTAAAGCCACTAAACAATGTGCGCCTCGTTTACTGAGTAAAAATTCTTTAACTTTAAGAATTAGCTCTGGTGTGACAGTGATCATTTCTTTCGTGTCATCACCTTCGTTCGGAATTCTCACACCTCTAAATGGACTCAAACGATCAATATCTAGGTGTTTGAATGACATATTCAGCATGGCATTTAATATACCTACATGCTTTCTAACAGTAGATGTCTTGAGCCCTCTAGCAAGCAAAATGTCTCGATGCTGAACAATATGCCAATGCCTTAAATCTTCTAGAAGCATATCGCCAAAGACTGTTAGAAAAATATTAAAGTTTCTATCTAAATCAATTTGAAATTTACGTTGATGTGCCGCTGGACTTTCTTTTTTATATATCTCAAAAGCAGTCGTAATAGTCGGCTTTTGGATATTGTTTGGGTTCTTTAAATGATCTGAGATGAGCTTAGCAATAAACTGCTCTTCGAAATCGACCCCATTAACTTGAACTACCCTATCTATGTAATTCGACTTAGCTAATTGGAACTGATTAAAGTGAGAGATGTTGTTATTCATTTGTTTTCCTAGTTAATTAAAAAGGACAAACAAAATAAATTCTCTATTCAGTACTTTCTACCTATATTAATTTGGTAAAGAAAAGTACAATTTTCTTTACCAAAAACATAACCTATTGATTTTATTGTTTCTTCGCTAGTGCCTTTTTCGGTTGTCCATTTTTGTCAAAGAAAACAAAATGTATAAATACTTTTCTTTGATGGAGATATTAATTAATGGCACAAGCTAAAACATTTACACAATCAGAATTAGATCAAGTTCTTCGTTTCGTTAGCGCTCGAAAATACGCTTTAAGGGATAGAGCAATTATTTTGACCAGCTTTTGGTCAGGAATGCGTTGCGGAGAAATTTCTAAGCTAAAGATGGGTGACGTATTAAATGATGACGGTACACTTAAAAACGAAATTCGTTTAAGTGCGGAGCAAACCAAAGGTAATCAAGCTCGAATTGTGTTTATTCCACAAAAGCTCAAGGATGAATGGGCGAATTATCTTAAAACTCGCATGATGACTAACAGGGAAATACCTTTTTTCCACACAGATGACCGACTTGGATTTAGCCCCAATACGCTATGTCAGTGGTTCTTTTGGACTTATAAACGTGCTGGCATTAATAATGCTAGCAGCCATAGTGGAAGACGTACTTTTATTACTAATTTGGCTAATAAAGGCGTAGGTGTCCGTGTGCTAGCAAGTTTGGCAGGACATAAGAGTATTGCTGTGACACAACAGTATATTGATACAAACGATGATATTAAGAGAAATGCTGTGGAATTAATTTAAGAAAAGTGAGCGTCTAGTTACTAGACGCTATATCAAACCAAATCACTTTCACCCGCCACAAACGCTGGCATGCGTCGCCATGTATGACTTAATGGTTTGCGATAGTTTTCTTCTAAACGATTTCTTCTAATTACCTCATGCTTCAAACGGCTGCCGTACTGGTCTAGTAGCCAAAGGTGATATTCAGACTTTTCTTCACTTCCTGATAGTTTGGTGGCTGCTAAATAGTCTTGATGGTGTTCTTTGCCGAATGGCATAAATGACTCATTAAGTTTCGAAGCAGCGCCATTTGGGAATTTGCCAAACAAAAGATTATTCAGCGTGAACTTTCCTTTATATAAATACCTTCCAGTCAGGCTACTTAGCCTATCAAAAAGACGAGGTTCACCTTTACGATCTATATCTCGTAACTTCAAATGGGGCGATAGTTGTAGTCGATCACCAATTCTCCAGTTTTCGATATTGGGATAAAGCATCCGGTAAAGTAATACCCAAAACTCAATCTCAATTACTCGCAATCTATAACGTTTGGTATGAAGTTTTAGCTGAGCAGTTGTCGTGCTAGCTGAATCTAACCCACGACCATCGTGATACTCATTCAGTAATTTCTTTACCTGCTTAAGGATAGTTTCTTTGCGAATGGTAAGGGGTATTTCTAGATAAAGACCTTTCTCAATAAAGCTGTGCTTATCAAGATTGAAGAGGTCTAGCTTTGCCACTCTCGCTGGTCTTATCTCTTCGGCAAACACATTCACCCCAGTCAGATGCCACCATTGATTGAAGTAGGGGTAACTTAAATCCCCAGCCAACTTGTAGGTTTCAGCAATCTTTGGATCAATGGGATCAATCCCTTTTGTTCTCGCGAACCAGAACACGGGGCTTAAGCGCATGAATTCCCACCACCAACGATAGATACTTTCCTCAGCATCCCTCGAGAGCATCTCGTTACTCTGGCGAGTGAATCCTAGTATACCTTTGAAGAAAGGCTGTTGTCTGTCCATGCGTTAATCATAACACTTTATTTTGTAAACCGAATGTATATGTTATGCCTGAAATAATTCGACCTACAACATGACAAAACAAACAGACATTTCGTCATAACTTGTTGTGTTGTTTTATAGGAGAACCATCATGGTTACAGTAACTAGCAAAACAGTAGTAAAAACTTCTTCAACAACAGCTAAAGCTAAACAAGTATTTGTGCCTTCTGACGCAAATATTAAATACGCTCAAGCAATCGTAACGCAGTTAAACGAGTTGGTTGTTAAACGCGAAAAGTGGGAAAGCACGGATTACAAAAAAGCAAACGAAGGTTTGTACGCTTTGCTCTCTAACTGTTATGAAATGTTTGACAGCAAATTTGTAACAGCTGGTGACGGTGATCGCAAAACGCTACGTAATGAGCTTGCTACATTGCTTAAAACGGACGGCATTAAAGTACAAGTTAATACGCCTACGCTAACAATGTTTGTACGTTATGTATTTGGCTCTGATCGTAAACGTGCGCACGGCTACGCTTATGTACTAAAAGCTGCGATTTCACATGAAATTAAAGCTGATGGTTTGGCTGCGTTTATCGTTGAGCAAGGTGGCATTGAAGAAATCAAACGCAAAATGGTTGCGAGCGAGGAAGCAAAAGCTAACAAAGCTAAGCGTGAAAAAGCACTAGAAGCAGTTAACGCGAATGCTGAACAAGCTGAGCTTGCGCCATTAGCAACAGTAAGCGTTGATTTAAGCAATAACACTACGCCTTTTGCGATTGTGATTACTAAGCCTAATGCTAATGGCGAAGGTGATGTGATTGCTGTTCTTAAAAATGCTGAAGCAAAACTGGTGACAGCACTATACAAGCACATTGCTAAGCAAAATATTGCTGATGAAGCTGCGCAGAAAATGCTCGAAACAGAAATGGCAAGCCTAACTGGCAAGCAAGCAGCAAATGACACTGAGCTTGAAGCAGCTTAATACTTAACTAATGGGGCAGCCTCTGTGGTTGCCCCTTTTTTATTGAAAGGAATAGCAATGAGTTTACTTACCAAATACAAACCACAAAACCTTAACGATCTTGTGATCCCAAATACTGCTATTAGAGATTTGCTAGATGATATGGCAAATGGGTACATCATCAACAAACTGTTATTTGTAGGAACAAATGGCACGGGTAAAAGTACAGCAGCGCACTTAATGCCGACTTTGATTGAGGGGTTTCCACCGAGCACAGTTCACTTGATTGGTGAGGAGAAGTTTGATGTGAATAATGCGATCAATCAGCTAAGCACTATTAATAACTTTGGATGGAGTGATCAAAAATATCAGTACGTGCTGTTTGATGAGCTAGATAAGGTAAAGAATAGCTTGGCAGCACTTTGGCAAACAATGGATAAGTTTAATGACAAAGTGGTTGTGATCGCAACAGCCAACGATTTTATGAAGATTGAGAAAGCCGTTCGCTCTCGTTTTCAGCTTTTAGACTTTGGGCTAATCACAGCAGATGATTTCTTGCCTCGTGCGCAACAGATTTTATGGCAGGAAAATATTACGCTAAAAGATAACTATGTATTGGGTCAGCTTCAAACAAAGCAAAGCTTAAGTGATATGCGCAAGTATTTTGATACGCTCAGTGACATTCAGCGCAATCACAACGCAGGGCGTATTCATCAAGATCACTACGTATAAAGAAATGAGCAAGGGTGCGGGAGCACCTTTGCTTTTTTCATTTCAAGCGTCTAGTTACTGGACGGTCAATGGAAAGTTTAGCAGTGAAACATGCTGCTAAACTATTTCTTATATTGGATACGATTAATTACATTTGAAGGTCATAGTACGGAAGCCGCCATTCGCATTCTCTGTTTTTTCGATGATTGAGTAACCTTTATCACAAGTGCGTGAAGCTTTATCGTAACAATTATTCCAAAACTCTACTGCTCCAGAACAGCTAGTGTGATACGTCTTATCTTTTAATAGCACAACTGACTGCTCCTGCCCCTTCATTAATTGAGCACAACCAACCAACCACATCACAAGTATCAATCCAAAATATTTCATAAGTCTCTTTCAAATCCAACAAAAAGAAACGGCACCCGAAGGTGCCGTTTTTCATATCAAACTAAGCGTTGAAATCTTAGAAGAACAAGATCGCGCCTAAAGATACAGTGCGGCCGTGACCAGTCTTGTCTGAACCATTTGTAGCAGCGTTTTCGTAACGAGATTTAACATCTGTGTACTCAGCAACTAGGTTAACAGACTTAGTAATTGGGTGGTAAGCACCAATTGCGAACATGCTGTCTTTCAAGTCACCTGACATGCCAGTCTCAGAACCGTTTTTCTCAAGTTTTGATTGGCCCCAGCTTACGCCAAGTTTTGTTGATGTAGGTAAAACGTATGTAGCTTGAACGTAACCACCTTTAGAGTCACGTGCCTTACCATTTGCATCGAAACCACCTTGAAGTTGTACTGTTTGACCAATACCATTACCGTCATAGTAGTAACCTGTCAAACCAAGGTTGCCTACGTTAACGTTAGCACCGATATCCCATGCTGAAGCATGATCGCCACCTTTAAGGGTACGTGTGTTATTAGTAGCAGAAGTTTGTGTGAACAACTCTTCAACTTTTTGGTGAATACCAGAAACCCAAACTTTACCAGCTACGTCGCCAGTCCATGAGTAAGAAGCTTTAGCTTCGAACGCTGGGCTAGGGCCGCCACGGTTTGAACTAATTGCATCACCAGTAGCGATAGCTGACCAAGCGTTAAATGCTTGTGTTACGCCAGCAGTAGCTTGGAAACCGTTCATGTTAGGTGTTGTGTAAGCAACTTGTGCTTTCCAGTCAGCGTACATGAAACCTGTACCGATGCGACCTGTAGTTGTTGTGTTACCAGCCAAACCACCTGCACCAGAACCAACGCCCAACAATGTCATGTCGTTCAAGATAGCGTCTGAAGCGAAAATACCTAAGTCTTTACCAAGTTTCACAGAACCCCATGAAGCATCACCGATAGTCAAGAATGCTTGACGGTTTTCTTGGTTACCAGCAAGAGAGCCATTCAATGCTGTAGTGCTGCTGCCGATAATACCTGAACCACCAGTTTGACGACCAGATTGTGTTGTTGAAGCGCCTGGGTTAATAGAAATCGTGAAAGCGATGTCTAGATCGTTTTGACGAGATTTACCAGATACTGACAAGTAGTTTGGCAACAAACCTGTAGTAATGTTGTTTTGTGAACGGTTGTAATCTGCACCACCTGTTAAAGCATCTTGTGCACCACGACCTGCCCAGTAACCAGCGTAACCAGTAGTTACATCACCTGACATACGTGTTTGTGTGTAGTAAGCGTTAACCACGCCACCTACATCCAATGTCCAATCACCAGCTGGGATTGTAATACCAGCTTGAGCTGAAGCAGAAGCAGCTAGCAAAGCACCAGCAACTTCTAATACTTGGCTATCGTGCTGTTTTTAAATAACTACTACGAAACCAGAAAAGTAGTCGACTTAAGTTATCAAATTGACGTTGAAAGGTGTGATTTTTTCTAAGTAATCACCCCACCAATTCATCAGCTCAATTCGCTCATTGATATATTGTGCTCGGTTATAGGCTCGGCGAACTTGATTGTTATCTGTATGCGCTAACTGCCTTTCAATA
>Ga0172367_10009507_pt1 | contig 10659 bp, 9 predicted proteins | sample Lak10m_FD_114542 | JGI IMG/M metagenome (GOLD analysis project Ga0172367, IMG submission 114542) | Freshwater microbial communities from Kabuno Bay, South-Kivu, Congo - kab_022012_10m | ecosystem: Environmental > Aquatic > Freshwater > Lake | place: Democratic Republic of the Congo: South-Kivu...
CAAGAGACGCATGTCACGATCCGCAGCCATCAAGCATTACTAGAAAAACTCGCCGAACAACTTGAATCGGTGCAGACAGCCCTGGATACGGCGTTGGCACAGGCAATCGATGGTGCTGTCGATTTACCGACACAACTTCAAAACCTGGAACACCAGTTAAAACAGCACAGTCAATACGGGTCATCCCTTCTAGTGTGGACGGACCCGGATGCGGCACTGAGTGCATTACAGATGCTCACAGGGCCGTTAGTCGATCTATGTGCTGCACTACCCGTACTGTCGACCCCATACAGCCACGATACGGTCGTATCCTTACAACGACGACACTCCGAACTAAATGAAAGCCTAGGAGGATTAGAGAGCGCTTTACAGACCCTTCAGATCAAACTCGCAGAACAATACCATCACCGCGACCATGCCCAGACCACCTGCCCTCAATGCACCCACACCTGGGCCATCGGCTATGACGCCACCCTCGTCGACCAATGGACCGCCCAACAAACTACGTTGCGTCAACAACACACCGAGACACAACACGCCGTACAACGTACCGCGGCGGAATTAGAATTGCTGACGCATTACACCCACTGCATCCGGACCTACCAAAGCTATGTCCAGCAATGGCCCATCTTACAACCGCTCTGGGAGGCCTTGAAGGCACACGGCTGGCTGCGCACCCAACCGCAGTACGTCTCGACCTGGCTGACCGATGTCCAACAAGATCTGATCCATCAGGCCCAACACCGGGCCTTACAGAAAGAACATGCCCGCATCCGAGATCTCTACCAACGCTCACTGCAACAAGAATCGGGATGGGTCGATCGCCTACGCCAGGAGTTGCACCGGTTACAGGCCGACTACCAGGAGTACACCGCTAGCCTTCAGCAAGCACAAGCCCTCCATCATCGATACACGCAATATAAAACTACCGTCACCAAACTGCAGCGGATCCAGACCGAGATCGAATACGTGCTCACACAGCGACAACACTTACAGACTCACTGGGAAACGCTACTGATGCGCGATACATTAAATCAACTCATTCAGGCCATTCGGTTGGAATTAAGTACAGCTGAACAGAAACTCTCTCAACTTACGATTCAACGGGCATTAGCGGCCTCCTTACAACAACAAGTCGAAGACCTCACCGCACAATCTCAAGCCTTAAAACTACTCACCCACGAACTCTCACCGACCACCGGACTCATTGCCCAAAGTCTGTTAGGTTTTATTCACGGCTATGTGAACCAGATGAACCGATTCATCCAACGGGGGTGGTTGTACCCCATGACCCTTTGTGTCGACCTCCCCGATGGAGAGGATACCGTCGAGCTGGATTATAAATTCCAAGTGCAAATCAACCATGGCACCTGTATCCCAGATATCGGTAAGACATCCTCGGGGATGCAGGAGATGATTGACCTGGCCTTTAAAGTCGTGGCGATGCAGTACCTGGGCTTCGGCGATTACCCATTGTGTTTGGATGAGTTCAGCACTCGTATGGATCCAGCCCACCGGCAAAGTGCATACCAGGTCATTCACGAGTTGATCGAGGACAGCCGCTTTTCTCAGATCTTTATCGTGAGTCACCATTACGAGACGTACGGTAGCATGCGCCATGCCGATACCACCGTACTGTGCAGCGCTAATGTCGCGTTAGGGCCTGACGTGTCTGTCAATACGTGCGTGCAATTTGGATTCCAGTGATTTTAAGCGCCATATATTACCGATGTACAGAACCACGTACCTGTATTCTTATTCACCCTACTGATGATGACGGATCGAGTTGATTCGCCGTTACGCATCACGCTAGACCGATTTACTCTTGTATAGTACCTCGGACAGGGAGATGTCTCTTGACGAGGGTGCCTTAGGGCGCCCTCTTTTTTTTGTGTGGAGTCACTTTATGCTATTCTTTGTATAATGCCGTGACTTGAATATTATATCTATTGTCTAATTCTGTATCGCATGCCGCTTTAATTAGTGAGGCGTCTTATGGTTAGATGGTATTCATCAGGCCTTATACATGACAATCGAGTATATCGATGTATGTCAGTATCGACATAGCCAGACTGGCGTAGGCAGCAGTGCTAACTATAGGGTTTTACGGGAGTCGGTATTGGCGGGATTGCCGGTGGAGTCGATCCGTCGCGTAGTGTATTATACCGAGGTCGAGACGCAAGGGGTCTACCAGCCGGTGCCGTGTACGCTGCCTTACAATGCAGATTTTTATAATCCCATATAGTCTAATTGAGCTTAGCCCTCTGGTGGTTAAGTGACACATCTTTCTGCCCTGCTGATCGTTCAGTCAGTAGGGCTTAACCCTCGTTTAGGAGGTGCACCATGAACACAGAACAACTCGAACTGCAACGTCAAGTAAGCGAACAAGACGGATTGGACTTCCAGGCCTCGCAGGCCTGGATGGTGGGGAACATCAACATGGAGACCAGGATGGTCTCGATGTCGATACGGGACCTCTATGAGGTTCTTTCCGCCGAATGGGAAGCCGGGGCAGGAAACTGCCCTGGCTACCGACACGGTTCGCTGAAGGCCTTCCAGGCTTCTAAGATGGTCCAGGATGGAATGAAAAAGTACAGGGAAGTTTATGTGCAGGGAATGCTGGACGGTCAGTGGGACATGTAGTCCAGACCGTCGAAGAAGGGTCTCTGCTCGGCTGCCCGCAAGGGTGGCCGGGTGGAGGCCTTTCTTTTTTTTTTGCTGTGACAGCATAGCGCCCTGGCGATATCGCCAGGGCGCTTATGACGCTTTTTCTTTTTAGCTAAATAAATCCACCACCCGCACAAATAGATGATCCTTTACCCGTTGTTTGATCGGTAGGTCTGCAAACGGTTGCATGCAGGGGTGCTCTCGCTTGAGATAATCCTTACACGCACCATATGTCCATCCATTCGCCCGTTTATCTTCTAACCAACGGGCATGACACAATCCCGGTGATCGGGTCTCGGCATGCAACAGATACGTCACTCCGGCTATAGCTGACTCACGCTGCCATTCCGGTGCGATATACCAGGCGACATGGCTGGTATCGTCGATTAGACTACAGTAAATGCGATTGACCTCGTGGGCGAGTTGGGCCATCCGGGCGATTTTCACCGAGTCGATCGTTTCAGCATTGTAAGGCTGTGTCAGATAATGCCAATCCAAAATCCCCCACAACCGACAATGCTCGAGCACCCGGATGAACAGAAGGTCGACCACGATATCCGACCCACAGCTGTACGATTCTACCGGTACATTGCGGGCTGAAAAGATGCCATCGGCATACGAGATGGCATCGTGCCGTTGGGTGTCGGTGAGATCATTCCACCGGTCGAGGGTCGTCGCTCCGACAGCACTCGCATAGGCTTGTGCAATTTCATGGGCGGTGTAGGTCAGGTCACGGATCAGGTGGCTGTATTCAAACATGGAAAAGTCCTATAGTGATTAAGAGTTGTGATTATCCCAAGGGGATCGCATACATTATATCCGGATCGTCGCTGACACGGTAAGGTGTTAAGTCGGATATATACAGCATTGACGGATCCTCATATGACACGGTATCGTTACTTCCACCATGAAGACGACGAGTTTTCTGTCCCAGCATATAGTACGCATGAGCCGTATCGACGTCGTTATGGTTAACGTAGTGTTGTACTATAAATGCTTCCAATGCCGCGATAGTTTGCCGTTGGCTGTCGACGATACGCTGCAGCATCGTGACACGGCTCGCATCCGACAGTTGTTGGCTCGCTAAGGCCGTCCGGGCCACGGTCAGGCGCTGATCCGTTTCAGTCGAGACGATGACGGCCGCTGAGATCTGTACTGGCGTGATAATCGGTTTGACACCGAGACTCTCTTGGACGATATTCTGGATACGCGTACTGAGGGCGGCGAGATCGAGGGTGCTGGGTAGACTGCCGAGACTCACCCCGAGCATCATCTCCTGATACGCGACACCGTCGGTGAGCGGGTAGCCGGTGATATACCGTGCCGGGACGTAGAGGATCGGACCGGTCTCGGCTTGAAGACCGACGATGCTCATGTTTTCCAGATAGTCCTGATCATAGTCGGCTTGGGTCAACCCATTGACACTATAAAACAGGGTATACGGGTCTTGGCCTTCAGCGATGTAATGTTTCAGGGTTCGGACGGCTTGGCAGGTATACCGCATCGCTGGAATGATGTAACGATCGAATGGCGTTGCGATCTGATAATACCCTTGACTGCCGATGCTCGGGATGACGTAGTCAGCCATATCCGCCTCTTAGGAGTAGTTCGACTTGGCTGCGACGAGGTAGTTTACGCCTTGGTGCATGTAAGCCAGATAAAGTTTATTCGCCCGACGGACTTTACGGTAGTACTCGGGAATGACCGTGTAATCGTTGAGGGTCTCACAGAAGATCAGCATCTCGTTTAACTTCAATAACCACTCACGGGTCTCTAATTGCATGCGATTGAAATCGAGCGAGGTCGTCGCGATCGCCAAGTAGTCTGGAAATAACGTACGGAATGCGGCTTTCCCCGGCAAATTGTCCGGCCCATCGACGATGCACAGGGAGAGGCCTTTATACGGATGGGGCGTCAGGGTCAAGTGGGTTGGGATCCAGGCGGACGGGTAGAAGGTCAGCTCCCGTTGGGCGAAGGCCACGGTCTCCATCGGATCGACCAGGCTGCTGTACAGCCCCGTCTCGACCGCCAAGTCTGGAATGCTGTATCGATCCCAGCGAGGCAGAATCATGAACTCCGTCCGTTTAAACAGCTCCGGGGACCGGACGGCCCATTCATCGTGGCTGTGGATGGAATGCTCTAAGACGTATTGGTTGATGGCCTCTTTAATGGCATCAATGTAATCGCCTTCCCGTCCGTAAATTAGGACAGGCCAATGGACGGTCAGCGGCGGGGTATCGACATCGGTGAAGATATAAGGGTGGCTCATGACCCGTGTGAACGTCTCTGGGTATGCTTGCTTGGCATCCTGGACTCGCACCATCAAAGCATTGATTGGCCATTCCGCTAAGGCTTGATAAACTTTAGCCGGATTACCGAACAGATCATCCAATACACTGACGGGTGGTATCACGGTGATTTCATACTCATCATACTGGCGGGCAAAGGCTTCATCGGCCAACCAAATGCGGACCTTGGCATCCGGTACGGAGACACTCGCCCATTCGACATACTCCGGCAGCGCGATGTCCCCCACCGTTACCAACGGCCCCATCAGAAATCGATCGATGCTGGACTTATACGTCGCGATAATCGTTGCTCTAAAATCATCCAGTGTATACGGTAAGAAGTGCCCTTGGGCATAGACGACTAAGCTGCGAACGACGGTCAATACGTCATATACGAGGGTGGGCGGGACAGCAATGGCACCTGTCCCGCTGTCTTTGCTAAGCATACTGATCAGCCGATATCCCGGTACGTCACTGTGCGTATAATCCCCTGGCGATCGGCTGTAGGTCAACGACCACATACTCATCTCACCGACCGGTGCGACGACAGTCGGTACGTTGCTAATAAAATCTTGGATCTGTACAAAGCCTTTTAATACATACATGGCATGCCTCTTTTATGCGAAATCATGTGGACCAACTGGGGTGAGGTACAATGGTTAAATTTATCAAGCTCGTATATCTGTTTATCAAAGAACTGTTCGTTGATAAAAAAGAGCAGATGCATTTCTATAGTGCACAATTTAATGCTATTCGGTGGTCGCAAGTGGCGATGACGCTCGTTTTGTTGGTATTACTTATTTTCTCGGATCGGGCGCTGATACATCTCAGCTACCGAATCCTGAAGCAAGATAAACTCATCCACCAATTGAACAGTCAACATGTGTTGGATCAAGCCGAAATTCTTAAATTGCAAGAATCAGAGTCTGCCTGTAAACAATAAACACCGAGTGGGGCCATAATAAAAAATGGCCCCACTCTATGCTGTGCAGTTAGGGATAACCACCACCTTATTATCAGGGCTAACAACATGATGAACTGGGCTCACCGCCCCTCTGATAATACCCTCTATAACGCATCTACTCACAGGGGACTGTAATGTCTACGACGCAGTATGAAGGAATCGTCTTATACACCGACGGTGCTGCACGACCGAACCCCGGTAAGACCGGTTGGGGTGTCCACGGCTATCGCTACTCGACAGCGTATGATGGGAGTAAACTCTTATCTGGACGTTATGTCGCAACTGAAGAAGGTTATATTCTGACTGAAAAAGTCACGGCTGCCCATCATCCGGTCACAGTACTGGAATACTACGACTTGCATGCGTCAGATCCCGGCTTCTCTACAAACAATGCCGCCGAGATCTCCGCATTGCACTATGCACTGGATCACCTTACCTTCGATGGTGTCGCCAGTGTCAAAGTCTATACCGACAGTGAATACCTCCGTCGCGGTTTGACAGAGTGGGCACCTATATGGCAGCAGAGTCAATGGGTGCGTCGGGATGGATCAGTTGTACCCAATGCCGATACATGGCAATCAATCTTAACAACGTTGCAACGGATTGCTAATCAAGGGATTCGTTTTGGTGTCGAATGGGTTCGTGGCCATTCCGGTGTCTTGGGCAATACCTTAGCGGATAAACTTGCTGTCATTGGCGTCCTGTACGCACGGGATGCGAAGTCGGTCACGCAATTCAAAGTGCGACCAAGTAAGGGCTATTGGAAAGCTGACATCCCGCGCCACCCACTCATTGCATTTAAACGGTTGTATTTTAACTCCAGCCCGGACTACAATACCGCGGGTCACTATTACATAGCAGAACCCGGTACGGACGATCAACACTTTGGCAGCCGGTGTCCGGAAGCCGCGTATTCGATCGTTCGTCTTAAGATACTCGATCCCGTGATCGAGTCGATACGCGACTATCAGTATGATGTCTCCCGCGCAGTGAACTGCGTGATGCTCATGCGGTTAGATAAAGTCTATTCGCGCGACGTTCATCCCTACTTAGACGAGCACGGACGCCGGGCTCTGACTGCCAACAACCGAGGATCCATGGGCCTTAATTTTATCGACGATGAACCGATCACGGTCGAGCTACGGCTCGGTGGTCTGTCCTTACGGGCGATTGAAAACTTTGGTTCGTTGGATGAACTCCTGGACCGGTACCTGGCCTTGTCGACCGGACATCCGGTCGATAGCACGACGGTATTGCAGTGCCATGATATCACGGCATTGTTCTACCAAACGATCCCGGCGACAAAATCGAAACCGGACACCCTCCAACTGAAAGCGGAGTTTGTAGTCGGTTATCGTGATGTCTTGACTTCGGTGGTGATCCATACGCCGACGAAGTCGACTTCGGTACAGATCCCCCTGATTTTAGGCGGTGATTTGCCTTCGCGCAACCACCTGAAGCAGCTTGAGGATCACACCCCGAAGATTCAACTGCTGACGTGGTTTGAATCGATCGGGAGTCTACGGTATGCCTGTGTCATCGAGACGGCATCAGGCGTCGGCATCTGGTCAAATTTCTTTGCCAGTCGTATTTTTATACCGACCGAAGAGTCCTAGGATCTTTTCGCGATCCTTTCTTTATCGTCTCCGTGTGTCCTTTATTCTCGCACGGAGATGTCTCACTATACCTGAGGTCCTTACTATGAGCATTACCGCTGAAATCACCCCCTCCCCGCGTATCCTACCCCACTGGCGCATCGGTTTTGACGATTGGTTGAAAGATCAGTTGCCGAAACGGTTTAGACGCATGCTTTTTATCGGCACGGCGTTAGGCATTTTGGGTTGGATCCCGAATGTGGACGAGGCCGTCATTCACCAAGTGAACCAGATGATGGGGTTGGCGAATGACCCTGCAGCGATCGAACTCCCGGTATTGAAATACCGCTGGATTTGGCGTGACATCCCGACGATTCCCAGAACAACCGATATACCCGACTTTCGTCAATTGGCGCAAACCTTGATCAATACGTCACCGATGTTCATTCGGTACGGCACGATCGATGAAGTAGCCGTTGATCTACAAACGCTGTATAACATTGCATTCTCCTTCCGCACGCTGCCCACTCAACCGTAACGGTGCATGCCTGCATAGGCCACAGAGAGTCCATAGGGACTCTCTGTGGCCGTTTATGCCGTTCAGGCGGATTGATGGACCAACTGCCAGAGGGATTGTAGGCTTTGATAGACTTTGGAGGTTTTCGGTTCTTTAAACGCCTGCATCGGGACATCGGTCATGCCTTGGTAGGGATAGGCCAATTGCATGATCAGTAGATTGACGACGTTAAGACAGACGCGTCCGTCGTACTGCAGCAGTCCGATGAACTCCACATACCGGGCGACCTCGTAGACGTTTTGTGACAGCGCGGTGACGATCGCCGGGGAGACGTCCGGAATCTCTTTACGGCGGTACTGCTCGATGATCAAATCCAGTAAATGAATCGTCTGCTGTAACCGTTCTTGGTAACTGTGCAAGACTTTGATGTCGAGGTAATAGGCGATCTTATGCACCGGTTGAATCAGGTCTTCTAAATCGGCAAACCGCTCCAACACCCGTTTCAACGGGGCTTTGGAAATGCCGGTATCTTTCGGAAAAAAGGTCTTTAACGTCGCGATCGATTGTTCACGGTAGTCGTGCAACGTCTGGTGCTGGGAGGTGATGGGGGCCGCCTGATTGCGCATCTCGGGGTTCGTGATGAACACGGAGAGGTATTGGTTAAAGCTGTCCATGATCCCTTGGTGACGGAGGCCGGTCTCCAAGATCTGGCACAAGGTGCTGGCATAGAGCGGCAACGACCCTTTAAAGTTCTCCGGGATGTCGACGAGGTGTTCGCCAAAGACCAGCATATCGAACTGCTGGACATTGGTCAAGGCGGCTTGGGTATGCGCATCATACCCTGAGCGGGTCTTGACACCTTTGTCGTATTGCTGGACGAGTTGCAGCGCCCCGTCCTCTTTTTTAGAGAAATGGGTGAGTTGGTCATTCAGTTGCTGGAGCCGGGTTTTGAATGCGGGAACGACATTCCGAAACAGATCGGCAAGATTCTGCGTAAACTGGCATTCTAACGCGAGGTGCTCCATGTACGTTTCCAGGGAGAGCACATCGGTATCGGCTGTAAACAAGGTGGGTTTCATACGGACCTCAAGAGCCATAATAAGAAAAAATGGCCGAGCCGGCCAGGACAATCATAGCATTTATCGCGAAAGGCTTGATTCTACAGCGCTGTAAAAAAATAAAGCCAAGTATAATAACAATGACCGCTACATCCGCCTGCCTTCGATAAAATCCTACCGTATGGCGTCATGCTGTGGTTCACTACACCCCCATCCCTTGGAGTTTTTCTATGTTGCGTCCTAAATTTGACCCGGCCCCCAATCACAAAATCATGATCAATATCGGTGTCGGTTTAGACATTCCGACCGGCCACATCGTACCAGGCCCTCACGGTGAGAGTATCATCAATGGTGGGTTAGGTTTATTGACTGGTGTCGTGGGTATTGGCAATAATTTCAAATCGACCATTATGGATTACATGATGGTCAGTGCCATGGACCGAATCGCATGTTCGACCGAGACCTCTGGGTCGACATATGACACGGAGCTAAACCGGCAACCAGCTCGTATGACGGCCATCTCACAGAACTTCGAGAGTTTTAAAGATAAAAACATCGTCGAAGACGGTCTGTGGTTATTGACCGATAAAACACAATACTATGCCGATCCGTGGTACGAGATCTTGAAGCAGTTTCTGCGGGATAAGCGGGACAATGCCAAACAGCTGATGCAGACCACACCCTTTTTAAACCGGGACCAACAGCCGTTTCAAATGTTGACACCGACCTTTACCAGCATCGATTCATTCACCTTGTTTGAAACCGAGAACATCGCTAAAATACAAGATGAAAATCTGTTGGGAGAAAGTGGCGGCAACGTCATTCACATGCGCCAAGGTCTGGCCAAGACGCGCTTTATGATGGAGATCCCGGCCGTGGCCGCCCGCGCGCAGCACTACGTCTTATTCACCGCCCATATCGGGAAAGACATCACGATCCCGTCGGGCCCGATCCCTCAAGCCCCGGTGAAGAAACTCCAGTACCTGAAAAATGGCGATAAGATCAAAGGCGTCACCGACCAGTTCTTTTTTCTGTTGAGTAATTGCTGGCATGCCTACAACGCATCTCCGTTATTGAATGACCGTACGAAAGCGCCGGAGTACCCCCTCGATCCCGAGGACAGTGTCGCCGGCGATGTCGATTTGAATCAAGTCAGCCTGCGTCAGCTGCGCGGCAAATCCGGGATGACCGGCTACGTGCTCAATATCCTGGTCAGTCAAAGCGAAGGCGTGCTGCCCAGCTTGACGGAGTTTCACTACATCAAGGAACAAAACCGTTTTGGTTTAAATGGCAGTCAGATTCATTATGCGTTGGATCTATTGCCCACCGTTAAACTGAGCCGGACCACCGTCCGCAGTAAACTCAACCAAGATGCGTTGCTCCGTCGCGCGGTCAACATCACGGCCGAACTCTGTCAGATGCACCAGTATTGGCGCCATCTAAAAGAAGAGGATCTGTTATGCACCCCGCAGCAACTGTTCGACGATTTGAAACAGCAGGGATGGGACTGGGCAGTATTATTAAATACACGCGGCTGGTGGACGGTCAATAACGACAAACACCCGGTGCC
>Ga0172367_10009509_pt1 | contig 10658 bp, 7 predicted proteins | sample Lak10m_FD_114542 | JGI IMG/M metagenome (GOLD analysis project Ga0172367, IMG submission 114542) | Freshwater microbial communities from Kabuno Bay, South-Kivu, Congo - kab_022012_10m | ecosystem: Environmental > Aquatic > Freshwater > Lake | place: Democratic Republic of the Congo: South-Kivu...
GAGGCGCGCAAGGATTACCGCTCAGGCCACTATGAGCGCAAGCTGCACACCAGGGCTGGCGAGGTGACGCTGAAGGTTCCAAAGCTGCGCAGCCAGGGGCTGGATACGGCGATCATCGAACGCTACCGGCGACGGGAGTCCTCTGTCGAGGAGGCGCTGATGGAGATGTACCTTGCCGGGGTCTCGGTGCGCCGCGTGGAGGACATCACGGAGGCCTTGTGGGGCACGCGCGTCTCGCCCTCGACGGTGGGCGATCTCAACAAGAAGATCTACGAGCGCATTGAGGCGTGGCGGAATGCGCCGATCGCTGGCGCACATCGCTATGTATACCTCGACGGCATCGTGATGAAGCGGACCTGGGCTGGCGAGGTGCGGAATGTGTCGTTGCTGGTGGCGATCGGCGTCAACCAGGACGGCTTTCGCGACATTCTCGGCATTTGCGAGGGGACCAAGGAGGACAAGGCGGGCTGGAGCAGCTTCCTGCGCCATCTCAAGGAGCGCGGGCTGAAGGGTGTCGAGCTGATCATCTCGGACGCGTGCATGGGGCTTGTCGAGAGCGTCGCGGATTTCTACCCCGAGGCGGCGTGGCAGAGGTGCGTGGTTCACTGGTATCGCAACATCTTCAGCCATGTGCCGACGACCAAGGTGAGAGAAGTTGCGACGATGCTGAAGGCCATCCACGCGGCCGAGGATGCTGATGCTGCGCGGCAGAAGGCGGCTGCGGTGATCGAGAAGCTGAAGGGAATGAAATTGGCGAAGGCGGCGGAGCTGGTGGCGGGCACGTTCGAGGAGACGCTGGCTTACTGCCGGTTCCCGGAAGAGCACTGGCGGCGCATTCGTACCAACAACCCGCTTGAGCGGCTGATGCGCGAGATCCGGCGACGCACGCGGGTGGTGGGCGCCTTTCCTGATGGCGAGTCGTGTCTCAACCTGGCGGCCGCCAGGTTGAGACACGTCGCGGGAACCGCCTGGTCCACGAAACGCTACCTGACCATGAACCCGCCCAGCCAGAGAACCGAACACGCCCTGACCGCCTGAGCCCGACAACGGAGAGCCGCCAGCCAAATCAATTTGCGAAAGACTCTGGACACTACCTCACGCCAGCCGCGAGCCAGACCTTCGTGCGCGCCGGAACCGGAATCATGCCGTCTTCAGCACCCGGAGCACATCCGCCAGCGCGGATGCATCAATGCTGCCGCAGCAGGTCAGGCGAATGCCGCACAGCAGAGTGATCTCGATGGATGATGGCTCGACGGCGCGTAGATCGGCGTGCTTGCGGTCATCCTCCGCTACAGAAGCGGCGGACATGAGAAGGTCTGGCGTTATCTCGACGGGCAACAGGGCCGGACCGGGCAGCCTGCGCGCGTTGAAGCGCTGATCCTTACGCCAGATGAACACCATGTTGGCGTTGAGGCCATGCCTGCGGGCAACCTCCGCAACGCTGGCTCCGGGCGTCATGGCCTCCGCCACCACAGCCATCTTGAAATCGAAGCTGTGATGCCGCCGCTCTCGGCGCGCCGTCCTGCGATCAGTCATTCCCAAGTGTCCGCTTGCAACCAAGCGGACACGATCACCCGCTTAAGCCGGGCAAACTGTCAGACCGCTTGAGCGCCGCAAGGGCGGGGAGGCCGGACGCTTACTCCGCAGAGATAGCCAGCCGTCAAACAACTTTCGGTTCGAGAATCGTGGGGCAGGTCAAAGCCACCTCTGAATGACGCTTCGCGGATGTAGAGTAAAATCTCAACACAGTGCATCTACGAAAAAGTAGATCTGCCTCCCTTCGACGGGGATACAATGCGGAACAAATTTGCGACCGCGATAGCTGAATGACACGCCGATTTCCGGGATAGCGCCTGGCACCTCCGCAAATCTGCCAGAAACACACGCGCGTTGCTTGCCGGAGAGAGCACCCAGCTGCTCGTCGCTGACAATCAACTGCACGCAATCCATGAACAAATTCGCATCCCACGCCTGCCTCTCGAGTGGAAGCTTCACGATCACCTGACTTTTCGCTCTCCCGTCCACCTCAACTACGTACTCAGACTCTGATGAAAGCCATTCAGCACGCTCCGGCGCCGCCGCTCTCGGCGCTACCTGACTAAGGTATTCTGACCAAGATTCGACACCTGGACGAGTTGAGACGCACGCCACTGCGCCGAAAAAAAGAACGAGTGCAAATTGGGTTCTCATTACGGACATCCCGGAGCTCGCATATTTGGGGCAGACGCGCCTGCAGCGCCGCCAGAGGCGCTGAGGGCCGCGTTCAGTTTGTTTATCATTCGACTTGTGCCACTGCGCCCGAGGTCACCCCACGAGCCTCCATGCCGGATAGCGCGGAATGAACCGGATGCTATGTCGACCGTGCGCGTACCTTCCAGGTCGATCTGCAGAGCAACTCGTCCGGAGCTAGCAGCATCAAAATCTTCTGGGCCCAGGCCTGTAACTAAATTTGTTCCGTGAGTATGTCCTACCGCGGATGCGCTTTTAGGAGTATCCACCTCGTTCTTCTCACGACCGTTGATGACGCATGAACGGATTATGTTGGCGGGCTTCACTTCACCACTGTCGAAATATATCGCTATTTCGCCCTTATCTCTGATCGCCTCGTAAATTGGGCTACCCCTCTTGTTTCTTTCTTCCTCCCCTTTGCGTCCCACTACCATCACTCGATCGACGTTCTCTTGCGAGTCCGGCGGCGCGTCCGGATTGCCGATACAATTTGGGATGCGCGTAACCGAGCCGTCACTCTGTACAATCTCACAATTATCCGTGCCCGTTGGGTCGATGTTGTTCAGCGGATCATTTCCGACATAGGCGTAGAGATTGACCTGATCCTTCGTCCCGATGGGATCGGTCTGCATGAACCGTCCGAGGTCGGGATTGTAAATGCGGGCCTTGTAATAGTAGAGGCCGAGTTCGGAGATCCAGGTCTGGCCGGTGTAGCGGAACCGGCCCGTGTAGGTCCCGCTTGCATTGCCGTACTCGTCATAGCGCGCGTAGTTGACGTTGGTCCCGTTGTCGAGCGCAACAACCGAGCCGCGCTCGTCCTTGAACATGTTGGCCCGCGTGGTCATGGCTGCGGGGAAGCGTATGATCGGATCATCGACCCCATCGCCATGCACGTAGCGGCGCAGCAGGGCGTTGGCGACGTCATACTCCGCAATCAACCGCGTGCCATCATAGAGGAACTTGGTCACCGCCGAACCTTGCGTGACCGACAAGAGCCGGCCGGTTGGATCGTAGGCGAGCGTCGTCCCGTTTGTCGGCGAGCCGGTCAGCAGGTTCGACGAGTCGTAGGTGTACGTCTTGGTCGTGTCGTTGGTGGTGTTGCCACGGCCGTCATAGGCAAGGCTCAGCCCCGCCACCGTGGTGTACTGATTGAGGCCGTTGACGGCATAGGCGTCGCTGAATGTCGCCGCATAGTCCCACTCGTAGAGCGGGTTGGCGGCCGTACGGCTGACCAGCTGGCTCGCCGGGCTGTAGGCTAGCGTCCAGGAAGCGTCATTGGCCGATCCGCCCGTAATGATGTCGTGGGTGAGGTTCGTCAGCCGCGAGAGCGTGTCATAGCCGTAGGCGGTCCGCGAAGCGCTGGCGCAGGAGGTGGTGTTCCCTGCCCCCCGGCACATCGAGGCGCGCCGCCCCAGCTGGTCATCATAGTAGGTCGCCAGCACGTTGGCGCCGCTGATCGCACCGTTGAGCCCGATCAGCTTCAATCTACCGTCGTCGAAGTAGTCATAGTTCAGCAGGAACCCGGAGCCCGGATAGATCATCTGGGTCCGGCGACCGGCGGTGTCGTAGTCGTAGGAGACGGTTCCAAGCCCCTGCGCCTCGCTGGTGACCCGCCCAAGCGCGTCATAGCCCCAGCTGACCGAAGACCCTGTCTGGCTCGCCGAGATCAGGTTGTTGAAGTTGTCGTAGCTGTTGGTGACATCGAGCTCGGCTCCCGGCTTGTCGATCACCCGCAGCCGGTTGAGCGCGTCATAGGTGTTGGCGACCATAAGCCCGTCGCGCCGGCGCTCGGATGTCTTGTTGCTCGCCGCGTCGTAGCCGTATTCCTCATAGTCGGTGGTCGAGCTGGCATTTCCGCCCACCGTCGTGACGGGATAGCGCAACTTCTTCAGCCGGTTGAACCCGTCATATTCGTAGGTGGTGAGGTTGTTGGCGGCGTCCTTCAGAGTCGCGACCTGGCCCGGGGCGAGATAGGTGAAGGTCCGCTCATTGCGCACCAGCGTCGTGCCATAACCGGTCTGGATGGTCGCGGGGTCGCCATTGGCCGTGTAGGTCGTACGTGCGATCTGATCCTGCCCGAACGAACCCGCCGTGCTCTGGGTGCACGCGGCCGGCAGCGACCCATAGACGGCCGGGTTCATGCGACGCGCCACGCACTCAACGCGGCCGGCGGTGTCATAGGCGTATTGCGTCACCGCTTCCGTCGCGCTGGTCGAGGCGTTGAGCGCATTCTCGCGAACCTTGCGGCCATAGCTGTCATACTGGACCGAGGACTTGGCCAGCACGGTCATGGTGGTGGCGCAGAAGTTGTTCGCGGCCGAGCAGTTTGAAGGGGCCGTGACCGAACCATGTTCGACCAGAGTCGGTTGGCCGTCCGCATCATAGGTCGTGCGCGTCGCGCGATAGACGAGCGCGCCGCCCGCATCGGGGTCGGGCGCTACGGCTACGCGCGGGCGCCGCATCGTGTCGTAGTAGGTCCAGGCCGTATCTACTGTTCCGGAGAGCGGACCATCGACGCTCTCGACATCGCCCTGAGCCGTGTAGGTGGTGGCAACCCGCGAGTTCGTCGCCGTGAACGCCGTCGTGTTGTTACCCGCCCGGGTGACCACCAGCGACGGCATCCGCTTGGCGTTGTAGGTGGTCTCCACCACCGTCTCGTCCGCCGTCCCGGCACAACTGGCCGTCGTTCGGCACGACTTCACTGTCGCAACCCGCAAGATCCCGCCGGTTGCATCGTAGGTGTAGCGCGTCTCCGGCCGCACCGTCGGCGTCGGTCCCGATCCAGGCGCAGGCTTCGCTTCTGTCAGCAATCCGCCATGTGTAAGGTTATACGTGTAGTTTGTGACTCCGCCCCGTGGGTCAGTCGTCGTCAGTGGCGAGTTGCACGTCTTGGGGTTCGAACACTCCGCAGCCGTGCCTGAAGGATAGGACGCATAGCCATTGATGTCGGCGAGACCTGAGCCCGGCTTGGCGACATTGCGAACTTGCACGACATTCTTGATGTTGACCTCGGTAGCGTAGGTGTACTCCTCGAAATCTCCATCCGGACTGGTCACCTTCTTCAGGCGCGTCGGCGCCCAATGAACGCTAGGAATGCCGCTTTCTGTGAAAAGGTATTCGTAGTTCGTGGTTCGCCCGTTGGTGGTTGCCCAGAGCGGAACTGGGGTGGGTGCGCGACCGGCGGCGCTTGGCACCCCGCCACCGTCGGGATACTCGATATTGTACTGGATTGTTTGAGAATAGCCGTTGGGGCCAGAGACCTGGGTAATGGCTCCAACGCCCGAAACCACGTTTGCGGCAGTGAAGTTGTAGGTCCATTGCCCGCGGCTGTTGGTGACCCGAAGAGGCGAATACTGAATCGAGATGTCATCGCTTGCAGAATTCGGACTGCGATAGCCAGCAAGCGTTACAAATGCGGGGGTCGTGGTGCTGATATCGCCTGAGTAGTAAAATCTATGCACGCTACCGGTGCGGTCGGTGACCGTAGAAACGTTTGTTCCCTCGACGCCATAGAGCAGATACGGCCAGTTGCCACCCGTGCTGTCCGAGCACGTGAATGCGGTCGGCGCGCAAGAATTGAGTGACGTGTCGAGCGCAGTTACTTTTTTGGGCCGTAAGAACCGCCACGCGCCATCGACAGTTGTCGGAGCGTTCACCTCATACTCAAAATGGATCATGTAGCCGAGATTGTTCGTCACCGACTGCAGGCGCCACTGTCCCGCCCAGGCTCCACTGGGAAGCGTGTAGTAGTTCCAGGTGATTACCTCGCCATCCGGCTTGGTTAGCGAGGTCACTCGGCCCATGCCTTGCCATGGGTTCATGGGCGCAGTTGTAGCCTGATAGGCGATGACGGCACCGTCTTCGCGATAATAGCAATCGCCCCCACCAGCCAGGCAGGACGTAGCGCCTCCATAGCGACGCGTGTTCGCTGCGTTCTGGTAGGCATCAATGCCCTGAGGATCCGACGACCAGCCCCCGAGCGAATATGTGGTCCACACGAAAGGGTTCGCGAGTGTGCTTTCGTTCCACCGAGATACGCCAAGCAGCGTATGCTCCCGAAGCTGCATTTCCTCATTGTTGGTCATGTAGTATTCGGGACCAAACGAAGGCTGCAGCGTTCCGGTTCGCGAACGCTGATACATCAACCCGCCGGCCTTGGGATCACCGATGGCGATCGCAGGCTCCGGGATCTTGATCGATCCGAAACCGACGCCGCTCTGAGTGACGTCCGGCCCCAAGAGCGAGACGCCGTTTGCGTCAAACAGCTCCAGCTGCTTCGGCATGAGCGGAGCGGCAATCGACTGCGCGATCGCTGCTGGCGCCCAAACAAGGCCGGCGAGCAGAAGCGCCACGACGCCCTTGCAAGCAATTCTGCAGGATTTGGTCGTCTGGCTTTTCAGCGCTTTCATGATGCGGCCCAACCCGACCTCCCTCTAAAGCGATTTATCCAAGTCGCGTCGACCTACTGTCCCGCCTTCAGCCTGACCGCTTTGTCCATCGCGGTTTCGGCGCGCCTGAGTTCCTGACCGTTGCCGGCAAGCTCGAAGTCGGTGCCAAGCGTGTCGCCCATGCGCGCGACCTCGCCCGTCTCGGGGTTCATCAGCGCCATCGCACAGCGGCCGGTGGATTTCTGACAAAGCTCGCGAAGGACCCAGGGCGCCGTGGTTTCTCCGGAGGCGGAGACGATCACTTCCAACTTTGCCGCTGCGGTCTCCTGCCCGGCCGCAACAGGCGCAAGCAGCACACCGATGACCAGTCCCGTGAGCGCCAGGCGCATGATCGCCTCTCCTGTTATTGCAGTGAGATCACCGACAGATTGACGGTCGCAGACGACGTCGCGTTGGCAGCGTCACGGATCGTGTAGTTGAGCACATAGTCCCCGTCCGGGGCCGCCGTGATCGTGATTGTGCCCCCTCCCGGCGTCACTGTCGCGTACGAACTGCCCGTGACGGCCGTGATTGTGAGGGTGTCGTTGGGAAGATCGGGATCGGTGTCGTTGCTGCGAACCGCCAGCGTGCCGCTCCACGTCGTGGTCGACGTGGTCTTCATGTAGCTGTCATTGACCGCCACCGGCGGCGAGTTGCCGCCGCCACCTCCGCCTCCCCCGCCCGAGCCTCCGGCGGGCGCGGTGCAGCCTGCAGACGCCGCCACGACTGTACGATTGTCGGCAGCATCATGGGTGTAACAGACCGGCGTACCCGTTCCGGGCGTCACCTTCACCAGCCGCCCAAGGGCGTCGTAGGTGTACACACGAGTTGTCTGGGAGAATGCCAGCGGCGCAATCAGCGCGAACACCAGCGCAAGGCTCAACCTGCGCTTACCGTCCCTCCGTCCCCCAGAGTTCACGCTACACACCAGCAGGCAATCATTGCCGTCCAACGCTGTCAATTGCGGGCACGGACGTTTTCACAAGAGGAATGAAAGGGCGGATGACCAACGCGTCGGCTCGCTTCGCATTGGCTCATTCGCCCGACCAAAGACCAGGTGCACCCTTCGCAGGCCGGTACGCACAACTCGCCCAGCGCGTTCCCGGTGTTGCGACCAAGGCAGGGTTAGTCCAACGTTTGCCCGGACAAGCGTGTGCAGGTTCATGACAGGTCTTGATTGCTTGCGACGGGAAGGTAAGCGGCGACGCCGTAGAATTCTGATCGCCTTGGGTCTGAGTTTTATCGTCGCCACTACGCCGGCAATCGCACAGCCTCCAGAAACGATCACGCGCCCTGGACAGTTCGTCCAACGCTCGACCACGCAAACCACGACCTCGCCCGTTGACTTCGAGACGGACGAGCCCTTCTCCGGCAGCTATGCCGGCGCCGACATCGCGATGGTCGTCAATCAGATCCTTGGCGAATTTCTGAAGATCGACTTCTCGATCGCACCTGACGTGTCGGGCGTGGTCACGATGCGCGTCGAGAACCTGCAATCTCGCCTAACAGCAATCGATGCGCTCCGCACGGCGCTGACCCCCATGGGCATTGCCGTCATCGATCGCGGAGACTTCGTGGCGATCGCACGCGCGTCTGCACAGGGTGGTCCGGTTCAGGCCGGCGTCATCGACCCCGGCCAGCCCTCCCCGCCCGGCGGCGGTGTTGTCATCATGACGCCGCGCCACATCGCGCCAAGCCAGCTTTCACCGCTGGTTGCGCCCTTTGCACCATCCGCCAGCATCGTCGTCGCCGACGACACGCGGCGCTTCCTGCTGGTGCGGGGGGATGAACCCTCGATCAGCGCCATCTCGACGGCAGCCGCGCTGTTCGATGTCGACTGGTTTGCGCAGGTCTCGGTTGCAACCTTCGATCTCAAGCATGTCACGCCGCAGCAACTCGCACGGGATCTCAGGCCGCTTATGGGCCCAATGGCGGCCAGCGTCGACTTCGTGCCGGTGCCGCGGCTGTCGCGGCTGATCGTGCTTGCGCGCGATCCCCAGGTCATCGCCCCGATCCGCGGCTGGATCGAGCGGCTGGACGTTTCCAGTTCGACATTGTCGCCGGGCGTCCTCATCTATCGCGCCCGGAATGTCGGCGCAGAGGAGCTTGCGAAGTCGCTGCGCGACAGCGGCGGAACTGCGGAAGCCGGCGGGACGCCGCAAGCAACAACGTCGGTCAGCAGTTCGTCGCCTATTGCAACACCCACGCCCGGCAATCTCTCACAACTCACGCCCTCCAGTGCGCAATCGGCTCCTGATCAAGGCCCATCGGCGCTTTCCGTTTCGGTCAACGCCAGCCAGAACGCCGTCATCGCTCGCGGCGATGCCGATCAGCTGGCCGAAGCGCGGGGGCTTCTCGAAGCGCTCGACATGACACCGCCCCAGGTGCTGATCGAGGCGGCGATCATCGAGGTGACGCTCGACAATGATCTCCAGTTCGGCATCAACTGGCGCGGTATCGAAGAGCGCTTCCGCGGCGTGTTCACCGATGCGCCCAACGGCCAGGTGACGTCCAACTTTCCGGGCTTTGCGCTTACCTATATCAACACCGACATCGAAGCCGCCCTCAACATGCTGGCCTCGGTCACCAAGGTCGAGGTGATCTCGCGGCCCAGCCTGGTGGCGCTCAACAATGAGACGGCGCTCTTGCAGGTGGGCGATCAGGTCCCGATCGTGACGCAGACGGCGATCTCGGTCACTGATCCTGATGCACCGATCGTCAATCAGACCGAGTATCGCGACACCGGCGTCATTCTTGAAGTCATACCCCATGTACGCGCTTCGGGCATGGTCGAGATCGAGGTCTCCCAGGAGGTCTCGCAGGTTGCCCGCACCACCTCCTCCGGCATCGACTCCCCCACCATCCAGCAGCGCAAACTCGAAAGCCGTCTGCTTGTACCCTCTGGCCAGTCGGTGGCGCTCGGCGGACTGATTTCGACATCGCAGACCAAGACCAGCAATGGCATTCCGCTTCTCATGGATATCCCGCTCCTGGGGCAACTGTTCCGGAGCGACAACACCATCGTCGAGCGGACCGAACTGATCGTCCTAATAACGCCGCGCATTCTCCTTGATGGCCCTGCCGCGGTCGAGGCGACCGACGAGTTGCGCCAGGTCTTCTTGAAGCTCGAAGAGAGGCTGGCGCGGCGATGAGCGATGGCGGCTCGCCTCACCTCGAGCCTGCCAACCGCGGCGAGCGCGGCTATATTCTGGCCTCGGTCATTGGCGTGCTTCTCGCGATAAGCCTGGTCGCATCCGCGCTCGTTACGGTCTCCGGGGAAGCAGCTTCGCGCCTGCGCCGGGCTGAGGACGCCGCAAAACGCGAAGCTGTCCTTGAAGCCGCCATTCTGGTCCTGACCGCACAGCTGGCGATGGATCCCCGGCGCCGCATGCTCGATTTTGAGGAGGCCTCGACCCTTGATGTGCTCGGCCAATCCGTCCGGTTCCGGATTGCCTGGGAGACCAACAAGCTCGACATCAACCGCGCTGATCCGGAGGCCATTGCGCGCCGGCTTGAGGTTGCGGGCGCGCCAGCTGAGCTTCGCACGTCGATTCGGGCAAGGCTCACCGCAGCGCGGTCGAGCAACACCCCGATCGGGCTGCTTGCCGGCCTCGCGCCTGGCATTGCGGGTGAGGACTGCCTCGCATCCGTGTTGACGGTCTTTGGCGGTCAGGAGAGTTTCGATCCGGAGAGGTTGGGCGACCCGGACAGTGTCGGCGAAAAAGTTCCGATCGGCCGTCCAGCAGTCGGCTCACGCATGGCCATCGACGTTGCGGTCCATGGACACGAAGCCGACGGGCTCTCGGTCGTGATGTTGCTCGCGGGCGATAGTGCGGCACCCTGGCAGGTGATGGACTGGCGGCGATCGAGCGTCCTTGGCAAGGAGGCCTGTGATGAGACCCAGAGCTAGGCCTGAGAGCGGCTACACGCTGACCGAGCTTCTGGTCGTGATCGTGGTCCTCGCCCTCATCGCAGCAGCCGTCACCCCGCAGATCCTGGGAC
>Ga0172367_10009511_pt1 | contig 10657 bp, 6 predicted proteins | sample Lak10m_FD_114542 | JGI IMG/M metagenome (GOLD analysis project Ga0172367, IMG submission 114542) | Freshwater microbial communities from Kabuno Bay, South-Kivu, Congo - kab_022012_10m | ecosystem: Environmental > Aquatic > Freshwater > Lake | place: Democratic Republic of the Congo: South-Kivu...
CGCGTACTCCAGTTCGGAAAAGCTCATTTGCATCTCATTATTCCCGACAAATTAATTGGATGTAATTTTATCATGGGGTAATACGCTGGGCTTGAGGTGGGAATAAATCAGTGTTTCCTTAGATATTGTCAATAACAAGCTGACTTGGGATGACCAGATGTTTCGTCTCTATGGGATCGCGCCAGATAATTTCGGCGGCACTTACGAGACATGGAAGACGAGAGTTCATCCGGAAGACGTAGAGCGAGCCGACGCAGAAGTTAAGATGGCGTTGCGAGGCGAAAAAGAATTGAATACGGAGTTCCGCGTTGTCTGGCCGAATGGCACCATCCACCATATCCACGCCCGCGCCCGTGTGGATTGTGACGCAACCGGGCAAGCTACGCGACTGATCGGTACAAATTACGACACCACCGAACACAAGCAGGTAGAGGCAAGTCTGCGAATCGCTGCCACCGCTTTCGAGGCTCAGGAAGGAATTGTCATTACCGATGCCGACCAGGTAATCCTTCGGGTTAACCGGGCCTTTTCCGACATCACCGGCTATGCGGCCGAGGAGGCCATAGGTCAGACGCCGCGGCTGCTGAAGTCGGGCCGCCATGACGCCGCCTTTTACCAGACGATGTGGGATCGCATCTGCCGAGACGGGTACTGGCAGGGAGAAATCTGGAACCGGCGCAAGAGCGGCGAGATATATCCCGAATGGCTCAACATTACAGCAGTCAAGAACGATCAGGGAGAAATCACCCACTACGTCGGCACGCTGATCGACGTCACGGCGCGCAAGGAAGCGGATGATAAGATCCGCCTGCTGGCGTTCTACGATTCACTCACCCAGTTACCCAACCGCCGCCTGCTGCTCGACCGCCTGCAACATACCCTCGCTGCCAGCGCTCGTCACGAAAACCACGGCGCTGTCCTGTTCATCGACCTGGACAACTTCAAGACTCTCAACGATACCATGGGCCATAACATCGGCGACCTATTGCTGATCGAAACGGCCAACCGGCTGCAAGCCTGTGTGCGTGAAGGGGACACCGTGGCGCGGCTGGGCGGGGATGAATTCGTCATCATGCTGGAAGAATTGAGTGCCGATATCCATCAAGCCGCTGCCCAGGCGGAAGCAGTCTGTGACAAGATACTCGCCACCATCTGCAAGCCGTATTTGCTACAGGGATATGCACATTATTGCTCCGCCAGCATCGGCATCAGCCTGTTTCGCAACCAGGAGATCACGGTGGATGAACTGCTCAAACGTGCCGACACCGCCATGTACCAAGCGAAGAATGCCGGGCGTAATACCCTGCGCTTCTATGATCCCGCCATGCAGGCGGTGCTGGAAGCCCGCACGGCATTGGAAAACGACCTGCGTAGTGCCCTGTCGGAAAACCAGTTCCGGCTCTATTACCAGATGCAGGTGGATCATAGCGGCCATATTCTTGGGGCCGAGGTGCTGCTACGCTGGCAGCATCCACAACATGGCCTGGTTTCACCCTTGCAGTTCATTCCGCTGGCCGAGGAAACCGGGCTGATACTGCCCATCGGGCAGTGGGTACTGGACACTGCCTGCATCCAACTCAAGGCATGGGAAGCCGATCCGCTCACATGCGACTTGCAGCTTGCCGTCAACGTCAGCGCGCACCAGTTCCGGCAGGCCGATTTCGTTGAGCAGGTGCGTCTGGTGCTGCACAATCACGCGCTCAGCCCCGACCGGCTCAAGCTCGAGCTCACCGAGAGCATGGTGCTGGACAATATTTACGACACCATTGCCAAGATGCAGACCCTCAGGGAAGTCGGTGTGCGCTTCTCCATGGATGACTTCGGTACCGGCTATTCATCGCTTTCCTACCTGACCCAGTTGCCGCTCGACCAGTTGAAGATCGACCAGTCCTTCGTGCGCAACATCGGTGTGAAATCCACCGACGCGGTGATCGTGCAGACTATCATCGGCATGGCCAGCAACCTGGGGATGGAGGTGATTGCCGAGGGCGTGGAAACGGAAGAGCAGCGCGCATTCCTGGAACAACACGGATGTGCTTACTGCCAGGGCTACCTGTTCGGCAGGCCGGTACCGGTTGGTGAATTCGAAGCAAAATTGAAGAGCTCATAAAACGGGCTTGACCTGTACCTGTAACCGCTGGGTCGTTCTGCCGATCACGACCTCTACCCAGTGCCAAGTCTCATCGTTTCGGGCCGCCACATCCTTCTTAATCGTCTGCGAGTATTGAGAAACCAGCCGGAATTCTGGTTAGGAACAGCAGACGCCCAGTTCCGAGTCCGTCATTATCCCTAGTACACCATCAGGAAAAAACTACACAAAATTCATGGTTTCATTGGCATATTTCCGTCTCGAGAATGACTAATATCGAAACAGTTCCCGATTGACCCGTTTTGTGTATTTTGGGACGACCCGTCAAATCAGGCATCTGACCAAGGTTGAATTAACGTGGACGGGCCGATGGAAAATGCGAAATTTGGAACCAGCAGCTCAACCGGAGATGTGTCTCAGCAGTCTCTGGTGAGAATTGGTCGAGGAGTCAATCTGGTACATGAATCGGCACTGTTTCAACATTACCTATCAAGCGAGGCTATCATGAAAGACGTCAAACAGCCTATTGCTGACGAGTCTGCTTTGCGCCTGCTTCTGTTCCTGGGCTGTTCCATATTTGTCGCCGAAGCACTGAGTCATTTGCTTACCCATGCACTCCCGCCAATTTCGCAATGGGGTATAGGGTTGCTTGACTCGACTTTGCACTTGGCATTGGTCTTGCCCATCATCTACTTCTTCGTATATCGCCCGTCCATTGCCCACATCGCCGAACGCAAAACAGCCGACGCGAAAATCCAGCGGCAGAGGCAACTTTATGCCGCCCTGAGCCAGTGCAACCAGGCCATACTGCGTTGTACGAACGAGGAAGTACTGTTTTCGCAAATCTGCCGCGACGCGGTGCAGTTCGGCGGCATGAAGATGGCATGGATCGGCCTCACTGACCCCGACACCCGCATGGTTCGACCAGTTGCCTGTTTCGGCAAGGGTGTAGAGTATCTGCAAGGCATCGAAATCTCGGTAGATGCCGACAGCCCGTTCGGACATGGCCCGGTAAGCACGGCCATCCGCGAAGGCCGGCCGTTCTGGTGTCAGGATTTCATGAACGATCCGCTCACCACACCATGGCAAGAACGCGGCGCACGCGCCGGTTGGCTTGCCTCGGCATCGCTGCCGCTGCATAGAAACGGTATCGCTATCGGGGCTTTTATTCTGTATGCCGGCGAAGCCAATGCTTTCGACGAGGCCGCGCGCGACCTGTTGGTTGAAATGGCGATGGATATTAGCTTTGCGCTAGACAACTTCACCCACGAGACTGCGCGCAAGTTGGCGGAGGCAAATCTCCGCATCGCTGCAACTGCCTTTGAAGCGCAGGAAGGCATGGTCGTAACCGATGCCGACAACGTCATCCTGCGCGTTAACCAAGCCTTCACCCGCCTGACCGGATACAGTGCCGAGGAAGCCATCGGCCAGAAGACGTCCCTGCTCGCGTCCGGGCGTCATGACAAACAGTTCTACCGCGACATGTGGGAAGCCCTTAACCGGGATCATTACTGGTGTGGCGAAATCTGGAACCGGCGCAAAAATGGTGAAGTTCATCCGGAATGGCTCACCATCACTACCGTCCCCAACGACGAAGGGCAGGTCACCAATTACGTCAGCGCCTTTTTTGATATCTCTCAACACAAGAAGGACGAGGCCAAAATCCACTCCCTGGTATTTTACGATCAGTTGACCGGGCTGCCCAATCGCCGCCTGATACGCGACCGCCTGCAGCATAGTTTCACGGCCAGTGCACGTCATCACAACCACGGCGCTGTCCTGTTCATCGACCTCGACAACCTGAAGACTCTTAACAACACCAAGGGACACAGCATCGGCGACCTGTTGCTGATCGACGCGGCCAAGCGGATGCAGGCCTCCGTGCGTGAAGGAGACACTGCGGCGAGGCTGGGCGGCGATGAGTTCATCGTCATACTGGAATATCTGAGTGAAGATCCTTCACAAGCTGCCACCCGGGCCGAGGCTGTCGGCAACAAGATACTTGCCGCTATCAGCCAGCCTTATGTACTGGATGGATACGAACACCATTGCTCCGCCAGCATCGGCATCAGCCTGTTTTACAGCCACGAGATCACGGTAGAGGGACTGCTCCAACGCGCCGACACCGCCATGTGCGAGGCGAAGAGGGCCGGGCGCAGCACTATGCGGTTCTATGATCCCGCCATGCAGGCCGCACTGGAAGCCCGCACGTCATTGGAAAAAGACTTGCGCAGCGCCCTGGCAGAAAACCAGTTCAGGCTCCATTACCAGATGCAGGTGGATCATAGCGGCCATATTCTTGGGGCCGAGGTGCTGCTACGCTGGCTGCATCCGCAGCGCGGCCTGGTTTCGCCTCAGGAGTTCATTCCACTGGCCGAGTCATCCGGTCTCATACTTCCCATAGGTCAATGGGTGCTGGAAACCGCCTGTGCCCAGATCAAGGCATGGGAGGAAGACCCACGCACACGTAACCTGCAGCTTGCCGTCAACGTCAGCGCGCACCAGTTCCGGCAGGCCGATTTCGTAGAACAAGTGCGTCTGACACTGCGCAATCACGGGTTCAACTCCGACCGGCTCAAGCTCGAACTCACCGAGAGCCTGGTGCTGGACAACATCGACGACACCATCGCCAAGATGCTAGCACTCAAAGATGCCGGGATGCGTTTCTCCATGGATGATTTCGGCACCGGCTATTCATCGCTTTCCTACCTGACCCAGTTGCCGCTCGACCAGTTGAAGATCGACCAGTCCTTCGTGCGCAACATCAGCGTGAAACACAATGATGCAGTCATTGTGCAGACCATCATCGGCATGGCTCACAACCTCGGGATGCAGGTCATTGCAGAGGGCGTGGAAACGGAAGATCAGCGGGCATTCCTGGAACAACACGGATGTGCCTACTGCCAGGGCTACCTGTTCGGCAGACCGGTGCCGGTTGATGAGTTCGAGGCAAGTTTGAAAAATGCGTAAAAGGGTGTGCCATCAACGCATCAAGAGGCACCTGCTCAACGCCGCGTCAAATGCGGAAATGTGAAACCTCGCGCTCCAGATTACGATCCTCATCGCCGATGCGCTCGGCAATGCCAGCCAGTTCGACCGCCGCCCTGTAGTTTTCGTCCGTCGCTGCGCTCATCTCGTTCAGCGCCTGCGCCGCCATTTCCATCGCCGCCGCCTGCTCCTGGATCGCGGTCGATATGTCGCGCACGGCAACGTAGGTGCTTTCGACGCCACCGACGATTTCAAGCATCGAACTCTCGGCGCCATCAGCCTTGGCGGTGCTGCCGATCGCGTGCGTCGCAACCCGTTCCATGGCTACGATGGCGGTTTTCGTCCCCGCCTCGATCTTTTCGACCATCGTCGCCACTTCCTGGGTCGACGCGGTTGTGCGCTCGGCAAGTTTCCGCACCTCGTCGGCCACGACGGCAAAGCCGCGTCCCTGCTCGCCGGCGCGCGCCGCTTCGATGGCCGCGTTCAAGGCCAGCAGGTTGGTCTGGTCGGCGATGTCCTGGATCGTGCCGACAATGCTGCGGATGGCATCGGCATGCCGGTTGAGATCGTCCACCGCACCGGTAGCATTACGCGCGTCGTCCGCCACGCCCTTGATGCTGGTGATGGCCTCGTGGATACCCGTCATGCTGCCGCTCGATGCCGCGTTCAGCTTGGCGGATATCTGGTTGGCGCGGGTGGCGTTCTCGTTGATGCCCTGGATGGATTGTGAAATCTCCTCGAACGTCGACGCCATTGTCGTCGCAGCCTCGGATTGGCCTTGCAGCGCCGTCCTCATCTGCGCCGACATGGCGGTGATGCCGGCGACCCCGTCCGCCATCGTAGCGGCAGCAGTGTGTATCGCGCCCACTTTCTGCGCCAGTTGTCCACGCGTTTTGGCAATGGAATGGAGCAGGCTGCCGGACGGCGCATTTTCAGCCCCGACAGCGGTCAGGTCGCCGCCTGCGATGCGCACCGAATTGGCAACCGCCTGTTCCACCTCGCCCCCCACCCGGCTGTCGAAGGCGCGCCGAACAACGATGAACAAGGCGACGAAAATCGCCAGCCCGCCAAACACCGTGCAGCCAAGAACCAAAGACGACCGTGTGTTGTGGTCGTTCATGGACTTGACTTCCTCGGCAGACTCCCTGGCAGCGAGCGCATCCATATCCGCAGTAAGTGCGGACATCGCCTCCGTCATCTTGCGATCCATGCCCTTGACCGCCACATCGACATTGTGACCGAACCCAGGATCGGCCCGATTCGCTTCAGCCAGCGCCTTGCGGTAATGTTCGCCCAGCATGCGGTGCTCCTGCATAACCGCCGCGATGCGCGCCTCCATGTCGGCCAACCCAAGGCGTTTGGCAATCTCGCCGGCTTTGACGAGAGCTTCGCCCACCCTTGCCTCTTCCTTGTCGAAACCGGCCTTGTGCTTGGCAAAGGCCCCATCGTCCGCACCGCGCAACAGGATATTTTTCCACTCCTGAACCTGCGTCTTGAAGGCGATGCCGGCCCGGCCCGTTTCGACTGCCATGTCGCCGGTGGCGACGAGGCGCTCGACAGTCGTAGCCGCCGTACCGTGAAGTTGGCTGAGGGCAACCCACCCCATCAACGATGTAATCAACATGCCGGTGATGCCAAGTAGCGCTGTAACCATGAAAAGCTGACGGACCTTCATTCTGTGAATCCCTTCTCTATATAATCAAGTGTTTTCAATGCCAGTGCCGGGCTGCCGCTGCGCGGCTGACAATTTCAGCAAAAAGAGGCGTGCGTATATCTATTTGAGTTTATTTTGGGTATACGTATAAGCCAAGCATATCAAGGATATGCCATGTTCAGGATTCCCTTTAAGCCATCTTCGGCCCGGCCAGTGCTAATGGTCGTATTATAAACCAGTGATGCTCAGATTAATGCGTTCAAGAAGTGGCGTACGGGTTGTCGCGGCTTTTCATTTTCCGGGCTCAAAGGACAGCACGTTATATTTCGCCCTTGCGCGCCTTATCCATCATCCGGATCAGCGTTTCTTCCAGTTGTTTTGCCGCTTTCTGCGCCCGTTCGGTGGGATTCTTGATGTATTTCAGGTCATGGCTGGGGCGATCCAGCGCCAGGTATAGCCGGCCCTGTTTTTCGTAGACGGCGATGCGGCAGGGGGCGAACACCACGAATTCGGGGTGATCAAGCAGGATTTCCGCGCCCAGACTCAGATTGCAATAGGTCACCACTTCCATGACGCCTTGCAGCGGCAAGCCACGTTTCACGATATTTTCGCCAATGGGGAAGCGCGCCGGGCTGATGAAATTACTGCCCTCCGCCGCCACTTTCAGGCTGGTGACGACATCGTCGTAGCTCACACCCGGTTCCACCGGCACTTCGTACAGTGGGCTATCCTGGCTGATCGGCGGCATATCGCCGGCAAAGGCTGGAACCACCGTACCTAACCAGCACCCCAGCACCAGCATGAAAATCACAGGCAACCTGTTCATGGCCTTGCTCCTTTACTCCATCGGCTTGAGTACCGCATCCACCGCACGGTGATCGAGATGTGGCGCCAGGTGCTGGATGAAGGCGTAGGCATAGCTGCGCAGATAGGCATCCTTCCTCACCCCGATATAGGTCGTGCTGGGCGGGAATAGGTGGCTGGCATCGATCATCGCCAGGTTGCGGTCACGCTCCGGATTGTAGGCCATCTGTGCCAGCAGGCCGATGCCCAGGCCAAGCTCGACATAGGTCTTGATCACGTCCGAGTCTATAGCCGTCAACGCCACGTTAAGCGTCACACCCTTTTCCGCAAAAACACGATTTACCAGGGAGCCGCCGGCGAAGGCAAAATCGTAGGTCACCACCGGATAACTGGCGATCTTTTCCAGCGTGAGCGGCTTGTCCTTCAACAACGGATGATCCAGCGGAGTCACCACGCAGCGGTTCCACTGGTAGCACGGCAGCGTAGCCAGTTCCTTGTAATTGCCGATCGCTTCCGTGGCGATGCCGATATCCGCTTCGCCTTTGGCGACCTGCTCCGCCACTTGGGTCGGATTGCCCTGGTGGAGGGTGAGGTGCACTTTGGGGTAGCGTTCGATGAATGCCTTGACTGCCGGCGGCAGCCGGTAGCGCGCCTGGGTGTGGGTAGTGGCGACTATCAGGTTGCCGGTATCCTCTTGCAGGAATTCCTCGCCGACCAGCCGGATATTCTCCATACCCTGCATGATCCGTTCCGCGAATTCCAGTACGATTTTTCCCGGCTCGGTGATCCCGGTCAGGCGCTTGCCGTTGCGCTGGAATATCTGCAGGCCCAGTTCCTGTTCCAGCAACTGGATTTGCTTGCTGACGCCGGGCTGCGAGGTATGCAGCTTTTCTGCCGCTGAAGACACGTTTAGTCCCTGCTTGGCGACTTCCCGGATGTAGCGTAACTGATGAAATTTCATGAAGCCTCATTTATAACCAAATAATCTACGGCTAGAATAACATATTCTTTATTAGCCAATACCCTCCTCTGGTATAGTACCGATCTCGCCTGCACAGGCTTAATCCTTTATTAAACAATACGATAATGGAAATTGGATATATACTCTCCGGGCTGCTGGTCGGTTTTCTGGTCGGGGTGACCGGTGTAGGTGGCGGTTCGCTGATGACGCCGCTGCTGGTTTTCATGTTCGACTTCAAGCCCGCGGTGGCAGTCGGCACCGATTTGCTGTTCGCCTCCATCACCAAGACCGGCGGTGTCTGGGTGCACCACAGCGCGCACAAATCCGTCGAATGGCGCATCGTTGGCCTGCTCGCTGCAGGCAGCCTGCCGACCTCCGCATTGACCATTTACCTGCTCGAACATTTTGCCACCAAAGGCAAGGAAATCAGCCACCTCATCACCTTTTCGCTCGGCATCGCTTTGATCCTGACTGCGTGCGCCATCATCTTCCGCGTCCGCCTGCAAAAAATGGGACGTGAAACCCTGTCCCATGACCCCGGACGCTTTGCGCATCTGCAAGCCCCTGCCACGGTGGTCACCGGCATCATCCTGGGCGCCCTGGTAACGCTGTCTTCCGTCGGCGCCGGAGCGCTCGGCACGGTGGCGCTGGTATTTCTCTACCCGCGCCTGCCCACAGTCAAGATTGTCGGTACCGATCTGGCGCACGCCATTCCACTCACGGCGCTTGCAGGGTTAGGTCACATGCACATGGGGAACGTCAATTTTGCGCTGTTGGGCAGCCTGCTGGTAGGCTCGCTGCCTGGCATCTGGGCGGGCAGCCACCTGAGCGCCAGAATTCCGGAAAAAGTATTGCGCCCGATCCTGGCAACGCTGCTGATGCTGATCGGGTTCAAATTCGTTTTATAGCGTTTAATCATGTACATCTACGACGACATCGACCAACGCATCATCGACGAACGGGTCGCGCAATACCGCGACCAGACCCGTCGTTACTTGGCCGGCGAACTGACGGATGACGAGTTCCGCCCGCTGCGCCTGCAGAACGGGCTTTACATCCAGCGCCACGCGCCCATGCTGCGCATCGCCGTGCCTTATGGATTGATGAATTCGCGCCAACTGAAAAAAATCGCGGATATTTCACGCCGTTACGACAAGGGCTACGTCCATTTCAGCACACGCCAGAATGCACAACTCAACTGGCCCAAGGTGGAAGACGTACCCGACATCCTGGCCGAACTGGCCACGGTGCAGATGCACGCCATCCAGACCTCCGGCAGTTGCATCCGCGCCATTACCAGCGACCATTTTGCCGGCATCGCGCCGGACGAAATCGTCGATCCGCGCCCGTTCATCGAGATCATGCGCCAGTGGAGCAGTTTCCATCCCGAATTCGCCGGGCTGCCGCGCAAGTTCAAGTTCGCCGTGAATGGCGCCAGGCAGGATCGCGCACTGGTGCAGGCGCACGACATCGGGCTGGAGCTTTACCTGGACAGTGTCAACCAACTCGCCGTGCGCGTGTGGGTCGGCGGCGGGCTGGGCCGCACGCCCATCCTCGGCACCGTCATCCGCGAGCATCTGGAATGGCGGCATGCTCTGACCTATTGCGAAGCCATCCTGCGGGTGTACAACATCCATGGCCGCCGCGACAACGCCTACAAGGCGCGGATCAAAATTTTGGTGAAGGCGCTGGGCGCAGAAGAATTCGCGCGCCAGGTCGAAGAAGAATGGGCGCACCTCAGGGACGGCCCCAGCACCATTACCCAGGCTGAGTATGACCGCGTGGCAAGCTTCTTCGCCCCCGGCCGCCACGCCGCCCTGCCCGACGACACTGCGTTCGATGCCGCCAAAGCCAGCAACCCCGCCTTCGCCGCCTGGGCCAGGCGCAATGTTCACGCTCACAAGGTGCCGGGCTATCGTGCTGTCACCTTGTCCCTGAAGAAAACCGGCGTACCGCCCGGCGACGTCACCGACAAGCAGATGGACGCCGTCGCCGACCTGGCCGAACGCTACTCCTTCGGCGAGCTGCGCGTGTCGCACGAACAGAACCTCATCCTGGCCGACGTGAAACTGAGCGACCTGTTCGCGGTATGGGAAAAAGCCCGCGAACACGGCCTGGCGACGCCGAATATCGGCCTGTTGACCGACATCATCTGCTGCCC
>Ga0172367_10009513_pt1 | contig 10656 bp, 10 predicted proteins | sample Lak10m_FD_114542 | JGI IMG/M metagenome (GOLD analysis project Ga0172367, IMG submission 114542) | Freshwater microbial communities from Kabuno Bay, South-Kivu, Congo - kab_022012_10m | ecosystem: Environmental > Aquatic > Freshwater > Lake | place: Democratic Republic of the Congo: South-Kivu...
AAATCCCATAAAAATCAGCGTGAACGAGACTGACAATGCGCCGAAGATGAGCAGGAGGATTCTCCAGTCGAAGGTCTGCCACCAGGAGGTGGTGGTTTGTTGGGCTTGACCCTGCCCTTGTCCTTGACCTTGACCAGCGCCCTGACCCTGTCCCTGTCCTTGATTTTGGGTGGTCGCGGCGGATTGACCTGTGGTGGTGGTCGTGTTGTTCCTCAGCCAGGGCGGACCGCCTCCGCCACCTTTGGTGGGAGTTGCCACTTCGGGCGCGGTCGCTTCCCATTGGCGGATGAAACCAACAATGGCTTGAATCTCCGCCTCGGTCATGCGGTCGCCCCAAACGGGCATGGCGGTTCCGGGCACGCCGTTGGTGATGATTTGCTGAATGGCGCTGTCGCTGGTGTCAGTCAGGAAGCCTTTGACGTTGAGCGCGGGGGCGCGTTGCGTGCCTTGTCCTTCGGGACCGTGACAGCGCGAGCAATTCTGTGAAAAGAGTTGACCGCCCAGCGCGATGCTTTCTTCGGTGGTGGCGATGGGCACATCGGGCGCGGGCAAAATGCCAGCGGGCACTTCATCCCAACGCTGGACGAGGGTGACGAGCGCGTTGATTTCTTCGGGGGTGAGGACGTTGTTCCAGCCAGCCATGAGCGTTCCAGCGCTGCCGAGGGTGACGGTGCGATTCAGTTCCTCGGCGGTCTTCTCGCGGACAGCGGGGTCGTTGAGCGCGGGCGCAATGCCTGTGCCGAGTCCGTCCGCGCCGTGGCAGGCGACGCAGTTCGTCGCAAAGAGGGTGACTGCGGTTTGCAGGGTTGCGCCATCGGGTAGATTCGCTACCTCGGCGAGCAGGGCAGGGTCGGCTTCGGTGGTGAACGGGACGAGCGGGGCAAGCCCCAAGTTGACGACTCTGTCCTGGGTCGCGTTCCAATCTCCAGACTGAATCAAATTCACCAGTTCCGAAATCTGGTAATCGCTGAGCGGTCCGCCATCTTCCTTGCTCCAGGCAGGCATGGCGGTGTTGAAGCGTCCGCGTTCGATGGTTTTGGCGAGGTCTTCGTACGCCATCGTTTGCAAGGCGGGATTGTTCAGCGCGGGGTTTGCGCCGATGCCTTCGCCCGCCAAGCCGTGACAGACCGAGCAGTTTTCGGCGTAGAGCGTCATCGCGTCGTCGAGTTGGACGCCCAGAATTTCGGTTTGCGCGGTGACAATGCGCGTGGGTTCGTTGAGCATGTAAAAAGCAAGCCCGAAGACAATGAGTTGGGTCGCCAGCAAGCCTGCCAGCATTTCAAAAAGTCGGATGCGGTTTTGGGTTGTATTCATATCATTTCCTGTTCAGACCTGACAGGTTTTATTGTGGCGTGAGTTAGTCAAGGTTTCTTGTGGAAACCTGTCAGGTCTCTTTCGTTACGGATAAACGACCTGCGCGGCTTCGAAGGATTGGCGCTGCATGAGGTTGCCTGTGTCCACGTTGACCTGACCATCGGCGATGCTGACGGCGAACAAATCGAGCGGGCGCGGGGCAGGTGGATTCTCAACCGTGCCCTGCTGGTCGAACTGCGAGTTGTGGCAGGGGCAGATGAATTTCTGCGCGGTGGCGTCCCAGGGGACGGTGCAGCCGAGATGAGTGCAGCGATGATAGACCGCAAGGAATCCGCCATCGCCGAGGCGCACAATGTAGAAGCGTCCGTTGGAAATGTGCGTGACCGAGTTGGGCGGGAAGTCGTCCACGAGTCCAGCGTTGATGACCGAGCCGAATTCGCCTTCGGCGAGTCGCGGCTGGAGATAGGCAATGAATACGCCAGCGGTTTCGACCAGGGCAAGTCCGCCAAAGAATGCCCAGGCAATTTTCAGAAAGTCGCGGCGGGTGGGGGTGATGGGAGTATCGGACATGGTTGGTTCCTGTGAAAAAAAGATGAGGGATGAGGGATGAATGGAACATGGTGAATAGTGCATAGTGAATGGTGGGTGTAAGATTGTTATCTGTTTCCTAATTCACTATTTCCTATTCACTATCCACCTAATGACCTGCACTCGGCATATTCCACGGCAGGAAGAGCGCCATGCCAGGTCCGCGGAAGTAGATGCCGACGATGGTGAGGACGACGAAGGCGGTGAAGATAAACGTGGCGACGAACAGCACCCGCTCTTCGGTGTCGGCGTGGAAATATTTGACTGTCCACTCATCCAATAAAATGATGGGGAAGAGGACAATTGCCATTGGAATCAACCCGTTGGAAATCAGCGCGTCCCAAGCGGGAAGCCAAAGGCTCCAGTTGAGGACAAACTCGTCGAGCAGCACCCAGATGGGGGTGAGGATGATAGCCATGCCAATGGCGAGAACTGTCAGCGAACGCCCGCGCCGCGAGCGGAAATAAATCCCCACGCTGTCGAGGTGGATGTCAAAAAACGGCAGGAGGAAAATGGCGAGGATAGCCAGACTCGGCAGGATGATTGCGCCAACCAGCGGATGGAAGTGGAGGAGCAACTCCTGCAAGCCCATGAAGTACCACGGCGCTTTGGCAGGATTCGGGGATACGTCGGGGTTGGCGATGCCTTCGAGCGGGGCAGGCACGAGCATGGCAAAAACCAACAGCAGGGCAAAAGCCGCAATGGCGAAGACCAACTCACGGCGGACGAGATGCGGAATCGTCGTCACACGCTCAGGCTTGGGCTCGTCGGTCTGATCCAACTTCTTCGGCAGGGTCAATCCGCCATCTTTGCGGACACGCCAAAAGTGATAGGACATCAGCCCGAAAATCATCAACGGGATGACCGAGATGTGCATGGAATAAAAATTGAGCAGGGTGTTCGCGCCGACTTCGGGTCCGCCGAGAAGCAGTTGACCGAGCCAACTGCCGATGAACGGCACATAATTGATGATGCTGGTGCCGACGGTGATCGCCCAGAAGGCGAGTTGATCCCAGGGCAGAAGATAACCCGTAAAGTTTGCGCCGACAATTAAGAGAAGCATGGCAACGCCAATCAGCCAGTTCAGTTCGCGCGGCGGACGGTACGCGCCCGTGGCAAAAACGCGGATCAGATGAAGCACGGCGACGATGATCAACAGGTTGGCGCTCCAATGATGCAGATTGCGGACGAGTTCGCCAAACCAGACGTTGGAGTTGATTTCGAGAATGTCGAGGTAGGCTTGCGGCGCGGCGGGCGTGTAATTGTTTTGCAAGATGACGCCAGTCAGTCCAAGCACTGCCATCAGCAAAGCGGAAAGCCCGCCCAAGCCCCAACTGTGAGTCCAGTTCATGGCGGTGACGGGGATTTTGGCGGGGTGCAGGTGTAGGACGAGGCTGTCCACGACCATGCGGATGCGTCCGCGGTCATCCACGGGCAACCCGTCGGGGATGAGGCGATCGCGCATTCGGTCGAGCATGGATTCGTTTTCGGGGGTGGGTGTTTCTTCGGTCATGGATTCTCCTCAGTAATAAGCATGATTTCGCATATTTTAGACTTATTGTATCAACTTATTTATACAACAAAAAAAGAACTCATAAAGATTTGGTAAAGAATGGGGTGTCACAAATTTTGCACAACCTTGTTTGTATGTTTAATCAATCTTTACATTCCAGTTTTATGATCGGGGCAAGGTTGCAGACAAAACGCAGCCATCGAACCTAAAAATAAGCCCTAACCAAAAGAGGTAAAAATGTTCAAAACACTTAAAACAATCCTGGCGGGAATTCTCGCCGCAGTCATCGTCATCGCCATCGGAGCAAGCGTTTACACCGCGTTTGCCGCGCCTGGCGCCAACATCTTCTCCACTCAGCCACAGACCGCTTCCAATGGAAATGGAAATGGCGGCAACGGAAATGGAACAGGCGAAGGCGTCTCTGTGCTGGACATCCCCGCTTCTGACTTGAGCGAAGAGGAAGCCGCCGCGCTGCTTTTCATGCGCGAAGAAGAAAAACTTGCCCGTGACGTTTATAACGCACTTTACGCCGTTTGGGGACAGCAGACCTTTTCGAATATCGCTTCCAGCGAGCAGATGCACATGGACGAAATCAAAGTCCTGCTCGACCGCTACGGACTGAGCGACCCCGCGCTCGACGCTGGCAAATTCACCAACCCCGAACTGCAAGCGTTGTATGACCAACTGGTCGCGCAGGGCAGCGCCTCGCTGGCTGACGCTTTGAAAGTCGGCGCCGCCATCGAAGAGATCGACATCCGCGATTTGCAGACCCGCATGTCGCAGACCGACAATGCCGACATTCAGCAGGCTTACACCAATTTGATGAACGGCTCTTACAGCCACCTGAAAGCCTTTACGGGTACTTTGCTCAACCAAACAGGCGAAACTTATGTGCCGCAATATTTGACCGCCGAGCAATACCAGACCATCATCTCCAGCGCTGGCAACGGACAGGGCAACAGCGGCGGCGGACAGGGAACTGGCGGACAAGGTCAGGGCGGACAGGGTCAAGGCGGACAAGGCGCTGGGCAGGCTTCTGGCTCTGGCATGGCGCAAGCTGATTTGACAGCCGCGACCACCATTCACGGCGCAGTTGTCAGCTATGACCAATTCGGTCTCAGCCTGACCCTCGATGATGGAACCGCGTTCTACGTCCAACTTGGCAACCAACGCTACAACCAGTCCATCGGGTTTGCGCCAGCCATCGGCGAAGGCGTTACGGTCTACGGCTTCCCAGGCGATCAGGGCGTGTACAGCGCAATCACCGTCACGCTCGACTCAACCGCTCAGGTCTACGCCTTCCGCGACGCGACAACGGGGCAACCGCTTTGGTCGGGTGGTAACGGAAACGGCAAGGGCGGCGGTGGGAACGGGAATGGAAACGGCGGGGGAACGCACTAATTGGAAGCGAGAAGTAAAAAGTGAGAAGTTCACCTTCCAGATTTACTTCCAAATAACGAATGACATGGATAACCATCGACAGGGTGGTTATCCATGTTTTGTACAAGGAGACGGCGATGAAATTGCCGAAGTTCCAATTTTTTCACAAGCGCAGTATTTGGGCGCGCAAGGTTTTGCAAATTCTTTTCTTCCTTCTTATTGCCTTTATCAGCGTCAACCATACGCTGGTCAGAAACGGCGGGGGATTCGACTTTTTATCCAGCGCCTCGCTCCATGCCCTTTGTCCCTTTGGCGGAGTGGAGACGATGTTCCAATTATTGACCGCAGGCACGTTGGTCAAAAAAGTTCGCGACTCGTCCGTCATCCTGCTGGATTTGGTCTTGATTCTCTCCCTGCTGCTGGGTCCCGTTTTCTGCGGCTGGGTCTGCCCGTTGGGGACAATTCAGGAATGGATTGGCAAATTGGGTCGCAAATGGTTCGGCAACAAAATGTACAACCAATTCATCCCGCACAAACTCGACCATGCTTTGCGCTACCTGCGTTATGGCGTTTTGGCTTGGGTTTTGTACGTCACCTTCACCAGCGCGGAACTGGCATTTCAAAGTTACGACCCTTATTTTGCCCTCTTCAATTTTTGGACGGGCGAAGTCACCATCACCGCGCTGCTCATTCTCGAAAGTATTTTGCTTCTCAGCCTGTTGGTGGAACGCCCTTGGTGCAAGTACGCCTGTCCATTTGGCGCTTTGCTGGGGCTGAGCAACCTGTTCCGCTTCTTCACCATCCGCCGCGAGGCAGGGGCTTGCAAATTCAAAGGCGACGCCTGTTCCACACTTTGCCCGATGAACATCGACATCAGCCGCAAGTCAGTCATCCGCGACCATCAATGTATCACCTGCATGGAATGCACCTCCGAGGCGTGCTGCCCCGCCAAAGGCGCGGTCTATTTGGGATTGGGAGGCATGGAATGAGACTGAATTCCAAAGTCGTCGGCGTCATCGTGCTGGTGGTGATGCTTGGCGGAATCCTGTGGACGACCCAATTGGGCTGGTGGCAAACCGAAAGCGGCGGCAGGGGAGCGGGCAACCACGACGGCGCGAGCGAGTCCCCGCCCGAAGTGACGACCTTACGCGGCGCGGTCAGCGGCTACGACGGACGCGGATTGACCATCGCCGCCGACAACGACGGGCAAGCGATTTACATCGAACTTGGCAATTCGCGCTACAACCGCTCCATCGGATTCGCCCCGCAAGTTGGGGAACGAGTCACAGCGCAGGTTTTTATCCCGAACAACAAGACCTCGTACAACGCGGTCACCGTCACCCAGGACAGCACAGGACAAATCTTCACCTTCCGCAACGCGTCCGGTCAGCCACTGTGGGAGGGAAAAAATGCCGAGTAGCACCCCGTATCCAAATCCCCGCTCCAACGTCATACAGAATGAGACAACGTGATTCCAGAACAGGAACTCTTGACCCAGGCAGGACAATTCGACACGCGCGCGCTGGCTGAGATTTACGATCTCTACAGCCCGCGCCTCTATCGTTATGCCATGCGCCTGCTGGGAGATTCCAGCGCGGCGGAAGATTGTGTCTCTGAAACTTTTAGCCGCTTTTTGAAAGCCTTGCGCGCGGGCAAAGGTCCGCGTGATTATTTGCAGGCTTATCTGTTTCGCATGGCGCACAACCTGGTGGTGGATCACTACCGCCGACAGCCCATGACCGAAGAACTCGACGACGACCTTCCCCAAATCGAAAACACCGAGGAAACCGCCGCCCTGAACCTGAGTCAACACCGTATGCGCATTGCCCTTCAGCAATTGACCGAAGACCAGCAGCAGGTGGTGACGCTCAAATTCCTCGAAGGCTGGGGCAACGAAGCGGTTGCGAAAGCCCTGAATAAACCTGTTGGCGCGGTCAAATCCATGCAACACCGCGCGCTGGCTCAATTGAAAAAACTTCTATTAGATGAGGCGTAACCATGGCAAACGAAGAACTCGACCCCCGATTGGCTAACCTGCTCGACAAAATGAAGTCCGTGCCTGAGCGCGACCCTCGCGCCGCCATGCGTGGAAAAAACAAATTCCTCGCCGAGGCAGTATCTCTGAGTGAAAGTCGGCGTCATAGCAGGTGGACGACAATCTTTCAACAAAAGGAGAAATTTGCCATGAACCTCATCGTATCCGTTTTAGTAATTGCAGGCTTATTGTTTGGGAGCGGCGCGACTGTCTCGGCAGCGCAGGACGCCCTGCCTAATGAAGCTTTGTATCAACTCAAGCTTTTGAGTGAAGACGCACAGCTATGGCTCAACGCCGACCCCGCCGCCGAAGTCGAACTGCTCATGCAGCAGGCGCAAACCCGCACCCAGGAAATGGCGGCGTTAAACGAACAAGGCGTTACCCCGCCCGACACGCTAATGATCCGCGCGCAGGATCGTATCTACCAGGCGCTGGAAGTTACCTCCACGCTGGATGAAACCGAAGTGACCGATACGCTGTTGCAAATCCGCGACCAGTTGCAGACCCAGGATCGATTGTTGGATCAATTGCAGGATGGAAGCTGCATCGACTGCGAACCCGCCCTCGACCAGACTCGCGACATGCTCCGCGATCAACTTCGGCTGGTTGAAGATGGTCTTGTCGATCCTGCGGGCTTCATCTATCGTCACCGCAACCAGGCAGGCATCCCCACCCCCGAACCGACCGAAGTCCCCGTGACCGAGGAGCCGACAGCCGCCCCAACTGAAGAACCCGTCGCAACAGAAGAGCCTGTTGCCACCGTCGAGCCAACGGCAACCGAAAGCCCTGTCATCGCCACGCTGAACTGCACGCCCGTTCTGGATGGCACAGGATTGCAAAGTGGAAATATGGGAACCCCTGATCCGCAAAAAGACGCGGGCGCAGGACAGCAAAATAACGAAGGAAACCAGGGCGATTCAACCGAACAAGGCGGGGCAGGAGAAGGCTCGGGAGAACAGAATGGCGGAAAGCCATAGCCCGGCAATAATCGACCCCTTGACTTGACAAAATGGCAGCCGCGGCTGCCATTTTGTTTGTCCAAGCCGACAACGTAAATAAAAACACCTGTCGGCATTCCCCTTGCCAATTCACCTGTAATATGCTATTTTTAGCCGTGAGGACTAGCTATGGATGCTCAAAAAACGGTCATGATTATTGAAGATGAAGCGGACGCCGCCGAACTATTCGCCGAAATGATGCGCGTGAATGGCTTTCGCGTGATAAAAATGTTTTCCAGCGCCCCCGCCATCCCAATGATTACCCAGGAAAAACCCGATGTCATCATCCTGGATATCATGATGCCGGACATTTCCGGGCTGGAAGTCCTGCGATACATGCGCCGCGAACCGAGTCTGTCCCACATCCCGGTCATCGTTGTTTCGGCAAAGAGCATGCCCGGCGATATCAAGATCGGTCTGGAGGCAGGGGCATCCATGTATCTCACCAAGCCTGTCGGCTTTCTCGATCTCAAACAGGCAGTGGAACAGGTTTTGAACAAGGCATAAACAATACTGCATGAGTCTTTTGCGCGCCTTCATTGCCATTGAATTTTCCACCCACGTTTGTGATGAGATTCAAAAACAAACGAACCGGCTGCGCCACACTCTGGGGAGTGATTTTATCCGTTGGGTTCCCACGCACAATATGCACCTGACCTTGAAATTTCTAGGGGATGCCGCATCCTCCCATCTCGATTTCTTGAAACAAATGCTCCTGCGCGAAGCGGATTCACACCCACAATTCGACATGCAAGTGGGAGGCGTTGGCGCTTTTCCAAACTTGCGCAGTCCACATATTCTATGGCTCGGCATTCATGCGCCGTCAACCCTGGCGGCACTGCAAAAGGGAATCGAATCGGAGGCGGCGCGGCTGGGTTATAAACCCGAAGACCGCGCCTTTTCTCCCCACCTGACAATTGGGCGCGTCCATCAGGCAGCCAGCCTGACCGAACTGCAAAAAATCCGCGCCACACTAAATTCGATGCAATTTGGCGGTATCGCCGCCGCGCGGGTGGAGTTTGTCCATCTGTTCAAAAGCGACCTGCAGCCCGACGGTCCTATTTATACGAAACTGTTTTCCGCACCATTATCCAAACCATGAGGTGAAACCTGAACGCTCTCGAACTTGCCCGCGAAATTGTAAACTCCCTGGAAGACAAGAAGGGTGAAGATATCATCCTGATCGATCTAAAAGGCGTGGTCTCTTTTACAGACTATTTTATTATCTGCACAGGTACCAGCGACCGCATGATCAACGCGTTGGCTGACTCCGTCATCGACGACATCCGCGCCCGACACAAGAAAAAGGGAAGAAAACAAGGGCTTGCCCGCGACGGCTGGGTGATTGTGGATTTTGACGATGTGGTCGTACATCTCTTTTCGCCCGACCAGCGCGAGTATTACAACCTCGAAGAATTGTGGAGGGATGGAAAGGTTTTGCTAAGGTTACAATAAAGCGATAAACACCCCGCTTACTCCGCGCATGGGCGGATTAACATCACGGGAATTTTCGAGCGATGCACGACCTGCTCTGCCACACTGCCCAGCAGAAGGCGCAACATCCCCGTCCGCCCATGCGTAGACATGGCAATCAGGTCTGCTTGTTCGATTTCCGCAGCTTCCAGGATGGTGTCTGCCACAACCCCATCGCGCAACAAATAAGTGACACGCAAGCCGTCGCGTTCCAGCCTGCAACACAGGTGTTTCAAGTATTGTTTTTCATCTGCGCGCATAATCTTGACTTCCTCGGGCTGAGGGGCAAGCGGGGATTCATGAAATTCAAAGGTGGGCGCGGGGCTTACATCCACATGCAGGAGCACAATTTCGGCGTTTAGGGCGCGGGCAAGTTTCTCCGCGTGCGGCAGAACCGTCTCTGATAGGGTCGAGCCGTCCAACGGGACAAGAATTCGCTGGTACATTGGCAGCCTCCATCCGTCTATTCAACGCGCATGTTTATTCAATTCCGCCCATATTCTTTATAGCATATCCACGCCATGAAAATATTAAAATCAGGCGCAACCGAAGACAACCTATAAAAAATTGCCCTGAAAAATTTCAGGGCAATTTTGGTGCTGGGGGCAATGGATTTGAACCACTACTAGCTGATCCAGAGTCAGCCGTCCTGCCATTAGACGAGCCCCCAATTACTTACCAGCGGGCGGTATTTTATCACGCGAACCCGCTTGTTGCAAGCCCAGTTTCAAATGGACGCGCTTTACTACTCGGGCATTCTTTCCAACACCTCGATCGCGCGTTGGACTCTTGCCAGGCATTGATCCCTGCCGATAATTTCCATGCTCTCGAACAAAGGCGGACTGACTTTCTGTCCAGTAATCGCTGCGCGCAAAATGCCGAACACCTGATTGGCATTCAAGCCGCTTTCTTCGACATACGCCCGCAAAGGTGGTTCACAGGCTTCGTGGCTGATGGTTGGCTGCCCGACTAGAATCTGATACGCCCTTCGCGCAATTTCCGCCGACTGCCTGGCATCCAAGCCTTTGGCGAGCAAATCTTCGGGAGCAGGCGACACCTCATGCTTGAAGAAAAACCCGCCAAACGTAATACAGTCGTCCAACGTGACCAACCTCTCGCGGATAAGCGGGATGATTTTCAGCAGAACCTCATCATCGACGTTGAAACCCTCACGGGTGAAATAAGGCTTGAGGCGGGCTGCCAGGTCTTCGGCGGTGAAAAGGCGGATGTGCGTCGCGTTGAAATGATCCAGCTTCTGGAAGTTAATCGCAGCGGGAGACGGGGTCAATGAGTCGATCGAGAAGCGCTCCACCATCTGCGCCACCGTCATCACGTCGTCTTCGGCAACGCCCCAC
>Ga0172367_10009514_pt1 | contig 10655 bp, 7 predicted proteins | sample Lak10m_FD_114542 | JGI IMG/M metagenome (GOLD analysis project Ga0172367, IMG submission 114542) | Freshwater microbial communities from Kabuno Bay, South-Kivu, Congo - kab_022012_10m | ecosystem: Environmental > Aquatic > Freshwater > Lake | place: Democratic Republic of the Congo: South-Kivu...
ACAACGGGCCTTCGCAACCCCGCATCATTCCATGGCCAAGTCCCCATTCATTTTCTGTTTGAACACGGCCACCATTCGAGGCCAGAAACTTGGGATCGAGAAGGAAATCGACGTTGCAGCGAAGGCGGGATACGACGCCATCGAGCCATGGGTGGACGGAATTGAGGCGTATGTGAAGGGCGGGGGCAAGCTGAAGGATTTGAAGAAGCGGATTAAGGACCGGGGGTTGACGGTGGAAGGGGCGATCGGATTTCCGGAGTGGATTGTGGACGATGCGGGCCGTCGGGCGAAGGGATTGGAGCGTGCGAAGTTCGAGTTAGACATGGTCTCGCAGATTGGGGCGAAGCGATTGGCAGCACCCCCGGCCGGGGCGACGGACCTTCCGAGACTTGGATTGTTGCCAGCGGCGGAGCGGTACCGGGTGCTCCTGGATCTCGCGAAGAACTTTGGCGTGATCCCGCAGCTGGAGCTTTGGGGATTTTCAAAGAATCTGAACCGGCTCGGGGAATGTGTGTGTGTGGCCATGGAGACCTCGCATCTGGACGCGTGCGTTTTGCCGGATATTTACCATGTGTACAAGGGGGGATCGGATTACCACGGGCTGCGGTGGTTAGGGCGGGATGTGGTGCAGATGCTTCACGTCAATGACTACCCCGCCAAGCCGGGGCGTGAGGAGATCAACGATGGGCATCGGCTGATGCCAGGAGACGGAGTCGCGCCGGTGGTCGAAGTGTTGAACCTGCTTCGAGCTGCTGGGGGGCAAAAGGTGTTGTCGGTGGAGATCTTCAGTGAGCATCATTGGAAGCAGGATGCGCTGGTGGTGGCGAAGGAGGGGTTGACCAAGATGCGTGCGGTGGCGCGACAGTCGCGGGGCAGTTGAAGCGTTGAGGACTTGGGGTGAATTCCTCCACGACGCTTGAATTCGGTTCCAGGTCGGGGTAAGAGCATCTCGATGTCCTCCATTTTAGCGCGCTCCAATCGGTTTCGGAATTATCTTCGGCTCCGCTGGCTCGGGTTCGCTTTTCTTGCGGCATTGGCGGTGTCGACAGCACGGGGGGCGACCACAGGCCAAGTGGTATTCAACCGGGATGTGCGGCGGATACTATCGGAGAACTGTTTACGCTGTCATGGATTCGATCCCAAGGAGCGCAAGGGAGGGAAGGATGGGTTGCGTTTGGATACCTTTGAAGGAGCCACCGCTGACACGGGCGGGAAGCGGGCCATCGTGCCTGGCAGTGCGGAGCGGAGTGAGGTGTACCGTCGGATTGTGACATCGGATGAGGACGATGTGATGCCTCCACCCAAGTCCGGCAAGAAACTGACGCCTAAGGAGATTGACACCCTCAAGCGATGGATTCAGGAGGGAGCGAGTTACAGTCAGCATTGGGCCTACGTGCGTCCGGTTCGGCCGAGTTTACCAAAAGTCTCGGACGAGTCGTGGACGCGGAACGGGTTAGACTATTTTGTTTTGGCCCGATTGGACCAGGAGCACTTGAAACCCAGCCCGGAAGCGGATCGCTATGCGTTGATTCGCCGGGTTAGTTTAGATCTGACGGGCCTACCGCCGTCAATTGAGGAGGTGGACGCATTTGTGGCCGACGTTCGACCTGGGGCCTACGAGCGCCTGGTTGAGAGGTTACTCAACAAGTCGGCCTTTGGAGAGCACTGGGCTCGCATGTGGTTGGACCATGCACGGTACGCGGACTCGAGTGGCTACGCGGATGATCCAGGGCGAACGATTTGGGCGTTTCGCGATTACGTGATCCGGTCCCTGAACGCGAACAAACCCTTTGATCGGTTTACGATGGAACAGTTAGCGGGGGATTTGATGCCGGGAGCGAGCGATGAGCAGATGGTTGCCACGGCTTTTCACCGGAACACCATGACCAACAACGAGGGCGGGACGAACGACGAGGAATTCCGCAATGTCGCGGTGGTGGACCGCGTAAACACTACTCTCGCGGTTTGGATGGGAACCACCATCGCGTGTGCCCAGTGTCACGACCACAAATATGATCCCATTTCGCAGGAGGAATATTTCAAGCTCTTTGCCTTGTTCAACAGCACGGAGGATGCGGACCGACCCGACGAGAGCCCGGTTTTGGCGGTGTTTTCAGACGAGCAAAAACGCAAGCGCAGCGAGTGGGAGAGCGAGATTCGGCGACTGGAGCGGGTGATGTCGACCTCAACCCCAGAGCTTGTTGAAGCTCGACATAGCTGGGAACGTTTGTTCACAGCTGAGTTTGCTTGGACGGGACTGAAGCCGGCGCATGCGACGTCGCGGGAGGGAGCGCAGCTCACGGTGGGTGCGACTGGCGAGGTCCGAGCGGAGCGCAAGGCCAAAACGGACAGTTACACTCTAAGAATCCCCATTCCCAGCGAGCAGAACCTCACGGCGTTACGGTTGGAGACCGTGCCGGACGCGACGCTGCCTAAGGGAGGCGCCGGGTTTGCGGAGGGCAGTTTTGTGCTCTCACGCGTGAGCGCTCGGGTAATCCCGCCCGAAGCCGCGAAGGTTACGGGCCGATATGTCCGGGTCGAGATCCCTGGCCGCGAGAAGATTCTTTCCTTGGCGGAGGTGGAGGTTTTTTCAGGGGGCGTGAATGTCGCGACTTCGGGGGAAGCCAAGCAAAGCAGCACGGGTTTTGGAGGTCCTGCGAAGCTGGCGATCGATGGCAACACGAACGGGAACTACGAGGGGGCGAAGTCGACAACCCATACGGAGATCTCGACGGATCCGTGGTGGGAGTTGGATTTGAAGATGGACAAGGCGGTGGAACGATTGGTGATCTGGAATCGAACGGATTCGGGGACGAAGGAGCGTTTGAGCCAGTTCAAGATCTCACTACTCGGTGCGAAGCGAGAAGTGATCTGGACGGAGACTGTGGCGACCCATCCGGATCCGAGCCGGGCTTTCGTACCGGACGGTTCTCGCGAGTTGCGATTTGGAACGGCGTTTGCGGACTACACGCAGCAGGGCTACGAGGCTTCGAGCGTTCTCAGGACTGGTGACAAGGATCGGAAGGGCCAGGGATGGGCGGTCGGTGGACAGGTTGACCGCCCCCATGCGTTGAACCTTGTCATGGACTCGGCCTTTAAGGCTTCGGCGGGGTCGATATTGGAGGTGGTTTTGGTGCAGGATTCGAAGATCGATTACGCGACCTTGGCGGGCTTTCGAGTCGCGCTTACCGAGGATCCGCGAATGGAGGGGCTAGCACGTCTCCCGGCGGCGTTGCTCCCGGTGTTAAGAAAGCCAGAACCCCAGCGCACAACGGCTGAGCAATCCGAGGTCACGAGGTTTTACCCGACGATCGCTCCGGCTTTGGCAGGGGTGCGGGGGCAACTCGATGGGTTACGAAAGCAACTAGGAGAGCTCAAACCGGTAACCACGGTGCCGGTGATGCGCCAGCTTGCGGGTGAGAAGCAGCGCAAAACCCATGTGCAACGACGCGGTAACTTCATGGATCTCGGCCAGGAAGTGAGCGGAGGAGTGCCTGGGGTATTTCCTAGCTCGAGAGGCGGGGCTTCCGATCGTTTGGGGCTTGCACGTTGGTTGATGAGCCCGGAGAACCCGTTGACGGCCCGGGTTGTGGTGAATCATTTTTGGGAGTCGATCTTTGGCATGGGGCTTGTGCGCACGAGCGAGGAATTTGGTGCTCAAGGAGAACCGCCTTCTCACCCGGAACTCTTGGACTGGATGGCGACCGAGCTCATGTCGAGCGAATGGAACATCAAGCACCTGCTCAAGCTGATGGTGACCTCTTCGGCGTATCGGCAGTCTTCAAGGGTGAGCGAAGCCCTTGCGGCGCGCGATCCGGAAAACCGGCTCCTGGCCCGAGGGCCACGGTTCCGGCTATCGGCCGAGACCATTCGGGACCAGGCCATGTCTGTGGCCGGACTCTTGAGTGGGAAGATGTATGGCATGCCCGTGAAGCCGGCCCAGCCTAAGCAGGGGTTGAGCGCGGCGTTCGGAAGCGGTATCGACTGGGAAACCAGTCCCGGGGAGGATCGTTACCGACGTGCCCTCTATACCACGTGGCGTCGGTCGAACCCCTATCCTTCAATGGCGACGTTTGATGCACCGAACCGAGAGGTATGCACGGTTCGACGTGAACGATCCAACACGCCATTGCAGGCGTTGGTGACTCTCAATGACCCGGTGTACGTGGAGGCTGCCAAAGCGCTCGCTCGACGGATACTGCGGCACAATGCGAAGCCTGAAGACCGGCTGCGGTTTGGGTTTCGGTTGTGTGTCAGTCGACCACCGACTCAGCAGGAGGCGGAAGGATTGTTAGCGTTGCAGCGGCGTGCGATGGAACGGTATCGGGGTGCTCCTGAGAAGGCGCGGAGTTTGGTGTCGGCCTCCGGTTTGATGGCACCCGAAGGAGATGCTACGGAGCTGGCTTCGTGGACGGTGGTAGCGAATGTGTTGTTGAACCTGGATGAAGTGCTGATGAAACGGTGAAGCGGTCAGACTTTTTGATTCAAGCCTATGAATGATTTCCTTCGACGACTCCAGTCGGGAACCCGGAGACATTTTTTGAAACGTTCGGCGGAGGGCATTGGTTCGATGGCGTTGGCGTCGCTGCTTGGGGCTGATCTTCCTCGGGCGATGGCGAAGAGCGCGGATCCGCTGGTGCCTCGACAACCGCACTTCACGCCTCGGGCCAAGCGTGTGATCTACCTCCATTTGACCGGGTCTCCGCCCCATTTGGATCTCTACGATTACAAGCCAGAGTTGGTGAAACGTAATGGGCAGGATTGTCCGGATGCATTTCTGAAGGGAAAGCGATTTGCATTTACGTCTGGCGTTCCGAAGTTGATGGGGACGCCGCGACAATTTGCGCGGCATGGAAAGGGCGGTATTTGGCTTTCGGATGCGATCCCGAACCTGCACTCGGTAGCGGATGATTTGTGCGTGATTCGGTCGATGCATACGGACCAATTCAATCATGCGCCAGCTGAGTTATTGGTCTACACGGGATCACCACGATCGGGTCGGCCTTCCATGGGATCTTGGGTGACCTACGGACTGGGCACGGAGAACCAGAATCTTCCGGGTTTTGTGGTATTGATTTCGAGTGGGGTGCAACCCAACGGAGGGAAGAACTCGTATGGGAGCGGCTTTCTGCCTTCGGTCTATCAGGGTGTGCAATGTCGATCCAAGGGAGATCCAGTGCTCTATGCCTCGGATCCTCCAGGAATGGATCGTGAGCTGCGTCGGATGAGCTTGGATACGTTGCGGGAGCTCAACGAGATCCAGTCCAAGGACTACGGACACCCGGAGACGGAGACGCGCATCGCTCAGTATGAGTTAGCGTTTCGCATGCAGATGTCGGTGCCTGAGGTGATGGACATCAGCCGTGAGTCGGCGAAGACCTTGGAGACGTATGGAGCGAAGCCTGGGGAGTCGAGTTTTGCGAACAATTGTCTGTTAGCGCGGCGGTTGGCGGAGCAAGGGGTCCGATTTGTGCAACTCTTCGACTGGGGTTGGGATTTTCACGGCACAGGGCCCGGGGAAGACATTCGTGGAGGGCTGACCAAGAAGTGCGCCACGATGGACCGCCCCGTTGCGGCGCTGATTCAGGATCTCCGTCAGCGGGGGATGCTGGATGAGACCCTAATCGTCTTGGGGGGTGAGTTTGGGCGGACGCCGTTCCGGGAGGGGAGGACTGCTGGCGGGGACATCCTGGGGCGCGACCATTTTCCGGACTGCTACTCGATGGTGGTCGCCGGGGGTGGGATCAAGGGTGGGATTATGTATGGCGAGTCGGACGAGCTCGGTTTTTCCGTAGCGCAGGACAAGGTGCACGTCCATGACCTTCAAGCCACGTTGATGCACCAGCTCGGGTTTAATCACGAGCGACTGACCTACCGTTTTCAGGGGCGCGACTATCGGCTCACCGACATCGCGGGCGAGGTGGTTCGGGGGATCCTGGCCTAAGGTCGAGATTCGGCGAAGGGCCAGTGAACGACGATGGGGAGCGGGACTGCGCGGCAGGGACCGCGAGCAGGTACAGCGCAGCGCGCTGTACCTACCCGGCGATGAGTTTTACCAGCGATCGGTTCGGAAGGGTGAAGCTGGAAGGCCTGCACCGTTGGCGAGGTTCGGTTCGGCGACTTCGTTCCAGGCGAACCGCGCGGCTGCGGGTTGGGTGATACCGTCGGCACTGACGACGATGGTGCTACCGACGATCTCAGCTTTGGCGGGCACGAACTTTTTGTCGTCGCCGGCGATGGTGAACCAGGAGACCGGGTTGTTGTTGAGCGTTTTGAGGCCCTCGGCGTGATCGAAGTTCACGATGATCTTGGAACCTTCGATGCGGCTGCTTTTGTAGAGAGGCCCGGAGTAAACGAGATCTTTGACTCCATAGGTCTTTGACAGCGCCCAGAGGGAGAGTCGGCGGCCGACCTCGGACTTATTGCGAGGATGGATATCGGTGACATTGCCGATGTCGGTGATGACGGCCATGCCGGTATTGGGGATGGAGAGGGAGGCCTGTTGAGCCTCCCAGATGCCGGGGAGCGCTTCGGGGCGATTATAGCGGTAGGGGGCGAGTTGGACGAAGAGGAAGGGGAAATCACCTTGAGCCCACAGACGGCGCCAGGAGCCGATGAGAGCTTTCATTTTTTCGGTGTAGAGCATGCCTTCACCGTTGTTGCTTTCGCCCTGGTACCAGATGGCACCGCGGATGCCAAAGGGGACGAGTGGTGCGATCATGGCGTTGTAGATCGAGGTGGGTTTATCGGCTTTCAGCAAAGGATGCTCGGGGAGACCACCGGGGAAGGCTGTGGGAGTTTTTCCGGATTGGATGGCCTCGCGGCTTTGTTTGGTCCAGGCCTCGAGGTCGGTGAGTTTAGCGAGTTGGTTTTGCTTATGTGCTTGGTCGGCTCCGGCGATCTGTTCAACGATCGAGTTCAGCTGGGGCGAGACTTTGAAGCCCTCGGGATCGGTCCAGGGTTCGATTCGGGTGCCGCCCCAGGAGGTGTTGATGAGGCCGATGGGCACATTGAGCTTTTTGTGCAATTCGAGTCCGAAGTGGTAGCCGACGGCTGTGAATTTTGCGGACACGTTTGGCGAGCACACGAACCATTCGCCTGGCAGATCCTTTTGAGGTTGAGTGTGAGTGACGTGAGGCACTTTGAATTGTCGGATCAACGGGTAGTTGGACTCACTGATGGCGCTCTTGCCTTGGTCGGTGGCATCGAGGGTCCATTCCATGTTCGATTGGCCGGAGCAGATCCAGACTTCGCCGACAAGGATGTTTTTGATCACGACCTTTTTCCCGCCTCCGGAGACGGTGAGTTCGCGAGGTTCGGCGCTGGCGGGGAGGGGAGTTAACTCGGCGGTCCACTTCCCATCTTGGGCGGCTTTGGTGGGTTTGGATTGGCCGGCGAACGAGACTGTGACTTCTTCTCCGGCTTCGGCCCAGCCCCAGATCTTGAGTGGGATCTCGCGTTGGAGAACCATGTGATCGGAGAAGATCTTGGGCAGGTTCAGAGCTTGAGATGAGGCGGCGGAGAAACTGATGGCGAGAGCGAGAGCCGCGCGCAGCCAGGAGGCACGTTGATACGAGTGAGAGCGCATGGTGGTGGGTGGGGTGGAGACGATGAGAGTGAACAGCGAGGCGATTCGACTGAATGTTAGCCCTGTTACTTCTGTTTGACGAATTTGTGCAAATGGCCGAACTGACTCCATTCGGAGACAATGAGGTTCCCCTTCTTATCCATGGAAGCACCGTGGGGGGAGTTGCAGATGCCGTCCTTCCACTGATCTTGGGCGAGACCGTAGTTCGCGCGCTGGGCAGGGTTCGGATTATCGCCGACCTGGGCTACGATGTTGCCCTTCTTGTCGAGCACGGTGGCCCTGCCTTGGAGTTCGGGGAAGATGGCGTATTCGCCTTTGATATGAACGGCGGCCGGCATACGCAGATCTTTTTGGATGACCTTCACGAAATTGCCGTCGAGATCCCAATGCTCCACCCGGTTGTTGTTACGATTGCAGACCAGGATGAGGGGTTTGCTATAACGACCATCGAACGCGATGCCGTGGCAGGTTTTGAATTTGCCTTCGGCCTCACCGGGACCGCCGAACGCCTTTATAAATTTGCGATCCTTGTCGAACTTGAGCACGTAGTTGGAGCCGTAGCCATCGGCGACGAATATGGAGCCGTCGGGGGTGACGGTGACGGCGCACGGATTGAACCCTTTAGCATCCTTGTAGAGGCCGGATTCCTTGGGATATTCCAGCGTCCAGATGCGCTCACCGGAGAGGGAGAGTTTGACGACTTCGTGATTGGAGGGGCGGGCGGCATAGATATACTCCACGCCTTTTTCACGACGAATTTCGAGCGCATGGATGTGAGAAGGGCCGACGGCGCGGAGGAATTTACCGGCGGGGGTGTAGACGACGATGCCGCGTTTCGTATCGGTGGTGACATAGATGTTGCCGGCGCGATCGATGACTGCGCCACCGTGGCAGGGGCCGAGCGGTTCGTTGCCGGGGTTCGTCTCGAAATAATTGGGGGCGATGGCGTATTTGAGCTCGCCGGCGAAGGTGGTGGTGGAGGTGAGGGCGAGAACCCCGATGAGAACATTATGGATGCGATTCATGGCACGTTTCGATGATCGAGATCTAGAGACCTTTGCAATAAGGGTGATGGCTTTATCCTTCCGAGGATTGGTGCAAATGGCAACTCGCGAATTGAGAGGTTCCGAGATCTAGGTTGCGGAGGGGGGGATGGTGCGCCGTGGAACGAGTTGCTGTGTGTGGGAGGTTTTCGTTAGGAAAAGATTTTTGAAAAAACTTAAAATCTTCGTTGACGATTTGGGGGGCTTTGATAGTTTCTCGGTCCCGTTCAGCGGGGGTGTAGCTCAATTGGTTAGAGCGCTGCCCTGTCACGGCAGAGGTTACGGGTTCGAGCCCCGCCACTCCCGCCATTTTCTGAACGCTGCCGAACGTGACCGGCAGCGACACTCTTGGAGAGTCTTTCTATCCCTTGTTTAGTCTACCCTGTAGGTTCGTGCACTGGAATCACGATTCCCGGTTTCGTTTGAGGTTTTGGTTGGTGCTGTGATCGATCCCTGCTTGGAAGATGAGGACTTCACGAAGGTGGCCTTGACACGGTTCAACCGGCTAGGAAGCTTCGAATCATGTTTTTCCTCGTCCGCTGGATTTTTATTTTGGCTGCGCTCGCACCATCGCCTTTAGCTGCATCAGCCAGCACGGTGAAGGATGGCCGCCCGAACATCATCCTCGTTATGACTGATGACCAGGGTTATGGGGATCTGGGTTCCACGGGGAATCCCATCGTTAAAACGCCGCATATTGACGCCTTCCACGCAGCCAGTGTTCGGTTCACTGATTTTCACGCCAGTCCCACGTGTGCCCCGACGCGCGCTGCTTTGATGTCCGGCCGACACGAATTCAAGAACGGTGTCACCCATACCATTCACGAACGCGAGCGCATGTCACTCGACACGCTCACGCTCGCTCAGATTCTGAAGCGAGCGGGCTACACCACGGGAATCTTCGGCAAGTGGCATCTTGGGGATGAGCGAGCTTACCAGCCGGATCGACGAGGATTTGACGAGGTCTTTATCCATGGAGCGGGAGGCATTGGACAAAGCTACGCAGGTAGCTGCGGTGACGCCCCTGGTAACCGCTATTTCGACCCGATCATCCTCCACAACGGAAAGTTTGAACGGACCACGGGCTATTGCACCGATGTGTTTTTCGGCAAGGCGATCGATTGGATCGATCGCAGTCGTCAAACCTCGAAACCATTCTTTGCCATGATCACACCAAACGCCCCGCACGCGCCTCTGGATTGTCCTCCGGAGTATGCGGCTCGCCATGCTTCGCAGGTGACTGGCAACGAGGCCAAGTTTTTTGGGATGATCGAAAACATCGACGACAACTTCGGGCGACTGCTCCAGGCCCTTGATCGGTCGGGCTTGGGGCGAAACACGCTGGTGATCTTCATGACGGACAATGGTGGAACCGTAGGCGTAGGGCGAAATAACGGTGGGCGGCGTGGGGCGAAGGCGACGCCTTACCAGGGAGGGACGCGCGTGCCGAGCTTTTGGAGGTGGCCGAACGGGTTTAAGGGCGGAGCGGATTGCCCTCGCTTGGCGGCACACGTCGACATTTTCCCGACTTTGGCTGAGATCGCTCGGGTAAAGGAGTCCTCGCGGGTTCGGGAACAGGTGGAAGGTCGTTCGCTTCTTCCATTGCTCAAGAACCCCGGTGGCGAGTGGCCTGACAGAACTTTGATCACTCACGTCGGACGCTGGGAGCGTGGGCAAGTGTCTCAGGCCAAGTTTAAGAACTGCTCGGTGCGAGACAGCCGATTCAGCTTGGTGAACAACACTGCACTTTACGATTTAAGCCGCGATCCTTTGGAGTCTCAGGATGTGGCTGTCGAGTACCCCGATGTAGTGGGACGGCTTCGACAAGCTTACGAGCGTTGGTGGGAGGATGTGCAGCCCCGTTTGGTGAACGAGAACGTCCCGATTCCTAAGGAGAACGCGTTTCGGGCGCGGTTTCGAAGACAATTCGGCGCAAGCGCTTTGCCTTTGGAAGCGACGAAGCCATGAGGTTTTGCAGGGAGAGTTTACTAAGCTAGGACAATTCAGAAGGGGTTTAACGCAAA
>Ga0172367_10009517_pt1 | contig 10652 bp, 12 predicted proteins | sample Lak10m_FD_114542 | JGI IMG/M metagenome (GOLD analysis project Ga0172367, IMG submission 114542) | Freshwater microbial communities from Kabuno Bay, South-Kivu, Congo - kab_022012_10m | ecosystem: Environmental > Aquatic > Freshwater > Lake | place: Democratic Republic of the Congo: South-Kivu...
GCAGTTCCAACAGCATTTGCTAATGGAATAGAGGATATTGCAGTATATCCAAGAAGAGTTAAATCTTTTAAATAATTAATTTTTTATCAAGTTGTAAGATTTGATATGATTTTAATTAACTGTATTCTCTGATAGATATAATGATTTCGATGAAGTTACAAAAGAAGAAAAAGAAATTTGTTTAAGAGTTTATAAACAATATAAAAAAGAGTGTTTGGATAGTGATGGTGACTACTCACTATTATTTGAAGACTGGTTAAGAAAATAAATAATTGATATGAGAATTAAAAATTGGAGCAAGTTTAATGAATCCAACATATATACTTATGTTCTTCTAAATAGAAATGAAGAAGAAGTTGAAGTTGATGGCAATGATGTAGATGATGCTAATGAAAAAATTATGAAATTATATAAAGGTTCCGATCCTATGTTAACACACATTAATGGAAAACTAATAGATTGGAATAAACCAACAGCTAATTTTGGAGATATGAAGAAATAAAAAAAGAGAGTCATTTGACTCTCTTTTTGTTTATAATAGCTTATCTAATTTTAGATCTCTTCTAACTCTTGTAGTTATATTACCTAATGTTATTTTACTAATCTCTTCTGGTGTTGATGTATCCACCATATCATCATTTTCATTATACCACTCATAAAAGATATCACAACAATGTTCAATAACTTCTAAGAAGTTTATATTTGGAATAGTATCATCAAACTGGCAAACCAATACGTTACAATCATAACCAAAATTTTGTGAGTGGTAATGTGGTAGTGTTATAGTAAAACACATATTCCAATCTATGGTTATAATATAACCTAATTTATAAATCTTATCTAATTCATCAATTATCATCTAATAATTCATCAATTTTTCTATCTCTAATTGTAGATTTAACAATTGATAAAGATTTATTAAAATCATCATCAATAAAATATACCATTCTATAATTAGGATTACTCCAACTAAGCTTAAACTCAACCTTATTTTTCTGAGGTATATGTCCAAAATTATCAACATTCTCAATCACTTTATAATCAGTTATATTAAACTCCAAATCATCAAATAAAACAATTTCTTCATCTCCATACCTTAAATAAGGATCACAATACACTTCAATTCCTTTGAACTTACCTGTTCTGTAGCTGACAACCAAATGATATGAAGTTCCATTATTATTTTTATAACTATCCAATGTATCAAAATGGAAAAGTGAAGAATCGCCTAATTCTGTATTAATTCTACTATTTGTAATTAAATTCTTATAACCATCTAAAATTGAATACTTATCATTTTTATATTGATGAGTTTTAACTCCTCTTAAATCTATTAAGAGAAAATCATCACTCAATTTCATTTTTTTAGTAATATAACGAACAACGGTCTGTCTTATCTCATCATTAACAACATTGTGAATACTTGAATTATGTAAAAACTCTTTATTTTCAATTGGAACAGAATAATAAATACTTATATTCTCAGAGTTTTCCAATTCTACATCACTCCATTTTAAGAAGTAATCTTCTGAATATAAATTCTTAAAATCCATCATAATCTTTCACCAGTCAATGGGTTATAGTTACATATAAGTAATTCAACTCCTTTTTCTTGTTCTTTCTTTAGGTCTGAATTATTACCACCTTGTGCTGAACTTCTAAATACTTCTTTCTCAAACCACATATATTGGTCTTTTGGTAGTAACTCTTCTAAAAGAGGAAAGTAGTAATAAGAAAGAGACCACCTTGATTTTGTAGTTTTTAACAACTCTAACAATCTTCTATGTGAAGCCGGCCCAAATACCCCATCCTTATCAGCACCATACCACCATAATCTCTTAGCATCATCCTCACCTTTTTCTTCATTAAATCTTGCATATGGTGGATCTAAATAGATATAAGTATCTTCACTATCATATTTAGTAATAAGTTCTTCAAAATCGATATTATTGAACTCTTTAATAGATTGTAACTTACTTGTGTACTTATTCTTTTTTAATTTATCAATAAGAACCTCTAATTTAAGTTTATCTTTATCTTTTTTATAACCATTGAATCCGGCTGATCTTGGCCAAACACTGTTATGTGCAGATGTAATTAAGAAGGCATAAATAGCGGCCTTTTCAAAATCTCCAATCTCAAAATCAACATTATCAAGAAAATCATTCTTTTGATATTCTTTATATACTTTCTTATAAAAATCCCATTTTTTAAGTGGCTCTTTTTCATTTGTACTTAAAAGAGTATTTTTTAAATCTTCTAAATAGGGTAGAAATTTATCAGGTTCAGAACAACACTTATATAAGTTCACCTGATGACGATTTTTATCATTGTAGATGACTGTATCAAATTTTAATTGATCATCATCTAAATATGTACCCATTGAACCACTGAAAGGTTCTAAATATGTTTTTATTCCATTTTTTGGAATTTTTCTGTTTATAAATTCGTGGAAGACGTTTGAACTCTTGCCACCAAAATATGAAGTCATCGCACACATATTATTTTCTATATTTATTTTTATCTTTAGTTATAGAGATAATTTATCTATAAGTTTTAATTGAAAAACTCCTCTAAACCATTTTTCCTTTCAATACCTTTTATTTCATCACGAACTTTCATTAGTATTTTACCAAGGTGATTTTTACCCTTTCCATTATAAACACCCCAAAATGTATCACCCCAATTATTGGTCTCTATAATTTCCATATCACCTGTTTTTAATAATAAATCTAATAAATTATCATCTTTGAACTTTTCACGAACTGCCCAATTCATAAAATCTAATTTCTTTTCATTCCAATCAGATCTTACTTTAATTCTCTGACCAATCTTTTTAACCAAACCTGGATTAGGAGTAAGTGCGATCATTTCTCTAAAATCACCAATAGTATAATGTTTCCCATTTACCATTTGTTCATTATTACACTTCATTGCTACGTAAAAATGTTCAACACTTGGATATCGAATACCTTGATGTACTATTTCACAAGGGTGAAAATTAGATAAAAATGACCATCTACCCTTAAACCCATCAATATAACTCATATGTTTTTCTTAATTATATCTTCTAAAAAATCCTTCACTTTTAGATTATTCGACTTACAATATTCCTTTAGATCTTTATGCAAATCCTTTGATATTTGTACAAATGTTTTATCCGAATTATACTTTTTTTTTGAAGTTTTATTAGTTTCTTTGTATTTTTCCATAAGGAGAAAAGGTTATTTTTATATATACTTATATGAAAAAATAATCTAATAGTTATGAAAATATGTATAAACTGTGGAAAAGAAAAGGAATTAAAGGAATTTGATAAAAGAAAAAAATCAAAAGATGGATATAGAAATCAATGTAAAAAGTGTCTTTATGAAAAAAGAAATAATCGAGATAAGATATTAAATAGTGATGAAATTGAGAATAGAAGAATTCGGAAAAATGAACTACGTAGAAAGTATTGGAAAAATAATATAGAGGATCCTGAATTTAAATTAAGAAAAAAGATGTATAGGAAAGAAAATCACCTAAAAAGACTAGAAGATCCGTTATATAAAATTAAAATTTCATATTCAAGAAGATTGAATAAATTATTAAAGAGAATTAGGGCTAATAGATCAACTAATAAACCCTATTACTTAGATAAATTAGGATGTTCATTTGAAGATTTCAAAATATATTTAGAGAGTAAGTTTGAAGATTGGATGACTTGGGAAAATTATGGATTATATAATGGTGAGTTAAATTATGGTTGGGATATTGATCACATAATTCCATCAGCTACGGCAAAGACCGAAGATGATATTTATAATCTATCACATTATACTAATCTACAACCACTTTGTAGTAAAATAAATAGAGACATTAAAAAAGATAAAATAAAAAATCCACAATAATATTGTGGGTTTTTTCTTGTGGAGGCGACCCGGCAATGCTCCGGGTGTACTAATCAGTTGTTTGTAATTACTCATTCACAGGAATAGTGAATTTTTCTAAACTCACAAAATAGTTAGTTGAATTAACCCATCACTCTAACAATTCTGGTTTCACATTTGATCTGTGTGATACAGTTTGGAGAATTTTTTTTATCCTTAGTTTCTCTTAAACTAATTCAAGCTCTTCAGCTTTGATTCCTTTTAGGGCCGCTACTAAATCTTCACGAGTTCCTACTTCATTTGTGTTGCCATTTACGACGTTATCATCTAATTTATTAATCGGTCATATGAAAACCCGATTCCTGCATAACCACCTACATACTGCTAGGCAAATCTAATGACGCCCCCATAGTTGTTTGTAATTATTATTTCTACAAATGTATATATAATATTTTAAATATTAAAAAAGTTTAAAAAAAATAACCCACTTCTGTGAGTTATTTAATTTTTTTAAAATGGTAAGGTAAAATCTTCATCATCTTCATTTGAATAAAAATTGAAAATGAATAGGGGTTCTATCTTTTTAGTCTCCCAAATATCACATTCTAAATCAAAATCAACAAGTACATCCTTATCAATCTTTTTAATAGTTTCATATATGTGTATAATATCATCTAATTTATAAAATAAATCAACCATGCCATATGATGGTGGTATAACTTGAATTTTTAAATTCATACCATTATTTGTAATTGTATTATTTCTTAAACCAGCCTTTGTTAACATTTGCCTCAAAAGATATTTAAGATGTTCTATATTTTGTTCTCTATCATTATCATTATCTTCATCTTCATAATCTTCTCCGTCTTCATCATCCCAATATTTTTCATTTAAAAACTGATCATATTTTTTCAATTTATTTGATTCATACTTATCATCATTTTCATAGGTGATTTTTTGACTCCCTTCTTTACCTAAAAAGATTTGTAAATATGTCTCATCAAATAAACAAGATGTTGGTCTTTTATGTAACTTCATAACTCTTCTTAACTCACCTAGACTTTCCACTATATTATCAATATCTTCGTTATCTAAATCAAAATTAACATAAACATTGCCATAATCAGTTGAAATGGTTTTGTCTAAATTAACTCCTTTAAGAGAATCTATAAATTCTTTATTAGATGATTTTATTCTCCCAATCATCTCTTTCATAGCTGCTCTATCCTGAACAGTTCTAACAGCTGGTAAACTATCCCAATTTACATTTACAGAAGCTTTACAAAGATCTATAAGATAATCCATATTTTGAATTTCTTTACCAGTATGCTCATTTAAATATCCAACAGAAACATTTGTACACTCTGAAATATCATCAATAAATGAAGCAGAATCAGTAAATACACCAGTTGGATCTGGTTTAAGATTTAAACCATTTTTATTATACTCATCACAAAGAGCATTCGCAAACTCATCAGAACAACAAACACCACCTGCTTGTGAAGTGATCACAGATATAGTTTTTCTTCTATCAAAAGAAATACATCTTTTAACACCCTTTAAATATGGAACTTCATCATATTTATCAGCAAGAGCTCTAGAACCAATACCTCCTCTTTCTTCACCAATAAAGAAATAATAAATACCAGGCACATTTTTGGCCATCATATATAACATAACTGTTGTTCCTGATTTATCATCAGCCCCAAGTACAGTAGTGCCATCAGTAACAATATGCTCCTGACCTTCAACCTGAATAGAATAAAGTCTAGTAACTGCCTGTTTTCTATCAGCAGTATCTAAATGACATGTAAACATTGTAGTTGGATTTTCTCCTATTATTTTATAATAGTTACCAACTATATCTTTATCCAATTTTGGTAGGAATTGTAAAACTTCATCTTCATGACCGTGTGGGTATGTTTTAGTAACAAGAGAAAGAAAAGTCGCTCTTGGATCTAATGGATTATACTCAAATTTAGGAACATTGATTGGAATTTTCTCATCTTCAACTGATTCACCATTTTTAACTTTATTGTATAAATTAACAAAGTTTTGAATATCACCTGGTGTGAAATAGTTATGAAAGTAATATCTAATGAAATTACCACACTTCATATCCATTTTTTTACCATCTTTAGTAGTTACTTCAAAGCAAAAATCTTTTTTAGAAACATTAACTTCTGTTATTTTCAAACCATTGAAAAGATCACTATCTTCATCACCCATACAAAGTATTTCAAATGAAATATAATCTCCTAAATCTTCAGTTTTTCTTAAAATAGCTTCTAATTCTTTAGATATTTTTATTTTTGGTAGATTTGTTTCTTCTGCCATTTTATTTAATTTATTTTTATTTATATATTAATTTTTAATATTTATATTTCCCTTACTATATTGAATATATCTAGCATTATCATGGTCTACTTTGACTTGACCTAAAACACTACCTGGTTCTTTTCTAACATAATTCTTTTTACAAAAAACAATATCACAATTCTCTAAATCAGATGCAACTATTCTCCTTTTTTCACCAGATATAACTTCTAAACTACTATTCTTTCTAACTATATCAGAAGCTTGAATAATAACATTTTCAGGAACTGGATTATCCCCTAATGTTTTAATTATTAAATGCGTACCAACGACTCTTCTCTGCGGTTCATCACCTTCAAAAATCTCACCTGATTTTGTTTTATAGAAATTATCTCTATTTAAATAACTAGTAATATGCATCCAAATATCATTTTCACTTGGTAAATTACCACCCAATCCAGAAGCGTATTTTCCAGAGAAATTTTGAGTTAAATAATCATTTGTTTTAGCATTTCTACCCCAATAAACATCATATTTAGCATCTGGATTATTAATATCTATTATGACTTTATGTTTAACATCATATCCAGATTTATTGAACTCAGCAACATCTGATTTTGGCGTTGCACTTTCACTAATATAATCTATATAACTCTTTAATCTCATAACATTATAATTTTTATCTGATTAACCAATCACCACTTTTAACAACTTTGAATGATGTAGTTGGTAATATCCATTCATATATCCAACATTCTAAGCCATCTGTTGTTTTAATAATTTTTCGGTTATATTCTTCACCTTCAAATTTATCTAATTCTGGTAAAACAGATGGATCTATTTCATATAGATCTCCCCAAATTAGATTTTTACCATCTAATATAACACCTGGATAAAAAGGATCAACTCTCCACATAGTCCCAAGTACATTTTTTCTCCCTAAGTGTTTTGGTTTTCCAAGAAGATTTCTAGCAGCATCTCTAAACATGCCATATGCAAATAAGTAATTAGTCATTAATTATATATTAAATATAAATAATTACTTTTTGAAAATATATTTATCTTGACCACATCCGAAAATCCTAATATATCCTCTATCGTACATTATTTCAACCTCTGTTTTGGTTGGATCCCATCCCTCTTTAACTAGTCTTTTCTTATTATAGTTAAATCTATGATGTCTAACACCATCTATAACCCACCAATAATTTGGATTACTCCTATGTGAATACTCAAATCCTAATTTTGAATAAAGATTTCCAGTGAACTGTGATATATCTGCAAATGATGAAATAGAATCATAGTTGTAATTTTTTATAAAATAAGTAAATAACTTAGAAGCAGATCCTATGACAGATAAGTTTATCTTATTACAAAACCTAAGCAACTCAAAATCTACTTTTGAATTAATGGATCTTTTTCCAAAAGTCATTAATGATACTAATTCATCTCTATAATAAAGACCTATATTTATAGTTGAGACACATTTGCCTTGAATGTGATTAGATTCTAAAAAACTATCTTTTAATAAATTATCAACTAATTTAATTTCTGTTTTTCTGGCCCATACTTTACTATTAATCAATTGAAATCTATTTAATAATATAGACTTTATTATATCACGTTTATACATCCAATCATCTTCCCAGATATGTATTAACTCCACTCTATTATTCTTACAAATTTCTGTTTTATTTAAATGATATAATCTATCTTTATATAATTCAGAATGCCAATATAATCCATTAAATTCAATCGCTAAATTCATATCAGGTATAAATATATCCAATTCCACACCAAATGATCTATCTCTTTCAGAAACCTCTATATTTAGATCTCTAATCCAATTAATTATATTCTTTTCTTCTTGTGATTGTCCACTATTAACTGGATTACATATAGTGCAATATTCATAATCGTTTTCTATTCTCCTCTTTAACGAATCATAATGAATTGAAAAAGTGTGACCACATTTTTTAGAAAAGACTTCAACAACTCTATTATTTATAGAGATAAAGTCTAAATCAAAGTTTTGATATTTATTAATATGTTTATCATAGTAAATATTTCTCAACATATCAGAAAAATTCATATCAACTAATCTCTGTTTATACTCATCTGATTGAACAAAATGCTCTGTTCCAAATTTATTTAAAGATGTTATTTTTGATTTTTCTTTAATACTTTCTAGTTGGAATATATGATCAACTTCCCATTTCTCTTTAATAGTATTTAACCATTTCTCTCTAACTTCTTTATTTTGAAATGATGATTTAAATCCCCATCTTTCTATATTTGTATTTTCTATTTTAGACTTAACTACTTCTGATTTAGATGGATTATCTACTCCCCATTTTTCTAAACTAGTCTTTTTTCTCTTTTCTTTTGTTAGTTCACTAGATTGTACACATTTTGCGCTACAATATTCTTTATATCCCATTTTCCAGTTTCTATTAAATGAAACTTCACATTTACACTTTTTACATAAAACATAATTAGGTTCTTGATTTATATAATGCCAAATCTTTTGTTTAAATGGAATATTTAATTCTTTTGTATATTCTATTATAGAATGATAAATATCTTCATGATTATTAATAAAATAACTTTCTCTCAATCTAAGAGGATTATCTATTATTTCTATAATTTCTTGTTTATTCACTTTTAAATATATATTCTAAATATTCTTTTGTATTCTCTGTATATGGTATTCTAATCAATATATAGTTATTATCAACACACCACCTATTTTTCAATTCATCATTATATTTTATATTATTATAATACTCTTCTCCTCCAAAAAAATCAATAGGTTTATAATGTTGGATACCATCATATTCAATAAACATATTATGGTCTTTTAAATAAAAATCAAACCTTAATTTTTTATCACCAATACTAATGGAATATTCGTTTATATAATTTATATCGTTTGATTTCAAATAGTCTAAAACTTCTCTTTCACCTTTGGATCTTTGGCAATTGGGACAATTAGTGTTCATGTGTAGAATATAATTTGGTTTTGTATTGAAATTAAAACCACATTCTATACATCTATGGTAATGTTTGTTATTGCTACCATTATATTCATCATCACTTAATTCTATATTATTCGGTAATAGAGATTTATATTTATCAGTAGAGAATTTTTTACCAGAACAAGAAGGACAACCATTAACTGAGTTTAGAATAGATTTTGGAGATGTGTAAAATTCCAAATTACACTCTATACATTTATGTTTAATCTTTTGTCTAATATTTATATAATTATCTATTAATATAACTTTCTTATTTAATATTTTTTCTTTATATTCATTTTCTTTAGATAAACAATTACATTTTATCTTTTTTAGATCTTTTGGTTTCTTATTCCAAATCTTACCACATCTTTTACATGAAAATCTTATGGGACTATTGGAACTAATATATTCGTCTAACTTTATTAGATCCGGATAATCACTTTCTAACTTTATATTAAACTCATAATCACTTAATTTTCTACCCAATTTTGACCACATATAATTATATATATTTTATTTTCATAAGTTAAAAAAAAAGAGAGACATTTGTCTCTCTTTTTTATATTTTTGATTATGATTAGTTAAGTAATTGAGCTTCGTCAGTAACTTTAATAGTCATAAATTGTTTTTGTGGATACCAACCAACTTCAGCAACTGCATATCTTGATCTTAGTAACATTCTTGGAGCAAAAGTCGCTTCAGAGATAACTGAAATTGACTGAGCCATTAAATATGGTACGAAAATGATACCTGGTTGATCAGGGTTGTTTTTTCTACCTAAAACGATTCTGTTATCATTATATTTCATATAAGGATCAACATAGATAGAAATATCACCAATTGAACCTACTGGATATAATTGACCAGCTCCGTTTAATTTAGATTTAACTGGGTTAATTGTATAACCAGCAACATCTTGTAAAGCTGCAGCTAATCCCCCGTTTGTGATAAGGAATTGAGCAGGACCTACACGACCTTCTGTTGCGATGAAGTTAGAAGCGTGAGCAATTCTTGTAATTAATTTTCTTTGAACTGCGTGAGTAGTTTCACCACCAGGACCACCAGTAACATAAGAAGTATTTAAGTCGAAAATAGAATTTCCACTTCTTGTTGGAGCAGAATTTCTGTTTAAATCACCCATTTCAAAAATCTTAGCAACGATTTGCTTAGAAATTGTTTGAGATAATTCATTAACAAGGATAGATTCCATTTTTTGAACGATATCCATACCTGTGTTAGCTTTGATATCTTCGATTTCAGTTCTTCTTAAAGCTGAAGATACTTCGATAGTACCAACTGCGATAGTTTTAGAAGAAATTTTAGGACCAATAACTCCAGAATAAGATTGATCATCTTGTAAACGAGACATTGGATAATCTCCAGCTGATTTAGAACCAGCCCAGTTAGCAGAGAATCCAGGGATATGATCTTCTAATGCAGATAC
>Ga0172367_10009519_pt1 | contig 10652 bp, 10 predicted proteins | sample Lak10m_FD_114542 | JGI IMG/M metagenome (GOLD analysis project Ga0172367, IMG submission 114542) | Freshwater microbial communities from Kabuno Bay, South-Kivu, Congo - kab_022012_10m | ecosystem: Environmental > Aquatic > Freshwater > Lake | place: Democratic Republic of the Congo: South-Kivu...
AATAATAAGAACATGAATAGCATCCCTGGCGCATTCTCTTCTCTCCAAGTTACGCGCGATGAGCACTCCGGCGGCATCGTCACCATTGAATTCGTTACCTATCCCCACAATAGCAACATGTGGCAGATCACTTACTGATTGGGACTGCCCCGGGGAGAGGATTTGTCCCAGTGAGTTTTTCCAACCAGATTTTGATATCGTCGTCATCTCCATAATAGACCTCAAAAGCTTCTTTTTTGATTGCCGCCAACTCCCAATCTTCGTTGGACATGCTCATACATTTGAATTTACAATTCGTTACACATTGACCACAATAGACACAACGATCAATATGATATTTCAAGACGAAACGCTTGGCTGTCCGGTCAAGGGTAATGAGTTCGATCGCATTTGACGGACAGTCCTTGGTACACAAACAGCAACCAGTGCAAACGGCCGGGTTATAAACCAATTTACCCCGAAAGCGATCGGAAGTTGCCACTTTTTCAACAGGGTATATTTGCGTTGCTGGCTTTTTGAAAAAAGATTCCAGCACATCCTTGAACATCGTTCCAATTTTCATTACAGCCAACCTCTCCACAGGATCATAATCAGTATCTGAGCCAATCCCATTATTGCGCCAAAACGCCACCAGATACCCACGGTTTGATCGATGCGCAACCGGGTCAACAATGATTGGAATACAGCCATCACCAGAAGCAAAGCAACTGTTTTGATCAAAAAAACCAGTATCCCATCCACCCCGCCCAGATAGAACGACGCCATAAGAGTCAAACCGACCACCAGTTCTACTGATTTTCCCATGTTAAATATGGCCAGGCCGCGGCCACTGTAATCTGTTAGGGCACCCGCGACAATTTCCGTCTCAGCCTCGGGAGCATCAAAAGGAGGTAATTCGAGTTTTCCCATCAAGCCAATCAAAGCAACTACAAAACCCACTGGTTGGGTCAGGATCATCCAGTGGTTAGCGCTATAGGCATTAATCTCGCTAATTTGCCAGCTTCCGGCTGCCAGGGCGGGACCGAGCAACGCCAGAAGAAATGGGGCTTCGTAAGCAAACATTTGGGTCAAGCCACGGGTTGCCCCAATCAATGAAAAACGACTGCTGGTATTCCAACCCGCGACACCCATTGACATTGTCAAAAGACTGAGCAAATAGATCGTTACAACTAGATCACCAGGGAAGCTGTGAACCACTGGACGCCCCATCAAAGGCACATACAGAGCAGCGGTCAGCGCTCCAGATAAAGCCATAATTGGCAGTCCGAAAAATAAGAGAGGGTTTGCGCTGCCAGGACTGATTTGTTCTTTGGCAAACAACTTGAGCATATCCGCAAATGGTTGAAACCAGCGCGGACCAATCCGGTTCTGAAGGCGAGCAACCAGTTTTCGATCAACCCACTCATATAGCATCCCGACCAGGATCAGGGCAAGACCCGCGGGAAAGATCAAGATAGAGAAAAGAGCGCTTATTGTATTCATCGACTGTAATACTCGATTCCGTGCTGCCGCAGTTGCTCCCAGGACCAGTTTTGTCGATCCCCAGACCTGGCTACCGTCACCATACGATCATTACAAGAAAAACAGGGATCCATTCCCGCGATCAACATGGGCACATCGGCTAACTGCCTCCCAACTGCTTTTTCAAGTACTGAAACCCAATTACAGAGACTGGGTGTCCGGACATGGATACGCGCCGGGTTCTCGCCTCCATTACTTTTTAAATAATAGAACAGTTCACCACGCGGAGCCTCGAGCCTGGATATTGCCTCTCCGGCTGGAATTTTGCGCGGTACCCGGACAGAAAGAGGTCCTTCTGGCAAATTATCGACAACAGTACGCATGGTAAAGCAACTGACGAGCAATTCTTTCAACCTGACCACAAAACGGGCTTCAAGATCACCGTTGGTTTCAGTCACTGCGCTAACCGGGAACCGAAGATAAGCTCCGTATGGCGCTTCCACGCGCACATCCCGCACCAAACCAGACGCCCTCGCAGTAGGTCCCAGCAGTCCAAACTTCACAGCTTCATCAAACGAGATTGTCCCGATGCCGCGTGTCCGATTAAGGAACATCACATCCGTGGTAACAACTTCCAAATAATGACGGATACGTGACTCCAGGTAGTTCAGACCTTCCTTGACCGCTTTTGCTTGTTCTGGTCCAATTTCACATTTCACCCCACCTAAAACATTGGCGGAGTAATTTACCCGGTTACCAGTTATCTGTTCCAGGAGACTCATGACAGTCTCGCGATCTCGCCAGGAATACATGAAAAGCGTGTCAAAACCGGCTTCGTGAGCAGCCACTCCAAGCCAAAGGAGATGGCTGTGTACGCGCTCCAAACCCGCCACCAGCTCGCGAATCGCCTGGGCACGAGGTGGGACCTCCACCTGTGCTAATTTTTCGACACCCATACTGTAAGCCAGCGCGTGTGTATGCGAACAGATACCGCAAACCCGTTCAAACAGGTATAAATTTTGCGACCAATTGCGACTTTCTGCTGCTTTTTCGATCCCGCGGTGTGCATAACCCAACCGCATGCGTGCGCCTGTGACGATTTCGCCGTCGACTGTAAACTCGAAATGACCAGGTTCTTTCAGAGCCGGATGCTGAGGACCAATTGGAACAACAAACGTATTGCCACCAACTACACCCTCCTCCGGAAGTTCGTCGGCAAGACGGCCTGGAACCGGTGCGGCTTGCGCGGTCTTGAAGTCGGTACGCATGGGGTAAACTTCTTCGGGCCAATCATCTGGAAGAAAAAGGCGGTTGTTATTATTAAGACCTGAGATCGTGAACCCCAACATCTCCTGGAGTTCACGCTCAAAAAACGATGCTGGGGGAATGATTTCCGCGATGCTTGGAACCACAGCCTTGGCTTCGCGTGATTGCCGAACCCGCAGAGTCAGGATCGCCGAACCGTTACAAAAATGGTAAAGAGCTTCCATTTGACCAGCCTCGGGCCCCAAGTCAAGACCGGTAATCGCCGAAAGGTAACCCCAGTTCGCATCATGTATCGCTTGAGTCGCTGCGCGCAAATCATCCGCCGTGATCACTGCGTCTAAACGAGTTGGGTCAGGCCGGAGACTTTCTTTGTTCCAAGCAACCAGTAGCGTCTCGGCCTGTTGTAATAATTGTTCAGTATTCATGCCATCACCTCCTGTGAAGGTTGGGAGGTTTTTTGGACTTTCTGACGAGATCCACTTTTCAAATGGGTTAACAATTGTAGAAAGCCATTGATAACAGCCTCCGGACGCGGTGGGCAGCCCGGAACATAAACATCTACCGGTATCACTTCATCGACTGCGCCGCCAACATTATAGCAACCATCGAAAACGCCACCAGAAATCGTACACGAACCAACCGCAATGACAAATTTCGGCTCAGGCATTTGCTCATAGGTACGCAGAAGCCGTTCTCTTGCCTGGCGAGTGACAGGACCGGTGACAACAAGAACATCGGCATGTCGCGGGCTACCTTGTAATTTAATCCCAAAGCGTTCGACATCATAATGGGGGGTCAGGGTTGCGAGGATTTCGATATCACAACCATTGCAGGACCCACTATTGAAATGCACAGCCCAAATTGAATTGAGCCTGGCCCAGGTTTGAACTTTCGTTATGATCTGTTTCCAGTAAACTTCTTTCGTTAGCATACCATCCAACCTTTAAATAACTGAACAAAATCCAATATTCTGGCAAAAAACTTCAACTGATTACCCCAGTACAAGGGCGACTAACGCCAGGATCAATCCAAGCAAATAAGGAGTGGCGGCTTTTGACAAACCACTGCTGCCGACCATCAAAACACCCAGGTGTAATACGGCAAAGAATAATGCAATCACAAAAAATTGGCGATACCCTGGCGCAGCCAGAGTGGGATCGTTGGCCTCCCCACTGGCATACGTGGCAGATTTAAATTCAGTTTCACGCCCACGGGCTGAGAAGATTCGTCCCAAACCCGAAAAAGCCGAAACAACTAAAAAATAGATCAGAAATGCGACAAGCGGTGAGAATAGAATATCAGCCATAAATCATATCCCAAAAACAACCAGCAGTCGTTGACCAGCCGGGAGAGTAAGCCAATCCATTAACCCAGGCGCCAAACCCAAAACCAACACGGCCAAGCCAAGTATGATCAGCGGTAACACGAGACGAAAAGGCAGAGGTTTTCCAGCCAACATCTGAGGGGATAAGGTTTTACGATACATCAGGCTGACAACAGGCGCATAATAACCCAGGGAAAGCACACTATTCAACGCCATAAACACCATCAATGCCATAATCCAGCCATTTTGAGTATTAAAACCTCCGACAAATATTTGCCATTTCGACATAAACCCTACCAATGGTGGTAATCCACCTAACCCGAGCAAAGCAATACTAAAAAACAAGGCGACCAGGGGATATTTTTGGGCCGCTCCACCCAGGTCTTCAATTCTTAGCGCAGAATGGCTGCCATTTTGCAGGTAAAGGCCAAAGATTAATGCTCCAGCTGCCAGAAAAGCCAATCCTTTCATCAGCATGTGTGTGAAAAGATGGAACATGGCTCCTTGCGCAGCAGCCTGACCTTGAGCGAAACAAGCAACTCCCAAGCCCATCAGGATGTAACCGACGTGACTGAGGCTAGAATAAGCCAGCATACGCTTAACAACTGTCTGCCGTAATGCCATGAGATTGCCAACCAGCATGTTGAGCGCTCCGAACAAAAGAAAAATCACTCGCCAATCTGCTGTGTGCATGACAGCCCCCAAGGCGCGCAACATGGCAACCAATCCTGCTTCAATGACCACGCCAGAAAGCATGGCACTTATGCCGCTGGGAGCCTGAGAGTGCGCATCTGGCAGCCAGGTATGCAAGGGCACCAGGGCTGCCTTTACTCCAAAACCGATCACGAACAAGGCCACTACAGCCAGAGAAGCCGGGTGATTGGTGGCCGCCCAATGAGCGCCACCAAGGCGAAGCGTTTCCAGATCCAAGGTACCGGAATTTGCCAACACAAGAGCGATCCCCATCAACACCAATACAGAGCCAGTTGCGCTCTGTACCAGGTATTTTATCCCGGCTTCCAGAGATGCCGCCTGTTCACGGTAAAAGGCTACCAACAGGTATGAAGAAACCGCCATGCCTTCAAACCAGACCCATAAATTGAACAAGTCGCTTGCGCAACCCAGGCCAATCATAAGCCCCATCATGGCCAGCAGCATGGCATAGAATTTTTCCTCGCCAGTCTCTCCGGCCATGTAAGGTCCAGAAAACAACACCACCAGGGTACCGAGAGTCAAGACCATCGCAGCCAGGAGCAAGCTAATGGCATCCGCTCGCAAATTGATACTTTCGACAGCAAAAACCAAAAGCTCACCACTCAAAAATGTACGGATAGCCTGAACAAATGGTATCCAAGTTATGAGAACTGCCAACATGGCTAGATAACTGACAATTGAGAATCGGTGTCCTTTTTTTCCGAAAGTTGTACCACGAAAGGCCTCCAAACGTCCGGCCAGGTACACAATTGGCGCGGAAATCAACGGAACTACAAATATCCAGGTAAAACGAATCGTATCCATCACACTCCCCAGGCCAGGATTACTAACACAACCAACAGTGCGCATACAATACCGAAAATATTCCAGTTCATCTGGCCAGTCTGCGTTTTTTGAAGCGCTCTGGAAATTTTTCCGATATAAGCCTGAATCATGTTATTTACCCACTCAAAACCAAAGCTGGATGAGACAAGTACATCAAACCAAGCTAGAGAAAGGGTCTTTTTTGTAATAATCCAAATGCCCCCACCAAGAGAAATTACAGCAAGAGCCAACCAGGTTGCAGGGGCGAGTAATATTTCCTCCGCCATGTTAAGAGTTGAAATATACTCCAGACCATGAAACGGAAGGCTGTTACTGAGCAAAGCTGATAACGGCCCAGCCAACAGCCAGCTTGTAAGTGTTCCGATAGCCAGCATCCCGGTTGAAAACCGGATGGCTATTCCGCTTTCGTGGACATGCAAATCCTCACGAGGTGCTCCAAAGAAAACCAGCCAGGTCATACGCATAGTGTAAAATGCTGTCAAGCCAGCGCCAAACAGCATAAATCCAAACTGCCAAATATTTCCAGTTTTCAATCCAGCTTCCAGTACCAGTTCCTTGCTCCAGAAACCATTTAAGAACGGCAGCCCTCCCAAAGCAAGAGCCCCAACGATAAACACATTTCTTACGAACGGCATCTTTGAACCAAGCCCCCCCATACGGAGCATATCGCGAGTACCAACGCTATGGATAACTGCTCCCGCCGAAAGAAAGAGTAAAGCCTTGAAAACAGCATGGTTAAGGAGATGGAATTGGCTCGCGAACACCCCTCCTACGCCAATTGCATAAACCATATAACCAAGCTGGCTGACTGTAGAATACGCCAGCGCCCGTTTAAGATCGGTCGCTGTCAGGGCAAGCAAACCAGCCAACAACGCTGAAAGCATACCAACCAATGTGACAGCCGTCGACCATCCAGGGACATGTTCAAATGCCGGATAAAACCGAGCCAATAAATACACCCCGGCGTTGACCATCGTCGCGGCGTGGATTAGGGCGCTGACTGGGGTGGGCGCTTCCATGGCGTCAGGCAGCCATGTATGGAATGGAAATTGCGCAGATTTCGCCGCCGCGGCCAATAAAAAGCCAAAAGCGATAAACGACAAAGTGCCCACCGGGATGTTTTCCGCACCTTTAAGTAAATCAGCTATTTGTAGACTTCCCAGGCTTGCATTGGCAGCCAGCGCGCCGGCTAGCAAACCGGCTCCGCCAATTTGAGTAATGATTAAAGCCTTCATACCACCTGATACTGCTCTTGGATCATCAGTGTAGAAGGAGATCAATGCATAAGAACATAAAGCGGTAATTTCCCAAAAAAAGAATGTAAATAACAAATTTCCGCTGAGTACCAAGCCGGTCATCGCACCGATGAACAACAGGACGAAAAAATAGTAGCGCCCTAATTGGGGTTCGCCGTGCATGTAATCCACTGAAAATATCACCGCCAGTGACCCAACCAGACATGCCACCGCAGCTAACTCCGCCCCCAAACCATCAGCAACAAGAGTGAAATTACCAAACCAACCACCAACAGGGATATTGACAACTACCTGGGAACTGGCGCCAAATAATAAGCCAAGCGAAAACAAACCAGAAGCCAGGCTAAAAACAACGGCCAGGGAGTGCAACCACTTAGGGCGCGAATCCCCAAATAACCAGACCAGTGAAGCTCCAAGCCATGGGAGCAAAATTAATAGTATTGAAAACAACCCGACCATCTTAACCTCTCAATGTGGAAATCTCGGGCACATCCAGCGTACCAAAGTAGCGTCGAACCTGAACAGCCAGCGCCAGCGCAACTACAGCCATAACTGTATCTGCAACAATGACAGTTACTGCCAGACTTTGCCCGGTACCGAGGTTTCCAGACACCTTCCCAGCCAGGACTAGGGCTATCATCGCACTCTTCACCAATATCTGCAGCACTAGTACCATCTTTATTAGGTTGCGAGTGATCAATAATCCATACAGACCAATACCCAACAAGCTGATGATCATAACCAACACAATATTCAGTGGAGAAATCATAGATGCACCTCGTCTTTTTTTGCACCCACCCCAGCGTTTTCAGAGAGCAATCCTAAAACGCCCATTACCCCTGAGAATATTAAAGCAATTTGTATCCAAACATCCAGTACCCGCTGCTGCCAAAGCACAACTGCAAGGCTGAAAGACGATACATTAAGCGAAGGTTCCACAAGTGGGAAAACTAACACACCTGCCAGAAGCAGATCAAGGGCAACCAAACCCAAAGCTACTGGTTTTGAAATTACTGAAATCTGATCGCGCGCATCATCCCCCACAACACTGAGCGCATACACTAATAAAACAGTAACCAGACCGGCGCCAACGCTCAATTCAACCACTGCCACCTGCTGCGCTCCTAAAAGAAAAAGCACAACTGAGACTAATGCGCTGACACAGGCCAAAAACAAGATCGAAGAAAGCAACCTTTGTGTAACCATAGCCCTATACGCACATATTATTGCGCCTATACCCAATATCAGATAGATAACACTCATCATGATTCTCGGCTCATTTCTTTAAAAAAAATATCCTTGTTCACCTTGTAAATTATCACAAGTTGTTCCTAAGACCTTCTCAGGGTGACCATCTACAAGGCTCAAGGGAATCATAATTCTGGCTTATAGGTTAATCTGCTTGGCAAAAATCGTCACATGACATTTGTCATATCTGGCTCTGTATTTTATCACTATTTGTGATCATTTTCACAATTAAGACTCAATCGGTAATATTATTTACCGGAAATTCCCTGATCGAGCTTTAAAAGGCAAATTAGTAACAACTTTGCTCAGAAGAAATCGATTTGATCAATTCACCAAGGACTGTCCTTTCATGTCACGTTTGTGTCACGGGCAAGTTTTATACTAGAATACCAGCTTCGTATGACTCAATCTTCAGGAGCGAAATGAATTTGCATGCATGAAAACTGAAGGAGAGTCGAGAATAAAAATATTATTCCTCTTCCGTTAAATGGAAATTATGCAAGTAGGGATTACTTATTTTAGAGAGAAAGGATTAAAAATGACTACACCACAGACTTTTATATGGGAAGATCTCTGGCAGAAGGAAACGCGTGAATTTTCAGATGAATCCACTCGGCTTCGTAGATCAATTCGGAAAATTGATAACCTGAAACGGCTTGGCATAACAATCAAGGCCAGCCAGCGGTTGATTGACATGGGAAGTGGTACCGGAGGCGTTCCGCTATTACTGCGCCAGCAATTTGAGCACACCCCCTTTGAAATTGTCTGTGTTGAAAAGTCACCAAATGCTGCAACAAAGTTGCGCTCCAAACTGAGCGGGGTCCCTTCCATCACGGTGCTCGAAGAGGATGTGTGCAATACCTCGGTAGCCACCGAATCCTTTGATATTGCGCTGGCAATCTCCATCGTCGAACATGTTAAGACAGACACCTTACTCCTTCAGGAGATCAGCAGGGTGTTGAAACCTGGCGGGGTGTTGTTCCTTTGCCAATCCAATCGATTTTCCGCCAATTTCCTCGATTGGTTGTTTAGAAAATCTCTCGGCCTTTGGCCGTATGGCTACCAGAAATATTTCTCAATTACTGAATTGAGAACCTTACTTGAACAATGGTTTGAAGTCGAGGAGCATCTGATTTCATTCCCAGATAGCCAATCGCCTTTCTACCAGGCTGTGGATCGAATTATTAACATATTTTCGCCAAATTGGGGCAGAAATATCTTTGTAAGAGCGAGAAAAAAGGGAAAAAATGATTAGGCAAACAGACAATGCAACTCAAACATTTCACAATCTTACATACCAATGATATCCATGGAGATATCATGCCAGAAACAGATTCACCGTCGAACCTGGATATTGGCGGGCTGTCTCTGCTTTCTGGTTATTTGAAACAGGTCAGGGAAAAAGAGAAAAATGTAATCTTCACCATTTCAGGTGATATGTTGCAAGGGTCATTGATAGATTCGGAATATAAAGGCGTTTCGACGATTGAAATCCTCAATTACCTTGGCCCTGATGTTGCTTCGATTGGAAATCACGACATAGATTACGGGTTGGCACATTTACTTTTTCTGGAGAAAATAGCTAGCTTTCCGATTGTGAACGCCAACTTGTATATCAAGAATTACCAGCGGCGATTGATGCGTCCATATACGCTGCTCTCCATCGATGGCTATAATATCCTTTTTATCGGTATTGTCACGCATATGATCATTGAGTTTCTTAAGTCTGACCATACAATTGGACCGCTCATCTCCCTCGAAGAACCATTACAGGAAATCACCAGGGTCTGTGATACATTCAAGAAGGAAGATATCGACCTGACGATTTTGCTGACGCACATAGGGCTCGAAAACGATAAGAAGTTGGCTGCCCTGTTAAGTCCCAATCTCGGGGTGGATTTAATTCTCGGTGGACATTCACACACAACTCTAGAACAACCCGTGCTTGTTAACGATATTTTGATAGCGCAATCAGGATCCGGCACCAACCAGATCGGACGTTTTGACATTGTTGTGGATAAAGAAAACAATCGGATCGTTGAGTGGAAATGGGAGCTGGTGCCCATTAATAGCAATAACTGCTCTTCCGATAAAGGGCTGGCGGAGTATATCAATGGCTACAACGACAGGTTGAACAGCAAATATAATTCACTGGTTGGACGATTTTCCAAAGCGTTGACTCACGAACGCCACGCAGGTGAGACGCCCCTGGGTAACCTGGTGGCGGATATCCTAAATCAATCCGCCGAAAATGATTTAACATTGGTAAGTAGTGCCTTCATTCGCGGCGATTTGCTAGGCCCTGCGGTAACGCTCGGAGATCTTCATCGAATTTTTCCATATAATGAGACCCTCTACCGTGTGCGAGTTGCGGGAAGTTTGTTAAAAAAGATCATCAACAATATCTTTCAAATTGAAAACAGAAAGGGTGACAGTGATTCCTTCCAGGTCAATCACGCTGTGAAAATTGTTTTCAACGATTTATACCGCGAGGCGACTACCTTTTCTATCAACGGGAAAACAGTACAGGATGATTGGATTTACGATTTGGGGATTCA
>Ga0172367_10009522_pt1 | contig 10650 bp, 14 predicted proteins | sample Lak10m_FD_114542 | JGI IMG/M metagenome (GOLD analysis project Ga0172367, IMG submission 114542) | Freshwater microbial communities from Kabuno Bay, South-Kivu, Congo - kab_022012_10m | ecosystem: Environmental > Aquatic > Freshwater > Lake | place: Democratic Republic of the Congo: South-Kivu...
CAACGTCTCCAGTCCAAGCCATGCTCGTGATAAGATCATGGAGCTGGTTAAGGCCAGCCAGGTAACTGACACTATCCTGGCGTTCCATCGTCCAACGTGGGAGATGAACCCTAGGTTGCCACGGGAAGACTTCGATGCCGAGTTTCGTAAGAAACCAGAAGAGGCTGAACGTGACTACGGAGCTAATCCGCCGCTTACAAGTAACCCCTTCATCCCTGGGATAGACACGGTTACACAGAACTTCCAGGAACACCGGAACTGCGTGTCTGTGAAATTGAAACAAAAAAGTCACAAAGGTGATAAGAAAACTAGGTATGCGGTTATCGACCAATGTCGCCAAGGTACCCGACCTTCGGTATTAGCGTTAGACGCCGGTATGACCAATAACTCATTTGCCCTCACGCTGGGTCACATACACAAACGAACCTCCCTGCCCATGATAGACGGGATGATCGAGATACAGCCGCTTCCAGGAATACCACTTAACTTCTCTTTGATCTATCAGCATGTGATTAAACCGCTGATAGACCTCAGGAACGTGAAGGTCGTGGTAGCTGACAGGTGGCAATCGGTAAAGATCCTCCAGGATATACAAGCTGAGTTTGAAGGTCAAGTTGAGTTCGCTGAACAGTATAGCTTGAAGTACGAAGATCTTTGGATGGTAAAGGAATACCTGGAAGACCAAGAAGTGTTGCTTCCAAAGGCTGAATGGAAATCCAGAGATATCGTGGAATTCGATTACAGTAGGTATCCTAAGTGCTTTCAGGGTGCACCGATCAGTCATTTTACGTTGCAGTGTATTACAGTTCAAGATACGGGTAACAAAGTCTTGAAGGGTGAGAACCTTACTGACGACCTTTGGCGTTCCACAGCCCTGGCCGTTGCGACGATGGTTGACGACGAATATTTTGAAGTCCTATCTGGTCCTGACTCTGAGAACCGTGGTCCAGCCGCGATAGGGGCCTTGGCTACAAAGATGGGCTCGGTTGGTGTAAGCTCAGGTATGGGAGCGGTAATGACCAGTGGGGGTAAAGTCCTAGGTATGGTTGGATCAAGGAGATAACAGTGACAGGCAAGGTACTTTATCCTGAAAAATGTAATCGTGGGCACGAAAATTGTCAGCCCTTATCCCTCTTGGAAAGCAATACCGACCCTTTGGAACCAAGTTTCTTTTGTGTTGGTAACAACGGTGGGCGCATGTCCCCTACGGTCCCGACAGACCAGTATACAGTTTGTTTTAAAGGTAGGTTCCGTGATGAAATGTCTTTTTTCGACGAACGCGATTTGATTCATCAGCAGTATGTTATTGCCGCAGCGTTGGTACACATAAATCTGGATAAACAACTACCTGAATCAAGTTAATAATGATCGTTCAACTTTCTGTAGTACCGAAATGCTTAAAAATTTCGCGGGGCGTACCGCCGTCTGGTACAATCCCAGAACCCCGAAAGCGAGGAGATAAGGATGCGCCATATTCGCGTGACCCTTGTAGCTAAAGTAGATAGAGATAAAGATGTGCTGATTCGGGCGATAAAGAACTCTCGGATCGGTATCCCCTTGAAACGTTCGCTGCTGAAACACGTAGAGATCGTAGGTGGGTCATACATCGAGTCCAAAGAAAGCCTTGGAGAGTTTGGCTCAGACTTGGTTAAGCTGGGTCAGAAGATCCAGGAGATAGCCGGGTCATGAAAACACCGGATGAGAGGGTAAAACGCAGATTGAAGAGTATAAGCAACATCCGAAACAGCTTAAAGGTTCAGGTTAAGGAACTTGAGCAAATGGGCATTGATGCTCACCAGGATGCACTTGAGATATACAGGCTCCTAGATCAGATATCAAATCAGATAAGCAGGAAATGTAACTAGATATTCGAGGAGGAAAGTTAAGGGAGCCAGACGATGCGACTCTTTGTTAAGCACAAAATGAATGTTTCAATCTCTCTGATCTACCTGCTTTTTGGGGTATGTTGGATACTTTTTTCAGATATTGTGATATCTTTGTTAGTCCGGTATGATCCTCACGAGTACGCGAGACTACAGACCTACAAGGGCGTAATGTTTATTTGTATAACCACATATCTGCTGTATCAAGTTCTATCCAAGGTAACTGCTGATCTAGAATACGAACAGGCAGAGAGCAAAGCAGCAAGAGATAAATACCAGACTTTGCTTGACGTATCTCCGGATGCGATTCTGGTTCATTCCGATTACCGAATAGACTATGCTAATCAGGCTGCGTTGAAGTTGTTTGAGGCAACTGAGGAGCAGCTTCTGGGTCACGATATCCTGGATGTGATACACCCAAGCTATCACGATCTAGTTAAATCCCGGGTAGACCTGGCGTATTCAGCACCTGGTACACAGCTACCAACCATTGAGCAAAAAATACGAACATTGAACGGTCATTATACATTCATTGATTCAACTACCATTTCGTTTGTCTACCTGGGTCGGGTGGTTGCTCAATCGGTACTTCGGAATATCACGGACCGAAAAACCATAGAGAAAAAACTACATATAATTAACGCCGAGCTGTCTCATGCGTATGACTCCACCCTTGAGGGTTGGTCGCGAGCGTTGGATCTTCGTGACCATGAGACCGAGGGGCACTCGGCACGTGTTACAGCTCTGACGGTTAAGCTTGGGTCTCGACTTAAGCTATCATACACAGAGCTACTACATTTAAAACGCGGAGCGCTACTGCACGATATAGGTAAAATGGGTGTACCTGATATGGTACTGCTCAAACCAGGGCCACTGGACGATGAAGAGTGGAAACAGATGCAGCGCCACCCTAATTTTGCTTATGAACTTCTGAACCCTATAGAGTTCTTGCATGATGCTTTGGCTATACCTTATTGCCACCATGAACGCTGGGATGGAGCAGGTTATCCCAAAGGTTTGGAGGGTGAAGGTATACCACTTAGTGCCAGGATATTCAGCATCATAGACGTATGGGACGCTCTACGCTCTGATCGTCCCTATCGTAAAGCCTGGTCGTTTGAACGAACATACCAGTACATGGAAGATGAATCTGGAAAGATGTTTGATCCTGAGCTTATTAAGGTATTCCTTGAATTGGTCAAGGAGGAACAGGAATGTCAACCAAAACTCTAAAGTTTTACGCCGTAGACGCATCCGGTAATATCGGGGCCGTCTCTACCGAGAATTATCAGCTGGAGCCTGTAACTACACTTATTGCCAATGCTCGGATGTTCCTCTCTAGGTATATAGACCACAGGCTGCTGCTAAGATCTTTGGATGGCTATAACCCATTTGTTTTTTCTTCCAGCCACCTGGGCTATTCTGCATATGTTGGTCCGTCTATGGGCGTAGGATACTCAAATTTATATGTCACCGCCCCCTTGAGCGCCAGCTTCAATTTCTATCTTCAGGACCCTAAGGGTGTTGCAATGAGTATGGGATCAGTAGGGTTTAATCAGCTGAACAACTACTTTGAGCCACAGCCAGTGTCCTCCGCTCCACCGGTTACTAGTATACAGCTTATTAATGACTATCGGATGTCTTTAAACTCGCTATATGGCTGGGTTGACGTCTGGCATTTGGAGGTAAACGGCTCACCGGATATATCCGCGTACCACATAGATGTATATAACGGGATTAATCCCAACTCGGCTCCACTTAATCAGCCGAGAACCCTGGACAATAACCCTTCGTTTGATACCTACTACGCTTCCACTCCAGGAACAACGTTTGTAGGTGTAACGGTGTACGATAAGGTATCCTTGCGGCAGTTATATCAAACTGTTTTAGTTGGATGAGGAAGATATGAAACGAAAAGAACTAACCAAACACCTGACCCTAGCTGGGGCTATGCACCTGGCTAAAAAGGGCTTCGGGGCCTTCACCGAAATAGCTATTGCTGAGGAAAACAAGTGGCAAAAGAAGCGCGTAGATATCATCGGTGTGAACTTGAAGGGACGAATAACAATCATAGAAGTAAAGTCCTGTCATGCTGATTTTATGTCTGATCGAAAGTTCCCAGAGTACCTACCATACTGTCACAAGATGTACTTCCTGGTAGCAGATACCAAGTGGATGGAACCTCATTATCAGCATCTTAGGTCATTGGGAATTGGGGTAATGCTTTTAGATCCCGAGACCGGCTTCGTTAAGGTTGACCTGCTTGCTAAGAAGCGTGAAATGGATTCAAAGGTAAGGCATCGTATGCTACTTCGTATGACCTGGCGTGCAGCAACCTATTCCAAGCGTAATTGTCGGCGTCGCCGAATATTCATCCCAGCAGAGGGAGTATAACATGAAGGTACTTAGAGTGACAATAGCTGATGATGAAAAGCCTGAAAGGAAGAAAAAAGCAAAGGTGTTACCCATCAAACCTGGTAAGGTTCAACGACTGCGATCTGCTCTGAATCGTATGCTGAAACCTCTGGATAAACCAGGGGCGTTTCGTAGAATGGAGCTGGCGACCATTTGGGTTGGCCCACCCAGTAAACTGGTAATGGACCTTAGGGGTATCCCGGAAGATGTATCGGCTCCGCTAATTTCGTTCTATGCCAGTGTACGTTGTGAGTACCTTCAGGGAACTAGTGAGAAATATCTTCCTCCAATCCTAGATGCACAGCGCAAGCTAGGGTTCAAGCTGGATCCAACAAGCACACACCGTGGTAAATACCTGGAAGACCTGAATGTGGCTTTCGTTGCTCGCATGGAACCTTGGGCCAGTCAGAGCTCGACACGACCAGACTTCATGTGGTTGTTTCTGGAATTTGTTCTGGATACGGAACCAATGGTCGATGGCCCAGATCCTGAAACGGAGGTCGATGCAGACAATCTGTATAAACGGTTGAAAGCACAGGTACGGAAGCAGCTTAGACCAATGATCCCCTTTATGGAAGGGGCAAAGGAGGTCTACGAAGAACGACCTGGAGTTAAGATCGGCAGTGGCCGCCCCTTCAACTGGAAGAAACTGGAACCTAAGTTATCAGATGCCGACCGCTTCAAACGAAGAGCACGAAGAGAGCGTCAAGAAGAAAAAGAAGGAAAATACAACGACGAGGAGTAAGACGATGACACAGAAACCTGAGGTACTTAATCCGCTGTATACTACTGCCGCTGAGATTCGTCCGAATCCAGAGGGTAAGCAAACTGGCGGGGATACAAAGATGACAGAAACAGCAGGTATCACAAATCTTGTTCCCGGTGAATGTCCGAAGTGCCACAATCAGATGGGTAAGGGCAAGCTAGGCATGGCTATGGGGCATCAGGAGGTGGACTTCTGCCCTCGCTGTAGAGTTGCGGAGCCTATCGCAAACGTATAACTTCCACGTTCTTTGTAATTTATGGTACATAAAATTTCCGCCTGAAACCGGCTAGTCCTCTGTGTCTAGCCGGTATTCGACGATATACTAAACGTATTTGCCATTGGAGGCGCTAAGGTGATACATACCAGACGAAACCCTACACATAGGCAACACGTCACAGCCAGTCAGGCCGCTGTGAAGAATAGATCGGTCCTGAACATGAATGGCAGACTTGTTGAGACCTCTGAAGCATTCGGGGGTGGTGGCCCCTCCGGTGGGTTGCGGAACACCTCTATCTCAAATAACGTAATCAATCTGGACCTCTTTCCACTGTTGAAGGGTTTGGTACCAGATGGCTACGAGAACATGCCTCTGCTTAATAACATCTATCGTGACGTCTACTATTACGACAACGTAGCGGGCGCAGCAGTAGATCTTATGAGCTTCCTTCCATTTTCAGAGCTTACTCTTGGTGGTGTTAAAGACGAAAAAATTCTGACCAAGTTCTACGAATCCCTAGATCGAATCAATGTCCGCCGTCTGCTCCCAGAGCTGAGTGTGGACTATCTCGTTCTCGGAACGTTCGTTGGGACTCTGGTCTTCGATAAGAAGAGGGGAATATTTACGGACATTATCCCTCAAGATTTGGATCACTGCAAGATCACTCCTTTGCCTTTCTACGGACAAGATCCAATTATCAACGTAACTGTTGCAAAGGAATTTGTTGAAGTAATGAACTCCAAGAGTAAGCGCATTGACAGACTGAAGAAGCGTCTTGGTAAAGACATAATCGAAAAGATGCAATCCGGATCTTTCGAGCTAGATAATCTAACTACACTGTACGTTCCAAGAAAGACCCTCTCCTCTAGAGAGGGGATCTCATTCTTCAAACGTATTCTCCCAATATACCTTCTGGAGAAAAACCTCTTCAAGGGTACACTGATTGAGTCCGCAAAACGTCAGCGGGCGATACTACACGTTACAGCAGGCTCACCTGATTGGGAGCCTACAGTTCAGGACTTGCAATACCTGACGGAGCTGTTTATGAATGCTGATGCCGATCCGATTGGTGCGATTGTTGCAACTCGCTCCGACGTTATGGTGTCAGACATTAGACAGGGCGGTGACTTCTGGAACATCACAAGTGTTTGGTCCGAGACAGTCCCTGCTAAACTCCGCGCTTTGGGCATCTCGGAGTCCTTCTTGTCTGGGGATGCCACATACAACACCATGGAAACTTCACTGTCAGTCTTTATCGAGGGCCTTCGTGCCTATCGAGACATGCTGACAAGGAAGATCTTCTACGATAAGCTGTTCCCACTGATCTCAGTTGTAAATGGTTTCTATAAAGACCCGAAAGAAGCAGCAAAGTGGAAAAAGAAGGGTCTTGATCCAGAAGAGATACTGTATGAGCTTCAGGATAACTCAGCACTTCAAATTCCTCAAATTCACTGGCACAAACAGTTGAAGCCAGAGGGTGACAATGACTACATCGGTATGCTTAACACACTAGCTGAGGCCGGTGTTCCAATTAGTCTTCGTACAATGGCGGCTGCAGGTGGTTTGTCTCTAGACCAGCTTGTTGAAGAGATGGAAGACGATTACAAGGTTCGTAAGATGGTCGCTGACAAGAAGAAGGCCCTTGAGGGTGGAGGTGAAGAGGGCGGTGGAGAAGATGAAGGTGATACTGATGAAGCGTCGGCAAAGATTCTTCCGGAGTTACTGACGACTCTCGGTCACGTTAGTCCGAACAACCCCTACATTTCGGCAACCAAGCGTAAGCTGCTTCAAGAGCAGGGCACAGGTCATAAGCCTCTGTTGATGCGCGGAGGCGATCCCGGGGAAATAGCCGGTGCAACCAAAACAGGTAAACCGAAGTACATACATAATCAGAAGGCAGCTCGCGACAAGCAGCATGCCAACATAGCCAAAGCTGTTACCGCAATCAACAGACGTGACGCTGATAAAGAAAAGCACCTTGCTAAGATGAGGAGGAAGTGATGCGAATTGGTAAGGTACGAAAGGTTAAGACTCTCCAGGTTGAAACTGCAGCCAAGGCCAAGAAGCCCAGTAAGTACTACGTAACCGTTGATGGTGGCGTGTACGAGATACCTGCAAAGCGTTATGTTGCTTGGTTGACGGAGTGCTTGAAACAGAAGGCTTGTGCAGATCCGTCCAAGTACGGAAAACTTGTTACCACGAAGCTTATGTCACCAGGTAATTGGACGATGCAGGAGTATGCTGAGGCTTACTCAGACGCTATTCAGTAAGGGAGGAGTTATGGCAGCCCATCGTAGTAAAGGTACGAAGTTGATTCGGCGCAAGTCACAAAAACAGAGCAAGAAGAAAAGTATAGCGTTGACAAAGCGCGCACGGAAAGTAATTCATCCAAAACATCTCAAAACTCCAAAGGTGTTCTAATATGCAAACAATCAAAGTTGAGTTTATCAATCGGCTTAGATTCAACTTGGGTAAGGTACTTGCTTATGTCCTGAAAGTTGCCAAGTATGAGGACAAGTGGTTTTACGCTTGGAAAACCGATCCGGTTGCAAAGTTCTATGATGCCCTTGATAGGTACGTTGACGCTCCGGATAAGGCAACCAAGGCAACTCTGGCAGATATAACCAATAAGTACTGGGGCAAGTTACCCAAAGAGATCAAGAGTAAGGGTCACGCCTATCGCATCTGGATATTCAACAAGGCTAAGACCAAAGAAATAGTATCCCGTTTAAGACGGGACAGTTCAATCACAGTTGAAGCAGCATCATTCCTCTCGTTCACCGGGCGTCTACCAACCGGTAATACGATAGCAAACTTCTGGTCGGTGTTTCGTTCCTCTGATATAGCACCTGGATTTTTTATCGTTGTGCAGCGACACGATTACGAGAAGGGAGTTAACTTAACAGAGTTCTTCAAGTATCTCTTAACCAGTAAGTATCTGGTTGAAGAGGAAGACGTTGATGATACCGATACCAAGATATACATGGATCAGATCGACGAGGATGCTCTTAAGTTAATGAATGAGGAACAAGAAATTCTGGTGTTTGATCCGACGCACGAAATCACGCCTAAAGAGATTATTGGCATGAAGGTCGTTGTACCAGGGAACTATAAGAAGGCAGACGGAATAGCAGTTAAATTCCTTCCAGGAGTAAAGCTCGTAGACGTAGGCTCCATAGATGAGGCATCAATTATTCTCCGTGATCTCGGTGTTCACGTCTAGGAGGTAGCATGCGTAGAGTAATTGTAGCTAATGCACCGATAAGTCTAAACGCACACCGCTTTTCCGCCCGAGATAAAAAGATCAAAGAAGCTTTCATTACCGGAGGTGTACTTGATGAACTTGTATCCGAGATCATCAAGCACCATCACCTTAAAGGTAAGCTGCCAGAACTGATTCTTAAAGACATCAGCCGGATAACGTCAGCTAACATGGACAAGCATAAAGGCGCACTTGAGGACTGGATGACAGAAATTCTACCGTCAGGTGGAGCTGAGCTTAAAGAACTGATAGCTCGGGCACACGGTCTTGTTGATAGCTATGTCCAGGCCATTCAACTAAAATTTGAGCAGCTTAAAAATAGCTAGTAAGGAGTAAACAATGGAACTCATGCGTGGTGGAAGATTTGTAGCATACAGCTCTGCGAGTCGGTCAATGACTCCTCTAGAGCTTTACGGAAATGTAACCAATGAAAGGTCCTACGCGCTGTCGTCTGAACTGACGGGCGGAGAATCGGGTCAACGTCTTGATGCTGAGTACTGGTTACCTGCAGCGGCAGAGTGCTATTGTCTGTCTAAAAGTCTCAAAGACTACATCATGGTTCCAGTTCCAACAATCATCTCTGATATTCCCAATACCAATGGCGTAGCTTTTCCTCGTCAAGAACTGGCAAAGTTTAATCCGATGGCCGGGCAACTTGCGGGCAAGACATTCAAGGGTAAGCCTACTTTTCTTGAACATTCAAACCAGGATATCACTAAAGCCAAGGGCGTGATTCTGGATGCTTTCATGACTCCCCTTAAAGGCTGGGGTCGTGGGATCATCAAGGTCGTGGAGCTCTTGGCTTTTGACCGTTCCAAAGATGCAGACTTGGCAAACGCAATCCTTGCTGGAGATATTAACTCCTACTCAATGGGTGCCTACTTCGAGGGATACAACTGCTCACTGTGTGGTGCAGACCGTGGGGGTTGCCGGCACACCGGACCCAAAGATCCGCTCAAGCAGCACCACGACGGCCAATTGATCTACAGGAATATTTACAATATTGAAGGCTTTGAAACTTCTGCTGTTGCCAATCCTGCTTTTATCAGTGCAATATCTGATCGTCTCATGACGTTCAGCTAATATAACCTCTAAGGAGCTAAGATGCGAAGGATAAAAATACCTATGCTCGCTGTAGCCAGCAACTACCTTATTGGTACCGATAAGAAACAGGGTATGGGCGACGAGTATTTCAAGATCAGAACTGAGCAAGAGTTTAAGAACTTTCTTGAAGATAAGGGGTGGGAGTCGGCCGGAGAGTTTAAGACTGACACCGGTAAGGCTTTCTCTGACATTAAGAACAAGTGGTTTTATGTATTCAACAATGAAGTTACCTTCGTATCAGCTTCAAACGTCAAACAGACCAAAGAAGAATCTACATCCAAGAATCCAATAGAGTCAATCTTGGATCTTGAGAAGAAGATGCATCACGATCTTGAAAAGGCTGTTGAAGGTGCAAAATCCTCACATAAGCTGTCGCAGACGGAGCTTGAATTGATTGACCACGCTTACAAAGAACTCTTTCAGGAGATGGAAAACTTCTTTGAGGCTGTCGGTGAAGCTAATTCACAGTTCTTGGGTCGGCAGGAAAAATAAACCTCGGAGGGCATTATGCGTAAGGTAGAGATAGAAACAGCAGCAAAGAGCAAGCCTCTTGAGTGGAAATTTCAGTCCAAGGTAGCTTATGGGGTTATGGATGAGGACATATCTCCACTACTCGGTATGATTCATGGAGGTAAAAAGGGAATAGCCGAGCTACGAGCATTCTTTGATGACCTCGAAGATAATACCGTGCTTCAGAAGTCCTATCAAAAGCTTCTTGATACACATACCAAGGACCTGATCTCCTTCTTTGAAAAAGGGCACCTGCATGACATACTGTGCCCGTCCCATCTCGACAACTTGAATATACAAGTTCCGACAAAACTCCTGCTTGCTCTTCCTCTTGAAGAACTGGTAGACGAATACTTCGGAGCCATCTATCAGCCCAAGCGTTGGAAACAGCGCTACCAAGATGACTTCAAAAAGGCTATGGAAGAGAAGCTATCGCATGCCAATATCTTTCTTGGTAAGGACATTCTGGCGTATTCCTTAACCACAGCCAAAG
>Ga0172367_10009523_pt1 | contig 10650 bp, 9 predicted proteins | sample Lak10m_FD_114542 | JGI IMG/M metagenome (GOLD analysis project Ga0172367, IMG submission 114542) | Freshwater microbial communities from Kabuno Bay, South-Kivu, Congo - kab_022012_10m | ecosystem: Environmental > Aquatic > Freshwater > Lake | place: Democratic Republic of the Congo: South-Kivu...
CATGGCGAGGGGATAGCTGGGCGCGGCGGGATTGGCGCTGCTCATGAAGACCACGAAGTAGCCGTCGTAGGCCGTGGGCCAGCCGTTGTCGAAGACCACGCTGCCACCCAGCTGACCGGGCTGCAACTCCACCCCCAGGTCCGGCATGCGGCTGAGGGTTCCCGTGAAATTCAGCGTCAGGTCATCGCCATCATTCAGGGTGATGGCCTCCGGAAGTGTGTCGTTCAGGGCGAAATCGGCACCGTAGAGGCCCAGCACGGGCTCGTCAAGGCCCGATTGGCCGCCATTGCGCCAGCCCACCACAAGGCTGGGATAGACGCCCGGCGTGATGTCCGGGATCTCGAAGGTGAGGGCGTGGGTCTGGCCGGCGGGGGTGGCGCTGGTCAGAGCCTCGGTGGCGTAGTCCGGCGGGCCCTGGGGAGCCACATTCACCGCCATCTCCGCGTGCCACTGGGAAAAGAGGGAGACCTGGATCTCGCCCTGGGTGGGCCAGTCGCCCGTCAGGGTCACCGTGCCCCGCACCGTGGCCAGATCCGATCCGGTGATGTCGTCGTTGGTCTCCGAGCAACCGCCCAGCAGCGCGGCGCCCACCAGCAGCCCCAGTATCATGCGGCCCATGCCGTCCTCCCTTGTTGTTTGTGCCCAAACAAGTTGCGGGGGATGGGCTGGCGGAGTGTCAGCCAAGTGTCAAGGCTCAAGGGATGAAAAAGGGCCTGCACCGGCTGGCACAGGCCCTGGGAGAGTCACATGACGGGGTGCGGTCAGGACTCGGCGCGAATCTCCGTGGCGGCGCCGGCCTTGTCGTCCGTGGGCTCGCGCACGATGTAGAAGCTCACCGCCAGACCCAGCAGGTCCTCGTTGAAATCCACACCCTGGGCCAGGTCGGAGAGGTGGAAGAAGTAGTCGTAGCCCGCCTCGCTGGTGATGAAGCCGAAGCCCTTGTCCAGTTTCAGCGTCTTGATGTGCCCGTAGGTCACCTCGCCCTGCTCCACCGCACGGTCCCGTTCCTCGTCGTAGGCCGAGGTCTGGGACTCGCGCTGCTCCTCGAAGCGGGCGCGGCAGTCGTCGCAGAAGAAGCGCTGGCCGGGACGCGGATAGTAGGTGGTCCAGGTCATGCGATCACCGGCGTGTTCCGGGCCCTGGCACTCCAGCGTGTGGGGCTGGCGCACCAGTTGGATGGAACTGACCATCTCGTCCATCCACACAGTGTCGAAGTCCGAGACCTGGGTGCGGTCCTCCGGGGTGGAGAACTCCGGCGTGCAGGCGTTTTGGATGCTCACGATGGCTGTGCGGCGGCCCATGCGGCGCACCGCACGGATGGCCGGCTTGTAGTCGCGGTCCCCGATGAGGAAGACAAAGACATCGCAAGCGTCCATGTAGCAGTGGTGCAGCACGCTGGTGGCCAGGCTGATGGCGCCCTGGCTCTCGCGCGGGTGGAAGGGATCGCCCGGGTCGCGGTCGCTGCGGCGGATGCGGCGCCCCTTGAAGTTCACCGGGTAGGTTTCCACATGGTAGTAGAACTCCTCGCGCAGGCGCAGGTAGAAGTCCCGCTGACGCAGGGCCAGGGACTCATCCTGGGGATCCACCTTCACCGGGTAGGCCCCGAAGACATAGCCGCGCACGAACTCGAAGTTCACCCCCGGCGACTGCTCGCGCAGTTCCGCCAGCACCACATGGGGCAGCTTCAGGAAGTCGATCTGGTAGTTGCGGTCCTCGGTGTAGTTGAGAAGCCGCGACATGTTCTGGTAGAGCCAGGTTCCGTCCACAAAGAGCATGACCCGTGCCATGGTGTCCCTCCTTAAAAAAACCACGATGATGAAAGGCCCCGTAAGGGCTCGAAGCGTGCGATGATCGGATGGTCGATGAGGTATTTATCACCGATGCCTTGACGATGGCGAAAGGTACTAAGTTGGCCGCCCGCAACAAGAGGGAGGAAAGATGGGCGAGACGCTGCTCTTCGGTCTGGACAAACTGGACATGCTGCTGCGCATGGCCACCGGTGGCTTCACGGAGGATCACTGGGCCGCGCGCGGGCACGGCGGTCTGCACAGCGCCCACTGGATTCTGGCGCACCTGGTGCTCAGCATCCAGCAGGAGGCCGGACGCGCCATCGTGTTCAACCCGGAACTGGACAAGCGCCTGGACTATGGCGCTCCCCACGAGGAGGAGCCCGCCGATTGGCCCGCCCCGGAAGATCTATTGGCCATGTGGGACGAGGGGCGTCACGCCCTCGCCGCCCTGTGGCGCGCCCGCAGCGCGGAGGAGTGGTCCGCCGCCGTGCCGGAGAACCGCCTGGGCATGCGCACGGTCGCCGACGGCGCCATGTTCGTGCTGGAGCACGCCGTGTACCATGTGGGCCAGCTTGGCTCCATCCGTCGCCTGGAAGGCCTCAAGGGAGTGGTGTGATGTCAAGGCCTGGGAACTGGTGCCAGGCCCGGGTCTGACCCCTTGTCCACACACATCCACACTTCCGCCGCGTGGGGCGGCAGTTCACGCAGCGCGGATGCGGACAGCTCGTTTCCCGTGCCAGCAGGCCAGCGCTGTTCCCATCGGCCGCTCAGATCGAGCGGCACCGTGACCGACTCCGATGTGCGGTTGAAGAGCACAAGCGCCCGCTCCTGGCCCAGGATGCGTTCATAGCCCAGCAGGCCCCGGGCATCGTCCAGCAGGACCCAGCGGGTGAGGCCCTGGCTGAACAGGGCCAGATTTTCCCGCCGCAACTCCGCCAGTCCCGCCAGGAAGTCGCGATGCTCCAGCGAGGGCCGCACGGCCTGGGGCCCGGAAAGGCCACTTCCCGCCACTGGGGCGAAAGGCCGCGCCCGCTCGGGTTCCGCCTCCAGATCCGGCCAGGCCACGGGTTTGCGGTTGTCCGGATCGTCCGCCCCCCACATGAGGAACTCGTCGCCATTCCAGATGTGCGGCGCCCCTTGCCAGGTGTATTGCAGCACGCGGATCTGTTCCATCACTGCCACATCATCTGGGCGGGGCGGACCCAGCCAGGTGGCCAGGTTCTCCCGTGGATTCACCTGGAACTTGTAACGCCCGCGGTTGGCGATGCAGGTGGCCATGCGCGGCGTGTCGTGACTGGCGCAGAGGTTCATCATGGCCCGGGCACGATCCGGCGCCATGCCCCGGTAGAGGCTGTCCAGCTGCGCCGCCAGTGCTTTGGCCCCCAGCCAGGGCGTGGTCTGGGCGAACCAGCTGCGCACGGGCATGTACCACTGGTAGTGCATCACCGCGTCAAAAGCTTCCAGCCACGGTTTTGGATCCATCATGTCCAGTGGCCAGCGCTCCCACCAGATCTCGCCCACCAGGAGCGCCTGGGGATTGAGCGCCTTCACTTCCTGTCGGTAGTGCAGCCAGAAGCCCAGCGGAATCTGCTCCGCCACATCCAGGCGGAAACCGTCCACGCCGTCGGAGGGATCCCCGTCGCCATTGGGATCCATCCAGCGTCGGGTCACCGCCAACACATGGGCCTTCACGCCGGGATCCAGGTCGCAGTCCCGGCACAGACCGCCGCGCCGTGTGTTGGCACCGGTCTGACGCACGGCGGGCAGCTCGCGGATGCCCGCCCAGCCCTCCCACTCGAACTCGTTTGCAGGAGTGGCGGGATCGTCCCAGCGCTTCACCTGGTACCAGTTGGCGAAGGGCGAGGCCTTGCCCTGGTCGCGCAGATCCTGGAAGGCCCAGAACTCGGTGCCCGTGTGGTTCCAGCTGAAATCCAGGATGATGCGCATGCCCCGGGCGTGGGCGTCATCGATGAGGCGCAGCAGCAGGCGGTCGGCACTGGTCCACTTCCAGTCGGCGGGATCCGCCGGATCCTCCAGCGCGAGCAGGGCCTCGTCGCCTGCGGGATCGGGGCCGAAACAGCGGTCCGCGTGGTGCCAGTTGCGGGCATCGTACTTGTGCAGGCTGGGGGCATCGTTCACCGGGTTCAGGTAGAGGGCGTTCACCCCCAGCTCCTGCAGTTCGTCCAACTGGTCCAGCACGCCCTGCAGGTCCCCGCCGTAGCGCCGATGGTGCACCCAGGTGTAGAAATCACCGTCCTCCGGCCGCACCCAGGGATCGGGCTTGTACCAATCCCAGCCCCAGGGCGTGGGCTTCCAGGCCGGCGGCTTCTGGTGGGGCCAGGCACCCTGGGCGTCGCGAATCACCGGATCGTTGCCCGGGTCGCCGTTGCGGAAGCGCTCCACGAAGACCTGGTACCACACCGCCTCGCCCGCCCAGTCCGGAGCGGGAACATCGGCGAACAGGGGCTCCGACACGGCGCCTGCCATCAGGGCGGACAGGAGGATGAACCTGAAAGATGCTGGCATGGAATCTCCTGCTGCGATGGGAGACCCGCTGGTGGCGGGCGCTGCCAGCATGGCAAAGGAAGGGCGAAGGCCCAATGGGGGAGGCGGAGGTGCAGGCCCCGCCGCCTCCCGCGGACGGGAAATCGATGCTACTCCGACGGCGTGGCGGGCGGCGAGGCTTGCTCGGACACCGGCGCGCCACGCAGGCGGGACATGGCCTCCACATAGGCGCGGCTCTCCTGTTCCGCCATCCGCTCCTGCTTGAGCATGGTGCCCCGGTTCAAATTGATGGCAGCGAGCCAGCCAAGCCCGGAGAGCAGGGCGATCATGCCAAAGGCCATGGCAACCACGCGATCGTCGCTGGTCACATTCAGCCACAACACCAACAAGCCCACCCCCACCCCCACCAGAAGCATGGGAAGGATGTAAGGATTGCCCCAGGAGCGGCGGGCCTCCGGTGGCACGGGCAGGTGCAGCTCCATGGCGCGCAGACGCTCCTCCTGCACCAGGCGGCGCGTGCGGTACTTGAAAACCATGCCCGCCAGGGAACTGGCGAAGATGAAGAGGAAGAAGGACAGGGGCACCAGCACCTCTGCCGCAGGCGAGTCCATGGGCTGGATGATCACCGGTGCGGCGGGCGCATCGGGGGCAAGGGTGGCCACTGTGTCGATTGGGGCAAGGCTCTCGGCCATGATGTCCTCCTGGGGATGGGCTTCTGTTTCATTCTCTTGGAGGGGAGCGCCGCGTGGATTGTTACATCACCCGCACGCCCTGTGTAACATCCCGCGGGCGCCGCCCCTCTCAGTCATGGGATGGGAATGGCGAAAGGCACACCGGCATGTCCGACGACAGCGCACGCTTCCACGAGCTGATGGCCAGCCATGAAGCCATGGTGTGGACGCTGTGTCTGCGCATGACGGGCAACCGGGCGCTGGCCCAGGACGCCCACCAGGAGTGCTTCGTGAGGGTGTGGAAGGCCTTGCCTGCCTTCCGTGGCGAGGCCAAGGCCTCAACCTGGATCTGGCGCATCGCCGTGCGCTGCTGCCGGGAGGTGCTGGAAGGCGAGCGGCGCTTGCCCCTTAACGACGATGAAGCCGCGCTGGCCGCCCTGCCCGACGGCACCGCCGATGCCCACCAGGGCCTGGAGAAGCGCGATGCCGCAGCCTTTCTGCTGAGTCTGTTGAAGCCACGGGAGCGCGCCATGGTGCACCTCTTCTACACGCAGGAACTCAACTGTGAAGAAGTTGCCGAGGCCATGAACATGCGGCCGGGGGCCGTGCGCGTGGCCCTGCATCGGGCAAGGGAATGCATGCGCCAGGGCTGGGATGGCGCGCACCGCGACGCGGCGGTGAACTTGGCGCCCGCCACAGGGGAGGCATGACCATGCGCACCACGCCCTTGACTCCGGATTCCCGGGACGAGGCATTCGACAGGCTGTTGCGCCAGGAGCTGGGGCCGGATTCGGTTCAAAGCCCACCCGCCGCCCTGCGCGCGGCCATTGTCAGCCGCGTGGCGGATCTGCCCCAGGTGGAAGCCACACCGCCGATGCCCCGCCTGTGGACCACAGCCCTGGCCCTGCTTTTCCTGGGCCTTGTGGCATCCTGGCTCTTGATGTGGTGGATGAAGTCCGGCGCACCGGCGGGGGATCGCCTGCGGGAAGGCCTGGGCGTCCTGGGCGCGGGTGGCGCGAACTGGATGGATCTTCTGCGCAGCCCGCTGGCGGCGGTCCTGCTGCCCTTGCTGCTGCTGCCGCTCCTCCACCTGTTCACAGACGAGAGCCTTGACGCCTGAGGTCCCCGTTAGAACCAGGCGCGCCACATCACTTTCAGACTTCTGCCCTGCTCCGGCATCACCACGCGCACCCGGTTCAGGTGCTCCCGATACTCCGTGTCCATCACATTGCCCAGCCGCAGATTCAGTTGCTGCAAAAAGTGCGGTCCACTGCCTTGCCAGGACAAACCCAGGTCCAGGCGCGCCCAGCCGGCGGTGGGCCACTCGGATTGTGCGCCGGGATCCTCCGCCACATAGACCCTGCGCTGGGCCGCCGCGGCTTCAATCACCACCTCGGGCGTCCACCTGGCCTGGCGGGAAAGCCGCAGCCTGGCCTTTGCGGGTGGCATGGCGGGAAGGGGTGTGCCCTCCTCCAGCCAGCCGCGCATCACGCTGCCGCCCAGTTCCATGATCCACAAGTCCCTGCTCCAGGCTCCTTCCAGTTCCACCCCTTGCAGCTGGGCGTCCCGGCCCAGGTAGCGGTACTCGTAGAGGTCGGCGCGACGGTCGCTGAAGCGGCCGGTGAAGGAGGGAAAGATGAAGCCGCTGAACCGTGTGTGATACAAGGCGCAGCGCGCACGCCACGGCGTCTTGTCCAGGTCCAGTGCCAGCTCCAGGCTTGTGGAAGCTTCCGGTTCCAGTTCGGGATTGCCGATCTCGAAGGCGTAGGCCGCCAGATGAGGCCCCCCGCTGAAGAGCTCTTCCGGGCTGGGCGCCCTCCACCCTTGTTGCATGGTGATGGAAGGCCGCATCGCGGCGCTTTCACGGGCACGCCACTGGGCACTCAGGGCGCCGCTGAGACCCGTGAAGCGGCGGTTCCGGATGTGGCCAACCACCGCGCTCCAGCGCTCCTCCGCGGGCTCCACCACGCGCGCGTCACCCCGCAAGGCGCCCGTGGTGTGCAGGGATCCGTTGCCCACAGGCAACACCGCGTGTTCCATCCATGCCAGGCCCAGCCCGCTCTCCGAGACGGTGGGCATGTGGCTCAGACCTCGTGTGGCCACGCGCCTCCACAGCTGCTGGAGACGCAGCTTCCCCTCCATGAATGGGCCGTGGGCGTCCAGCACCCATTCCGCCTGCCCCTCGTGGGAATCCAAATCAAAGGCCAAGCCCAGAGTGCCGCCCGCCTCCCGCTCTTCGTGTCGGTAGCGCGTCAGGCGGCTCCGCCAGGAGAGCCTGCGCCCACGGGCGCCGGAATCCTCCTCACGGTGGAAGCTCCAGTCCGCTTGCAGAGTGGCGCCAGCACGCTCCATCAGGATGCCCACTCCTTTGGGGTGGGCGCCCACGAAACCGCCGGGAATGCCGTAGTGGTTGAGGTAGTGGTCCAGGCCAGCCCCCAGCCGCAGGTGGCCCAGGCTTGCCCCAAGCCCCAGACCGGCGCCGCTGCTTGCCAGGCCCGTGTTGTGCAAAGATCCAAGCGGTGTGCCCGCATCGCCTGCTGCGCGCCATGTGCCGTCAACCCGCCAATCCAGTCCGGCCAGAGGCAAAGCGACCTGCAGGGCCCCGCCCCGCCCCTGGGAGGCGCTCTCACCCATCAGGCTGGCGCTGCCTTCCAGTGCCTCCACGCCCGCCCGAGGCAAGAGCCCGCGCTCCATCTCCACCACGCCGCCCACGGCATTCGACCCCTCCAGCAACGCTTCCGGGCCACGCAGCACGCGCAATGCGCCGGCGGCCAGCGGATCCGCCGCCACAGCGTGATCGGCGCTGCCGGCGGAGAGGTCTCCCATGCCCGCGCCGTCCTCGGTCACCAGCAGGCGGGATCCGCTCAGCCCGCGCAGCACGGGGCGTCCCGTGGCCGGGCCCATGCCGCGCTCCTCGATACCCGGCCGCGACTTGAGCGTGGCGGCCAGTGTCCCCTCCAGGCGCTGTGCCAGCTGAGAAGCCCCCATGTCCACCACGGGATCGTGGAAGTCCCCATGAGAAGGCGTGGCCTGCACGGTGAGGTCCTGCAGAAGCAGGTCGGCGGGAAGCAATCGCAGCTCCAAATGCAAGGTGTCGGCGGAGCTGATGCGCACCTGCGAACGCCAGGGCTGGTATCCCAGGTGGGTGGCCTCCAGCGCGTGGGAGCCTGTGGGCAGACCACGCAGGAGGAATTGGCCCTGCCCGTCCCCGTGCCCGGCGGCCTTGCCGTCCAGGCGCAGCTGGGCCAATGGCAGGGCCTCGCCCGTGCGCGCGTCGCGCAGCACGCCAAACACCACGCCGCAGGAGGGGCATTCCACCGCCCAGGCTCCCTTGCACAGCCAGAGCGCAATCAGGAATGGCCACCCGTAGGTCCCACACGATGGGCGACGGCCGAAGGGGGCGCATGTCCCCCTCCGGCATCGGCTGTGGCCGCGGATCACGGCTGAACGATGACCGGCAGGGCCGGCGACACATAGTCGTCGTGGCCCAGATGCAGCACGCGCACCGTGATGGTGCTGCTGTCCGCCGTGAGACCGTCAAGAGTAAGATTCCAGTTCAGCGTGTCGAGCTGGGCCTGCAGGCTGCTCGCGTGATCCACGGCAAAACCGTGCTCTCCGTCGGGATCGGCCTCCGGACGGAACCAGTGGCCCTCCTCGTCCAGGAAGTGCAGGGCAAGGTCCACCGGTTGTCCCACGGTCAGCAGAAGCTGGCCGGACACATCCTCCGGCTGGCCGCCAAGGGCCCGCACCAGGGTGTCCGTGCCGGCCACCAGGGCCACGCCGAAGGCCTCCAGGTGATGTTCATCGTGGCTGGTGTCGTCGTCCTTCTCACAGGAGCCGAGAGTGAGGGCCAGGCTCAGGCCCAGCGCCGGAAAGGCGCGCAGATATCGAGCAGACATGGAATCTCCTTCATGCAGTGGGTGCGGAGGCACTGCGACGCGTGCAGGCCGACCGCCTTGGTTGGGTTGTTCAGGCTGCGATGAGGAGAGGGGAGGGCGGACCACGGGCAGGAGGGGTGAAGGTGTGGGGAAGGGCAGGGCTTCCGGGCGCCAGTTCCGAAAGTGCCGCACACAGGCCAAGATTCTGCGGCTGGACAGGTTCGCACCCGGCGTCGCCGTGGGCCTGCTGGAAGATCAGCACGGGGCATGGGGATTCCGCGTGAGCCAGGCCCAACGACGCGGTGCCGCCCCGCCCATCCGCCCCGTGGTTGTGGTGCAGGTCCAGCGTCATCACAAGCGTCAGGTAAACGAGGGTGAGCGCCAGACGGCCCGACCGGGCCAGCAGGCGGGCAAATGAACCCTGGGATGACGATGTTTTGGCGCGGTCGAGCATGGGTGCAACATAGAGCATGGCAGCGCAAGCCTGCAAGAGCCCGTGTGAAACCATCCCCCCAAATCGGCGTCTAGGGCGTGCTTGTCTGGCGTCGCACACAGCAGTTGGCACGAATCATCATGTACGCGGAGTAGCACATGGCCACGGCCTCGTCCTGTTCAACCCTGTCCCTGCAGCTGGCCGCCGCATTGCTTTGCGCCGGATCCCTGGAGGCGCTTCCGACCCCGCAGGATCCGGTGGCGCCGCGCTCCATCGAGGCGATCTCCCTCCAGGGCGAAGTCGTGCATGTGGACGCCGTGCTGGAGGAGGGCGTGTGGAGCCGGGCCAGCTGGCTGCGCGGGCTGACGCAGAAGGATCCCGTTGAAGGCCCCCCCGCGGCGGAGCTGACCGAGGTGGCCTTCGCCTACGACGAGGACAACCTCTATGTGGGCGCTCGCCTGTGGACGCCCCTCACCGGCCGCCTCCACACGCGCATGGGCCCCCGGGATGACATGGCCCAGACCCAGTCCTTCTTCATCGCGCTGGACACCTACCACGACCATCGCACCGCCTACACGCTGGGGGTGACAGCGGCGGGCGTGCGCGTGGATTTCCACCACCCGGAGGACAGTGAATTCAGCCAGGTGATGTCCTGGGATCCCGTGTGGGAGGTGCGCACCCGCGTGTTTGACGACCACTGGGTGGTGGAGGCGCGCATTCCCTTCTCCCAGTTGCGTTTCAATCCCGTGGACGAGCAGGTGTGGGGCTTGCAGGTGGACCGCTGGACGCCGGAGCGCAAGGCGGAGGACTATTGGTGCATGATCCCGCGCGCCGAGACGGGCTGGGCCAGCCGCTTTGGCGAACTGCGCGGCATCCGAGGCATCCGGCCATCCCGGCGTCTGGAACTGCTGCCCTATGTGGCGGGGGATTGGCAAGCCCTTCACGAGCCCGACGCCAGCGATCCCTTCGCCCGGCGGCACGCAAGTTCCAGCCGCGCCGGCGGCGACTTGAAGATGGGCCTGGGGCCCAACCTCACCCTGGACGCCACCTTCAACCCGGACTTTGGCCAGGTGGAGGCGGATCCGGCCACCATCAATCTCACGGCCTACGAGACCACCTTCGAGGAGCGGCGCCCCTTCTTCCTGGAAGGCGACCGCCTGCTGCGCGGCATGGGCCCGCGCTACTACTACAGCCGACGCATTGGTGCACCACCGCCCACCAACGCGCTGCCCGACACCATCACGCACATGGACTTTCCCTCGTCCACGAGCATCCTGGGCGCGGCCAAGCTCAGCGGCCGGCTGGTGAACGGCCTCTCCGTGGCGGCCCTGGCGGCGGTGACGGACCAGGAGTTCGCCGACCTGCACAACGCC
>Ga0172367_10009524_pt1 | contig 10650 bp, 8 predicted proteins | sample Lak10m_FD_114542 | JGI IMG/M metagenome (GOLD analysis project Ga0172367, IMG submission 114542) | Freshwater microbial communities from Kabuno Bay, South-Kivu, Congo - kab_022012_10m | ecosystem: Environmental > Aquatic > Freshwater > Lake | place: Democratic Republic of the Congo: South-Kivu...
ATCGTAAACGGCAACCAGCATGCCTTTGTTGGTGGTAATTAATCCGGGAATCCGGTAAGTATCGGTTTTGTCTTGTCCTTGTGCCCGCAGGACCATTTTGGGGCGGAAGATAAATTTGGTAGTCGGAGAAACCGTTACCGGTTCGTGATTGGAGAACGACAGTTTCACATTTTCAACCCGAAAATGAGTAAGCAAATCAGGAAAAGCACTCATCCCAATGTCGAATTTCAGGAAGTGAACTCCCAAACCCAGCTGTCGGTTACCGGTGATAATGGTTTTCGTCTCCGGGTTCTTCGAAACACCAAACAAAGCGTTGGTATCCGAACCTTTTGCAACTCCGGAATATTTTGCCGAAATGGATTCTACTCCTGAAAATCGGCTGTCGCCTGAAAATGAGATTTCAACCTGATTCAGGATGAGCGGACCATTTTCGGCCGTAACCGTCAGGCGAAGTTCCATCACTCCGGAATTTTCGGCGCCGGAAATCAGGGGCAGATGAACTTGTTTCAATTCTGCTGAATTAACAGAGGCTTCACCGGAGGCCGCAACCCCGTCGTTTTTGCATTGCGGCGAAGTCAGTAAAAAAACTAAAAAGAGTACGATATTCAGGCTGGTCATTGTTGGTTGTTTGAATTGCATGGTGTAAACTGTCCTGAAAAGGGCGACCTAATCAGACTTGATAAATATAGTTGTTTATTCACAAAAAAATGAAGTAAGAGCCTGTTGCCAGGCCCTTACTCATTGGCCTTTTAACCAAATCTATAAACTAAAATCGCGAAAGATTCATTTTTTTAATATCCGGTTGTTTGAACCAGTTTCGGATCGGCATTCAGGGTGCCTTTGTCAACCGGCCACAAAACGCGGAAAGGTTCGGTAGCTTTCAGAACGGCTGTTCCTGAATAGCTTGAAGCTGCATCAAAAGCCAGCGGCTTGCCATTCACGGCATCTTTCATTCGACAGATGTCGTACCAGCGTTTACCTTCAAAAACAAATTCAAAGTCGCGCTCGGCCAGAATAGCATATTCGTTGGTTTTGAAATCGGCATTTACAAAGGCGTCGGTTGCGGCGGCATAGTCGCTGCCGTATGCCCTCTGACGAATCTGGTTGATATACTGAGCCGGATTTCCGTTTTTCATATTTTCAACTTCAGCCAGCATCAGCAATACATCAGCATAACGATAAAGGGGCTCATTGGAGTCGTAAACGCGGGCTCCGGTTGCATTGATCGAACCGATGAATTTCTTCATGGCTGTACCTTTCACTACTCCGTTTTTGTCGTAATATTCCATGAAAGTTGCCGCACGGCGTTTATCCTTGGCATTGAATGCTTTCCAGAAATTCAGGGTATATTCATAACGCTGGATAGCTGTTCCTTTCAGGTTCAGAACATCGCCCAGTTTAGCTCCCGCTTTGTCGTAAAACGAAACAATGTTGGCATCGGCATACAGGAAGTTCGAAACGCTGCTGGTTGCTTCTCCATCGGCATAATTAATGCTGAAAATGATTTCTTTATTGGATTCGTTGTTGCTGGCAAAAATGCTGGCAAAATCGGCAACCAGGCCAAACTGCGTATTGTTTTTCACTTCATTCAGGAAACCTTCGGCCTTGGTTAAATCACCCGAATTTGGAGTTTGCGTATCCAGAGAAACTTTTGCTGACCACAAATAAACTTCGGCAGCCAGCATTTGAGTTGCAGCTTTCGACCATGTCACATTGTTGGTCCAGCTTTTTCCCGACGACGCAAAATACGCCAGAGATTTGTCGATATCGGCTTTAACGAAATCCATCACTTCCTTCGCTGTTGAGCGGGCGGTGTAAAGCTCGGTTTGCGATACCTGACCATCAAGCACCTTTACTTTGGTAACCAGCGGAACTCCGCCATAGGCACGATAAAGCGTAAAGTAATACAGGGCACGAATACCGTAAGTTTGCGCCAACAGGTAGTCAACGTCCTTCTGGTTGTTGGTCTGAATGTCACTTCCCTCGATGTTTTGAATCAGCAGGTTGCAGTCGAAAATATTTCCGTAGAAACCGCCCCATCCGGATAGTCCGGGGTTGTCAACATTGATGGTGTTTCCCTTGATCGGGTCGTTAAAAGTGGAGGCTCCCTGCGAGCCGGTTCCGGTAACCTGCAGTCCGCCACGGGCCTCGCCCATGATAAATTTCCGGTTGAAATCGTTGCTCCGTAAATCGAGATGAATTCCGTTAACGTAGGTTTGCACCTGAGCGAGATTCTTCCAGTAATTGGCATTTCCATAGTTGTCAATTGGGCCCAAATCAAGCACGTCGCAACTCGTAAACATCAGAGAAGCACTTACGAATGCCGTCAAAAAGATTTTTAAATATTTTGTCTTCATATTATTCTAGATATTTCAGGTTTTAAATTAGAAAGAGACATTCAATCCAAAGGTTACAATCCTCGGTAAGCTGTAACCGGCATCCTGAATACCTCCGCTTTCGGGACTTGACATGGTTTTGGCAGCTGTCAGATAGCCCAGGTTTTGACCGGTAACCGACAGTTCAAGCTTTTCTATTTTTGCTTGTTTCAGCAAAGTATTTGGAACTGCGTAAGTCAGCGAAATCTGGCGGAACGACAGGTAATCGCCTTTGTAGGTAAACAAGGTCGAATTGCGGTAGTTTCCTTTTCCGAGCTGGTCGGCCCACTGGTAAGTCGGATATTTGGCATTCGGATTTTGATCGGTCCAGGTATTTTCAACATCCATCGTTGGGTTGTAAGTTCCCTGCATATCGCCTAAAATCCAGGGCAAACGATAGTCCATTACGTAAAAGCCCAATGCATAGTCGAATGCAGCGTAAAAGCTGAAGTTTTTGTACGAAACTGTTGTATTGAAACCTCCAATCCAGTGAGGAGTTGTATTTCCGATTTTCACAAGGTCGTAATCGTCGATCACATTGTCGCCGTTTACGTCTTTCCAGTTTACGTCACCTGCCATCAATGGTAGTCCGCGAGTGGAAATTTTCTGAGCTTCGGTCAAAGCAGCCCAGTCGGCCGTTCCGTATAATGTGCGGGTTGTTGCGCCCTGGAAGGTGATGGGTTTCACAATGCGGTTTGCCGGAATATCGGAAGCACTCTTGTAAAGTCCTTCGGCCTGCCATACGTACAATGCGCCTGGTTCCTGTCCTTCCTGATAACCACCAACCCAGATTAAGTCGGTTGCATCCTTTCCGGAGTAAACCTGGAATGCACCCTGACGATTCAACGGAAGACCGTTATCAGGCAGTTTTACGACGGTGTTTTTGTTGTAAGAGATGTTTGCGTTAATGTTCCATTGAATCGTCTTTGACCTGATCGGTTTTGCTCCCAGTTCGATTTCAACACCGCGGTTGCGGAATTGACCATTGTTGGTGCGGATTCCGCTGATACCCGAGGAAATCGGAAGCGACAAGGTCGCAAATTTATCAGAGGTCAAACGATCGTAAATAGTAAAGTTGGTCGAAAAACGATTATCGAGGTAACCCAAATCTAAACCGGCTTCCAGTGTACGGGTTTTTTCCCAGCGGAGACTTGGATTCGGAACCGATCCCAGAATAAATGTTGAAGTTCCGTTGTATTTGGTCGATCCGACATAACTTCCCTGCAGTTCGTATGCTCCGATACCCGAAACATTACCATTTAAACCATAGCTGGCTTTCAATTTACCAAACGAAAGGACGTCGGAAAGACTCTTCGCAAACGACTCTTTGGTAAAGATCCATCCGGCAGAAGCTCCGGGGAATGTACCCCAACGGTTGTCGATAAGCCGGGAATATCCGTCCTGGCGCATAACCAGTGATAAAAGGTATTTGCCCATGTAATCGTAGTTTGCACGTCCGAAGAATGACAAAATGCGCTGCTGAACATGGTAGGAGTCCATACCGCGTTTATCCTTGTCAGCCGAAGTTAAAGCCAGATCGCGGAAATCGTCGGTGGCAGCGCCCGATCCCCATGCAGAAAATCCATAGCTATAAGTATCGTAGTATTCGGCACCGGCCAATGCTGAGATAAAATGTTCACCCAATTGTTTCTGATAATTCAGCACTGCATTGTAAGTCTGATCAATGGTGCGGTCGAAACTTGCCGAGGTGCTGCGGTTGTTATTGAATGCGGTTGGCGAAGTGCGGAAATCGCGGTTAAACGACTCATAATAACCTTCGCTGTAATAGAGGTTTGCCGAAAGTTTCAGGAACAAATCTTTCGTGAAGTCAACTTTGAACGACTGATTCATGGTGAATTTGTCGGTCTGGTTGAAAATGAAAAATAATTCTTCCTGATAATTCTGGTTACCGTCGCCGCTATTGTTGCCAAGGCGCGGGGTTCCATCTTCGCTTGCAAAACGCACAGTTGGCGGCAGCGAAAGGACGCGGCTAAAATAGTTGGCTTCGCTACCCTGCGATCCCGGCATCGACTGCCAGTTAGCCCGGTTAAAATTAAAGCTTGAAGTCGAAGTCAACCAGGGTTTTACCTGGTAGTCGCCATTCAGCACAAAAGAAAAACGTTTATAAAACGACGAAACGGGTAATCCCTGCGAATAATTGTAGCCTATACCCGCATAGTAATGTCCTTTATCGTTTCCGCCCGACATATTAATATTATAGTCCTGCGTATAAGATGGATTTTTGAAGTTATAATCGGCAGGAGTTGTATTCTTGAAAATCAGGTTTTCTGAAATAGTCGCATCATTCGGATAAAGTCCTTTCAAGAATGCGTAAACCGGATCTTTCATGGTTTGCCATCCCTGGTTCAGCAAAAATTTGTTCTGCTCAGTCAAATACATCGTACTCCAGATCGAATTTGTGGTATTGATCAGCGGAGTAGTGCCGTCGGCAGCAAAATAAGCATTGCCGGTTCCGTAGGGTTGAGCACCGGTAAGTGTAGCAATATTGGTAGCATAACCGACACCGGTTCCGTCAGCTTTTTTCCAGATGTTGCTGGCTTTCACGTAGGCCGGACGCATCCAGGTCAGATATGTTTCTGCATCAGCAAATTCGTAAGGGTTATTGAGATAATTTACCCCCATCTTGGCTTTAACATTTATTTCCGACTGACCAGCTTTTCCGGTTTTCGTTTTGATCAGGATTACACCATTGTTGGCACGCGCTCCGTAAATAGCAGTAGCCCCGGCATCTTTCATCACTTGCATATCCTCCACATCTTCGGGGTTGATGTCGGACAAACTGCCGCGAATCTGACCATCGACAATAACCAGTGGAGAGCCAGACCCATCGAGGTTGGTACCACCGCGAAGAATAATAGTTGGTGTTGCACCCGGATTACCCGAAGTTTGAACAACCCGCAAACCAGGAACTGCTCCGGAAAGAGCCTGTGCAGGGTTGGAGAAAACACCGGTGCTCAGTTTCTTACTATCAACTTTGGCAATGGAGTTGGTACTTCGGGCTCGTGTTTGAGTTCCTCCGTAACCGGTAACAACCACCTCATCAATAGCCTGAACTGATGTTTTCAGCGACACATTGATAGTTGTAAGATTACCAATTTTCTGAACTACCGAAACGTATCCAACCATTGAAACCAGAATTTCATCTTTTCCGGTCGGAACAACGAGAGAATAATTTCCATCAAAATCAGTAATAGTTCCAACAGTTGTTCCATTTACAACAATACTTGCTCCCGGTAAGCCTGACCCATCAGCAGCATCGGTAACAGTACCTTTAACAGTCTTTTGCGCAGAAACCTGAGCCGAAGACATCACGAATAAAAATGCCAACCAAAGTGGCAGTAGTGCAAGAATTTTACTCATAACGGTTTAATTAAAATATTGAAAATTCAAATTTGCCTTATGTCCTACATAACGCAACAAAGATAAAGATGGAATTAGAACTATCAAATATTTAAGGAATTTTTTTAAAATGATTTACAACATGCCTTTAAGTCTAGCAAACATCATCTTTTCAATTAATTAAAAGTCAAAAAACATATACTCACCTTGCTTTTATAATTCCATCAGGATTAATAATTTTGAATTATCTTTCAGTTTTATGTCATACATATTAAAATATCTTTTTATTTTTGTAATTCAATTTCTATTATAATTTTGTCTTCTATGAATACAGATGACCGGATTAAAGGATTACAGGCAATTGATACCCGAAGCCTGGTGGATAAGGTGGAAATGAACCTTATTGAGTTTTTTTCAAGCAAGGAGCTTCAACCCGGAGATTCTATTCCTAAAGAATTGGAATTAGCTGAAATTATGGGAGTTAGCCGGACTGTCATTCGCGAATCGATGACAAGGTTAAAAACCATGGGCCTTATAGAATCAAAAAAACACAAAGGGGCCGTGATCAAAAGTCCGGATTTATCTTCCATCCTGCAAAAATCCATGATCCCCACAATTCTGGATCAGGGAACGTTAAAAGATATTTTTGAAATGCGTTTGGTAATTGAAGTTGGAATGGCCGATTTGGTTGTGAATCGGGCAACTGATGATGATATTGAAGAACTATTCTCGATTGTAAAAAATGAAACCGACCAAACCGGGAATACATTATTTGATATCGATTACGAAATTCTTTTCCACAGCAAACTCTACAGCATTACCGGGAACGAAACGCTGAAAGGCTTCCAGCGTATGCTACTGCCTGTGTTCAGCTATGTTTATACCAGCGGATTAATCAACCGTACTATTGCCGATAAAAGATATGTTTCGCACAAAGAACTAGTTGAAATATTAAGATTCAGAGATGCCGACATGTTTCGCACCGCAATGCGCAAACACCTTGAAAATCATTTTAAACGCTTACTTGCCTTGGATCAGGAAATAAAGGAACAGCAGGAAAACAAAAGCTGATTCAGAAATACCGGGGCACACGCGATTTATAAACTCTGAATTCCCCTCCAAATTCATTCTCCAGATACCTCTCCTCCCCCAAAATTATGAAATGATGCACGATCATTCCGTACACCATGATTCCAAGCAACAGGAGACTGGGAAGAAATAAAAATGTAGCAGTATTCATAAATATAAAGCTGGAATACATGGGATTTCGGCTAATGGCATAAATACCGCTTGTACGAAGTGCATGTTTACCGGTTGGCAATCCGATATTGGTAATCAACCCCATTGAAATATAGGCCGGAACAATAATCAGGTTTGCAGGAATCAGGAAAACTGCTGCAAGCAACTTTTGCACATCAGGAATTTCACGTTGAATCTGTAACGGAACCCAATGACGATACTGCGGAGAAATGGCTAAGAATGCGAACAATGCCCACACGCCAAATAATAAAAACTTTCCGGAGTAAAACAACACAGGTTGAATAGTTGGCTTTCCCATCGCGCTTTTCCCTCTTTTTGCCAGAAAAGCTCCCAGCACAAAAGTTGCCAAAGTAGGCAGACTAATCAGAACGGCCAACGCCCAATCAATCCAGTTCATTTTACACTTCCTTTATAGTGATAGCCCAAATCGGTTACAATTCTCTCAACTTCATTTAAATCAATTTTTGAACCTCGCACTTTTACCTGCGAAGTGTTTCTATCGGCAATAACTTCGTCGATACCATCAATTTTCGACAGGTTACGTGTTACACTGGCTTCACAATGCGAGCAAGTCATTCCATCAACACTTATGGTCTGGAAAATCTCTTTATTCATTTTCTTTTGCTTTTTAATGCGTTCAATAAAATATCCGGAAATAATTGAAACTACCAAAATAATAGATGAAGTTACCCCGATCCATTTGGGCAACATTTCATGTTCCATTCCATCGCCGTGGTTGTGGCTCATTTTACTCAGGATAAAATCTGCTGGAATAAGCCAATTGGTCAGCAAACCGAAAAAAATTGCACCTCCAATAATTGACCCAAGGTAAATAAACAACGACTTTTTGCCCATCGTTTTAGCCAGTACCGTAATGGTAGCCACATTTGTTGCCGGTCCAGCCATCATAAATACAAGAGCAGCACCGGGCGAAACACCTTTCATCAATAAAACCGCTGCAATTGGAATAGAGCCAGTTGCGCAAATGTATAAAGGAACCGATGCTACCAATACGATCAGAATTTCGAGAATTCCATATCCTTCAAACATGCTAAAAAACCCGTCGGGTAACAAAACCGAGATAAAGGCCGCTGCCATAAATCCAATGATCAGCCACTTTGAAATATCCTGAAGCAATTCGACAAAAGCATAATCAGCAGCCCGTATCAGCGAATGTGTTTCTTTTGGAGGCGCAGTATGACAATTGCATGATCCGTCGTCGCAGGTGGCTTTTGATTGCGGCGTTTCTTTTACGTCAAGCTTTAATCCGGCAAACATTGAATTTACAGGAACAACAGGCTTTGGTTTTTCCTTCAACAGCCAATTAGTCAGCACTCCGCCAATTATTCCCGTAGTAAAAGCCACCACTGGCCGAAGAATAGCAAAAGGCCACCCCAGCATGGAATACGTCGCAAAAATTGAATCAACTCCAGTTTGCGGCGTTGAAATCAGGAATGAATTGGTGGCTCCTTTGGAAGCACCATTTTTATAAAATGAAATCCCGGTTGGAATTACGCCACAGGAACAAAGTGGCAATGGGACACCGAGTAACGAAGCATTTACTGCTGACTTAAAAGTTGGTTTACCCAGGTATTTATCGATGTGTTCCTGCGGAAAATAAACCTTGAGCAACCCGGCAAATACCAGCCCGAACAAGAGCCACGGCGCCATTTCAATAAATAGGCTCACTAACTCCGAAAAATATTCAATTACGAAATCCATATTCATCCCTCCTTTGCCTAATGATAAGTTTTACCAGAACACAAAAATAACAGAAATAAACACATGAAGCTATTTAGATACTTTCAGGTAATGATTTATTTATCGTCTGGTAAACAACTCGGTCATAACTTTGCCGTTACTATTTGGTAACTCAAATCCTAACAGAGCAGCAATTGTAACCGGAATATCAATTAGATGGCGCTCGGTATCTACAACTTTCCCTTTTAAAAAATCAGGACCGGCGGCATAAAAACTAAGATGCCTGCATCCATCACAACCATCTCCATGTCCAATAAATCCGTCAGCCACCGAATCGAGGTGTCGGCCATGGTCGCTCGTTACAAAAAGTGTTGTTGTATTTTTATAAACACTATCCGCCTGAATAAAGTTCCACAACCGATTAATGTAATTATCTGTTTTTTTGATTGCATCAGTATAAGTATTCCAAATCCCTGAATGCGCAGAGTAGTCAGGATCTCTGAAATTGATCAAAACCAAATTAGGGTGATGTAATTTCAGTATTTCAAATGCTTTTTGCAAAGTCAAACTGTCTTCGCGATAGCCACTGCCAACTCCGAGCCCGTTAATCCCCGAATTGACTGAAGGTTTATATTTCCCGGTCCAATAAGGATTAGCGCAATCAGCTAGCAAATCGAGTTTATCTTTACTCGCAATAACCCACGATTTAACCTGATCGTTCTTATAAGCCTGATTCCAATATTGAAAAACGGAAGGATTGTGAGGAAATTCCAGCCCAAAATTATCAATTGCCTGATAAAATCCTGTGGTAATGCTGGTATGTCCTGCCGAAGTATAAGTATCCCCAAAATTGTAAAAATGAGTGTTGACGACTCCCTGACTCTTCAAAAATGTTTCCATTCCCGGCATAAACTGATTATTTGTCTCTCCCCAACCTTCAGAATACCTCAATCCATCGGCAACTAATACAATTACATGTTTGGTCTTGTAATCATGATCAACCTTTTTGGAAGGGAAATATCTGTAATCATAGTCAGCTAGGCACGACCATAAAACAGTTGAAAGTAGAGCAGCGAACAGCTCATTTTTCAACAACCATTTACACCCCAGTAATTTAGAGTATTGCATAAAATACCAATTGCCGTATTCTCAACAGAAAGAAAAATGAATGACTGTTTGTAAAAGTAATGATTTTCAATTCAACAGTCCCTTGTCAGAAAATGAAAAAGGCCACCGCATTGGTGACCTTTCTGTTTATCGTGATTCAAATAATCTCTTATCCTTTGATCGTTTGTTCGCAGGCAGCTTTCAATTGTTTGGCTGTCGCATTATTCGGATCATAACCTAAAGCTTTTTCAATTATCGGAAGCGCTTTTTTGAATTCTTCCTTCGCTTTAGCTTCAGCTTCTTTATACTGAGGATCGGTTGTTTTATACTTTGCAGCAGCAACATCGGCAGCAGCTGTTTTCAGGATAGTAGCACCAGCAGTATAAAATACGTTGGCTTCTTTCGCATAAACGGTGGCCAGCATTCCTTTTATTTTGTCGTCATTTGGAGAAACAACCAATGCTTCTTCCAAAGCTTTCAAATATTCAGCATCTTTCTTCTGCGCTTTGTAGGTATTGGCTTTGTACAGAAGAGCTGTAGCCTTTTTATAATTCATGCTGGCAGCCTCGTCAAACAACTTTACTGCTTTATCGAAAGCTTTGGTTTGATAGGCACAAACAGCCATATTATAAACCATTGCAGTATCTTTCGTTTCTGTTCCCCATTTTCCTAAAGCCTGTTCATAAAGCTGAAGAGCTTTGGGGTAATCTTTCGCCCGAAGAGCCTCATTACCTTCATTCTTCAGATCAATTGCGGTTTTCTCATCCTGGGCAAATCCAGCCACAATTCCAAAACAAAATACAATAGCTAAAAAAAATCTTTTCATACACTTATCATTTTTTAAAGG
>Ga0172367_10009525_pt1 | contig 10650 bp, 11 predicted proteins | sample Lak10m_FD_114542 | JGI IMG/M metagenome (GOLD analysis project Ga0172367, IMG submission 114542) | Freshwater microbial communities from Kabuno Bay, South-Kivu, Congo - kab_022012_10m | ecosystem: Environmental > Aquatic > Freshwater > Lake | place: Democratic Republic of the Congo: South-Kivu...
ATTTTAATAAATTATTTGATAATTTAATACTTCGTATTAAACATTATTTAGGTGGTTTTATTTCAGATGAAATTATTGTTAATTCTAATGAATTTAAATTAAATACTGGATATAAACATATTACTCAAAAAAATAATTTTAATAAATTACCTTTTGTTAATAAAGTTAGTAAAAATTTAATTAATAATAAATTTCTTAATAAAAATTTGCATGGTTGGTTTTCAAATGAGACTAAATATTTATTAGAAAAAGCATTAGATAAATATAAACCTAATATAATTGTTGAATTGGGTGCATGGTTAGGATTATCAACTTCATTTATTTTAGAAAAAATGAAAAATGATAGTACATTTTATACTGTTGATAAATTTACTAATTATTTATCACATAGAGTATATGATATAAATCCATTAACTCGTTTTTTTACATCATTTCCAAGATATGAAACTATTCTTAATAATTTGAATATTAATAATGATAAAAATAAAAAAGTATATACAGTTACATTTGATACAAGAGAAATAATAAAAGTAATGAAAAAGAATAAAATAAAGATTGACTTAATATTTTTAGATAGTATAAAGAACAGTAAAGAATTAATTGATTTTATAGAAACAACATTTAGAATGTATCCAAATGTGATATTAGTGGGTGATGATTATGTTTTTGAAAGTGTAAGAAGGGGAGTACAGAAAGTATTAAAGAGTAAAAAATACAAGTTTGTAAGTAATAATTCGGCGTATTTATTAATGAGTACGAATAATAAGTCAGAAATAATTAATTTAGAAGAAATGAAAATAGAAAGAGATATATATGAAATAATAGAAGAGGAAATTACAAATAAGGGAATAAATGAAACGGAATTGATGTTATTAATAAAAGAATATAATAAATTGTCAAGTGAAAAAGTAAAGTTAAATGAACCTAAGAATAGTATATCAAATTATTCTACATTATATCATATAATAGCCAAAAAATATAAAAATATTAATGAAGAATTTAAAAAATATGAGAAACCGGAATTAATATATAATCAGTTGTTATTAACATATGAAGATTATTTAAAATATGAATTTGTTTTTAATTAAATTGTTTTAATTTAAAGATAATAAAATTTTAATAGAAGCATAATGGAACATCCAGATAATATTCAAGAATGGACACCTGTAACTATTAAAAGAAAGTCAAAGAATATAAAGAGTAGTTCATATATAAGTAAGGATATTAAATTAGATACGGAAGAATATGTAGCTCCATTTAGTTTAACAAATGAACAAAAGAATGAGATAATAGCATTAAGAAGTATGAAAGGATTAACGAGAAAGGAATTAGCGAATAAAATGTCAATAAGTGAGAATGAGATAAATAAGATAGAGAATAATAGATTACCGAATAAGAGTTTATATCATAGAGTGAAGGAATATTTAAAGAAATAAAAACCTTGCGGTTTTTTTATATATATGTCGGGGGTTGCACCCCGAACCCCGCCCCGCGATTTTTTAATTCTTTTATTTTACCGTCTTAAACCTCCTTAAAAATAATAAAAATAAATTATTTCAAGAGGAGGTCGTGGGGGGCTGTGCAGATTTTGTTATATACGGCTCTATTAATCGCCCTATTAGTTTTTCTTACTTTATAGTATTACTATAGAATTAATGGATAAAGAATACCGGCACATATTATCTACGCGAGAATAAAAATAATTTTTTTAAAATATTATTTTTATTTTTAATGTATTTTTCATACATGAAAAATTAATTAGACGGTTTTATTAACCTAATTATTAAAAGGTAGATATAGAGAAGATAAAGAATAAGTACAAATGCCCCGGGTTAAATTATCTTCCTTTTATTTTTTTTATTTCTTCTTCTAATGTTTTCTTTGCTTTTTTCTTCCATTCTCTTATTTGTTTCTCTTTGTTATAGATATAATAACAATTTTCTATCTTTATGGCATTTTGTCTTTCTAATTCATTATATTTTTCTTCTATTACTTCTTCTTGCTCCTTTGTTGATGACCATGATGATAAAAAATTGTATATATAACCAAACATTTTTTTGATATATCTTAAGAATTTTCTTTTTTTCATAAAATTTAATTTTCAAAAAATATTTTTCTTGAAAATTAAAAATCCGCATCAAATTCTATTACATTCTTCTTTGTTCCTGTATTTACAGCTGATAAACTATATTCAGCTACTCTCTTTTCAAAGAAATTTGTTTTTCCTTCCATTGATATTAATTCCATAAAATCAAATGGATTATTTGTACCCCATTTCTTATCATATCCTAATTGTACTAATATTCTATCCGCTACATATTCTATATATTCTCCCATTAATACTTGGTTCATTCCTATCATATTACATGGTATTGATCCCGTTATAAATTCTTTCTCTATTTCTACCGCCTCACTTATTATTTCATATACGGTCTCTTTTGATAATTTTTCCGATAACATTGAATATAATAATACGGCGAAGTCCGTATGTAATCCCTCATCTCTTGATATTAATTCATTTGATTTCGTTAATCCCGGCATTAAACCTCTCTTCTTTAACCAATATATTGCACAAAATGATCCACTAAAAAATACCCCCTCTACTATCGCAAAAGCTATTAATCTTTGTCCAAATGAACCACTTTCTTTTGACATCCACTTTATCGCCCAATCCGCCTTCTGTTTTATACAAGGTATTTCTTGTATCGCATTTAATAAATGCTCCTTTTCTACTGGTTCTGATACATATTTATCTATTAATAATGAATACACTTCCGAATGTATATTCTCCATCATTGCTTGAAAACTATAAAAACAACGAGCTTCTGGTATCTGTACTTCTGAACAGAAATTAGATACTAAATTCTCTAATACTATTCCATCTGAACCCGCAAAAAATGCTATTACTCTCTTTATAAAATATCTCTCATTCTCATTTAATTTATGTTCCCAATCTCCTAAATCCTTTGATAAATCTATTTCTTCTGCTATCCAAAAACACGCCTTCTGTCTCTTATATGCTTCCCATACCTTTTCATATTTTATTGGAAATAATACAAATCTATTCGGATTTTCACGCAGTATTTCTTCAATTCTTTCATCACTTTTAGTTTCTATGTCATGGGACATTATATCTATACTGGAAGAAAACATTTTTTTCAGATAAATTTATTTTATCTCAAAAATTTTAAATCATTATTCTAAATTTCCTCTGTGATTACTCTCATTTATATAATTTGCTGTCGTCTCTATAAACTCTACATTCTCTACAAATTCACTTATATTACTCGCTCCCGCATACGTTAATGACGATCTTAAACTTCCATTATATTCATCTAATACCTCTTCTACTGTACCACTACATTTCGTATAAAAATCTACCCCTTCCGCTGTTCTCCTCTTCTTTTCCCCATAATACGATTTCATAAAATTTAATGATGCTTGACCCCTATAATGACTATATATATTATGTCCAGTCATCACATACTCTATTATATCTTCTTTATTTATCTCTACATATATATTATCTGCTTTTATAAATTTTTTACCTGCACTCTCTATAGTCTTCGCAAATATATTTCCCATCATTATCATATCTGATCCTACCGCTACCGCTAAACAACTATCTTTCGGATGTTGAATTCCACCATCTGCTATTAACCATGACTTTTTTCCTTCTTCTTCTAAATCCCTTTTTGCACGAACACACTCCTTTAATGCTGTAAATTGGGGTACTCCAAATCCGGTCTTCATTCTTGTTGTACATGCACTATTATGAACTATCATATTATTCGCTATAAATGAATGCGTTTCACAATCTACTTCTAAATCCCATGTTTCAACTATCTCATTCGTCTCTATTATTTCATATTTTTTATAATAATTTCCCTTTGGTATAAAATCACGATTTTTAATTAATTCACCCGCTTCTATCCATTTTTCTTCTTTAGTTTCTTCATTATAACAATTTATTAAATGCGAATATGTTAATTCTATTTTCTCATCCTCTGATACTATTTTTAATATTCTTTTTGGACCCATATTCATCACATTTATTACTTTAACTGCCTTTTCATCCTTATTTTTTACCCAATCTCCTACTTCTATTTCACATATTGGTTTTGATGTTCCATCCGCTAATTGAATTTTTGTTAAACCACTTAAACAACCAGGTCCTACACCTACTTTACATATATTCGCTCCATTTTCTATTAAAAACCGATAACCTTCATAAGTACATATATTTCCGGCTATTATACTACATTTTTCTAAATTTCCATCTTTTAATTCTATTAAATCTCTTATTAGTTTTATTACTTCCGCTACTTGTTCTGAATGACCATGTGCTATATCTATACAATATCTTCTACAACCATAATCTATTAATTCATTTATTACCTTTTTTTCTTCTTCTGATATACCTACACTCATATAACTTAATGGAAATTCTGTTATTATTTCCTTTTTTTCTTCTAATGAACAAAATCTATGATAAATTATTAAACCACCTAATTCATTTAAAATTTTTGCCATTTCACGAGATATTACCGTATCCATATTTGCTGGTACAAATGGAAAACTATATATATCATTATGTAATTGTGTCGTTATTGTTGTATCCATTCTACTCATTATTGTATTATATTTTGGTATCATTCCTACATCATTAAATGTTAATCCCTTAAAACTTGAAAATTTTGTACTTGCCATCTAATTATCTATTTTTTTTAATTTCTTTAAATTATTGATTTTATAAAAAATTTGAAGGTTTTTAATTGATTTAAATGAAAATTATATAATTATTTTTAAAAAATGGAAAGTGATATTAAAAAACCTTCTGGATTGAAATTACCTATTTTAACTAATTATACACCTAATCCACATTTAACCTTATTTATAAGAGACTTACATACTGGTAAAATTATTAATAAAATTAATGTTAGTGCGTTTAATCGTATTGGTGATATTATTGAATTAAGAAAGTATAAGTCTATTGGTAGAACTGGTATTCTTAAAGTTGATAGTAATGATAATTATTATTGGATTTTAGATAGTGATTATTATACTTTTTTAAATGAGAATATTTTTGTTTATGAAGTTTTTCCTTTCTCAAATAAAGAATCTTATTCTGAAAGTGATTATTGTTTTATTGATGTTTCTAATGTTATTGAACAAGACTTTACTGTTCCATATGAATTTCCTATTAAAATTAAGTCTTCTTTTGATTTAAATTCAAATGATATTGATTTTTATGATTTTGATACCGAAAATAAATCTGATGAATATAAGAATGATGAAGAACAAATTGAAAATGAAAATGAAGATGAAAATGAAGATGAAATTAAAAATGATATTGAAGATGATAAAGAAGATGAAGATGATAAAGAAGATGAAGAGGAATTAGTTAATGATGATGAACCAATTATTGAAGAATTTTATGAAAAAAATATAATTTCTACTGCTAAAATGTCTGATATTAAATTAGTTGAGGAACAGATTATTGATAATCAAAAATATTTAGATAAAAAAAAGAAAATGATGGAGAATGATGAAAATGATTTTGATGATGATTTTACATTAACTGAAAGTTTAATTTTATTAACTTTAGTTTCTTTAATTACTATTGGATGTTTTAGTGGTTTATATTTAGTTCTGAATAAAATTAATTCTCCTGAATTATAATTCAATTAATAAAAATTTGATTTGTTAAAAAAATATAAATATTGATGTATATTTATATTTTTCTATTAAATATGGCTTTTTCGTCTTCTATACGACGTAAATTAATTGATATTGATAAATTAAAAGTTTTAATACCTGATCTTATTATAACTGAAGAAGGAGATATTCATATTATAAAAACTCATTTATTTGGTCCTGTTGATACTATTTATGAAAATAAAAAATGGTTGATTGAAATTAAATTATTCAAAGAATATCCTTTTAAAGCACCTGAAGTTAAATTTATTGATCCTATTTTTCATCCGAATATTTCTTCTAATACTGGAGTTATTTGTCTTGATGTTATTAAAAATAAATGGACACCTATTTTTAATTTGAATATAATAATAGAGACTTTATTACCTCAATTATTAACATATCCTAATCCTGATAGTGCTTTAAATACAATGGCTTCCCGTTTATATAAATCTGATATTGAATTATATAATCAAAAAGTTAATGAATTATATGAATTGACTAAAGATGGAAAATATGTTGATATTGAAAAATTTTATGAATTTTAAGTTTTGTTTATAAAAATTTGATTTATATTTTTTTTGTTAAATTTTATTTATATTTTAATATATATATTTTAACATGACGGATAAATTATATAAACCTAAATTTGAAAGTAAATTTTCTCATATTGAAAGTAAATTAGGAACTTTTGATAAAAAGTTTTCGGATGATACTAAAATGCGTTCATTTGATCATAAATCCGAACATAAACCTGATTATAAATCTGAATACAAATCTGAATACAAATCTGAATATAAAATGAAATTTGAACCTAAAATGAAGTTTGATCAAACCAGTGATACATTTGAACCTAAATTTAAGTCTGATACTAAAACTATTTCAATTGAACCAACTAAAACTAATTCTACTGAACCATCTAAATTTATTTCTAAATTAAAATGGGTTGAAGAGACTAATAAAGAAGATACAACTGAATTTAAAGTTAATGAAGTTGTTAAAGCCAAAATTCCGGAACCTATAATTGAAAAGGTAATTAAAACACATAGAGTAATAGTTAGACCAACTAAAAAGAAGTTAGATAGATTATATGATAAACCAATAGATAAAATGATAAAAACGCCTTCAATTAGTCCAATAAAAACAAGACCGATTATTATAAATCCTATAATAGATTTTAGTAAAATAGAACCAGTAAAGATAAATATGAATGAGATATTAAGGATATGGAATGCGTATGATATACCAAGTCATTTATTTGATGATTTAGTATATTTTTATGAGAATAAACAAATAAATGAGATATTAGAATTTATTGATAAGATGCCATGGACAAAGGCTGAAGTTAATAATGAATTACAAAGATATATTAATTATGTTGAAAAAGAGCCATTAAATCATTTATATAATTTTAAATATGAATTATTGAAGAAGAGACAGAATGAATTTTATATATATAAGTAAATAATTAAGATAAATAATTAAGATAAATAATTAAGATAAATAATTAAGATAAATATTATTCTTTAAGACCGTTTTTTTTGCGTAAAAGATAAATATAATTGTCGCGATGATTGACGGGTGTTAAATCAATAACTTTAACCAATTCAAAACCGTATTTTTTAGCTAAATTTACGTAATATTTTTGAGAATGCATATAAAGGGTATGAATATTTTTACGCATTTCATTGCCATTTTTCATAATAAAGTTTTCAATAAATTGAACTTCAAAATCGCCTTTTGAAGTTGGGAAAACCCAATCCGCGATATAATTGTATTGATTAAAAATTAATTTTGAATTTGTATTTCTTTTTTTTGTATGTTTTTGTGGATTATAAAATGGAATTAAACTTGAAACTTTTTCTAATACTGGGTCAAATTTCTTTTTATTTACCAAATGAAGACATAAGAAACCATTCGGTTTTAGCCAATTATTACAATTTTTAAAGAAAGTATCTAAATTTTCTAAATAATAGACTGTATAGAAGAAACATGTTAAATGAGAGAATTTTGAGGGTTCAAAAGAATTTTTATTAAGAATTGTATCATTTATAATTTTTACGCCTGGATTTTGTTGTTTTGCTTTAGAGACCATAAATTCTGAATTATCAATACCTTCTACATCGTATCCGTAACGTTGAATTATTTTAATATGGTTACCGGTACCACATCCTAAATCTAAGAATTTAATAGACTTATCGTTTTTGTTCCAGAATTTATTATCATCTATAGCAAGTTGTTTTATATTATAAATTTCATATTCATTTTTTAGATCAGATAGGAAAAGTGTATCATAAATATTACAATAGAATTTATCATATAAATTTTTATTAGTATATTGTTTAAAATCTGAGAAAGTTTCTAAATTAATTTCTATACTTTCTTGTCGTTTCATGTACCAACCTAATATAGAAGTTATTAATAAAAAGATGACAAGAAAAATAAATAATTTTTCAAAAGTGTTCATATCAGTAAATAAATCATAAATTTTCATTTATAATTTATTTAGATTTATAATTTTTTTAAAGAAACTTTTTAAGTTTTTTAATTCGTTTAATTGAGTTTAAATTAAATTCTATTTTTATTTTTGCGTCACAAACTTCTCCATTTTTTAATTCATAATCATTTATGGTATGTTCTAATACTTTATTATCTTCATCTAAATCTTCTAATTTTGAACTTGGAAAATCAAAATTGTACCATTGGTCATGTATAATTGAAATTCCATTATTATAAGAATAATTATGAATTACATATATTACATCATTTATTAACATTATTGAAAATTTATTATTATTAATGGTGTAAGTATTTGAGTTTAATTGTAAGATTGCATTATTTATGTCTTTATTTTTTGAATAATTGTAAAGGGTATTTTTTTTATAATAATTAGGACCTTTAAGAAGTAAATTATATTTAATAATTTTATTGTCAGTATCTGAATGATCAATTTCTAAAGAATTATCATTTTCGGAAGAATAATCTGTTTCGGACATTTAATAAAAAAATAATTATTTATGTTTAAGTATTAATCAAACCAACTAATAGAAGGTTTATTAATAAGATTATTTAAGATTTCAACATTAATGATTAATTCTAAGAAATGAATTTGAAAATCTTCTAAAAATTCGCCTAAACTTTCAATACGAGAATTATTTTTTTTAACAATTTCCAAAAGTTTATCAATTTCGGAGATTGGTAATTCGGATGTTAAAGTGGATAAAATTTCTGAATTTTCTTTTTCTAATTTATTAATAAGATTATTTTTAATAATTTGTTCTTTAGCTTTGCGATATAAGGTTAAATAATCAAACTCTTTGAAATTATGACCAAATAATTTCATTTCTAAAGTTGAAATTATGTGTTTGATAGGATAAACTTCAAAATATTTAAAAATCTTAAAAATTGCGTAAGTAAATGAATAATCATTATTAATAAGTTCTTGAATTATATCAAAAATATATCCGTCATCAATAGAAGGTGAAATACAAAATTCTTGTTCAAGGTTAGAATATGAGATAGATACGAATGTTTCAATTGTACATTCATGTAATCCAAGAATTAAGTTATTAATCAAGAATTTCCAGAATTGGTTAGCTTCATAAAAAGTAGGAGAACCATTAAAAATATATTCGGCATAATCTTCTAATTCTGAATGAAAAATAGTTAAAACGTCACCATATTTTTTAAAATTAGATTTAGATTTTATAAATTTTAGTTTATTAAAGTAGTATTCATGAATATAGATATAAATTAATAAATTAGGATTGTAAGATTTAATTAATTCTGAAAAAGTCAATAAATTAGAAAGAGGGAAGTCTTTTTTAATAAAATCTAAAGAGGAGATATCGGAATGATCTGAATTTTCCAATTGTAATTTAATTCGGTTTAATAAGATAGACCAAATAAAATATTCTGTTTTTCTAATAGTACAATTTATAACGAATATTAACATACATTTATTTAGAATTAGTTCTAAAGCTGGTAAAGTTTTAGAAGTAATATCCGAAATAGATTTATAATTAGAGATAAGATCAATAAAGATTGAGTTATAGTAATTAGAAACGGAGTAAGTAAGTTTTAAAGATTGAATAATTTCAAAAGAATTATCAATAAGTTCAAAAATGTTAGAAAATTTAGAAAAATTAGAAGAGTCAAAATCAAAAGATAAATTACCGTAATCTAAATTACGAATTCTACAATAAATATTGTTAAATTCTTGAATTGTTTTAACTGCATCTGGTATTTTTGAATTAAAGATTATATTAAAATTATGTTCAAATTTGTTTAAAACTTTTAACATTTTTTTATTAGAACAATTTTCTTTAAAAATAGATAAAATATTTTTATAATGATCGTAGTCTTCTTCAAAGTATTCTATTTTAATATTATGAAAATCTGAATAAAGAGAATTAAAAATTTTAAAGAATTTTGTATCTGATTTATTAAGATTAATATGATTAAGTGGGAATTCGTTGAAATCCATTTTTTGTAAATAATAATAAAATAAAATTATGAAAATTAATCAAATTTTTAGAACCAAAATTTGAAAGAAGTTTCTTTTTCAATATGTTTTGATAGTTGATAACGACCTAATTCACTTTCATAAAGAGAGGTTCCATTATCATTAATAAGGGTTGATGCTCTATAAGTTTTACCATCTGGTAGTTCAATAATATAGGTATATTTGCGTCGTGGTTCATATTTACTAAGGATAGTTGGACTACGAATTAATTTTGGACTATCAGGGAGTGTATCTTCCATATTTAATTATAAATAAGAATAAAATATAAAAATTTTAAATCAAATTTCTCATATTTTTACAAAAAAATAAAAAACTAAACTAAAAAATCCCGAATATTCTCTATTTAAAGACACTCTTTAAATGGTTGATATATTCTTTATTTAAAGACTAATTTTATAAGAAATCCCGAATATTCTCTATTTAAAGAC
>Ga0172367_10009526_pt1 | contig 10647 bp, 8 predicted proteins | sample Lak10m_FD_114542 | JGI IMG/M metagenome (GOLD analysis project Ga0172367, IMG submission 114542) | Freshwater microbial communities from Kabuno Bay, South-Kivu, Congo - kab_022012_10m | ecosystem: Environmental > Aquatic > Freshwater > Lake | place: Democratic Republic of the Congo: South-Kivu...
GCCACGAACTGCACCTTTTGCTGCATGCCCTTGCTCAGTTCTTGGCAGCGTTTGTTCGCAACGCCCGGCAGTTCGATTCGCTCGAGCCAACCTGCGATCCGAGCCCGCAGTCCGCTCGATGGCAGTCCCTTGAGCCGCCCGATGTAAAACAGGAACTCCTCGACGCGCATTCGGCGGTACACGCCGCGTTCCTCAGGCAGGTAGCCGATGCGATCCTTCATGTCGAGTGCATCGCCACCAAGTACGCGTAGTTCACCTGCGTCTGGGCGAATGAGCGACATCACCATTCGAATCAGCGTGCTCTTGCCAGCACCGTTGGGACCGAGGAGTCCAATCAGTGCGCCGCGCTCCGCGACGAGATCGAGGGCGCGCACTGCTTCCAAGTTGCCGTAGCGCTTGCAAACGCCGCGAATCTCGAGCGCAGGGGTCATGGACTTTCTGGAGTGCCACCCTGCGGCTTGTCCTTTGGGGTGGCGTTGGGGGTGCCCTTCGCTGCGGTGCCTGGAGTCGTGGTCGTGCCGCCCTGCGTCAATGCCTTGATCTCGGGGGGAAGCGCGAACACGGATGCGTCGATCGGCGCAAAGGTCGCTTCCGTGATCGTCATGACTTGCTCTTGCCCCATCATGGCGTTGCTTGTTTTCTTCGGAATGGTTCGTCCATCGAATGTGGCAAAGTCGCTGAAGGTCGTGGTGACTTCAAACTCGCCCAGCGCCGACTTGACTGTCGTCGCTTGACCCACCATATGGCCCTTGTCCTGCGCGTAGTAGCGGGCGGATCGGATTCCGTCGCACTGGAGCGTGACCTTCCAACACTTGGTGCCCGCAAATGTCGCCTCACCATCGACGATCACCGAATCGCATCCCGTGGCTGGGTCGATTGTCTTGTCGATGGCGATATCGCGAACCGTGCGAGCCAGCTCGTCCTTGTCCATGATGCTCGGTCCACGCAGCGGATCCATGGACCAACCGACCGTGCCCTGCACTCCCTGCAGGATCTTGCCAAAGCCGGGGATGTCCGTCTCAATGAGCAGCTGGTCGGGATCGTTGCTTCGGGTCACGATCGTTCCCTTGAGTCCTTGACCTGGCATCTCGAGTGTGCCTTTGAGCGTCTGTGACTTTTGCGAGCGGATAAGGTCCGCACCGCCTGCGGCAGTCGTTGCCTTTGCGAAGATGTCAGCGGCTGCGGGAGCTTTGGCCGCAGCTGGTGTTGAAGTGGTCGCCGCTGGCGCAGGGGTGGTCGGTGCAGGAGCGGTCGACTTGTCCTGTGCAAGCGCGCACGGCGATCCGAGCAGCAGCGCACAGATCATTGAGAGAGGGAGTCGGTGGCGAGCAAGCGATGGGTGATATTGCATGGTTGTGTCAATCCTAAGGATGCACTTCACTTCGGAGTTTCCTGAACGGAAGATGTCGGTTCGATTGGCTTCATCTGCGAGCGCTCTGCGGCGATCCAGCGGAGCGCATCGCGCAACTCCGCTTCGGGATGCGAAGCGTAGTCGCTCGCAGTTGGTGGGGGGCCGATGCGTTGACAGACGCCGCTGCCCTCGATGGAAACGCCGCTCGGAGTCCGAAAGTCTGCAATCGCGTGCAGGAGAATGTCGCCGTTCTTCAGTGGATGGGTGGTCGCTGGAAGCGCGGCACCTGCGGTGCAGTGACCGAAGACTTCCGCGCGTCCAATATCTACAAGTCCACCGGCGAACATTTCACTTGTGCTTCCCGAGAGACCATCGATCAGGATCGCCACGGGTGCACGAATCGTTCCCACCTGTGCACCGCTGCCATCCACAAGGCGAGGATTCGCCTTGAAGTCCATACGCATCGATCGGCCCTGCATTTGACCGAGTGAGGTGGGTTGATCGAGCAAGTGACCTGCCACGCCACTGACCATCAGGGCGATACCGCCCGGATTTCCGCGCAGGTCGATGACAAGCGCGTCGACGTCACGGAAGCCAAACAATGCCGCATCAATCTGCGGTGCGAGCGCGGGCATCCAGATTGTGAAGGTCAGCAGCCCAACTCGGCCGACCCGCGCAGGATCGACGCCGAGAGCCGCCACTTCCGCGTTCTCCAGCATGCGCGCACTGAATGAGGCGGGCATCGGTGGAAGGTTGCCGAGCGTCACGACCTTCCCAGGCGGCTCATCGAAAGTGAATCGTGCGGTGTGGGCGACGCCGGTCGTGTCGACGAATTCCATTTCGGGGCTCATGCCCGGGCGGCCCTGCAGAAACCCGTTCACGACGCGGTCACGCATGCTGCGTTCGAGTGCGGTACGCGGCTGCGGGATTTCTGCAAGCAGTTCATCGACCGAGTCGCCTTCGCTTCGCAGTATGCGCCAACCAGGTCGAATACCGGCCGCAGCGGCCGGGCTGCCAGGCAGCACACTCGTGACGATCGGACTGCCATCGAGCACTTGCACTGTCATTCCTGACCAACCACCGATGGCGGATCCACTTCCAGCTACCGCGAGGGGAATGATCGCGAAGTGACTGTCGCCAAGCGTCTCCATCATGTCCTGGAGCGTTGTTCGGAACGACTCCAGTGTTGTCGCGGCGATGGCGCGCTCACGAAACATCAGGCGCGCCTCGTTCCAGGACCCCTGATTGATGGAGGGATCGGGGTGGGTATCGCGAATGATGGTCCACACCTGATCGAATGTCTCCGCCTGCAGGAGTGCATTGGACTCTTCGGTGGGGGGATTCGTCCGATGCGGGGACGCGTGGCTTTGCGGTGGTGCCTTTGGCTGTGGGGTGCACCCGAACAGGAGCGATAAAAGCAGTGCGGCGCTCGAAAGCAGGCAGTAGGGCGCGGCGGAACACATGGGAGGCAGTGATGCAGAGGGTAAGCCACAGGCGTTGCGGCGACTCCCAATGAGGTTCCATTCATCCGTTTATCCGGATGAACGGTTGAAGGCATCGCAAGACACTGCTACTCTTTGGCTGTGCCAAGCACATTTCTGGCGAATCTCGATGCGCGAACGCTCGTCTTCGACGGGGCGATGGGCACGTCCATCCACTCCTGCGCGGACTGCACGCCTGCCGACTATCTCGGGCGCGACAACTGCACGGACATCCTTGTCCGCTCAAGGCCAGACCTGATCCAGCGGATCCACGAGTCGTTCCTCGCTGCCGGAGCGGATGTTGTGGAAACAGACTCGTTCGGATCAAACAAACTCGTGGGGGCTGAGTTCGATGCGGAGATGGTGGCGTGGACGCGGGACCTGAATGTGCGTGCAGCACGAATCGCGCGGGCTGCGTGCGAGCGCTACGCCGAGCCAGGGCGACCACGCTTTGTCGCAGGGTCGATTGGTCCTGGCACGAAGCTCATCACACTCGGGCAAACCAAGTGGGAGGCGATGCTCGATTCCTACCGCGAGCAAGCTCTCGGGCTGATTGATGGCGGTGTGGATTGCCTCATGATCGAGACCTGCCAAGATCTGCTGCAGATCAAGTGCGCGGTCACTGCGTGCCTCGAAGCACTTCAGGCGTCCGGCAAGACCGAGCGCGACATCCCCGTGCTTGTCTCGGTCACGATGGAGACCACGGGCACCATGCTGCTCGGTTCAGACATTCAGGCCGTCATGAATGCGCTCGCACCGCTGCCGATTGCATCGCTCGGCCTCAACTGCGCAACAGGACCCGTGGAGATGACGCCGCATTTGGTGGCGCTCAGCAAGCAGTGGAACAGGCCGTTTTCAGTGATTCCCAATGCAGGGCTGCCGGTGCTGGTGGAGGGGCGAACCGAGTACCCGCTGCAGGCAGCGGACTTTGCGACCGCCGTCCGGAGATTCACCGAAGAACTCGGAGCAGGGATCGTGGGTGGCTGCTGCGGAACGACTCCGACGCACATCGCCGCGCTGCGCGAGTTGGTGCCGTGGGGAACGCAGCGTCCGGCGCGAGCACCTGCCGATGCGCCTGCGGCGTGCTCGAGCCTGTACGGGCAAGTGGACTTTCGTCAGGAGAACTCGTTCCTCATCGTTGCAGAGCGGACGAACGCGAACGGTTCCCGCAAGTTCAAGACGCTGCTTGATGCGGAGGACTGGGATGGACTCGTTGCCATGGGCAAGGAGGAACTGCAGGATGGCGCGCAGGTACTCGATGTCTGCGTGGACTTTGTGGGGCGTGACGGTGTTCGGGACATGAGCGAGGTGGTTGCGCGCTTTGCGCGTCAGGTGAATGCGCCGCTGATGATCGATTCGACGCAGGCGGATGTGATCGAGGCGGGACTTCAACATGCGCCAGGGCGATGCATCGTGAACTCGATCAATTTGGAGGATGGCGAGGAGCGGATGAATCGCATTTGCCCGCTGCTGAAACGCTACGGCGCAGCATGTGTGGCATTGACGATCGACGAGGATCCGCAGGCTGGCATGGCAAAGACGGCCGAGCGCAAGTTGCAGATCGCCGAGCGCATCCACGACCTGTTCACGCGTCAGTGGGGGCTGGACGAGCGTGACCTGATGTGGGACCCGCTGACCTTCACGATCGCCACCGGAAATGATGATGATCGCCGACTCGGGCTCGAGACGCTCGAGGGCATCCGCCTGATCTCCGAGCGCTTCCCGCGCTGCTCGATCATTCTTGGGCTCTCGAACATCTCCTTCGGTTTGAAGCCCGCGGCACGGGCGGTCCTCAACAGCGTGTTCCTGCATGAGGCGCGCGCGCGCGGGTTGACCGCCGCCATCGTGCACATCTCGCGCATCATGCCGCAGTCGCGGATCGACCCCGAGCACTGGCAGGCGGCGCAGTGGCTCATCTTCGATCGTCGGGGCATTCGTCGCCCGGAAGGACAGCCAGAGAGTTTCGATCCGCTCTTGCACTTCATCTCGCTCTTCCCCGACGGCGCTGCGACCGCGCCAGTGGTCGCGGCGGAGACGCTCTCGCTCGAGGAGCGTCTGCAGCGTCACATCATCGACGGCAACGATCGAAATCTGGAAGGGACCCTCGACGATGCATTGCAGGTGCACTCGCCGCTCGCCATCATCAACGATTACCTGCTCGTCGGCATGAAGACGGTCGGTGAACTCTTCGGCGCAGGGCGGATGCAGTTGCCCTTCGTGTTGCAGAGTGCGTCCGTGATGAAGAAGGCGGTCGCACACCTGCAGCCGCACATGGAGCGAGTCGGCGCCGATGTGAAGCCAAAGGGCTCGATCGTGCTCGCAACAGTCGCGGGTGATGTGCACGACATCGGGAAGAACCTTGTGGACATCATCCTCTCGAACAATGGCTTCAAGGTTCACAATATCGGCATCAAGCAGAGCCTCACACAGATCGTGGATGCATGGCGAGCCACTCGCGCGGACGCCATCGGCATGAGTGGTCTCCTCGTGAAGAGTGTGACGGTGATGGAAGAGAATCTTCGCGAGATGAACCGCATGGAGATTGAGGTGCCGGTGCTGCTCGGTGGTGCTGCGCTCACACGGCACTACGCGGAGGGACACCTGCGGAAGGTCTATCGCGGGTCGCTCTACTACGGCCGTGACGCATTCGAAGGCCTTGCCGTGTGCGAAGCCATGGCCGATGGAACGCTCGCGACGATCGAGCAGGAGATCGATGGGCGCATCGCGAAGCGTGCAAGCGTGGAGGCGCGCGCGAAGGCGACGGCACTGCGCGCGGCTGCGACCGCGGAGGGTGCGGGCTCGACGGGAAGCAGTTCATCCGCGGGTGATGGTGCGGAAGCGTTCCCCGACACGACGGGCAGCGGTGGCGAAAGCGAATCAGCGCTGCGGCAGGACCATTCGATCCCCGATCCTCCATTTTTCGGGTCGCGGCTCGCCGAGGGAATCGATCTCGACCTGATTTATCCCTACATCAATAAGACGGCGCTGTTCCGCGGACAGTGGGGGTTCCGCCGCGGCGATATGGATGACCGGGCTTACGAACGGCACATCGCGGAAGACGTCGAACCGATTCTTGGTCGCCTGCGCGAGGAGTGCCGACGCGAGAAGATTCTCCGCCCTGGCGTTGTGTGGGGATACTTCCCGTGCAACAGCGAAGGCAACGATCTCATCGTCTACGACCCTGAGGAGCGTGACCGCGAAGTCGAGCGTTTCACTTTTCCGCGGCAGAAGTCGGGGCGCAAGATCTGCATCAGCGACTTCTTCCGTCCCGTCTCGTCGGGACAGAAGGATGTGCTTGGTCTTTCGTGTGTGACCATGGGATCGGAAGCGAGCCATCGAGCGCGATCGCTCTTTGAGCGCAATCAGTACACGGAATACCTCTATCTGCATGGGATGGGTGTGGAGTGCGCCGAGGCGCTCGCAGAAATGTGGCACAAGCGTGTGCGTGCGGAACTCGGCTTCGCGCATGAGGATGACCCGCAGGTGGAACGCCTGTTCCAGCAGCGTTATCGCGGTAGCCGCTTCTCGTTCGGCTACCCCGCGTGTCCCGATATGGCGGATCAGGAAAAGCTCTTTCGACTCCTGCGGCCTGAGCGCATCGGCTGCGTGCTGACGGAGAACTTCCAGATCGATCCCGAGCAGTCCACGAGCGCGATCATCATTCACCACCCGCAGGCGAAGTACTTCTCGACCTGACGCCTCGCGGTGATACCTGCCATACTGCGCGCGCATGGATGGTGCGAGTGTCATCGGACTGGCGGCGGTTGGAGGCAGCGTGGGATGCGTGCTCCGTGTGCTGGTGCGTGATGCGTTTGCGACTGCGGGAATTCCGAAGTGGCAAGGGATCGCCCTCATCAATGTGCTTGGAAGTGCAGCGGCCGGCGCGGTTGCGGCAGCGCAGGTTGCCGAGTGGTGGCAAGCGCTGCTGCTTGTCGGTCTGTTTGGTGGATTCACATCCTTCAGTGCCATGGCGCTTGACATCGCCGCGTTGTGGATCGCAAAGCGGCGCAAGTCGGCGGTCTTGCTTGGCCTGACGACGACCGTTGCCGCACCGTTTGCAGCCGCTGGTACCGGCATGGCAGCAACAGCCGCAGCACCCACGATCGCTGCACGCGGCGGTTGGCAGCGCATGGCAGCTTTCGATGCACTCGTCATCATCGCGGGCGGATCGGTGGGATGTGCAGCGCGAGCTGCAGTTGTCCTCGCTGTCGAACATGCAGCGTTCCCCGCGTGGGCCGCAACGACGATATGCAATGTCTTGGGCAGTGCCGTGGCCGCGTGTGCCGCGCGGGCCTTGATTTCACAGGTCGAGAGCGGCAAGCCAGTGACGCATCCCGCGCTGCGAGCGCATCTGGATCGTCTCATCCTGCTCGGACTGTGCGGCGGTCTGACCACCGTGAGTAGCCTTGCCGTCGAGATGGCCGAGATTGCGCGCGAAAGTCCGCTGCATGCTGCCGCACTGGGTGCGGTCAATGTCGGAGCAGGATGCGTCGCGGCGGCGGGTGGCTGGTGGGTTGTTCGGCGCTGGTATCCGCTGCGGGAGCGACTCGAACATGAAATCGAGGTGGCTGTGCGATGAGCACGCCGCTGCCGAAGCGCGAGGAGATTCCGCTCCCGACTGCGCTTGCTCCGATGGGCGCCGAGGCGATCCGTGCGCTCTGGAAGCAGCGCCGAGACTTCTATGCGCAGGCGCACTTGTACGAGGACATTCGCATTCGTGTGCATCGTGCGCTGTCGTGGATGGCGGCTGCGGAGTCACGTGGGCAGAACGAACGGGATACGCAGCTCCTCGAGTGGTGGGCGGCTGCTGGATCATTGTTTGCGCGTTGGAGCGCGGTACTGCACGCACCGCTACCGATCCGTGAAGCGACGGATTCCTTCGCGAGGCAGGCGATTGAATGGGACCGCGATGGACTGCTGCGTGCGCTCTTGCCGACGCTGCGCGATCGCGCTGCCCCGATGTGGACGGATCCCTATCTCGCAGCGGCTCTCGGCATGTCTGGGGCATCAGATGCGGAGAACGCGGTGCCAACTGATCCGACTTCGTTCCTTGCTGGATCGCTCTGGCGCAGCGGGCTCACCGCACAGCAGTTGACCCTCGGCGCAGCAACCTATGGCGGCGCGCAGAATCGGATTGCGGTCGATCGCTCCGCGTGGCTTCTGCAGCAACTGCTGCCCGCACTCTTGCAAGTGATCATTGACCACGGGTATGTCGACGACTGGGGACCGCTGTGCTCGCCGCCACGCGAGTGAGAGCTGAGTTCAAAGTTCGCCAAGCAGCACAGCCAGCAGATCGATCGTCGCTTCGAGATCACCCTTGTCGATCATCTCCGTGACGGTGTGGATGTATCGAGTACCGGGCCCGAGCGCGATGCAACGCGCACCGCTGCCCGCCCGCTGGATCGCACCCGCATCTTGGCCGCCACGCGGAAGCACGGCGCGCTGGTGTGGAATGCGATGTCGACGCGCCAACGCAGAGCACTGGTTGACGAGTTCCGAGTCCGAAATCATCGACGAGTCCTGCACCATGAGCGCAACGCCAAGTCCCTGCTTGGTCACCCGCTGATTCTCGGGTACCCCGGGCGTATCGCATGCGAGGTTCACATCGAGACCGATTCCAACCTGTGCGCCCGCGGTGTTCGCGGCAACCTGAGCGCCGCGAAGTCCGACTTCCTCCTGCGTCGTGAACGCGACGATGATCTCGCACCGATGCCCGCCACGGCCACGCGCGATCTTGCGGATCGCCTCGATGGCGACGAACACGGCCATGCGATTGTCGAGCGCCTTGGATACCACCTTCTTCGGAGTTTCAAGGAATGGTTCATCCATCACCACCCAATCGCCGACCTGAACGCTCTTGCGCACCTCGGCGGCATCCATGCCGAGGTCGATGAAGAACTCCTCGGTTCCAGGAACCTTGCTACGGTCTGCATCGCTTGAAATGTGAATCGGTTTCCCACCTGGGTTCAGTACTCCGCGGAAGTCGCCGCGTTCGGTCACGACGAGAACGCGTCGTGAAAAGAGATTGCGCGGATCGAAGCCGCCCGCAGGGTTCAGCCAGATGTTGCCCTGGTCATCGACGTGCCGCACATAGAAGCCGATCTCGTCCATGTGCGCCGCCACGAGCACACGCTGTGGCGTGGTGCCGCGCTTGGGGCGCGTCGGACGGCGCGTGCAGATGAGCGATCCCATCGCATCGACTTTTGTCGTGTCGAAGAGCCCGCGAATCTCCCGTTGCACGAGCGCGCGGACGCGCTCCTCATGTCCAGGAACGCCAGGGGTCTCACACAGCCGCTTGAGCAGGTCGATCTTCATGCCGCGAGTCTATGATTTCCCCGTGAGTGCGCCGTCCTTTCTCGTCGAGTCTCCGCTGCGAAGTCGCCATGATGCGGTCGCCGCGCGGGAGACTGGGCGCCGTACTGCCGCCGTGAACGCAGCGCGCGGCGAGGGTGCGGCGGCGCGAAGTTCGAGCACCGGATGGATTGCGTGGGGCAGTGCGGCTGAAGTGCTCGCGGTGTGCGACAGCGTGGAGACCGAGTATGCGGCGATCCGTCGTGGTGCTGCGATCTTTGACCTGCCGCAGCGTGGAACGATCGAAGTGCGCGGAGCGGAACGCATCGACTTTCTGCAGCGCATGATCACGCAGGATGTCCGTGCACTTCAACCCGGTCGAAGCGTGCGTTCATTCTGGCTCAATCGAAAGGGGCGTATCGAAGCGGACATGCTGCTCTCGGCTGCATCCGACCGCATCATCATCGATCTTCCGAGGGCTGTCGCAGCCGCGACGGTTACCTCGCTCAGCGCATTCCTGTTCAGCGAAGATGTTCAGATCGTGGATGCCAGTCCGTCGCTGTACCGAATCGCAGTCCATGGGCCGCAGGCGCTCGCGTTGCTCGCAGACTGCGCAGTCGATGCCGATTCGCTCGAAAAGCTCGCGTGCGATGGCGCATGCGCGGAGGCGAAGATCGCGGGTGTCCCTGCAGTACTGACGCGATGTGACACGCTCGGCACCGTTGGTATCGAACTGTCACTTGCAGCGTCAGATGCGCCGCGTGTGTGGGATGCGTGGACGAGCCTCCATGATGTCGCTGCGGGTGGCGTACCCCGCGCACGCGTTGGCGGGTGGCTCGCGATGAATATCGCACGCATCGAGGCGGGCGAGCCGATGTTCGAGATCGACTTTGGCTGCGCAGCGCTTCCGCACGAGACGGGCGTGATCGCATCTCGTGTGTCCATGACCAAGGGCTGCTACCTCGGGCAGGAAGTGGTCGCACGAATGCAGAGCCTTGGAAAGCCGAAGCAAGTCGTGTGTGCGCTCCGAGTGGACGAGGGAGCGTTTCCCGTGGAGGGATCGCAGCTGTTCGTTCCAAGTGCGGATGGAGGTGTCGGTGATGAGATCGGCGTCATCACGAGCAGCACGGTGAGTCCCATGCTCGGCTCCGCCGTGATCGGGTTTGCGACGATTCGGCAGGCATACACAGCTCCCGATACGAGACTCTGCACGCTCTGTGATGGTCAGTTGCTGCACGCCACAGTGCAGGCATCGCTGCGTTCTCTCCCCGTGGTAGGCGCAGGAAGCGCAGCATGATGCGGATCGCCGCCGTGCAGTCGGAGAGTGGCAGTGCGCTTCCGGTCGTTCCCGATGAGTGGGCGATCACGCCGGATGTGATGCTGTTCGCCGCGGCAGCCGTGCTCACACTCGCCGTCAGCGCCTTCGCGGTCTGGCTGTTCCGTCGGGCGGCGCGCGAGGAGCGACGCTCGTGAACGGCGTGCGTATCACTGAAGTTGGACCGCGCGACGGACTGCAGCATGAAA
>Ga0172367_10009527_pt1 | contig 10647 bp, 9 predicted proteins | sample Lak10m_FD_114542 | JGI IMG/M metagenome (GOLD analysis project Ga0172367, IMG submission 114542) | Freshwater microbial communities from Kabuno Bay, South-Kivu, Congo - kab_022012_10m | ecosystem: Environmental > Aquatic > Freshwater > Lake | place: Democratic Republic of the Congo: South-Kivu...
GACGGCACCCCGCGCAAGCTTATGGACAGCTCACGCCTCAATGCCTTGGGTTGGAAGGCTCAAGTCGGGCTAGATGCTGGCCTCCAAGCCGCATACAAAGATTTTTTAAAGAAATACGCTACTCAGGAATAAAGGGAAATACCGTGTCAACTAAACAAAAAGTTGCTCTTATTACCGGCATCACTGGTCAAGACGGCTCTTACCTGGCCGAATTCCTGCTCGAAAAAGGTTACATCGTCCACGGTATCAAGCGCCGCGCCAGCTCCTTCAACACCCAACGTGTGGATCACATCTACCAAGACCCACACGTCAACAACGCCCACTTCAAACTGCACTACGGCGACCTGTGCGATACCAGCAATCTGGTACGCATCATCCAGGAAACCCAGCCCGACGAAATCTACAACCTGGGCGCCCAAAGCCATGTGGCCGTCAGCTTTGAAAGCCCCGAATACACCGCTGACGTGGTCGGTATGGGCACCCTGCGCCTGCTGGAAGCCATTCGCATCCTCGGCCTGGAAAAGAAAACCCGCTTTTACCAAGCCTCTACCTCTGAACTCTACGGTCTGGTTCAAGAAATTCCGCAGAAGGAAACCACGCCCTTCTACCCGCGCAGCCCCTACGCCGTCGCCAAGATGTACGCCTACTGGATTGTGGTGAATTACCGCGAAGCCTACGGCCTATACGCTTGCAACGGCATCCTCTTTAATCACGAAAGCCCGCGCCGAGGCGAAACCTTCGTTACCCGCAAAATCACCCGTGGCCTGGCCAACATCGCGCAAGGGCTAGAAGAATGCCTCTACATGGGCAACCTCGACGCTCTGCGCGACTGGGGCCACGCCAAAGACTACGTGCGCATGCAGTGGATGATGTTGCAGCAGGACCAACCCGAAGACTTCGTCATCGCCACCGGCGTGCAATACAGCGTGCGCCAGTTCATCCAGTGGAGCGCACAAGAACTGGGCATCACCCTGCGCTTTGATGGCCAAGGAATTAATGAAGTCGCCATCGTCGAAAAAATTGAAGGCGACAAATGCCCGGCCCTACAGGTCGGCCAAACCATCGTCCGTATCGACCCCCGCTACTTCCGCCCCACCGAAGTCGAAACCCTGCTCGGCGACCCCAGCAAGGCCAAGCAAAAGCTCGGCTGGGTACCCGAAATCACCGTACAGCAGATGTGCCATGAAATGGTCGCCAACGACCTGCAAGACGCCCAGCGCCATGCCCTGCTCAAAGCCAATGGCTACCAGGTCAATGTGAGCGTCGAATGAAAATCGCCATCGCCGGCACCGGCTACGTCGGCCTCTCCAACGCCATCCTCCTGGCCCAGCACAACGAAGTCGTCGCGCTGGACATTGTCCCCGAGAAAGTCACGCGTTTAAATCAGAAAAAGTCCCCGATTGAAGACAAAGAGATCGAAGACTACCTGGCCCACAAGCCGCTCAACTTCCGCGCCACGCTCGACAAAGCCGATGCTTACACTGGTGCCGACTTCGTCATCATCGCTACCCCTACCGACTACGACCCCGAGACCAACTACTTCAACACCCGGTCCATCGAAGCGGTCATCAAAGACGTCATCGCCGTCAACCCAAACGCCGTGATGGTCATCAAGTCCACAGTGCCCGTGGGCTACACCGGCAGAATCAATAAAGAACTCAGCACTCAGCACTCATCACTCAGTCCTGTGATTTTCTCCCCCGAATTTCTGCGTGAAGGCAAAGCCCTCTACGACAACCTGCACCCCAGCCGCATCGTCGTCGGGGAAAGATCAGAACGCGCCGAAACCTTTGCCAATTTGCTCAAGCAAGGCGCGATTAAGCAAGACGTCCCGATCTTGTTTACTGGCAGCACCGAGGCGGAAGCGGTGAAACTCTTTGCCAATACCTACTTGGCCATGCGCGTCGCCTACTTCAACGAACTGGACACCTATGCAGCCCGCCACGGTCTCGATACCTGCCAGATCATCAACGGCGTCTGCCTCGATCCGAGAATCGGTGGCCATTACAACAACCCAAGCTTTGGCTATGGCGGTTACTGTTTGCCCAAGGATACCAAGCAACTGTTGGCGAACTACAGCGAAGTGCCGCAAAACCTGATACACGCCATCGTCGAAGCCAACACCACGCGCAAGGATTTCATTGCCGACGAAATCCTCAAGCGCAAGCCTAAGGTCGTCGGCGTTTATCGACTGATCATGAAAGCCGGATCGGACAACTTCCGTGCCTCTAGCATCCAGGGCATCATGAAACGCATCAAGGCAAAGGGTATCCCGGTCATCGTATATGAACCTGGTCTCAAGGAGTCCGAGTTCTACAACTCGAAAGTGGTCAACGATCTGGCCGCTTTCAAGCGCGAGGCCGATGTGATCATCGCCAACCGTAAAAGTGATGCACTCGCGGATGTGGCCAACAAAGTCTATACCCGCGATCTTTTTGGGAGTGATTCATGAAAGTACTTGTTACGGGTTCAGCAGGTTTTATCGGTTCAACCTTGGTGTTGCGATTGTTGGCGCGTGGCGATACCGTCATCGGCATCGACAACCACAACGACTACTACGACCCGGCCATCAAGGAAGCCCGGTTGGCTCGGTACGCCAATCATCCCAACTACACCCACCTGCGCATCGACCTGGCTGACCGCAATGCGATGGAGAATGCCTTCGCCACCCACAAGCCGCAGCGCGTGGTGAATCTTGCCGCACAGGCGGGTGTGCGTTACTCCATCGAGAACCCGCTCGCTTATATAGATAGCAACATCGTCGGCTTCGCCCACATCCTTGAAGGTTGTCGCCATAACAACGTCGAGCATCTTGTTTATGCTAGCAGCTCCAGCGTCTATGGTGCCAACACCACGATGCCCTTCTCGGTGCATCACAACGTCGACCATCCGCTCTCGCTCTACGCCGCAAGCAAGAAGAGTAACGAACTCATGGCTCACACCTACAGCCACCTCTACGGTCTGCCCACTACCGGCCTACGCTTCTTTACCGTCTATGGCCCCTGGGGTCGGCCCGACATGGCCCTGTTCAAATTCACCAAAGCCATCCTCGCCGGCGAAAAAATCCCCGTCTTCAACCACGGCAAACACCGCCGCGACTTCACCTACATCGACGACATCGTCGAAGGCATCATCCGCATCCTCGACTACCCCGCACAATCCAACCCCAACTGGAGTGGCGCCACCCCCGATTCCGGCACCAGCGCCGCCCCTTGGCGCGTCTACAACATCGGCAACAACCACCCCGTCGAATTGATGGACTACATCGCCGCCCTCGAAAAGGCCCTTGGCAAACAAGCCGCCATGGACCTGCTCCCCCTGCAGCCCGGTGACGTTCCCGACACCTATGCTGACGTTACCGACCTCGTCGAACAATTCAACTACAAACCCGCTACCACGGTTGAAGAGGGGATAAAGCGTTTCGTCGCTTGGTACCGCGATTACTTCAACGTTTAGCGGATCAACGACTTAATCATGATTTACTCAATTCAATCATCCCCAAACCTTTTCGAGCTGCTGGTACGTGTATTCCAGCACATCAGCGCCCGACGTCGAATGCAATTCGGCTTGATGGTGGGACTAACCCTGGTTACTTCTCTGGCTGAGGTGATCAGTCTAGGCGCGGTTGTACCATTCATTGGGATATTGACTGAACCGGAACATGTATTCAACTCTCCCTTATTGTCAAATTACATAAGGTGGATGGGAATTAAGAAACCAGAGGACTTAGTGCTCCCTTTGGTAATTGGTTTTTCAATCGCAGCAATCGTAGCGGGAGGACTGCGATTGCTTCTGCTATGGATCAGCATCCGTTTATCTAACGCCACAGGTGCCGATTTAAGCGTTGAGGTTTACGAGAGAACACTGTATCAGCCATATCGTGTGCATGTTGCCCGTAATAGTAGCCAGTTAATCAGTGGCATTACCCAAAAAGTAACTGCCGCAACGAGCGTTCTAACCTCACTCATTACGGTAATTACCTCCGCAGTGCTTTTTATAGCGATATTGACCACACTGATTTTAATTAATCCTTATGTCGCGTTAATTGCCATGCTGTGTTTCGGAGCTGGCTATAGCATCATTGCCTGGAAAACACGGCTTAGACTAAAAACCAATAGTCAATGCATTGCGCAGCAGCAAACACAGGTGGTTAAAACGCTGCAAGAAGGCTTAGGGGCGATACGTGATGTGTTACTGGATGGGACCCAATCAACGTATGGCAAGATCTACAAAACTTCGATACGCCAACTTCTGAAAGCCACAGGAGAAAATCAATACATAACGCTAGGGCCACGTTATGTAATGGAAGCATTGGGGATGATATTGGTTGCCCTATTTGCCTACAGCCTCAACAACCAATCGGGAGGAATTGGGGCGGCTCTTCCGGTATTGGGGGCGCTTGCATTGGGGGCCCAGCGGCTTATGCCTTTACTGCAGCAACTGTATGGTAACTGGTCAGTCGTCGCGGGTAGCCAAGGGATATTGAAAGATGTTCTTGATCTATTAGAGCAGCCATTACCAAACCATGTTCAAGATCCATCACCTAAGCCACTCGATTTCTCAAATGAAATTCGTTTTGTAAATGTCTCTTTCCGATACATTCAAGAAGGCCCATGGATACTTGATGACTTTTCATTTTCCATTCCGAAAGGCTCCAGAATCGGTTTTGTCGGGAAAACTGGCAGCGGGAAGAGCACCCTGTTGGATTTGTTTATGCGATTGCTCGAGCCGACGCAGGGCAAAATATTCGTGGATGGAAATGCCCTTACGCCAGAAAATTCCAGATCGTGGCAGCTTGCGGTAGCTCATGTCCCCCAACATATCTACCTATCGGACGCCACAATTGCCGAAAACATCGCATTCGGTGTGCAATCCGAGGAAATTGATTTCGACCTGGTCAGGGAGGCGGCAAGACAGGCACAGCTAAGTGAATTCATCGAGGGTTCACCGGAAGGCTACGGCACTGTTGTTGGAGAAAGGGGAGTTCGTCTGAGTGGGGGGCAGCGCCAAAGAATCGGAATTGCAAGAGCGTTGTACAAAAAGGCAAAGATTCTCATCTTTGACGAAGCGACAAGCGCGCTGGATACGGATACCGAGAATGCAGTAATGACGGCCATAGACAATCTCAATCGTGAATTGACCATTTTGATGGTGGCTCACCGGCTTTCGACCCTGAAAAACTGCGATCTGATCGTCCAGATGGAGTGCGGCAAAATCGTTTCGCAGGGACCTTACGCGAAAGTTGCGACGACGCAGCAGACGCTGATAAACCAATAATGATGAGTTCACGGTCAACAGAAAAAGTGCGGGGAGCGAAATGACGCTGTGCACCAGTCTGGTCATTGGTCTCATTCCCGCACGGGGCGGGTCAAAAGGCGTGCCCGGTAAGAACATGAGGAAGATAGCGGGAAAGCCGCTTATCGACTTCAGCATTCTGGCTGCACAGCAATCGATCCACATCGATAGCGTGTATGTGTCATCGGATGATCCGGCCATTCTGCAACATGCACAAACCATGGGTGCAACAGGTATTGTGAGGCCGGATGAATTTGCCACGGATACGGCCTCTGCCGTTGGGGTTGTTGAGCATTTTATTGGCACTCTCCCGAACACATTGCTTCAGGAAGACCCGTATATTGTGTACTTGCAACCTACTTCGCCGTTACGCACTGCCCGCCATATCGATGATGCATTGGAGCAGATGCTGAGCGCAAACGCTCAATCGCTCATGAGCGTTTCGGAAACGGAGAAGTCCCCATTCAAAATGTTCACCCTGGATGCGAAGCGACGCCTTCAGTCATTGTTTGACGAGAAACTATCGAATGCGCGGCGTCAGGATCTGCCCGCTGTGTTTGCTCCGAATGGTGCGATCTACGTGTTTCGGGTCTCGGAATTCAAAGCGAGAGGCGGATTTCCGTCGAACGGGAGCATGCCATTTGTTATGAATGCCAATGACAGCCTGGATATTGATACAGAAGATGACATCCGCCGCGCGGAAATTATTTTGAGAGGTAAGTAATGGCCGAATTTCAAATTGCAGATCGATGGATTGGCGACAATCATCCGCCGGTGGTTATTGCCGAGATCGGGATCAATCACGAGGGTTCGCTTGCGACAGCCATCCAGATGGCTGACGCCGCCATCGACGCAGGTGCGGAAATCATCAAGCATCAGACGCATATTGTTGAAGATGAAATGTCCGACGAGGCAAAGTCGGTGATTCCGGGGAATGCTGATGTTTCGATCTACGAGATCATGGCTCGCTGCGCTTTATCCGAGGCAGATGAGCGGTCGCTGATGAAGCACGTGCAACAGCGCGGTGCGATCTTTATCAGTACCCCGTTCTCGCGCGCAGCGGTGGACAGACTGGTCGAATTTGACACCCCGGCGTTTAAGGTGGGGTCGGGGGAATGCAACAACTATCCGCTGATAAAACATATCGCGCGCTTCGCGAAGCCGGTCATTATCAGTACCGGTATGAACTCGATCGAATCGGTCCGGCCCTCGGTCGAAATTCTGCGCAAAGCGGGAATCCCGTATGCGTTGATGCACTGTACAAATGTATATCCAACGCCGCCGGAACTCGTGCGGCTAGGAGCTATGGCCCAGCTGAAGGAAGCATTTCCAGATGCGGTAATTGGTTTGTCGGATCACACAACATCCAATTACCCGTGCCTGGGCTCGGTAGCACTTGGCGCATCGCTGCTGGAACGCCATTTCACTGATCGGATGGATAGACCTGGCCCGGATATTGTCTGCTCTATGGATCCCGTTACACTAAAGGAACTGATCGAAGGTTCAAAAATCATCTTTGCTGCCCGTGGCGGGGAAAAAGGCCCTGTTGAAGCCGAAGCTCCGACCATAGCGTTCGCATTTGCCTCGGTCGTGGCAATTCGCGATATTGCGCCCGGCCAGAAGCTGACTGAAGAAAATATTTGGGTTAAACGTCCGGGCGGTGGAGATTTCACGGTGTTGGACTACGAGGCACTGCTCGGGAAAATTTCAAAAGTATCCATCCCCCGCGGCCTTCAGATAAAGAAATCAGATGTTCTCTGGTAACCGGCCATTGAAAATCGTTGTCACAGGAGCATCAGGATTTGTCGGGGGGCGAGTCTTGCGATTGCTTCGCGCACATTCACAGGTTGATTTAATACCTGTGACAAGGCAACAAATCCCTAATTGGTGCAGCGTCGCTGACTATGCGCAATCTCCATCAGGGGACGTGCTGATACATTTGGCCGAGAATTGTGATCGGGGGCAAGTTGCTAACCTCGGTACTCCATACGAAGAGAGAATCAGTACATCACTCTCGGCACTATTATCCAAAGGCTTTCAGCGAATAGTTTATGCGTCCTCAGCAGTTCTTTATGGTGAGGCTGACACACATCCGCATTTGACAACGGATCGAGTTTTTATATCGGATGCGTATGCGCGAGTTAAATACCAATCGGAACAAGCTATATTTAATTCTCCGGGCGGAATAGTGGTACGCTTGGCTAATGTCTATGGACACGGAATGTCCGAAAATAATGTAATGAGTGCCATTCTTCGTCAAATACCAGGTTCAGGAGTGTTGAGCGTTATGGATGCTGGCCCTGTTCGTGATTTTATAAGCGCTGATGATGTCGCCGAAGGTATTGTGGCCCTTGCACTAAGACATAAAAAAGATGGCAATACCGGAGGCCTGTATAACCTAGGTACTGGAATTGGCACCTCTATTGGATCGCTGGCCTGCATGGCATTGGAGATAGCAGGCCAATCCGACCGGCGAGTCGAAACAAAATCAACCACAAGCACGCAATCGAGTTTGGTGTTGGATTACAGTCAAACTACCCAGGATTGTGGGTGGGAACCGAAGACAACATTGCTTCAAGGGCTTAATGAGCTGCTGAAAAAAGGGAAAGAACGTACATTATGAAACAACGCACAATCGCTGTATTTACAGGCAACCGGGCTGAATATGGGCTGCAGTACCCAATTCTGCGTGCCATAGATCGCCATCCGGATCTAGATTATCGACTGTTGGTATCCGGAGCCCATCTGGATCCGAATTTCGGGAGTACTCTGGATGAGATTCGTGCAGACGGTTTCCGTATTGATGCGGAAGTTAAAATTGAAATGGACGCCGCAACTCTTTACGCCACTGCGCAAGCGATCGGTTCCGGAATTCTGTCGATCAGTCGTGTTTTGAATGAATTGAAACCGGACATGATGGTGGTTTATGCAGATCGTTTTGAGGGCTTGGCGGCGGTCATTGCTGCAAGCCAGATGAATATACCTACTGCACATGTAGAGGGTGGTGACTTGACCGAAGGCGGAGCACTGGATGATTCGGTACGACATGCCATGACCAAACTCTCTCACCTTCATTTCACAACAAATCAGCAGGCGACCAACCGCATCCTGGGGATGGGTGAAGAGTCCTGGCGAGTACACACTGTAGGATTCCCGGCAATTGACCTGATATCAGAAGGACGTTTTGCCAAAGCGCCTGAAATCGTCGAGAAATTGGGCCTGGATCTGGCACGACCTGTCATGCTGTTTACCCAGCATTCGGTGAGCACCGAATTCGATCAGGCTACCTCGCAACTTGCCCCATCACTGGAAGCTATAGAGAAATTGGCGGCAGAAGGCGTACAGACGATCCTTACCTATCCAAACAATGACGCTGGCGGACAAGCAATCATTGAAAGTCTAGAAGCGTTTGGAGCAAGGCGCATTCCCGGTACACAAATTCGACGTTCTCTTGGCCGACATCTGTATCACGGGGTGTTATCACTCGCGCGCGACCAGTCCATAAGGGTAGCCTGTGTAGGCAACTCATCTTCAGGCCTGAAAGAAACGCCGGCATTCGGGTGTCCCACAGTGAATATCGGGTCACGCCAGGAAGGGAGACTACGGGGAGAGAATGTTGTAGATGCCGGCTATGATGCAAATGCCATCGCAATGGCCATGAAAAAGTGCCTGTTTGACGATACCTTCAGACTGGTTTGCCGGAATGCAGAAAACCCTTATTGGCTGGGAGACGCCGGTCCCAAGATTGCAGACGTGTTGGCAACCGTTTCCCTCGATACCCAACTCATTCGCAAACGCATGACGTTGAAAGGGGAAGCTCGGGATGGTTGGTTCCGATGATTGAGAAAGCACTTCGACCGGAAGCGCGCCTGATAGATGCGGTGCGAGCTATTGAGATCAGCCGCAGGCGCATGGCGGTGGTCGTTGACGCAGACAACCGCCTGGCAGGAACGCTAACGGATGGAGATATCCGTCGCCATTTGCTTGCAGGTGGCAGTCTGGATGCGCAAGTGGCGAAAGCCATGAACCCCAATCCACTTTCAGCTCAGGAAGGTTCTCCGGAAGGATATATCAAGGACCTGATGCGCTTGAAAAATGTGGTCGCCATTCCTTTGCTGGATCAGGATGGAAAATATCTTCGCCTGGTTCATCTGATGGATCTCGAACAGGGCGAAAGTCCGTCCGATAAGGCAGTAAGGTTCAGCTTTGCGGTGATCATGGCTGGTGGCGAGGGCACAAGGCTGAGACCGCTGACGGAGACAATACCGAAGCCCATGGTTGAGATTGGTGGCGTTCCTTTGCTCGAACGCCAAATCCGGAGACTGGTCAATATTGGAATACCGCGCGTCTATGTTTCCGTCAATTATCTGGGACACATTATCGAAGAATATTTCGGTAATGGCGACGGGTTCGGGATCGAAATCTGCTATTTGAGAGAACAAGAAAAACTGGGGACTGCGGGAGCACTTACACTTTTGCCGGAACAGCCTGAAGGACCAATCATCGTGATGAACGGCGACATCCTGACTACTTCGGATCTTGACAGTTTCTATCACTTCCACATTGCGCATGGCGCAAACATTACTGTGGCTGCAATAGATCATCGCGTCCATATCCCTTATGGAGTAATTCGGGCGGAAGGCCCATTTATCACTGGCCTGATTGAAAAACCTTCCGAACGATTTTTGTGCAATGCAGGAATCTATGCCCTTTCACCACAAGCGCTGGAGCACTTGCCGAAGAACGCACACAGCAACATGACGGATCTTGTTGAAATTTGTCTTTCCGGGAAGTTGCCTGTTGCCGTTTTCCCAGTACACGAGTACTGGAATGACATTGGCACACCCGATGATCTGGAAAAAGCCAGAATGCACTTCTCAAAAATGGAGATCAATAAATGAGTGAGTCACTCAAAGGAAAAAATGTTTTCGTTACGGGGGCAGACGGATTTATCGGCAGTCACCTGGTAGAGATATTGGTGACTGCAGGGGCGAAAGTTCGAGCGCTGGTTTACTACAACTCGTGGAATGCGAGCGGTTGGCTGAAAGATGTGCCCGAATCAATCCTGAGCCAGGTCGAATTGTATATCGGCGATATTCGCGACGCAGAACGCATGCGGCAGGGCGTAAAAGGTTGCGATTACGTATTTCATCTATCCAGTCTCATCGCAATTCCCTACAGCTATGACGCGCCGCGTTCATATGTGGAGACCAATGTTGTGGGCGCACTGAACATTCTTCAGGCCTGCAGGGAGAGTGATACTCTTACACGCCTGGTGCACGTATCCACTTCTGAAGTATATGGCTCTGCCCAAACGGTTCCAATTTCGGAAAATCACCCTTTGGTCGGCCA